>Ga0247842_10000300_pt1 | contig 108195 bp, 94 predicted proteins | sample LaCruzMarch2015__3_FD_192411 | JGI IMG/M metagenome (GOLD analysis project Ga0247842, IMG submission 192411) | Freshwater microbial communities from meromictic Lake La Cruz, Castile-La Mancha, Spain - LaCruzMarch2015_19m | ecosystem: Environmental > Aquatic > Freshwater > Lake | place: Spain... | reverse complement strand
TCCCGGGACAAGAATTGGCGTTCTGTTAGGGGCAACCTGTGCCTCAATTTTTTCAAATCATTTGTGTTAAAGCAATATATGCTCTTGGGCAGTGGGAGGTGTAAACGAACTACCTGAACAGCTCTAATGCTATGGGTCTAAAGGCCTATACTTGTATAGGTCCTTTAGCCCTTACGGATTTGACATCCATCAACTAGCATATGCTTACCATGTAATCCCCGGGATTGGCCGGGGAGCATCCACCTTCGGACCGTAATCCGGATTCACCATGGGGCTCAATGATGACGCGACAGGTGGATGTATAAGATCATGCAACTTAGAACGCAGACCACTGTGACGATCGGAACCCTTCAAACAATATTGGTATCGGTTTTCCTTTTTATCGCAATACTGTTTCCGGCGGCCGGGCTCCTTAACGCCGGCGCTTTTGATACGCTCAAAGATGTTTCTGTCGGCATAGAATCCTCATCTCTGCCTCAACCCACTCAACCCTCCTCCGCCGATCTTGTCCGCGCAGTACGCCCCCTGAAGGTATATTTCCTTAATGTGGGGCAGGGAGACGCCGCTTACATCGAATTGCCTAATGGGGCCAACGCACTTATAGACGCGGGCCGCTCCAAAGCCAAGACCAGTTACCTGGCCTCGTTTCTGCGCGAACACAATGTGACAAAAATAGACAATGTCGTGCTTACCCACCCTCACGCCGACCACTATACCGGGCTTCAATATGTATTCTCCAACATCTCTGTTACCAATTTTTTTGACACTCAGGCGGATAATGTCGGCACAACCGTTGACGAGGCTATCCGCACGAAGGCCCAGGCCCTTGGAGTAAATATCTTCCATCCCTCGGCAGGCGATACTCTGGCCTGGGATTCGGGCGAAGTCGGGGTTAAGGTTTTAAACGCCTGCTCGGAACCGGTAACCAGCGGTTCCGGTCAATTTCTTAACGACTGTTCTATAGTGCTCAGGATAACCTACCAGAATACTTCGATGCTTTTCGCCGGCGACATGCAGGAGGATGTGGAGGCGGAGCTGGTCAAGGAGTATGGTTCCGATCTCAAGGCCGATGTACTTAAGGTCGGACACCACGGCAGTCAATACTCGTCCGGCGACGCCTTCCTGACGGTGGTGCGTCCACGCGAAGCCTACATTTCCGTGGGCCAGAACAATTATGGCCACCCTACGCCTTTCTGCCTGGCGCGCCTTCAGAGCACCGGCGCTGTAGTGCACCGCACCGATCTTGAAGGCACCATGGAGTACACGATCGGCAGTATTGTTTCTCCTTCAATCCCTGACGCCATCGCTTCCTTAATATATTAAGGTCCCATTGAAGCCATAAGCTTCCCCCCCTATATTTTTTAATCCCCGGCCGGACAGACCCATAATCTATCCGGCCGTAAACTTGTTATAGTGTAGAAGATGACCCCGACAGCGTACTGTCGGGGTCGTTTTTTCTCCAATGAAAGATTTTAGGAAAAAATAGAATTAAAAAGGGCGAAGCTTCAAAAGCGGAAAGTTACAGCCGCGACTTTTAGGCTGACTATCGTGCTGTCCTGCCGTCGTATTGCCACGCTTCTACTTGCTAAAGTAGGGATGAGGCAGATACGGCATTTTTTCCGGTTTGCTGTCGGTCTTCTTTACTTCCATTTCCTGCACCAATATGGAGGGTGATATTATGGAACCGGATGTGCTCCAGTCGGGGTAATAGACGTTCATTTCCTTTGAAACGGCCGTTATGTCGCGCAGGGCGCGCAGGCTTGTGCCGGTAAATTCCAGCCCGTGAGCGGGTTCTTCACGGCCATCTTTTATGTAAATCCGGTAAGCGGTGAAAGGGGCTTTCATGTTGTCCAGTCCCCTGATGATAAGGCAATACTCAAGTTCCTGTTCGCGGCACATATCGATCAGTTTATTTCTGAGTTCTTCCAGCGGCAGGACCTTGCCGGAGTTGGCCTCGGGCCGGATAAACACATTGGAGGGCGAGCCGGAGGCGTAGTCCAGGAAGTCGGCGCGCCCGTGGCCGTTTGACTTTTTGAAATCGCGGGTAGCCGCGCGGGACATGTAATAATCCACAAGTTTTCCCTTTTCGACAAGATTCAATTTTTGCGCCGGAACGCCTTCGTCGTCCACCTCATAATAACCGATCAGAGGTTTGCCCTCAAAATAGCGCTCGTAGGGTTCGTCCGTGACGCTCAGGAAAGGCGAGAGCACGCGCATATCCAGGCGTTCAACGAGCGCTCCGGGTCGCCTGTAGACCGCCTCCGAAGACCATTTATTGGGCGTTGTCCATACCTCGCGCGGATTTGATAGATTTGTGATCAGGAAATAATCAAAAAACTTCCCGGCCGCGTCTTTCTCGAACAGCACGGGGCCTATATAGGCTTTGATCCGGACAGACCGGTCCATCCCTGCAAGCAGGCGGCCCGCCTCTTCGGCTTTTTCAAGCAGCGTGCTAAGAGCGGGGGCGTCTTTTGCGAGACAAAAAGCCTGTTCGTCTCCGGCGGACAGGAGAAAACCGTCGGGGGCATAGGCTTTGGCCTCTATGATCACGGAACCAAGGCAGTCGGGGCGTTTAAAAGCGGACCCTTCGCTGTCCAGAAATCGTGCCGCCCCTGACTGAAAATTCAGGCGCACTTTTGAGTATTTGACGGCCGGATATTTAAGGAAGACGGCGGACACTTTGCGGATGTTCTCGCGCCAAAGGTCCTGATCCAGGGTTTCCTGTCCGGAGTCCCGGAACAACTGATAAGGCGGCCGGGGCGTCATGTCGTCGAAAAGTTCAGTTATATTTTTGGATTCCTTGTAGGCTTTTTTCTTGGAGTGCGTTTCCAGCGCTTTTTTATAGGCCTTATCTGTGGCGGCCCAGATGGAATAGCGCAGACTGTCGTAGTTGTCGTCCAGCGCCATCGACCAGTCAGCCTCCACGCGGTACCCCTCCCAGACATTGGCTGCATAATTGCTGTTGTCAAACTCCGGCGACCCTACGCGCAGATCCACTCTGAGGCGGCGGTAGGGCGCGGTATATTCAGATTCGACGGCGCCGAAGCCGGCGGTTATTCCCAGCGACCGGCCTTCCGTTACCTGGTAGTTCAGGAAATAAGGCTTCTGCAGCGAATCCATCCTGAGTTTATTCATGGAGCGCGACATTTCGTCCTTCATCGCCCTGAACACATTGTCGTTCTCCGGCAGGCTCAGACCTTTTGATCCCTGGCCGGAGTCAATCGGGGAGAGCTTCGGACTATCAACTTTCGCTTCGGAGGCGAAAGTACCGGGCAGGGAAGTTCCGGCCGGAAGAACACACGGAACGGCAAATAAAATCAGTATCGTATAAATAGCGGTCTTTTTCATATTATGATCCTTATTTATCGTGCAGGGGCGGCAGCAGGACCGGCGGCTTTTCCTGCGATTTCTGTGATTTTTCCACTTCCATTTCGGTAAGCAGGAGGCTTGGAGAAACGGAGGAGACAGGAACCCAGCCGGATTCGGCGCCGCAGGTGCCGTTGAAAATACCGGGATCGTCCGCCGCTGCCGTTATCTTGCTGAGGCTGGCTATGGGCGTGCCAACTATATCCACGCCCCTGACCACTTCATCCGGGCGGCCGTCGGAGTATACGCGGTAGACAAGAAGGGGCAGGACTTTAAATGACTGCGCCCCGCCGCGGCCGGTGTTGGTGAAGCCGCCCGCTATATCCTCAAAGACCAGGCCGAAAGGCTTGTTTTGCTTTTTACATTCTTCAATCAATTGTTTACGAAGTTCTTTATAACTGACGGTTTTTGAGGCTTCCACCATGGTGTTGGCCATTCGCGAAACCACGGGGTGTCCGGTGGAGTGCCGGCCGTGACCGTTGGACGCGGGGAAGTCGCGTATGGGCGAACGGCTCATCAGAAAGCCTTTAAGCACGCCGCTCTCTATCAGCGGGGCGCGGGCGGCCCGGACTCCTTCGTCGTCAAATCTGTAATAGCCCCGGAGCGAGCGCCCGCGGAAAACTTTCAGATTCGGATCGTCGTAAACCGTGATGATATCCGAAGTCACCTTCTGGTTAAGTTTCTTAGCGAAGGTTTGGCCCTCATCCTCAATTTTCTGGCGGTGACCTTCCAGCCGGTGGCCGATAATTTCGTGAAAATAGACAGCGGCAGCGCGCGCTTTCAATATGGCGGGGCCGTGATATGGCTCTACGATGGGCGCGTCCTTCAGGGCCCGGAGCTCGGCGATTGAACGGTCGATGTCGGCGCTCACTTCCTCATCGGAAGGGAGTTCCGCGTAGGATGCGCCGTTGTACTGCTCGCCGCGTGATATGTCCATCCCGTCCGTGGTGCGCGAGGCCAGGCTGAAGGACAGGGTGATATAATTGTTACCGGTTTTTATGCGGGTGCCTTCGCTGTTAACGATATACCGGGTTTCTGTTTCGGCGGTCAGATGGACGCTTGAATCATAAATAAAAGAATAGCCCGCGAATTTAGCTGAAAGTTTATCCAGCCTTCCCCTCCAGAGCTTTTTATCCATTTCAGGCAGGGTGATCGTTTCATAGAACACCTCCGGTTTTGAAGACGAAAAATCGGGCGAAGGATCATCTTCCGCTGCGGTCACGGCTTTGTTCATCCTGACCTTTGTGAAATTCTCCTGAGCCTTCTTGTAGGCTTTATCGGTGTACTCCCAAATGCGGGCTCTGAGGGCGTCCTCGTTGTCTTCTACGGTCAGCGGCAGGTTAAGGGTCTGGGTCTGATTGGTCCATGAATAATCCCCTTTTACCTGGTGCGTGTCGTCCAGCTCGGGGGTGTTGACGCGCAGGTTTATGTCCAGCTGGCGGTTGATGTAGTCGGAATCGCTGTTCGTGGCGCCCATCTTTGAACCGAGGTAATATGTTTTGGATTCGGTGACTTCGTAAGAAAGATAATACAAGGGCACTTTTTCCGCGTTCCTGAATCCTGTGAACGACCTGTTCAGTTCCCTTACCAGAGCGTTCATGACCGTGTCGGTTTTTATATCTGCCGCGAAAACAGCCGGCGACAGGACCAGACCCGAAATCAGCGCTGCGAGATGGAAATTCTGTGTTTTAAACATGCCGCCTCCGTGAATGTGTGTTCGCCATAACAGGGCGCGGCGGGATGGAAGTCCGGCCGTTGCAAAGACAATTATATATAAAAAGGTGGATGTTAATGATGGCTTCGGTGAGAGCCTGGCCCGATTTAATTCGAAGATTGCCTAGGAGCCCCCTATTTAGTATTATATGTATAAGGTCTTACCTTCAGGCCTTGGCCCTTAAACGGGGCTATTCCACTATCCAGGAGCAACACTACTATGTCCAAGTCGGCCACTATGAAAAAAGCCAAAAAAGCCGTTAAATCCGTAAAAATGCCCAAGATGGTGTATTTCTTCGGCGGCGGTAAAGCCGAAGGTAAAGCATCAATGAAGAATTTGCTCGGCGGCAAAGGAGCCAATCTCGCAGAGATGGCCGGCCACCCGGACCTGAAGCTGCCGGTCCCCCCCGGTTTCACGCTGACCACAGAGGTCTGCACCTACTACTGGGCCAACAAAAGGACCTATCCCAAGAATTTAAAAGAGATCGTGGCGCAGAATCTTGCCAAGGTTGAAGCCCTCACCGGCAAGAAATTCGGCGACCCGGTAAACCCCCTGCTCGTCTCCGTACGCTCCGGCGCCCGCAGTTCCATGCCCGGCATGATGGAGACCATCCTTAACTGCGGTCTCACCGAGAGCACGATCCCCGGGCTGATAAAGCTTACCAATAACCCGCGCTTCGTATACGATTCATACCGCCGCCTGATCATGATGTATTCCGATGTGGTTATGGAAAAAGCCGCCGGCATAGAGCCCGCCGACGATAAAGGCATCCGCAAGCAGCTTGAGCGCATCATGCACGACATGAAGACCAGAAAGGGCGCCAAGTCCGACACCGATCTTACCGCCGACAATCTGAAAGAGCTGTCAGCGCAGTTTAAAGCCAAGGTTAAAGAAGTTATCGGCAAAGAATTCCCGGATAATCACATGGACCAGCTGTGGGGATCCATCGGAGCCGTGTTCGCATCCTGGATGGGCAAGCGCGCCATCTCATACCGCCGCATTGAGAAAATCCCCGCCGAGTGGGGTACGGCCGTCAACGTGCAGGCCATGGTGTTCGGCAATATGGGCGACGAATCGTCCACCGGCGTGGGCTTTACCCGCAACCCCGGTACCGGAGAGAACGCTTTCTTCGGCGAGTTCCTTGAGAACGCGCAGGGCGAGGACGTGGTGGCCGGCATTCGCACCCCCCACCCCATCAATGAATCCAGCCGCAACGAGCAGTCCAAAGACCTTAAATCTCTAGAGCAGCTAATGCCCGCGGCCTACAAAGAGCTTGCCGCCATCCGCGCAAAGCTTGAGAAACATTACCACGACATGCTCGACATTGAGTTCACCATTGAGAAAGGCAAGCTGTACATGCTGCAGTGCCGCGTAGGCAAGCGTAACGGTCTGGCCGCCGTGCGTATGGCCCTCGACATGCAGAAAGAAAAACTCGCTACCAAAGAAGAGGCGATAATGCGCGTCACCCCCGACCAGCTTGACGAGCTGCTGCACCCCATCCTCGATCCGAAGATCGAGCTCGCCACCAAGCCTCTGGGCAAAGGCCTTCCCGCCGGCCCCGGCGGCGCCGTCGGCATGATAGTTTTTACGGCCGAAGAGGCCGTTAAATGGAAGAAGGAAGGCAAGAATGTCATCCTCGTCCGCGAAGAAACCAACCCTGAAGATGTCGAAGGTATGAGGGCGGCGGAAGCCATCCTTACCGCCCGCGGCGGCATGACCTCCCACGCGGCTCTCGTGGCCCGCGGCTGGGGCAAATGCTGCGTGGTGGGCTGCGCCGACGTGAAGATTGACCTGAAAGCCAGGACTCTTACCCTTGGCGGCGCGGTGCTCAATGAGGGTTCCTGGATCTCCCTCAATGGTTCCCGCGGCTTCATCTATACCGGCAAGATGCCGCTGGTCGAGCCCAGCGAAGTCACCATGGCGATGCTCCAGGACTTCCTGAAGTTCTGTAATTCCGTCCGTGCGCTGAAAGTGTGGACCAACGCCGACACCCCCTCCGATTCCGCCCAGGCCCGCACTTACGGCGCCGAGGGCATCGGCCTGTTCCGCATCGAACATATGTTCTACGGCAAGGGCTCCGACGCGGCGCTGTTCCAACTGCGCAAGATGATCATGTCGAACACCCTTGAAGAGCGCAAGGCCGCGCTCAACGACCTGTTCCCCTTCATGAAAAATGACCTGAAGGCCACCTTCAAAGTGATGGAAGGCTTCCATGTGACCGTGCGCCTGATGGATCCGCCCCTGCACGAGTTCGTGCCGCACCAGAAGGAGAAACTGGAAGAACTGGGCAAGGCTCTGGGCATCTCATACGAAGAGCTTGAACGCCGCGCCACCGCGCTGCGCGAATCCAATCCCATGATGGGACACCGCGGCGTGCGCCTGGGCGTTACCTACCCGGAGATCACCGAGATGCAGGCCCGCGCGATATTCGAAGCCGCGGCCGAACTCCAGAAAGAGGGCGTAAAGGTGTTCCCGGACATTATGATCCCCGTGGTTTCTCTCGAGAACGAAGTGAAGAATCAGTCCGAGATAATTCACCGCGTGTACGCGGAAGTTATGAAACAGAAAGGCGTGAAGGTAAAGTACATGGTAGGCACCATGATAGAGATCCCCCGCGCCTGTCTCCTGGCCGGCAAGCTCGCCGAGACCATGGAATTCTTCTCCTTCGGAACCAACGACCTCACCCAAATGACCTTCGGTTATTCCCGCGACGATTCGGGACCGTTTCTGAATGACTACGTGAAGAAAGGGATCATCCCCGTGGACCCCTTCCAGACCATAGACCAGGACGGAGTTGGTGAGCTGATAAAGATCACCGTCGAGCGCGGCCGCAAGACCCGCAAAGACCTTAAGATCGGCATCTGCGGAGAACAGGGCGGCGAACCGGCGTCGGTCGCGTTCTGCCACAAGGTGGGCCTGACCTACGTATCCTGCTCCCCGTTCCGCGTGCCGATAGCCATACTCTCGGCGGCGCAGTCCCAGATCAGGCATCCGAGAAAGAAGTAAACGCGTGGATACTTACGCTTATTTCCCGATGGTGATTTCCGCCCCCTCCGGGGGCGGAAAGACCACCATTCGCGAAAAGCTGCTGAAGCGGGATAAGAGGTTCCGTTTCAGCATTACTTGCACTACCCGGCCCATGCGCCCGGGCGAAGTGGACGGCAAAGATTATTATTTCGTGACGCTTAAAGAGTTCAGGCGCCTGCGCGCCGGCGGAAAACTTCTGGAATGGGCCAGCGTTCATGGCAATATGTACGGCACGCCGGTCAAATCGGTGATGACGCTCCTTAAAAAGGGCCTCATTCCTGTTATGACTATAGACGTTAAAGGCGCCAGATCGGTAAAAAAGATATTTCCGGAGACAGTGACGGTGTTTCTGCTGCCTCCCGGACTTAAGACGCTGGTGGGCCGCTTGCGGAAAAGGCGCGAACCGGCGGCGAATATCCGGGTGAGACTTGAGACCGCGAAAAAAGAAATAAAGGAAGCCGCTTTTTTTGACTATCTGGTTATCAACGATAAGTTGGCCGAAGCGGTCGGAGATATCCGGGATATAGCCGATATAGAATGCATGAAAATATCCCGCAAACAGGCGGAGATACAGCGGTTCGGCCTTGAACTTTTAAAATTCAGACTTTGACCGTTTGATGGATACCGTGCCCTGTGCGGTATATTAGAAAGTGTTGAAATGTTAACGGAGGTTTTATATGACCACTGCTGAAATTAAAATGCGCGAAAGCGAACTGCTGGATAAACTTATTTCCGACTACGGCCCCACCAAGTACCAGGATATCGTGTGGGCTATGGAATGGGCCCGGCACTTGAGAGGTCAGGAGCAATACCGCCAGCTGCCTATGGCTGAGATGATAGAGAAAGCCATGCTTGAAGTTATAAGCGGCCAGGTCACCTCCGAACAGATCCTGAAGGCCATCGGTTCCGGCCCCGTCGCCCCCGCGAAGACCGAAGAGAAAGCGTCAGCCGAAAAGAAGGCCGGCAAAAATGACGACGAGCCGAAGAAGGAAAAAAAAGAGAAGAAAATTAAGGCCGAGAAGGAATAGCCCGAACTTTCAGGGCCCGTCCGCTTTAAGCGGACGGGCTTTTGTTTAGAATTTTACGCCCGGCCTGAGCCGCGCGCGGTTTGATATGAGAAAAGAATTTAAAGCCCTGGCCGGAGATTTGGCCGCCTACGTTAAGACTCTGGACGAGGATACCTATATGTCCGTGACAAGCAAGACAGCGGGAAAGCAAGACAGTACGACAGCAAGACAGCAAGAAAGCAAGACAGTTGCCGCACCGGTAACCGGCCGCGAGCCGGGCGAAATGGACACTCTGGCGGCGGAGATAGGGAAATGCCGCAAGTGCCAGCTTGGCAATTCCCGGATAAATGCCGTAGTAGGCGTTGGCAATCCGCGCGCCAAAGTGGTGTTTGTCGGAGAGGGGCCGGGCTTTCAGGAAGATCACAAGGGCGAGCCTTTTGTGGGCCGTTCCGGCCAGTTGTTGGACAAGATTCTGGAGACGGTGCTTGGCTTGAAGCGTGAAGATGTCTATATAGCCAATATCGTCAAGTGTCATCCCATGATAAATCCGGAGAACCCGGAAGCCCACGGCAACGACCGTCCCCCTACGCCTGAAGAGATTTCCGCCTGTCGGCCTTATCTTGACCGCCAGCTGATGTTGATAAAGCCCAAATGTATCGTGACGCTTGGCTCCGTGGCCACCAAAGTCCTGCTGGGAGTAACCCAGGGGATAAGTTTCGTGCGCGGCAAATGGTACGATTATCCCGTTGAATTATTCGGCCCCGGCCATCCCATTAAGGTCCTGCCCACTTATCATCCTGCGGCGCTTCTCCGTAATTCCAATCTGAAGCGCGATACCTGGGAAGATATGAAGATGCTTAAACTGTTTCTTGAGAAATAAGTAAAACGGTAGAGGGTTGAGGCAACCTGCCCTGTAAATATTACCCTAAACCCTGACCCCTATACCCTGATCTTATGATCGCAGAAATAGCCTTCCCGGTCCCGCTCAGACGGACTTTCTATTATCGCGTTAAAGAAGAAATGCTTGACGCAGCGCGGCCGGGCGCTCGCGTTTTAGCTTCGTTCGGCCCCAGAAAGATCGTCGGTATGATCATCCGGCTTCACGAGGATTCCGCCGTAGACCTGTCCGGTTTTAAAGCGATAAAAAGCGCGGAGACTCTTTTGGACAGCGCGCCGGTTTTTAAAGACGACATCCCAGCTATCGCTACCTGGATGCAGGATCGCTGGAACGCCCCGATAGGCCTGGCCGTAGAGAATTTTTTCGGGCAGTTCATGGCTGAAGCTTTTCCCCCCGCCGCCGCATTACAGGATGCCCGGCCCGGCGCCTTTCTGACGGATGTGCAACCCCCGCTTTTAAGCGCTTCGCTGATAGGTATAGCCGCTAAACTTTCAGGCTTGGTGGATGAGTCTGATAAAACCGGCGCCGCTCATTTGCTCGTCGGCCCGCCGCAAAATGGGCGCTACGATATTTACCTTGAACTGGTCAGAAAAGCCGTTTCCGGAGGAGGACAGGCCCTCTGTCTGGTTCCTGATCTGAACCTGATCGCCCCTTTTGAAGAGCGCCTGCGCACGATATTTAAGCCAGAAGCCCTGGCGCTCTGGCACAGCCGCCTTACCCCCAAACAGCGCCGCGAAGCTTGGCATGGCGTGCGCACCGGCGCGGTAAGGGTGGTAGTAGGCGCGCGTTCGGCCGCTTTCCTGCCTTTTAAACAACTTTCACTCGCCCTCATCGACGAGGAACAGGATGATATCTATAAGGCGGAAGAGCAGGAGCCCAATTTTCACGCCCGTGACCTGCTGCTGAAGCGCGCCCCCTACCACGGAACCTGCGTGATCTTGGCCAGCGCGGCGCCGTCGATGGAGGCCTATGCCGGAGTAGAGGCCGGTCGCTTTACCTGGACCGATCTTCCGCGCCCGACTCTCAACCGTCCGAAAGTTACCATTATTGACATGGAGTCGCGCCGCTGGGAGATGATTTCCGGCCCGCTCGGCGATAAGATTAAAAATGCCGTTAATGGAAAAAGACAGGCGCTGGTGCTGGCCGGCAGAAAAGGTTATGCGTCTCTGGCCGTCTGCGCCAACTGCGGCTGGATAAAGCGGTGCGGTCGCTGCCGCGTTCCCATGGGCACTAAAAAGGAAGGCGATGTCAGCCGGTTCGTCTGCTGGCGCTGCGGAAGACAGGAACCGATGCCGGAGGTTTGTCCCACATGCTCCGGCAAGGTGTTTCGTGAGAATGGCGCCGGCACGCAGAAAGTAGAGGCTTATCTTAAGAAACTTTTACCTGGGGCACGGGTCGCGCGTTTTGACGGGGATGTGCTGAAGAAGTCGGTGAAAGACGCGCGCGCGGTTTATGAGGAATTTAAGAAGGGTGCGATAGACGTGTTAGTCGGGACGCGGCTGCTGGCGCGCGGCCATGATTTCCCCAATTTGAGCGTTATCGGAGTGGTGGACAGTGACGCCGGGCTTTCAGCGGCAGATTTCCGGGCTTCGGAAAAGATCTTTCAGACTTTGTTCGAGGCTGGTTCGGCGCTGTTTGAGACCCAGGCGCCGGACCCGGAGTTTATCGTTCAGACGCGCCAGCCTAGCCATTATATCTTTTCCGTCCTGCCGGAGCTGGATTATCTGAAGTTCGCAAAAAACGAGCTGACTGCGCGCAAAGATTTTTTCTATCCCCCCTTTTCCGAGCTGGTGCGGATAAGTTTTGCCTCTTTTGACTTAAAGGCGATGACGGATTTTTCGGAGGTAGTGCTGGCGGCGCTGGATGCTCCCGCCGGTGACGAGGCCGATGCTCCGACCGCGGAGATACTGGGTCCGATGACTTTTAACGACCCGAAGAAGACGAAGGTTGTAAGGGAATACTATCTGATAAAGCTGGCCGACGAAAAAGCCCTGGCCTGGTGCCTTGGCCGCTTGCGCCCCCTCAAAGCCCCCAAAACCGTAAAATTCAAAATAACCGCCGACCCTTACAGCTTCAAATAGGTAATGCCTGGTTAATCGGCTTTGGGGAAAGCACCGCGAGAGGCCTAGTCGCGGTGTCGCCGGGTTTCCTGCGCGCTCCGGGTCCGGGTTTTGTGGAGAAGAAGACCGGGGTCTTAAAACCCTCCGATGGAGCGCGCAGAAAACCCGCCGCCGCCCCTCCAGTTTGCTCAAAGCGCCTGATGGTTCTTTAGCCTACACCCCGGCACTTCCTTGTTATTTTTCTGTTACTGGGGGCTTTAAATTAATAAAATATTAACTCATCATAGAGTGTTGGGATTGTCGCTATAAAAACAGGGTGAATTATGAATAACGAAAATGCGCTTGCGGAACTTTCAAGAGGAGTGGTGGATATCGTAAGCCGCGAGGACCTGCTTAAAAAACTTTCCTCAGGTAAAAAACTGCGCGTAAAACTTGGCGTGGATCCCACCAGCCGTGACCTTCACCTCGGCCATAGTGTGGTGCTGGGCAAACTTCGCCAATTTCAGGACCTGGGCCACACGGCCGTGCTTATTATCGGTGACTTCACGGCGCAGGTGGGCGACCCTTCCGGCAGAGATTCCACCCGTCCCGTTATCGACCACGAAACAGTGTCCAGGAACGCTGAGACCTACACTCAGCAGGCTTTTAAAGTGCTGGACAAAGAAAAGACTGAGATACGCTTTAACAGCGAATGGCTTAAAGCTTTTACCGGCGATCAGTCAAAGGGCGTTTCCGATTTTATAACCGTGGCCAAAAGCGTAACCATTTCCCGGTTACTTGAACGGGAAGACTTCAAGACCCGCATGGCCGCCGGCACTCCCGTCAGCCTGCTCGAGATACTTTATCCGGTTTTTCAGGGCTACGATTCCGTGGCCGTTAAGGCCGACATAGAGTTGGGCGGGGCCGACCAGATCTTCAACCTGCTGGTGGGCCGCGACCTGCAGAAAATCTACTCCCAGGAGCCGCAGGTCGTGATGACTATGCCGCTGCTGGTAGGCACCGACGGCGTTAAAAAGATGTCCAAGTCCTACGGGAATTATGTGGCTTTAAACGACGAGCCGCAGGAAATGTTCGGCAAGATGATGTCAGTTTCTGACGAACTTATGTATAAGTATTATGAGCTGCTCACCTCGGAGAACCTGGAGGAAGTTAAGAAGGCTCACCCTATGGAAGCAAAAAAGCGCCTGGCCATGCTGATGGTTGAGAAATATCACCACTCCGACGACGCGCAATTGTCGCGCCAAAACTTTGAACAGATCTTCTCCAGAAAGGAGATCCCGGCCGATATTGAAACGTTCCGTGTTGAGCGTGCCGGTAAACTTTCCTATATCCTGGTTGCTTCCGGGCTGTGCAAGGGCATGAATGAAGCCCGTCGTCAGATCACGCAGGGAGCGGTGCGACTGGACGGAGAGAAAGTCTCCGAAGATATTGTTTTTGAGCCTAGAGACTGCGTGGTGCAGGTAGGCCGCAGGCAGTTTAAAAAGCTAACGGCGTAATTTTAAAGGTTCGCAATGCAAATGCAAAAACTGTTCCTATTGCTCTGGGCGGTGTGTTTTGTGTTAGTCCCTGGCGGGATTAACGCCCAGAACGCTTCCAAGACGATGGATTATCAGGCGGTGCTTCAGGAAGCCATGAAGTCAGGAAAATACAATCAGAGCCAGGACGAGGAATGGGATGCGCGGGTGAAAAAAATATCCGGCGATGTGCGGGTCAAGGCTTTGGGAAGCGAGGAATGGTCCGCTCTGGAAGGCGAGATGCCGCTGAATTCCGACGACTCGATAAAGACCGCGGACGGAGTGGCCGAGGTTTATCTGGATGATAAGGGTGTCGTCACGGTCGGCAGGAATACCGAGCTGACAATATCCTCGCTTAAGAAGAGCGATGCCGCATTCACGCTGAAGTTCGGGAATATAGCGGCTAAGATACAGCATTTTCTAGATGAAAAGCTGAAGATGCAGGTGCGCACGCCCTCGGCCGTCTGTGCGGTGCGAGGCACCGAATTTGCCGTGGAATACTCCCATTTGGGAAAGGATACCGGGGTCGCGGTTTTTGACGAGGGACGCGTGGCGGTGAGTCCCATGGCCGGGAGTGGCCAGACTCAGACAGAATATCTGGTGGAAAAAAACACCGAGCTTACCTTCGCCCTATCCCAGAAGCGTTTTCGGCCGGTGCCGCTGTCCCGCATGAGTCGTTATAAGACTTCCATTATTGTTATGCGCGCCCGTTTGAATATTCTTAAAAAGAACTGGAAGCCGGCCAGCGACTCCAGGAAAATGGCCATACGGGACAGGGTTTTCAAGCGCAATATTATACGGCGGGAGATAGATAAGCCTGTTAAAATTAACAAAAAGGGCAAGCGGGCGACGCGCTTAAAAAAGGCGCTTAAAATTAAATCCGACCGGAAAGCCGCAGCGGCCACGGATGCGGTGCAATAATAAATGCGGCGGGAAGGATGCGGGTAAAAAATAAAAACGCACCGGTTGACTAATAACCTCCAGTATTAATGACTTTTTCAATATGCGCCTCTTCATCGCTTCCGGGTTTTCCGCGCCGGTTCTTGACCGGATTATAGATCTGCAGGAATTCGCCAGGCCGCTTCTGGGAAATTCGGTGAAATGGGTTAAGCCGGAGAATATACACCTGACCTACGCTTTTCTTGGCGATGTTCCGCGACCGTCGCTTCCGGCGATAATGAAGGTCATAGATGAGGCTGCCGGAGCCTTCAAGCGCACACCGGTAAGTCTGGGCGGATTCGGAGCTTTTCCTTCCTTTGAGCGCCCGCGCGTGTTTTGGCTGGGGCTTAAAGAAGGCAGTGGCGCTCTTAGGGATATAGCGGTTAAGCTCTGCGGAGGTTTGACGGCGGAAGGGTTTGTTTTCGAGCATGAGTTTTCAGCCCATATAACGATTGCCCGCGTGAATCCCGCCCGATTGCCTCAGAACGAAAAGATCAGGGTTTTACCTGAGACCGGGAATCGTTCAGGCCGCAGCCAAAAGAGCGGGTTGAAAGATAGTCTTGACAGCGCCGCGGTGGCCTCGGTGGCGGGGAGGGCGGAAGAGTTGAATGCCGCCGATGTTGTGGGATCCCTGGATCTCATCGAGAGCCGGCTTGCAGGCACGGGGGCCCGATACCAGACGCTGTATCATAAAGAACTGATATGAAAAAGGTTAACAAAATTCTGATCATCATGCTCCTGCTGACAATCCCGGCTTCCGGCTATTTTTTCTGGCCTGGCGGGAAAGTGATGGTAATTATCCCTGAGGGTGCTGCCGCCGGGCAGGTGGCTTCTATTCTTAAGCATAATGATGTGATTATCAGCGCCACCTGGTTCAGGGCGATTGTCAAGATTACCGGCACGGGCAAGAAAATTATGCCCGGTGAGTATTCTTTTCGCAAGTATATGTCTTCGGAAGAAGCTTTGTGGCGCATCCTGCACAACACCTACATCAATAATATTAAGATAGTGATTCCGGAAGGTTGGCGTCTGGAGCAGATAGCTGAGCGCCTGGCGGCCAACGGTGTGACCGACAGGGCTGAATTTGAGGCGCTGGCTAGAAAAGACCGGCTTGAGGGCTACCTGTTCCCGTCCACATATCAGTTTAAAAAAAACACCCCTGCCCAGGAAGTAATAAATTTGCTAAAATTGGAGTTTGACAGGCAGGTAAGACCGATGTTCTCTAAAGGCTTCGCTGATGGACTGGATGAAAAAAAAGTCCTTATAATCGCCTCTATTGTGGAGCGCGAAGCGGCGATCGCCAGCGAGCGCCCGCTGATAGCGGCGGTCTACCTGAAAAGGTATTATAAAGGTATGGCGCTGGAAGCCGACCCGACCGTGCAGTACGCGCTGGGTTACTGGGATAAGGGTCAGACCTATTGGAAAAAAGGTCTGACTTATAAAGATCTGAAATTTAAATCCGCCTATAATACTTACGCGGTAGGCGGACTTCCTCCGGGGCCCATTTGTAATCCCGGCGCAGATTCGGTTAACGCGGTTCTGAACCCGGCAGGAATAGACGCGCTGTATTTTGTGGCCGACAGAAAAGGCAAACATATCTTTAACATAAGGTTCAGCGAGCATCTTAAGGCCAAGAACCGGGTTAAACAAGCGGCACTGGAAAATGGTCAGTGATTAAACAGTGTCTAGCCGTAGTTATGGGCGTGTAGCTCAGTTGGGAGAGCGCCTCGTTCGCAACGAGGAGGTCGCAGGTTCGATCCCTGTCACGTCCACCAGATTTTAAAGTTGCACAGCCGGAAGTTTGCAGCAGTGGCTAAAAGTTTATAAGTCGGGAGAAAAAATGGCATCGGAATATTTCCCCTTAAAAGAAGGCACCAGATTTGAATACAAGTATAAGAGCACGGAATTTGAAGGGATTGCCAAAGTGTTCATTGATATCGTCAAGGTCGTTAAGAAGCCCGGTAAGACCGTGGCTCAGGTTGAGATGATATTCGAACTGCGCGATACGCACACCGACGAGTATACCATTACCCGGGACGCCAAGTGGCTGACCACTGCGGACGGCGTCATGGTCGGAGGCCGCAGGGAATTCCCCCTCCCCCCTAAAGAGGGTTTCACCTGGAACGAAGCACCGGACGCCAATGAAATAGTTTCCATGTCCGATAAGGTTTCCATAAAGGCCGGTAAATTTCAAAACTGCATGAAAGTCGTGACTAAGCTTGCGGGCGGAGACGCCGGCAAATCGGTGCGGTACTACGCTCCGGGCGTAGGCTATATCCTTGAGGAATACACCGGCGAGGACAAGACCTGCGAACTGGAACTTGTTTCCGTGGGAAAGATACCTCCGCCCCCGGTAAAAAAGAAAAAATAATTTCCCTTCTGCTTGGAGTCTCTAAATGGCAACTATGACCGTGAAAGAACTGCTGAAGAGTGCCGCCGCGCGCGAGAATATCGTGGTCAAGGGCTGGATAAAGACCAGGCGCGATTCCAAGACCTTCTCTTTCGCGGAAGTGAATGACGGTTCTTCGCGCGAGAATCTGCAGATAATATTTGAAGCAAAGGACGGGGATTTTACAGCCGTCCTGCCTATGCTGGTCACCGGGGTTTCCGTAGCCATTACCGGGGACCTGCGCGAGGCTCCGGCCGGCGCCAGGCAAAAAGTGGAATTGCACGCCAAGAAAGTTGAAATATATGGCGGCTGTGATCCGGAAAAGTTCCCCATCCAGAAGAAACAAACCTCTGATGAATTTATGCGCACGGTGGCGCACCTGCGGCCCCGCACGAATAAGTACTCTGCCATGCTCCGGATACGCTCCGAACTGTCCTTTGCTGTTCATAAATATTTCCGCGACAACGGTTTTTTTTATGTTCACACCCCAATCCTCACCGCTTCCGATTGCGAAGGCGCGGGGCAGATGTTTACGGCTACTAGCCTGGACCTCGGCAATATAGCTGCTTTACCCAAAACTGATAAGGGAGAGATTGATTTCTCAAAGGATCTGTTCGGTAAGAAGACCTACCTGACGGTTTCCGGCCAGCTGGAAGGCGAAACTATGGCTTTGGCCCTGGGTAAGATTTACACGTTTGGCCCGACATTCAGGGCTGAGAACTCCAACACCTACCGCCATTGCGCGGAGTTTTGGCAGATCGAGCCCGAGATGGCTTTTTATGAGCTGCAGGATAATATGGCGCTGGCCGAGGATTTTGTAAAGAGCATTACCAGGCATGTTATGGAGAACTGCCAGCCGGACATGGATCTGTTCTCCAGGTTTGTGGATACGGACCTCATGGCAACACTTAAAAATGTTACTGAAAATAACTATGAGCGCCTGGCCTATACCGACGCGGTTAAGATCCTTGAACCCGAGAACGCCCGCTTTGAGGCAAAAGTGAGCTGGGGCGTGGATCTTGCCTCGGAACACGAACGTTTTCTGGTGGAAAATTATTTTAAAAAACCGACTATACTTTATAACAAGCCCAAAGAAGTGGGCTCTTTCTACATGAAGCTTAACGACGATGGTAAAACCGTGCGGGGCATGGACCTGCTTGTCCCCCGTATCGGAGAGCTGATCGGCGGGAGCGAGCGTGAGAATCGTCTGGATGTTCTTGAGAAAAAGATGGCAGATTTTAAGATAAGTCCGGAAGGGTATTGGTGGTATCTTGATTTAAGGCGTTTCGGCTCAGTTCCCCATTCGGGGTTCGGATTGGGATTTGAGAGAATGATGATGCTGGTGACCGGTATCTCCAATATCCGCGATGTTACCGCTTTCCCCAGGGTGCCTGGTTCAGCAGAATTTTAATTGCGCATAACGCATGAAGCCGGATGCTGTGAGGAGAATTTTCTCCACAGCGTCCGGCTTCATTTATATTCTGCTTTTTAGCGCGTGCTGTTATTACTGGAAAAAGTACATGTTGACTACGTAATTGATGACCAGATCTCCCACAACATAGGGTTGGTCCAATTTGATTATCCTGGAACCTATGAATTCCTTGTTGTTTTCCACAAGGAACTTTTTGTATTCCTCAAGCTTGGTCTTTACGCCTTCTTCACTGGCGGACCACTTGGTTTTAAATCCAAGCTGTTTGCCGATGTAAACCAGGGAGAAGGATGCGTCTTTCTTCACGATCTGCACGGCACCGGCAATAACATCAAAATCAATGTCATCGCCATTCATGAGCTGTCTCAGGCGGATCTCATGGTCCGCGTTCTCATTGGGTCTCGTCAGGTAATAGATGTTGAAGGTCGGCCGGAAGACATCGTTTTTGATATTGAAGGAAGCTACCGGGGTCATGTCCGCCCTTTCCAGCGGCTCAAGCAGTTCGTGCTGGAGTTTCCCCATATCCGCCGCGTCTAAGGCGTTATAATGAAGTTTGTCGGCCATAAAATCGCGGACCACCATGCCGTTTGCAGATTCATATTTAAGCGTGCCGAGGTCGTTTTTATATTCAACACCGGCGGGCTTGAGATCAAATTTATTAAGTATTGGCGTCCACATATCCACAAACTCTTTGAACAGTGGTTCGGTATCAGCATAGGTGAAAAGCATGCTTTTTGAGGTCTGAGCCAGCAGGTTAAGCTTTGTTATCTCACCAGAGACATGTCCGCATTTAAGACCGGGCGCTGCCTCGGCGGCGGGCGCGGGCATCACCGGCAGGGCAACATCTATTTTAGTATTACCGGCAGACTTACTGCCGTCAAAATCTATTTTTATATCTTCCGCTCCGGCATAAGCAACTGTCGCGAAGATAAGCGAGAAAGCCGCCATCATATTTATTTTTTTCATCATACCCCACACTTATATTTAGATCATACCGCACAAATATTATACCATTCAGCATCCCGTGCTTCGAGTGACCTTATGCCCAAGGACGTTTGGGCCCAAAGGCCTATGCGTGAGAAGTGAATAGTGAAGCTGAAAGGTTTTTCTTACCTCTAAATTGTTTTTTTCTCCTCACCCTCCGGTTATTCTTTGGTGCTCCCACTGGCCGAAGGCATGGCCGCGGGAGCACAGAGTCTTGAGAAATTTTTCGGTTCGGGCGCTTAACGGGACCGGAGATTCTTTGGCGAACGGGGTCTGCGGCAGCGGCATAAATGTGTGCGCGTGTATCCTGGCGCCAATTTTTACCAGGTCCCCTATAACTTTTATGGTAAGCTCCGTGTCATGGTCTGTTTCGCCAGGAAGGCCGAAGATGAAATCAATGTTCGCGTCGAACCCGGCGGCGGCGGACAGTTCCGCCGCGCGGTAGATATCGTCAATGGTATGCCCGCGGCGTATTGCCTTTAGCATGCGCGGGCTGCCGCTTTGGGCGCCTATTACCAGGCGCTTATTGCTGGCGTAGCGGCAGGTCAGTTCCAGCGTTTCCCGGGTTACGTGATCGGGTCTGACTTCGGAAGGGAAGGTGCCGAAAAATATTTTCCCCTCAGAGCCGATGATCTCCCGCGTACCTTTCAGTAGCGCTTCCACTTTGTCTAAAGCTATAACGCGGCCGTCTTTGGATCCGTATGAGAAGGCGTCCGGAGAGAGAAAACGGATATCGGTAAGCTTCTCCGTATTCATCAGGCTGACTATGGAAAGGATGTTTTCAAGGCTCCTGTGGCGCTGCCTGGCTCCAAAAAGATAGGCGGTTTGGCAGTAAGAGCAGCCGAAAGGGCAGCCGCGCGTTATTTCTATTGAGCCGAACATGTGCCACTTCGGTGAAAACGGAAGATAATCGTCCATTATAAGATCCCGGGAGGTCACGATGACCTTCTCTCCCGGCGGCCCGCCTTTCAAGAGAGCGCGTGCGAGATCAATTATGGCTTTTTCACCTTCCCCCTTTATAACATGATCAACTCCCATGGCACTGACTGCTTCCGGCGCCCCGCTGGGGTGCGGGCCGCCCGCCAGTATGAGCACCCGGCCGCCGAAGTGTCCGCGCAGGCGCTTGATCAGCCTTGCCGTATGCGGAGACTGGGAGGTGAAAAATGATAAGGCTACCGCCGTAGTATGTCGCCTTTCCAAAGAGGCGCTGACATATTCTATAAGAGTTTTTTCGGTTTCTGGGAGGAAAATATCTACGCCGATCAGGCCGGAACTTTCAAGCGCCCCGCCCAAAGCGTTGAAGCTATAGCGGTTTTCCCTGGTATAATAGAAAATTAAATCAAGTTTCCGCATAAGTTAGCGCGGCAGAGCGGCAGGAAGACAGCGCGGCAGCGGCAGATTCTCAATCACGCGCCACTGATCACTTGTCTTTCATTGTGTTTCACCAGGTCAAGATAGGCTTTGACCAGTACCATGTTGAGCCAGGGCAAGAAGATCAGAGTTTTTAATATAAAAGCGGTCACGACCCACGGCTTAAGATCGAACACCAACCGCATGCTGGCTATTGAACCTTCGGCTTTCATTATGCCGGGAGTCAGTATCTCCAGCATAACCCACAGCAGAGCGACGGGCAGAAGTCTCTCTTTAAAACCGAAGGTGATAAGCGAACTATGTGCGAAAGAGGCTTTAAAACCTGTCCTTTTATAAATAACAGAATACTGGGCGAAAATATACTTGAGGCCCCAGATGACTCCGGGAATAACCAGCATTACCAGCCCGGCGGTAACGATCAGGCCGTAAGCGAAGGATACTGACACGGCGGCCGGAAAAACGGGAAAGCCGCGGAAGAGATCCCCGTAGTCAGCTTGCCCCTTCTGGTTAAGGTTTATCAAAAACAGATTTATTCCCACTGTCATCGGTGCGCCTATCATTATTTCCCAAGGCATCGCGTACCAGCGGTTATCAAAGTATTTCCATATCAGAAGTGACGGCATAACGGCTATTATCTGGAAAGCCAGTAGGGCCGGCAGGATGCAAAGATAATTGTCCAGGCAGAAGTCCCAGCTGGTTTTCATCCAGATAAAAGTTATATTTCTATCGTTTTTCATGAAATAATTAAATACTGTCCATCTTCCGTCTTGCTTCCCGGTAGAGGGTTCCGGCGCGATAAGAACTTCTGACCAAGGGTCCGCAAAGCGCAGCTTTAAAACCCAGCTTCTCAGCCTTTTCTTCCCAGAATAAGAATTCCTCAGGAGTTACATACCGTTCAACAGGCAAATGTTCCTTGGACGGCGCGAGATATTGCCCTAAAGTCAGAAGATCGCATCCGTGCTCCCGTAGATCCGCGAGGGCGCTCTCTATCTCATTCTCGCTTTCCCCCAGGCCCAGCATCAGTCCTGATTTGGTGAGTATGTCCGGACGCATGCAGTGTGCGGCTTTGATAATTTCCAGGGAACGTTTATAATCGGCGCCAGCTCGCACTTTGCCGTAAAGCCCGGGGACGGTTTCCACGTTGTGCCCTAAAACATCAGGGCCTGATGCCAGTATCGTCGCAAGCGCCTGAATATCGCCCTTAAGATCGGGGATGAGCGGTTCAGTTCTTATGGATGGGTCCGCTTTGCGCAGTTCTCGCACGGTTTCGGCGAAGTGCGCGGCACCGCCGTCGGAAAGATCGTCGCGTGTCGGGGAGGTGAATACGACATGGTGCAGTTTCCATTTTTTTGACAGTTCCCCCACGCGGCGCGGTTCGCCGGCATCCGGCGGTTTGGGGGCTGCTTTTGAAACGGCACAAAAGCGGCAGGATCGGGTGCAGATGTCGCCGAGGATAAGGAAAGTGGCGTCCCCCTGCGAAAAGCACTTGCCCTTGTTAGGACACAGGGCTTCTTGGCAGACGGTGCGCAGGCGGGCGGAGGAAAGGTCCCCCATGGTATTGCGTGAAGAACTATCACGCAGGCCAGCCTTGTTCCTCTTCACCTCTTCAAGGATCCAATCTGGATATGTCATAGTAAATCAGCAAATCAGCCATTTAGATGTAAAGCCGTCTAGCAACTTAGAGGCACAGTCAGCAAGCAAGTTAGACGCAAAGCAATCTAGCAGTCTAGAGGCACAGTCAGTCAGTATAAGCAAACAAGTTAGATGCAAGGCCGTTTAGCAACTTGGAAGCACTGCGATTCAGTAATTTGGCTAAATCGCTTTACTTCTAGATGGCTTTACATCTAAGTCGCTTTGCCTCTAGACTGCTTTGCATCCGGCTTGCTACGCCTCTATCTTGAGATGCAATTCTTTGAGCTGTCTCTCGTCCAGCGTGGACGGGGCTTCGCTCATCAGGCAGGCGCCGCTGGTTGTTTTAGGGAACGCTATGACATCCCTGATGGAGTCTGTGCCGCAGATAATGCCGATGAGTCTGTCGTAGCCTATGCCTATGCCGCCGTGCGGCGGCGCGCCGTAGTCCATGGCGTTGACTATCATGCCGAAGCGGCGCTGTGCCTGCTCCTTGTCGTAACCCATCAGAGCGAAGATCTTTTCCTGCAGGGCGCGGGTGTGGTTCCTGACAGAGCCGGAGCCAAGTTCCACGCCGTTAAGAACAAGGTCGTACTGACATGAGCGCACGTTCCCGGGGTCCGTGTCCAATTTATGGAGCTCTTCCGGCATGGGCGCGGTAAATGGATTGTGTGTGAAAGTCCAGTTGCCGGATTCCGCGTCTTTTTCCAGCAGCGGAAAATGCCGTACCCATAGGAAAGCCCACTTTTTTGTCTGCGCAGGTTTCAGGCGGGCAATGAGTTCATTACGCAGCGCTCCAAGGCAGGAGGCCGCCGCTGCGGGTTTATCTGCGGCCATGAATACCGCGTCGCCTTCTCCCACGGAAAGCAGGGCTTTAAGCGCGGTAAGTTCGGTCTCCGTCATGAATTTAAGTGTAGGGGATTCGAATTTTCCATCCTTGAAACGCAGCCAGATCAGGCCTTTGGCGCCATGCTTCTTTGCCAGGTCGGTAAGTTTGTCCATATCGCCGCGGCTGAAGGAGGAGCCTTTCTCACCCTTTATCGCGCGTATGACGCCGCCCACTGCCAGTGCTTCAGAAAAAACCTTGAAGCCGGATGTTCTGAAAATATCTGAACAGTCCTTTATCTCAAGGCCGTAGCGCAGGTCGGGTTTATCGGAACCATATTTAAGCATTACATCTGAAAATTCCATTTCGGGGAACGGACCGGAGATCTCTTCACCTATATGGGCGAAAACCGCCTTCATCATGCCTTCAACCACGCGGGCGATGTCCTGCTCATCAACGAATGACATCTCCAGATCTATCTGCGTGTGTTCGGGCTGGCGGTCGGAGCGTAATTCCTCGTCGCGGAAATTGCGGGCCAGTTGGAAATAACGGTCCATGCCGGACATCATCAGCACCTGCTTGAATTGTTGGGGCGACTGCGGGAGAGCGTAGAACCTGCCGGGGTTGTTGCGGGACGGAACCACGAAGTCGCGCGCGCCTTCGGGCGTAGAGCGGGTCAGCATAGGAGTTTCTATTTCGTTAAAGTCGAGGTCGTAGAGGTAATTGCGGACCACTTGGGAGAGACGGCTCCTTAACACCAGGTTTTTTGCCATGCGTGGCATGCGCAGATCGAGAAAACGGTAGGTGAGGCGGGTGTCTTCGTTGACTCCGGCGTGCTCGCTCAGCTCAAAAGGCAGGGGTTGGGAGGTGTTCAGCACTTCGAGAATTCCGGCCTCCACCTCTACTTCGCCGGTGGGCATCCCCTTGTTGGCGTTGGCGCCGGGCCGGGGCGAAACTTTACCGGTGATCTTCAGAACATATTCGCTCTTTAGGTCTTCAGCTGACTTGAAAACCGGGTTTTCCGGCTTGACCACAATCTGCGTGATGCCGTAGAGGTCCCGCAAATTAATAAAAATGACACCGCCGTGATTGCGTTTTACGTCCATCCAACCGCATAGCGTTACGGTCTGCCCGATGTTTTTCGCGGTGAGTTCCCCGCAGTTATGAGTGCGGAATGTTGTGGTAGTGATTGACATATAACTCCTGGTATAGTTACGGCTTCGGGGCGTTGCCGAGAATTTTTCTCAACTCGGCGATAAGGCCGGTTGCGGGCAGTATCTGCTGTTCGCGCTTTTCTTTGAGGAATTTTATGGCGCAGACGGAATTCCTTACTTCTTCCTCGCCAAGAAGGACGGCGATGGCAGCGCCCGATCTATCGGCGGAGCGCAGTTGGGACTTAAGGCTCAGCTCTAAATTTGAGAAATCGGCGCTGATGCCCTGCGCGCGCAGCTCGTTCAGGATTTTAAAAGCGGCGTCCTGGGCCTCTTTGGAGGCCGCGATTACGAACACGGCCGGAGCCGTGGCCGGAGCTTTGTCCTTCAGCAACATGGCCACGCGGTCCACGCCCATCGCCCAGCCGATGGCCGGGGCCTGCGGGCCGCCCATAGACTTAACAAGATCGTCGTAGCGCCCGCCCCCGGCCACGGCGTCCTGGCTTCCCAGCGCGGAACTCTTAACTTCGAAGACGGTGCGGGTGTAATAATCCAACCCGCGGACCATATTCAGGTTAACCGTGAATTCCACGCCTGAAGACTTCAGTAATGCCCGGGTTTTGTCAAAATGTTCGGCGCAGGGCGCGCACAGAGTCAATTTCGGGGCCTTTTCAGCCAGGGCGGAGCCGTCTATCTTACAATCCAAAGCCCGGAGCGGATTGCGGTCTATCCGGTTTTTACACGGCTCGCATAGCGTGGCGATGTTGGCTTTAAGGTAATTCAATAGGATTTCCCGGTAGCTCTTACGGCACTCGCCGCAGCCGAGAGAATTTATCTCCACGGAAAGTCCCGGTAAGCCGGCTTTTCCCAGCAGACTCACCAGCAGGGCGATGGTTTCGGCGTCGGAAAATGGCGACGCGTTACCGATACACTCGGCTCCTATCTGTGTGAACTCACGGTAGCGGCCGGCCTGAGGACGCTCCGCTCTGAACATATTGCCTATATAAAAATATTTTCCGTTCCTGCCGTTCTGGCTCAGATTTTGCTCTATGTACGCTCGGACTACGCCCGGAGTGCCCTCGGGCCTCACCGCAACCTCCCTGCCTCCCTGGTCGGTGAAGGCGTACATTTCTTTTTCAACGATATCGGTCGTGTCTCCGGTGGATTTGACGAATAACTCTTTGGATTCGATGGTGGGAATCCGTATCTCCTGGTATCCGTAGAGCGCGAAGACCTCACGGGCCGCGGCCTCTATGCGCGCGAAAAGGGTCGATTCGGGCGGCAATAAATCTCTAAAGCCCCTGAGGGAATGTATGTTCATACGGCGTTGCCTGAGATTGACCGGAGCTTGTCCATGCTAATTACCGTGAGCTCCCCCCGACGGTATTCTATTACACCGCTGCGCTTAAGCGTGTTTATGGCCCTGCAGACCGGCACGCGGGTGGTTCCCATGTATTCCGCCAGCTCGTTCTGGTCTATGGCCATCTTTATAATTTTGGCGTGGTTGTCTTTAGTTAAATCTATTATCGCTTCGGCCAGGCGGCCCAGGATATTATGGAACAGCATTGACTCAATTTCCTTGTCGGACTTGTTGAGGCGGTTCGCCAGCGTATAAAGCAGCTTGAGGGTGAAATCCGGGCTCTGGCGGATAAGTTCCTTGAAGTTCTTTTTTGAGATTACAAGGAGTTCGCTTTCTTCCACGGCCCGGGCGGAGGCTGAACGGACTTTGCCGCCTAACAGCGACATCTCGCCGAAAAAGTCTCCTTTTTTAAGAAAAGCGAATGTCTTTTTTTTCTCCGATCCTATGGAGGTGTAAATCTTTATACGCCCGGACTTCACGATGAAGAAGGTATTGCCGATATCTTCCTTCATGAATACCAGGTCTCCGCTTTTATAACGCTTAAGCCTGGCGATGGACAGGATCTGGTTTATTTCCTTCGGAGTCAGGGCTTTGAAAAAACAAACTTTGCGGAGCATTTTTGTGACCATGGCGTTTTTACTTCTTCTCCTTCATCTGCATCCCGCATTTCGGGCACTTTCCCAGTTTGTCTGAGGTCGCGCAGCCCATGGGACAGACGTATTTAGCCGATCGTTCAGATTTTTTAACGGGGCCTTTTTTTATTTCCCTGGACGAGATCGACATCCCATGCTCTTTCATGGAAGCTTCCTGGATCTTTTTTACTGTTTCCGGAGTCGCGCCGGTAATTTCCACTTTCGCGCCGTTCTCAGTGTTTATTATATTCGTTCGGGCGCCTTCCACGCGGCCCGGGCAGTTGGCGTCCATGGTGTCTTTAGCGTTGTAGTGGATCAGAGCCAGTTCTTGAATTCTCGCGGCGAGTTCTTTGTCACCGGCGGACATGGTTATTTCCACGCCATTCGCAGTGTTCCTGCTTACGGTTTGTACGCCTTTCAGCTTCTCGGGGCAGACCGCGCACTTTTTGCTTTTGGCCATCATCGGACATTCGATGGTTTTTTTGCCCCCGGCCATGGACACGCCGGCGGTTAAGCCTAAAATCATAACAGCAGATAACAGTGTTTTCATATTCCCTCTTTTAACTTTTAGAAAATAAATTATATCACTTTTAAGTCATAACCGTACGATTACGGCCCGCCCTGTCAGAAACATAAAACGCCACAGGCATATTCCGATAGTTATTAAAGAGGAACCTTTAATAACTATCGGCTTAAGGCCTATGACGCCTTTAAATATTACTGGAAGTTCGCTTCGAAACGCCGGTTGAAGTCTTCCTGCTCCTCAGGCATTTCAATGATAGTTTTCATGTCCCGGGAAATAGTTTCAGAGGATTCGCTTTCTTTCCCGGATTTCGGTATAAAAGACTCCAGGACGGAGACTTTGGTCACATCCTCGCCGCGGCCGCCGTTCTGGGGATAGGTTGCCATGGTCGTGCAGCCGGCCGGGGTAGACTGGAAATCCTCATCGCCGCGAACCAGTATGCCCTCGATCAGGTTGGATGATGAATTAAAAACCGGCGAGCCTGAGTTGCCTCCGAAAGTGTCAAGATCCGCGACGAAATACCCTTTTGGGGAAGCGTCCCGCACAGAGGCGCTGGCCGCAATCTTAAGGGGCAGGCCCACGGGGTGGCCGATGACCATAATCTTATCGTCTTTTTTAAGATTCTGTTTCCTGTTTATCGCAAGAGGCTTGTGGCCTGTGACTTTGCGGTCAAGCTGGATAAGCGCGTAATCGGGGCCGAGGCTCTGGCCTTCGGGGTTGGCCGAGCCGGGCTCGCTGCCGAGGAAACGCGTGATTATTTTTTTGCAGGTATAGACGGCTTCTTGTCCCATTTTGGTCGTGGCTTCGCCGTTTGGGTCCTTCAGAGCGAAGCCGAAGACGATCTTGGTGTCATCGCACTTGGCCTGGTTGGTTATGCAGTGTCCGGCGGTCATAACCAGATCATCGCCTACCAGTGAACCGGAGCAAAAAGCTCCCATGGGCTGCTCGCGGAACTTTTCGCCGGGGCAAAGTTTATACGTGTCGCCGAAATTTACCGTTTTAAGGGAGAAGGTGTTGGAGGCCGAGTCATACTGCACTTTGGCCGATTTCCAGAATGATACCACTGAATCCGCCAGCTCGGATATTTTAGGAGTGGCGGAGAAAAGTTCCACGCGGTCGTCGTTTCCGTATATGCTCTTTTCGTACGCGAAAGAAGAAGTTGAGAAAATTGCGGATATCACGGACAGAGCAAGTGTGGCTTTCAGCGTTCTTTTCATAAATTCCTCGAGTCCTTATAATTTTGAGCTGCCTGACAGGTATGTTATACACCCCGGTCTGATAAAAGTCAATAGTCGTCAGGCCCAATCAAAGATAGGCCCAAAGACCCATCGTTGATTGCGATGTGTGCAATGATACTGGAATCAGCAAAAAGTTGCAGGGAATTACTGCCAAGTACATGGTTAACGGATAAAGGCTATGATATTTAAGCCGACTACAAATATGCGATGTACAGACGGACAGTATGAGCGTCTATGGTCTTGGCGGCAGTATAAAGGGTTATTAACGACAAGGCGGCCGCTCCAACAAGCAGCCATAGCGGAGATTTTGGTCCGGTATTGGCTTCCTGCGCGTCCGGCTCCCAAGTTCTGCCCCTCCTCAGATAGGAGATAAAGTTGTACATGGCGTAGCACTCCACGGCGAAGAGCGGGAAGCCGATATAGCCTGCCACCGGCATCTCAAAAAGTTTTATATCCCCCACCAGCGGTACGGTGTAGATCCATTTGGCGCCGGCTTTAAAATTCAAGAATTCCCAGAGTAATCCGCAGATAAAGCCACCGGCGAGCAGTTGATACAGTTTTCCCGGGGCGCCTGCTTCCAGGTCGCGTAAAAGGGAACGGAGGCCGAGGCGATAGTTTATCGGCTCCAGCAGAAGGGTGAACGCCACCCAGATAAGAGCGAAAAAGTACCGCGGCAGGATCATGGGCAGGATGAGGGCCGCAGCTCCGGCCAGATAGATTTTTTTGAGGAGTCCCGAAGTCACGCGCAGAGAGGGGCTTTTAGCGCGGCTAGCCAGCCCGGCCGAGGCCAGGAGTTCCGCGGTTTCGAAAAGCCCCGGCAGGACAGTGGCATAGGCAAGGAGGTAGCCGGTCCACCGCAGAGATTTGTCAGACGGGATGAACATGTATTGCCAGTTTTGAAGGCGCAGATTCGCCAGTTCAAATAAAGACCAGATGAAGACAGACCAGGCGGCGAGAAACCAGAATTCATCCATACGGGAAACGATGAGCGAGTCGCCTTTTATCCTGTAGATGACCGCGTCGATGATTAAGATGTATGCCCACCAGGCGAAGATGTAAAAAAGATTATGTATGGGTTCTACTTCAAAAGCGTTGCCTGTGGCGCCGATAAAGGCCAGGAATATTCCGGCGTAGACAAGGAATTTAGCTTTCGCGTCTTCAAGCATATATGGCCTCCGTTATTGCGCGCGTTCATGCACCGCTAAGCGGCGGTGCTGATACTATAAGTTTTTCAATTACGCCGATTATGCTTTCCGGCGCTTTCATCGGATTCGGCAGGCCTTTCAGTCCGGCGAAAGAGGAGCGCATCCGTTCTGCTTCTCCCGGCGAGGAGAGCAGGAGTTCAAGCTGTACCGCCAGACGAGCGTCAAAATCCTGCGACTCATCCACTATTACGGCGGCGCCGGCATCGCTTAATATCTTAGCGTTAGCAAACTGGTGGCCGCCGGCGGAAGTGGGCAGCGGGATCAGCACGGCTGGTTTTTTAAGATAAAGCAGTTCAGCTACGGTGCTGGCTCCTGAGCGGCAGCAGACGACGTCGGCCGCCGCGTATAGCAGGTTCATATCCTCGCAGTAATCCAGCACCTTAAGCGACGGATCGCCTGAGAGGCCCGGTTCAGAGTAGGAGGCCAGCGTGTCGGCGTGGTCCCGTTTCCCGGCAAGGTGCAGGACCTGGAAGGCCAGCCCTTTCCCCTTCATCTTTTTAACGGCCGCGGCCGCGGCGCGATTCAACCGCCTCGCGCCCTGACTGCCGCCGAAAATAAGCATTACGGGTTCGCCTTCTTTCAGTCCAAGGCGCTCGCGGGCTTTGGCCGGGTTCGCGTGGGCTGAGAAGATCTCGCGTATCGGAGTGCCGGTCAGTTGAGATTTGGTTTTAAAAGGATTGTCTTTAACCGGCAGGCCCAGGGCGGTTGCGGAGGCGAAGCGGGCGCATAATCTGTTGCCAAGGCCGAATTTGGCGTTTGATTCATGTATAAGGGACGGCGTTCCTTTAAGATAAGCGGCCAGAATCGCGGGGAAGGAGATATAACTGCCTGTGCCGAAGACTAAAACGGGTTTAAAATCTTTCAGGACGCGCAGGCATGTCGCCAGCGAGGACGCGAATTTATACAGGAAGTACAGTTGGGCCACAGGGTTCAGCGTGCGCGGCAGTGCGGTCATGTCTATCTCAGCGTAAGGATAATAGTTCTTCTGAAGGGCGCCGATGGAAATGTCTCCCTTTTTTACAAGGAACACCGGCTCCCAGCCGCCCCTGGCGCGGAGAGCGTTCGCGAGCGCGAGGCCCGGGTAGAAATGCCCCCCGGTACCGCCGGAGGCTATCAATATTCGTTTCATACTTATATTTGTCATCCTGCCTGATTCCTATGGGCCGAGATATTAAGAATTACGCCGATTGCTATCATGGTTGTGAGAATTGACGATCCGCCGTAGGAGAAAAAGGGCAGCGGTATGCCTTTTGTCGGGATAAGACCCGTAGCCATGGCCACATTGAAGAAAGCCTGTAAAACTATCATCAGCGTCAGACCAAGTGCCGTCAGCGTGGTGTAAAAGCTTGGAGCGTTTCTTGCTATCCGCACGCCTTTTATAAGCAGTGCCAGGAAAAGTAACACGATGAACATGCTTCCCATAAAACCCAGCTCTTCGGCTATCACCGGAAAAATAAAATCGGTATGCGGCTCCGGCAGATACATAAGCTTGAGCTGTGAAGCGCCCAGGCCTTTGCCGAGCCATCCGCCGGAACCCACTGCCAGCAGCGATTGGACCAGCTGATATCCTGTGCCCGCCGCGTTATCCCAGGGCGACATAAAGGTCTTCAGGCGGGCCAGGCGATAGGGATGGCGGAAAAGTTCCAGGATGAAAATCGGGATTATGGCGGCGATGGGTATAAGAATGAAACGGAGTTTAACTCCCGCAGCGAAGAACATCATGAGAGCGGTTCCGAATATAAGGGCGGGCGTGCCGAGGTCAGGCTCAAGAGCGATAAGGACCAGTATCACGGCCATGGCGCCCAAGGGTTTCAGCAGCTGTTTGGTGTCCGAGGCTATGTGGCTCAGGTTGCGGTCAAAAAAATCGGCGAGGTACAGGACCAGAACTATCTTTGTGAATTCGCTCATCTGCAGCTTCATAAGTCCCAGCGGTATCCAACGCTTAACATGGGCCACGGGAGGCATAAAAAGAGTAACCAGCAGGAGGATGGCGGTTAAGATTACGGCCGGTTTTATAAATTCGCGTATCTTTTCAAGGTCAACCCTGGCTATGACGGCGGTGAGGCCAAGGCCGATAAGCATCCATAAAGCCTGACGCTTAACGTAGAAGAGAGAATCCAGCCCTTTATTCGCAGCGTAGATGGCGCTGGCTGAGAAAAGCGCGATGAGGCCCAGGCTCAGCAGAGTCAGGACTATGAAGAAAAGGGAGAAGTCCATGTGCTTCAGACTTCTGTTCTTTATAGTGTTATACGCGGGTCTCGACCGACGGGATGAAAAGTCCATAGTAAATTAAACTCCATAAATCACTGATTGCTATATGCCATCGGCCATATGCCATACGCAGAAAAATCTGGGAACTCCTTTAAAGCATACGGCATACGATTAATAGTTAATGGCAGGCTTTCTGCTGGTTAAATTTTTTACCAAAGATTTAAATTTTCGGCCCCGATCCTCGAAATCCCTGAACTGGTCGAAAGAGGCGCAGGCTGGAGAAAACAGGACTATGTCTCCCCTTTCCCCGCGATCCAGCGCCACGGCCACGGCTTTAGCCATTGTGCCCGCGCTGATAATCGGAGCCGCGCTTTTGAGTTCCTTTTCTATTTTCACCGCCGCGGCGCCTATGGTCAGCACGGCCTTTACCGCTTTCCCGATAAGCGGCTTCAGGGGCGCGTATGGATTGCCTTTATCCAGGCCGCCCAGTATCAGCCATATATTTCTGCGCCCCGTTTCTAAGGCCCTCAGCGCTACCATCGTGGAATCCACATTTGTAGCTTTTGAATCGTTAATAAAAGTTATGCCCCGTTTTTTTCCGGCCGGCTCCATTCGGTGTTCCACGCCTTTAAAAACTGAAAAAGTTTTCTGTATATCCGCGCGGTCAACGCCGCGTGTGAGGGCCATAAGGCCGGCGCACATGGCATTTTCCAGATTATGAAGGCCTGGGAGCGCCGGGGCGGTCATCACGTGCCGTTTTCCGTCCAGATGGAAAACCAGGCGCCCGTCCTCTACCCAGGCGTTAAGAAGTCCGCCCTTTCTGGAGGATGAGAAGAATAACTTTCTTGAAGGGCAGCGCGCGGCTACTTGGCGGCAATGCGCGTCATCGGCGTTGAAAACACAGGCGTCCTCCTTGTTTTGAAAACGGAATACTCTCGCCTTGGCCGCTATGTAATTGCCCAGTGTCCCGTGATGATCAAGGTGGTCAGGCGTGATGTTGAGGATGCAGGCGGTCAGCGGGTGCAGGCAAGAGCTGTCCTCAAGCTGGTAGCTGGAGACCTCCATAACTATAGTGTCTCCGACGCCGGATTTTTTCGCGATCAGGGCGGCCGGAGTCCCCACGTTTCCGCAGACCCATGTTTTTGAGCCGCGGGCTTTAAGGGCGCGTTTCATTATTTCCCCGAGCAGGACAGTGGTGGTGGTTTTGCCATTGGTGCCGGTGACGGCCAGAACTTCAGCGGTTTTGGAAAAAGCGAGCGCCGTCTCAATTTCGCTGAAAACCGGTATCCCATTCTTCTTGAGCTTTAACATAATGGGGTTTGAGCGGGACACTCCCGGGCTTTTAACCGCAAAATCGCAGGAAAGAAATTTATCAGTGTGGCCGCCGGCTTCAACTTCCACTTTGCTGTTGAGCTTTTTGAGACGTTTTTTTAGTTCGGTTAAGGGCAAAGTGTCGCTCAACAGAATTTTGAATCCACCGCGAACCAGTAGATTCGCGCAGGCGACCCCGGATTTCCCCGCACCGATCACGAGGCCATTTTTACATTTAAATTTTTCAGGTATAAACATGCTGACATCCAATCCTCAGGCCCTTTATCTTATTTTAAGTGACGATAGTGCTGCCAGCATCAGCATAATGCCTATTATCCAGAAACGCACTGTCACTTTTGATTCGGCTATCCCTTTGATCTCGTAGTGGTGATGCAATGGAGCCATCAGAAAAATCTTTTTCTTTCCGCGCAGCTTATAGGATCCCATCTGTAGTATGACCGACAGCGTTTCAAGCAGGAAAATCCCCCCCGCTACAGGCAGAATGAGTTCCTGCTTTACAGCTATGGCCGAAACGCCTATCGCTCCGCCTAAAAACAGGGAACTGGTGTCGCCCATAAAAATCTCAGCAGGATAGGCGTTGAACCAAAGGAAGCCCAGGCAGGAACCGATCAGCGCGGCCAGGAAAACGGCTATCTCCCCCGCGCCTATGACGTGTATGATCTTAAAATATGCGGCCAGCTTCACGTTCCCGGCCGAATACGCCAGGATCGCAAAGGTTAGCGCCGCGAAAACAATGGTGCCGGCTGCCAGACCGTCCAGACCGTCAGTCAGGTTTACCGCATTGGAAGAACCTATGATCATGAACATCGCAAGCGCTGCGTAAAGAAAGCCAAGGTTAATGTAAAATTCTTTGGTGTATGGGACGGAGACACTGGTCGCGTAGGCGGCGTTAGGCGGGTCAACTGCCAGATAGCCGACAACGACTGAGGCTGTGAGCAGCTGCAGAATAAATTTGAATTTTGAAGAGGCCCCCTTTGGGTTCTTCTTCACCAGCTTGGTGTAATCATCCATCCATCCCGTGAAGGCGAGTATCACAGTCGTAAAAATGAGGAGAAGTATGAAACGGTTGTCCAGCCTTGCCCACAGCAGCGTGCTGAGGATAAGTGTGAGGAATATAAGCAGGCCTCCCATGGTCGTCGTGCCCTCCTTTGAGAGGTGGCTTTTGGGACCGTCCACGCGTTGGATCTGGCCTATTTTAAAGGAACGCAGCTTGGCAATTAGCGTCGGACCTATCAGGAGGCTCAGGAAAAAGGAAGTCATGATCGCCCCGCCGACCCTGAAAGTTATGTATTGAAACACATTGAGCGGGGTGAAAAGATCTTTTAGATAGTGAACGAAATAAAGCATTGGTGTCTCCTGGTGTAGTGCTAAATAAATTTGTTTTCCGCTTACAATCCCTCTATAAGTTTTTCAAATTTCATCGCCCGGGAAGCTTTTAACAGGAATGTTCCCTTGCCTGTTCGTATCGCGGCCCGCAAATCCCCCGCCCAGGCCTCTGAGGATTCGGCGTAAACGACTTTCCCGCTTTTACCTCTTTTCTCAATTTCTCCGGCCGCGGCTTTCATTTCGGATCCGGCCAGGAAGATCTTGTCCGCGTCCAGGGTTGCGAGATATTCGCCCAATTCGGCGTGGTATTGCATTGCGTGCCGGCCCAATTCCTTCATATCCCCAAGCGCCAGGTAAATAGGTTTGGGAAAAGAGGAATCGAAAACTGTCTCTAACGCGGCTCGCATGGAAGCGGGGTTGGCGTTGTAAGCGTCCAGTATGATGGTGGAGCCGTTGACTTTAAGCAGCTGCATCCGCATAGGTGGCGGCGTGAATGATTCCAGTCCGACCTTCACCGACGTCAGGCTAAGACCGGCCGCGATTGCCGCTCCGGCAGCGGCGGCGGCATTGCGATAATTATGCCGGACGGAGGATGGCAGGCGGATCTCTATAATGTCGTTTTTATAGCTCAGTTTGAGCGCGCCGCCGACCTCGGAAATCCCTATGTCGGCGCCGTAATAGCCGAAGCTCAGTTTATTCACCTTTCTATCTTTTAGCGCGGCGAGATACTTATCGTCGGAATTGTAGATCAGCGTGCCGCCCGGTTCCAGACAGTCCACGATTTCCGACTTGGTGCGAAAAACGGTTTCCAGGTCTCCGAAATATTCAAGATGCGAAGGTCCGATATTTGTGATGACCGCGATATTTGGTCTGGCCAGAGCGCCTATCTCAAATATATCTCCCTTCTTAGAGGCGCCCAGCTCAAATACTCCGAATTTGTGTTCTTCTCGCAACTCCAGAAGAGAGAGCGGGAGGCCGAAATGGTTATTGAGGTTCCCGGTGTTGGAACACGTCGGGCCGGCTTTTTCGAAAATAGATCTGAGCATTTCTTTTGTGGTGCTCTTGCCGTTGGAGCCGGTGATGGCCGTCATGGGGATGTTGAACCGGCCGCGGTGCCAGGCGGCCAGGCGGTGCAGAGCCTTCAGGGTGTCCCAAACGCCGATAACGAACTCGGGAAAGTTCTTAAACCGGCCGATTTTGTTGTCCTCTACAAGCCAGCCTTTTACGCCTTTAGCCAGCGTCTCTTCCAGAAAAACATGGGCGTCGTGCGCCTCTCCCCTGAGGGCCCAGAAGAATTCGCCGCCTTTCAATTTGCGTGTGTCGGTTTCAAAATTGGCGAAGGCGGCGTTAAGGCCCCCTTTTATCACGCGTCCGTTCACAACTTTCGCCAGGGTTTCAATATTAGTTCTAAGGTCCATATAGGGAAGAAGATTAAAGGATTGGGCTCATATTGAACCCTTACAGTTTCAGTCCTCAGCTTTCTGGCGCTTCGCCTTCTGATCCTCCAGTTTTTTTCTGATCGCTTCGGCTGCTGCTTCTCGGTCGTCAAAATGTATGGTGTGATCCTTGAGTATCTGGTAATCTTCGTGTCCTTTGCCGGCTATCAGGATTATATCGCCGGCCTGAGCCATTTCCACGGCTTTTGTTATGGCGGATTTGCGGTCCGGTATCAGGGTATAATTTGCGAATGTGTCTTTAAGGCCGGTCTGTATGTCCGCGAAGATGCGGGCGGGATCCTCTCCGCGCGGATTGTCGCTGGTTATTATGGCGTAGTCGCTCAGTGAGGCCGCCGCTTTTCCCATCGGGGCGCGTTTGGTGCGGTCCCTGTCGCCTCCGCAGCCGAAGACCGTGATAATCTTGGAGTGCGGCATCTTCCGGAGGTTGGCAAGCACATTTTCCAGCGCGGCGTCGGTGTGTGCGTAATCCACGAATACTCCAAAGGGCTGACCGAGTTCCACCCGCTCAAGCCTTCCCGGCACATTTGTCAGGGTTTCCACGCCTCTGACGGCCGTCTCAAGCGGAACGCCGGCGGAAACCGATGCTGCGATGGCGGCTAGGGCGTTATAAATATTGTACCGGCCCAGAAGGCGCAGGGTCACCCTGCGGCGCGTCCCGCGAGCGGTGAGCTCAAATATGGTTCGGTCCTGCAATATATCGGCGTTGTCAGCCTTGAAGTCAGCGGGCTTGTCTATGCCGTATGTCACAGGGGTCAGGCTGTCGCTGAGCGCGGAAAGTATCTCGCCCGCCCTGTCTTCATCGGCGTTTACCACGGCGCTCTTGCTCTTTTTCGGAGAGGCCGCAAGAAGCTTAAATAGTCTGAGCTTAGCCTTAAAATATGTTTCCCGGTCCCTGTGGAAGTCCAGATGATCGCGCTGCAGGTTAGTGAATACGGCCACGTCAAAGGCTGCTTCGTCAGCGCGTTTGAGGGCTAAAGCGTGCGATGATACTTCCATTATAACGGCAGCGGCTCCGGCGTCGGCCATCAGCCTGAAAAGCGAATGCAGTTCTCCGGCCAGCGGAGTGGTGTTAGCCGCCTTCGATATGACTTTTCCGCCAACGCGATAGTCTATGGTGCCGATGACTCCTGGTAACGCGCCGGCCAGGGAGTAAATATTCTCGAGCAGATAGGCCGTGGTGGTTTTACCGTTGGTCCCGGTGATGCCGATCAGTTTAAAGCGACGCGAAGGATGTCCGTAAAACTGTGAGGAGGCTTTAGAAAATGCTTCAAGAACGTCGGTCACTGATACCCAGGTAATTCGGGGATGAGCGGCAGCCAATTCCGGCGGAACAGGGCCCGATGTTACGATTGCCGCGGCGCCGTTCAGTATCGCCGATTGTATATATTTATTCCCATCCTCTTTAAGGCCGGTCACAGCGAAGAAAAGGCCGCCCTTTTTGACTATGCGGGAATCATTGGTAATGCCGGGGATATCGGCGTCCCCGGGTCCGGCTATGCGGTTGGCGGGAATTTCCTTTAAAATTTCTTTAAGGAGCATATATAACTATATGATAGAAAATTTGAGGATAATTGGAAAATGCTCGATCTCTGTAGGGTGGTTGCGCTAATCGGTCACGCGGGCGGCGGGAGGGAGCTTGCGCTCCAGGAGGGTTTTGTCCGGCCGGATTCCTTTAAGCGTGATTATTTTTTTGACTATATCCTGGAAGGCGGGGGCGGCCGTTTCGCCGCCGTAGTGAAACAGCTTAGGATTGTCCAGGATCACCAGAATCGTATACTGCGGCTTGTCGGCCGGAAAAAACCCGCAGAAAGAGGCGACGTTTTTGTCGGTAATATATTTGCCCGTTCTGGGATCGATTTTTTTGGATGTGCCGGTTTTGCCGGCTATCAGATAGCCGGGCACGCCGGCGTTTTTACCGGTTCCGGAATCCACTACGCTGATCAGTATGTCCTTTACTGTCGCGTAGGTGCTTTTGGATATCACCCTGCGTATCACCGCCGTTTCGTTTTTGAATTTTATCCTGCCGCCGGTATCCGTTATTCTGTCCACAAGGCGGGTTTCCAGCAATTCCCCCCCGTTGGCCACAGCGGAATAGGCGTTGACCACCTGTAGCGGCGTGGCGGCGATGCCGTGTCCGTAAGAGCCTACCGCGAGATCTACGGTCCTGTATTTTTCTATAGGCCGCAGGATGCCGGGAGATTCTCCGGGGAAGCCCAGCCCGGTCTTGGTTCCGAAGCCGAAGGCTTTAGTGTAAAGGTAATAGTTTTCCAGCCCCAGCTTAAGTCCTATCTTGGCTGCGCCGATGTTGGATGATCGCTCCATGACCCCGGACAGGGTCAATGTCTTTTCCGGTTCGTGATCGTGGATAGTAACTTTGCTGTTTAGCGCCCATGCGCCGTTCTCGCAATAGAAGGTATCTCTGGTCGCTACGACACTTTTTTCCAGAGCGGCGGCTACTGTCACGGTTTTAAAAGTAGATCCCGGCTCATACACCCATTCCACCGGTTCTATCTTCTCAAGATCCTCGGGGTAGGTGGCCATGGCCAGGATACGGCCTGTATTGGGATCCTGGACCAGCACCATGGCCAGATCGGAGCGGTTCTTCTCTGCGTATTTCTTAATGGCTTCCTGGGCAAAAAACTGTATATTCTTGTCTATAGTCAGGTATATATCCATCGGGGCGGCCTCGCCCTCCGATGCGTTCTTGTAGATGATCTTGCCGCTGTTATCGCGCACCACCTCCCTGCGGAGGATCTGCCCCGTGAGCACCTTGTCGTACAACGCTTCCACTCCCGTTAGGCCCTTGTCCGAGCCCACAACCCCCAGGATATTCCTGGCGAGGTTTCCGGAAGGATAATAGCGGCTCTGTCCGGCTTCCAGCAGAACTCCTTTCAGGTTCAGTGCCTTTACCGCTTCGGCCTGGACGCGGTCGAGGCCTTTTTTTACGCTTACAAAACTTTTACTTTTGCGGAATTTGGACTGCAGGTCTTTTTTGGGGATAGCCAGAGCCGACGCCAGAGCAGAAAGCGCGCCAGGCGGATCTTGCAGCTCTTTCTTGAACAGGCTGCAATTCCAGGTGATTATTGATTCCGCCAGAATGTTCCCCTGGGAGTCGAATATCCTGCCCCTGGGTCCGGTTTCGGAAACCGTCCTGTTAAATTCGCGCCCGGCCGTCGCGGAAAGATTCTCGTGGCTTATGGTTTGGAGATAAAACAGCCTAAGCGCTATAGGAATGGCCGGCAGAGCGGCTATAAATAAACAGGTCTGAATTCTTGTTCTTAAGGTTTTTGCGGTCATTAGGGATAAGGGGTTGAAGGCGGAAGGATTATTAGTCCGTGCGTTTGTCTCTTAGCTAACCCATAGGTTTGTGCCGCTTGGCTCAAACCCACAGCGCGCTTCGCGCGGTATAATGTTTATATTTCAGAGCTGCCCAGGCGCAGAAGTTTGGCCAGCCAGCCTGTCGAGGGTTTATTTCCGCTGGCGTCATCCAGCAGGACCAGTGCGTCCGGTTCAGGGTAGACAAGGCCGATCTTCAAAGCTTCAGCCTGGAGCTTTTCCGGAGATAGCGAAACTCGGATCTCTTTCTTAAGGTAGTTGTTGCTGTTTTCAAGGTCCTTTATCTCCCTGCGGAGCCCTTCGATACTGTACCCCAGCCTCGTCGCCTGCACGTTCTCCCACGCAAAGAGGAAGAAGACGGCTCCGGCGGCGGCCAGCATCGCTAATTTTAGGGTCCTTGCTTTTTTCATAAATGTTCCGGGCGGACCATGATGGTACGTCCGCAATGCTCCGCCGGACTTATTCCATGCTGAAGAGTTCTATTCTTTTGATCCCGTGCTTTTCCCAGAGGTAGAATATCTTGGTCGGACAGACGGCGGCTTTAAGCCCGCTAAGCTTTGATTTAGCGGCCCGGCCGCCGAGGAACTTGCCTATTTTTGAACCAGTCCTAAGGATGTTTTCCGGATTCATAACTTTCCTCCTAACTGTCGCGCCCATCGCTTAATGCTCGGGGCGGATGACCGCCTGGCTTAAAACTATGCTTTTTCTATTACGCGCAGTTTCGCGCTGCGGGCTCTCTTGTTTGTCGCCACTTCCGCTTCGGAAGGGATGACCGGTTTCCTAGTCACCATCTTCCAATCGCCCATGTCTGCCATTATCTTAAAGGTTTCTTTAACTATCCTGTCCTCAAGGGAGTGAAAGGTTATTATCCCCATTCTGGCGCCCTTGGTCAGGAAAGGCATAGCCTTTTGTATGCCCCTGGTGAGATTGTCAAATTCGTAGTTTACCGCCACTCTCAGAGCCAGAAACGTTTTGGTAGCCGGGTGAATCTTTTCGCCTCTGAAAGGAACGACCCTTTCTATCAAGTCCCTCAGCTCAGCCGTGGTCTCCATGGGCTTGGCTGACCGTTTATCCACTATGGCACGTGCTATCTTGTTGGAATGGCGTTCGCCGCAGACGCGGATCAGATGTTCTATCTGCTCGTAAGGCCAGTGGTTTATTATGCTGTACGCGGTCAGCGGGTTTCCGGAATTTATGCGCATGTCCAGCGGGCCTTCGTGCTTGAGGCTGAATCCCCGCGATGGCTTGTCAAAATGCAGCGAGGAGATTCCTAAATCGAATAATATGCCTGTTACCCCGGCCAGATTCTCGCGTTTAAGAATCTCATCTATGTTGGCGAAATTTCCCTGGATGACTTTCGCCCGCGTTCCGTAAGGTTCAAGATTTTTGGCGGCAAGAGCCGCCATTTCCGGATCCCAGTCTACTCCCAGCACCTTTGCCTTATCGTCCAGTATAGAGAGCAGTTTTATGGTGTGGCCGCCGAGTCCCAGTGTCGCGTCAATATAAATTCCGGACTTGTCAGTTATCAGCAGTTGCGTCGTTTCTTCCAAAAGCACCGGCAGATGCGTGTAATTCCCATCCATTGAATTGTGTCCTTTAAGTGCCCGGGCGGGCGGCAATGCCCGTCGGTTTATAAATCGAAAATCTTGCTGAATTTTTTGAACGAGGGCTCCATCACGTCTTTTTTGTATTTCACCCAGTTCTGCGCATCCCATATTTCCGCCTTGTTCCCAACGCCCCGTATCATGATGTCCTTTTTAAGGGCGGCGTAGTTTTTTTGATTCTGCGGCACAAGTATCCTGCCCTGCTCGTCCAACTGGGCGTCGGCCGCATTGCCGAAGAAAAATCTTTTAAAGGCGCGCTCCTCTTCCTTGTTTTCTGATTTAAAGATCTCCATATTATTGGCTATAAGTTCTTCCCACTTCGACGGCATGAACAGGTAGAGGCAACGGTCAAGTCCTATGGAAAGCATGAAATAGTTTTTATCCTCTTTGCGAAGCTCTTCCCGAAATCGTGCGGGAATGAACATGCGATTTTTTGAATCCATCACATAGGAATATTCGCCGTAAAGAGTGCTCATAAAATTAGTCTGGCAGCCGGGCAATCAATGGTTACATTTTACAACATTATGAACCACTTATTAACATTATCCACCACTTTAAACCACTGGACTTAGAGTATAGTGAATGCTTTGGTGGTTGTCAATGCCAAATTAAAAAAAGCTTTGATATGTAATATCTTTTTGATTCAAAAAGGCGTGAAAACAACTGCGGGATTGGCGGATTGGAGGACTAGAGGACTGGAGGATTATAGGATTAGAGTCCGGAAGAGACACTTATTGATTACTGGGTCGCGCCGGAAATTTTGCCGGTTTTTAGGTCGTAGCGCCAGGCGTATTCCAGTGAAGAAAGCTTATTGTAAGGCATACCATAAGCCTGAAAAAGCGCTTGGGATACCGGCGTTCCATCTCTTAAGCCTTTACAAAACAGATAAAAAGCCTCGCCAGCCCGCATCCTCGTAAGGAACCGGACGATGCTGTAGGACTGTGCGTACCAGAGGCGCACGCTGTCTTCGTCCGCTCCCTGCATATTTTCTATGCGCACCATGTCGGCCAGCTTAAACCCCTCGCCTTTCCCCAGTAATGAAAGATTTTGCGTCAGCCAGCGCGGAGTGGAATGGCCCCTTTCAGACTGCACATAAGTAGCCATGCCTTCGCTCAGCCACAGCGGGCTTTGGCGCTCAGACGGAAAAAAACTGTCAAAATAAATATGCGTGAGTTCGTGCGCCAGTATTCCGAACGCCTCTTCACTCTTAAAAAGATATATTTTCCGCTCGCTCAAAGATGCCACGCCGCCTGACCAGGCCGGGCGGCCCGTCAGGCGTTTGTATGTGTCCTGGCTATTGGTGAAATATACGAAGACTTTCCTGTCCCTGGTCCACGGCGAAAAAGCTATAAGGTCAAGCATGATATTGCCGTGCAGGCTTTCCATGTTTTTAAGCAGGTCTTTTGAAACTTCCGCGGCCTCTTCATAAATTATGAAATGGCGCGTCTCCTTCATCGCGAAGCCGGGCGGGGCCTGCGGCGGGGCTTCTTCTTTGTTAGACACGCTTTGTGCGACCGTAGTTTTTTCTTGTGCGGAGTGCTCCGGCATCATTTCGGCATCCGCGCCTATTTCCTTTATATCAAGCCCCCCTGCCAAAGGGCTGATCAGATGCGAGTTCGGCTGCGCGGGTCGAGCGGGCTGAACCGGGGTCGTGGACTGGACGTAAGGCGCGTAGGTCTGGGTGGTCTCAGTCACCCTGCCCGCCATGGGACTGCCGTAGAAGGGGTTTTTCGTAATCTGGATTTTAGGGACCGGGGCCAGGTCGTCGCTTATATACTGGTACATAAAAAGTCCCCAAAGCCCTACGACAAGGCCCCAGAAGATTACCCTTAGTTTGCCTAAAATATCCATATAGAGGCTAATTATAGAAACGACGAACAAAAATCAAAAGAAGTATCAGGATCCGCATTCCGGTTCTATTCGCTTTCCGTGGGCAAACCGGCTGCCAAAGTATCTGTCATACCTTTCTGAACACCAGTATGGATCTATCCTCTTTTTCTCCCGGCAACCTGTACGATGCCGTTTCGGCCAATTCCGCTCCGGCTTTGCGCGCGGCTTCTTGGGTGGCCGGCCGCTCCTGGGCCAACTGCGCTGCGGTTTGCCAGGCCAGGAAGACACCGCCGCCTTTCACCATATTTAAGCATTGAGGCAGTATGTTTTCAAGTTTTCCCATGGCACGTTCTACCACGGCGCCGTATTTCCCGGTCTCGACCGGGCCGCTCTGTCCTATGCGCAGATGCAGGGCGCGGACGGTTTTTAATTTCAGACGGGAGGCCGCGCAGGTTAGAAACATTGAGCGTTTGAGGCTGGAATCCCATAAGTCGAAAGCTGTCGGCTCCAGCGCTACGGCAAGTGGTATGCCCGGAAAGCCGGCTCCGGCCCCAGCGTCGGCAACGCTGTCGCCCGGCTTGAGCAGCCTTGCCAGAAGCGGGGCTCCGGCTAGAGCGTCCAATATGTGACGCGGCCATAGATCTCCGGCGTCATTTTGAGAAACCAGATTAAAACGCGAGTTCTTTTCCAGCAGTTCCTCTTTAAAAAGTTCGAGCCTGGCAATCTGCTCTTCTGTCAGGGCCAGATTCCAATTTAACAGGGTCTCTTTGATTAACGCGTCCATCAAGTCCGTCCCCCCCGATTCTCGATCTTGGTGTTTGTTTTTGTCATACGGCTTACATGTACCCATAAAAGCTGTATATCGGTCGGGGTTATTCCGGGAATCCTCGCGGCCTGGGCGAGCGTTCCCGGGCGGATCTGAAGCAGCTTTTGTTTGGACTCCAGGCAGAGGCCGGTAATAGCGGCCAAATCCAGCCTCTCCGGTATAATGACGTGTTCAAAGCGCTTCATCTTTTCGGCCTCGCGTATATTTAGTGCGATATAGGAGGCGTATTCTTTTTCAATTTTGGCCGTCGCCTCGGCTTTCGCGCGGGTCCAGGGGGCCATGGCGCAGTCGGTCTCCTGATGACCGGAGGCGGTTTTGCGGGTGCAGGCCTTTGAGGCTGCGCCGGATGTTTTGTCGCGGGACCTGAAGATCTCTACGGCGTTTTTGTAAAGTTCAAAACCAGCTTTAAATTTTTCAGGCACCAGACCGATCCGGAAGCCGTGCGGCATAAGCCTCAAATCTGCGTTATCCTGGCGCAGAAGCAGGCGATATTCCGCGCGGGCGGTGTAAATGCGGTAGGGCTCGTCCACGCCTTTGGAGATCAGATCGTCTATCATCACGCCTATGTAGGATTCGTCCCTGCCGAGAATAAGCGGTGCCAGATTTTTTAGTTTCAAGGCCGCATTTATCCCGGCCATAAGGCCCTGCGCCGCTGCTTCTTCATATCCGGTTGTGCCGTTTATCTGCCCCGCCATAAATAGCCCGGGCAGCGTCCTGGATTCAAGATTGTAATCCAGCTGCTGGGGCGGACAATAATCATACTCTATAGCGTAGGCCGCACGCATAAGTTCGGCGCGCTCCAGCCCTTTTACCGAGCGCACCAGCCCCAGCTGAACTTCTTCGGGCAGGCTGGTGGAGAGTCCGTTGACATAATACTCCTCGGTGTCGAACCCTTCCGGTTCAAGGAACAGGATGTGTTCGGGATGGTGAGGGAATTTGACTATTTTGTCTTCAATTGAGGGACAGTATCTCGGTCCCGTGGATTTTATGCGCCCCGAGTAAAGCGGAGACTTATTAAGATTGGCCCTGACTATGGCGGCGGTGCGCGAATCGGTGCGCGTTATCCAGCAGGACAGGAGCGTGCGCTCCGTTCGTCCGGTGAAGTGTGAGAAAAGCGCCGGCGGCTCATCTGGTTTCTGCTCTTCACACTTTGAGAAATCTATGGTGCGCCCGTTCAGGCGCATCGGAGTTCCGGTCTTAAGCCGTCCGAGTTTGAGTCCCAGTGCCGCCAGTGACGGAGACAATCCGTCGGCCGGCGGGTGGTTATAGCGCCCGCCCCGGAAAGAGGAGGGGCCGATGTGTACTACGCCGTTCAGGAACGTGCCGGTGGTAATGATGACGCATCCGGTCTCGTAGCGCGTATTGCGCGCGGTAATTACTCCGCGGAGCCTGGAGCCTTCGGTCCAGATCTGCGCCGCTTCATCCTGCATCAGGGCCAGGTTTTCGGCCAGCTCAAGGGTGTGCTTCATGGCCGACTGGTATAATTTTTTATCGCATTGAGCCCTGGGTGAGTGGACGGCCGCGCCGCGCGAAGTGTTGAGCATGTGCGCGCTCAGAGTGGAAAAATCCGTGACTCTGGCCATGTGGCCGCCCAGCGCATCCAGCTCTCTGACTATCTGGCCTTTACCCACGCCTCCTATTGAGGGGTTGCATGACATCAGAGCTATAGTATCCAGGTCCTGGGTGAGCATTAACGTCTTCATCCCCATGCCTGAGGCGGCCAAGGCGGCCTCGCAGCCGGCGTGTCCGCCGCCGACAACTATGATGTCAAAATTACAGGGATAGTTGAAATAAGCCATAAGTTCACATAAACATCATGAATCTAAAAACTGAGGACGGGATGATACCGATGTTTTTTAGTGCATAAAAAGATAGTACAGCCGCTGCCATGGAGAACAGGAGGGTCAGGGTTAAGCGCACCATTGTTCCCCCAAAAATAGTTTTAGCGGCCTTTATGATCAGGACCATCAGCCAGATCCCTCCGGCGGATTCTGCCGCAGTATAGAGCGTTTCGTTGCGCATGACCGCCGCCAGCAGTGATGCCGGCAGGCAGATAAGCATGGCGGCGTTTACCGCGAGCGAGAAGCGAAAAAAAGCAAATGTTTCTGTTTTTTTAGCGCGCACCCCGGCGTACGCCGCGGCGCCAGCGGCTGCCAGAAAAGGTAAAACGAACAGCGGTTCCGCTTTGTAATAGAAGGCCGCCGCCGCATAGGCGCCGCAGGCGGCGCATCCGCATAATAACCTGAAGATCAGCCTGCCGTCTTTCATGAAACCCGCAAATGCCGCGAATAGTGCGCATAAGGCGCAGCTGAAGGTTAAATCAAGAAAGGAGTGAACTGTTAAGAGCCAGGCGTAGGACTTGCCGGAGAATTCTCCGGCAGTCTCCGAGAAATCGGCCGGAAAATCTATGGGCTTAATATAAAGGAATAGGGCGTAGGCCGCGCAATAGGCAAAATAGACGGCCAGCGGGCCGCCGAATCCAGTGCCGGGTGCCATAAAATCCGCAGCCGCTCCGGCCGGGTCCGTCAGTGTCTTTTTCGCCATCAATAGAATGTTTTTAAATCGGTTCATGGTAGCCGCAAATCGTAAGTTAAAGTCACAGCTGTCCGTTTAAGTTTACTGGCTGCACGGTGGTCCGGGCCGGGAGCGGGATTGCCCTTACGCCGCGTAGGAAACGGATACAGTGTCCGCAGCAAACCCTCTGGCAGCCCAGTCCACTCTCCCGTGGTTTCCCTCCACCCGTACCGGGCGGAGCCTCCCATCCGCTATGCGGCTCCAGAGCAAACCCGCTCCCAGCCCGTAGTCATTTTCTTTTATAAACGACTTTTCATCCCCCTGATTCCATCTTATTTTCCAACGCAAAATTTCTCAAAAATTCTGCCCAAAATCTCTTCCGGTGTCGTTTCCCCCAGAATATCAGCCAAGGCGTTCAGTGCGCCTCTGAGATGTTCCGCGGCCAGTTCCAAAGGGAATTCCGGTCCGTGCCTCAGGTTCCCGATCCTCGTCAGTTGTTCGTGGGCGTTGAGAAGCGCGGAATAGTGCCTGGCTGAGGTTATTACAGAAGACGACTCAGCCGAGAACATCTTTCTTTCCTCTCCGACCAGCAGGTGTTTTAAAGCGTCTATCCCCCGCCCTGTCCTGCATGAAATACTGATCCCTTCCGCCGTCTCTCCCGGTTCTCTAGCTGGAGGCAGGTCGCTTTTATTAAATACCTTTATAAGCTCGGTTCCGGGTGCTGCGGCGTGCTTGATCGCATCAGCCACCCTGCGGTCGGCCGAGGAGTCTTTTTTTGAAATATCGCGGACCCAAAGTATAATATCTGACGTCTTGAGAGCCTTGATCGAGCGGCGCATCCCTTCGCGCTCTATGGCGTCGTCGGAAGCGGGGTTTATCCCGGCTGTATCAGTAAAAATTATGGTAAATCCGGAGAGATTTATCCTTTCTTCTATCGTGTCGCGGGTGGTTCCGGCTTTTGGCGAGACGATCGCGCGGTCGCTGCCCGCGACCCTGTTTAAGAGCGACGACTTCCCGGAGTTTGGCGCCCCCGCGATGGTCACGCGGAGACCATGCTTTAAATGCCGCCCATGTTCAAAACTGTCAGCCAGGGATTTTATTCCAGCCGCGGCCGCAGCCGTCCGCCCTGCGAAAGCTTCGGGGGACAACGCCGGGAGTTCGCCGTAGGCGTCGTCCAGTCTGACCTCTAATTCGCTCAGAAGATCCACAAGGCGCTTGCGCAGTTTTCTGATGCGGGCGGAAACTTCCCCCTCCACCTGCGTGATCGCCGCCCGGTGGGAAGCTTCGCTTTCTGAGATTATGAGATCGTTTACGGCTTCGGCCTGGGTCAGGTCTAGTTTGCCGTTCATAAAGGCCCGCAGCGTGAATTCGCCGGGTGCTGCCTCGCGGGCCCCGTTGGCTATTGCGAGACGCAGCAGTCTGGAAATTATATAGGGCGAACCGTGGCAGAATATCTCCACCATATCGTCTCCGGTGTAACTCTTCGGCGAGCGATAGAATATGACTACAGTTTTGTCCAGGAGACGGCCGTTTTCTTCAGCCTTGAGCAGATAAGACGAGCCCGGCCGTGGTTTTTTAAAAGCAGAGAGAGGCCTGAGGAAGGCGGACGCTATTTTATGCGCTTCCGGCCCGGAAAGCCGTACCACCGCTATGGCGCCGAGGCCTGGAGCAGATGCCGGCGCCACTATGGTCTGGGTGGTGTCTGGGATGAGCATAGTAAGTATAAAAAAAGCGGATAGTGCGAGCGGTTAGTGGCGAGCTTATAAGGAGGGTACTGGTTACCCTGCGCTGTTCACTCTGCACTCTCAACTCTGCACTATCCACTTGTTCACCGAATCGTGCTTTGCGCCCGTCACTTTCGTGTTACTGCTGCGCGGTTTCTTTCTGCGTAACAGGTCGTATTACGACCTTGCGCCATTTCCCTTCGCCTTCCGAAAGCGTTTCCACTTCCGGATACTTGGCCTTTATCAGGCTGTGTACGAATTTGCGCAAAGGCGCGGACATCGGTTCCAGACGGTAGGGGCGGGCGGTTCCGATAACATCTTTTACAACCGCTTCCATTTTCAGCGCAAGTTCCTCTTCCTTTTTGTTCCAGTAGTCGGCGGTATCTATCCTTACAGATATCCGGTTCTTGCGGTTTTTGTTGATTATGGAGTTTATAAGGAACTGAAGGGACTGCAGGCCTCTGGCGTTCTCGGCTGTGAATACGGTCGCGTCCGGGGAGTCGAATTTCATGGAGATGATCCCCTCTGCGGCGTCGTGTCTGGCGTCAGTGATGCTGGCTTCAAGGCCCATCAGTTTAAGGGTCGTAGTCAGAGCTAACTTAGCGTGTTCCATGGGATCTTCTGGTGCCTGTACGGCTTCCATGGCCAGGCTGATATCCTGGTAGACCGCGTCGGGCCGTCTTGCGTAACCGGCATCAGGGCGTCTTTCCGTATAAGGCCTGTCCTGGGGCGGGCGCGCGGGGCGGGGCCTTGCGTCATATCTGTCGCGTCTGGGACCTCCGTCGCGGCGGGGGCCATCGTTTCTGCCGCGGCCGGATGAAGGGCGTTCGCGACGGGTGTCGCGCTCTTCATGATGACCGCCTCCGGTCCATTTTTTCTCGCGCAGCATTACGCAGGCTTTTTTCGCGCCTAAACCGAGGAAACCTTTTGTTCCCTCGCTCACTACCACAACTTCAACCTGGTCGCGTCTGAGGCCCAGTTCTATAAGGCCTATCTCGACAGCGTCCTGTATGGTCTTAGCTTCTACTTTTGTTTCTTTCATTTTTTATTCCTCCGATATGTGTGTAAAATTCAGCCTGGCTTTCCTTCAGTTTAATATCCTTTATCTTTCAGCGCCTGCTGTTTCTGTAGAATCATCGTCTGCGCGAAGCCCCAGACGCTGTTTATCAGCCAATAAAGCACCAGTCCCGACGGGAATGTCAGGAACATAAAGGTGAATACCACCGGCATCCACTTCATCATGGCCATCTGCGCTTTGTCTCCCCCTGTTTGAGGGCTCAGATGCTGCTGCAGGAACATGATGCCGCCCATGACAAGCGGCAGGATGTAATACGGGTCCTTTGCCGACAGGTCTTTTATCCAGAAGATAAAGGGCGCGCCGTGCAGCGGCCATGAATTGCGCAGCGCCGTGAAAAGCGCGAAGAAAATAGGTATTTGCAGGAGCATAGGCAGACAACCGCCCAGCGGGTTAGTGCCGTGCCGCTTGTAAAGTTCCATGACTTCCGTGTTCATGCGCTTGGGGTCCGATTTATAGCGGGCCTGGATGGCCTGCATCTCCGGCTGTATCTTTTTCATGACAGCCATGGCTTTATAGGACTTCCAGCTCAGCGGGAAAATAAGTATCTGCAGGAGAACGCTTATTATGACGATGGCTACTCCGTAATTGCCTGTGAGTTTTTGGAAATAGTCCAGCGCCGAATTGGCTATTTTAGCAAGCGGGGAGAAAAAACCGAAATCCACGGAGCGGTCAAGGCCGCGCCCCAAGGTTTGGAGCAGTTTATAGTCCTTGGGCCCTATATAAAACTCCACGCGCCAGACGCGGGTTTCCCGCGGCGCCAACAGTTCCGCTTCGAAGGGCATAGATAAGAGTGGCGCTTTCTTTCCGTTTATCTCCGGCTGGGAGATGTTGAGGATATCCCGTTTCAGGTCTCCCCCCATTACCGCGGCCAGAAAATACCTGTTATCCACGCCGGCCCAGATCCAGGGCCCCGCTTTCTGGCTTTCTTTGATGGTTTTTATGGTCGGGAACTTTTTCCCATCTTCCTGAAAAGTGTATTGAGCCTTCCAGAGAGAGGGATTTTCTTTTTCTTCGCTTTTGACTGTTCCGAGTCCGGGGCCAAGTTTAAGGTTCCACGCCGCGAATACTGCGGGGGCGGCGGAAGGGTTCACCGCGGTTATCTCCAGCAGATTTATCTTATCCTCACCGTTAAGGGTGAATTTTTTGAGTATGATTACGCCGTTGGCGGCGCGGGCTTCGAAGGCTACGCTGTTCCCGGTTTTACTTTTAAGGGTGAAAGCCAGGTCGTCAAAAGAGCTGAGAAAGCCCGGCGAGGGATCTTTTACAAGTTCGACAGGGGACACGGGACCCTGATAAACCACGCTCTTTATTGAGGCGCCGGCCGGGTGGAAGGCGTAGGTGGCCTTATTAAGGCTGAGTTCAACGGAGCGTTTAGACCAGTCAGATTCCAGCGGGCCGGAGGTCGTGGCCGCCGCTGACTGTTCTAAAGACGTGAGGGTTGTGGCAGCGGCCGCCGCCGGGGCGCTTTGCTGCGACTGCGCCGAGGGCGCTGAAGCTGGATTTAGCATCGGTCTCTTTTCGATAAAAGAGTACCAGGATATGTACACCGCTGAGGACAATACGACCGCTAGCACGAGGTTTTTCTGCATTAATTTGTCTCCCTGATATCTACGATGTTTAAGTCTGCGGCGGACGGAGGTTGTGGTAACGGCACGGGGTCATATCCGCCCGGATTCCATGGATGGCAGCGGAGGATTCTCGCGGCGCTTAAAAAAGTGCCCCGGAGTAAACCGTGCGTTTTAAAGGATTGGAAGCTGTATTCTGAACAGGTCGGGTGAAATCTGCAGGCGCGAGGCCCCAGTAGTGGTCTAAAAAGTCTGTACGCCGTCTGAACCGCGTCCGCGGCTTTTTTCAGGGCGTTTTTATCGCTCCGCATTTTTTATCTTCGCTCTTGCCCAGATAGCGCTCAGCGCTTTCCGGGCCTCTAAAAGGTTTTTTATAGCGCATCCGGCTTTCGGATATACTATTATGTGCGCCCCGTCCAGCAGGTCGTCCTTTGACAGCCTGTAGGCTTCCCGCAGAAGCCTTTTGAGCCTATTGCGCCGCACCGCGCCGCCGGTCTTTTTGCTGATGACGAGGCCTAATCTTCTGCCGCCGGTTGCGATAAGGGCTGGCGCTTTTGCTCCGGCTTTATTGGGGCCCGGCACGCAGGCCCACATCACTAAGTCGCGCGTGGAGAATTTTTCCCCCTCGTTAAAGACGAAATCAAAAATTTTCCGGCAGCGCAGGCGTGCGTTCCTGGTAAAAGAAAACTTTTTCATTTAACGACGCCGACAGACGCGCAAGCGTCTAGTCGGGAATGAGATGCCATCGTCCTTTCGCGCGCCTTCTCGCTAAAGTTTTTCTTCCGCCCGCGGTTTTCATTTTTGCGCGAAAACCGAGAGTCTTCTTTCTTCTTCTGACATTTGGTCTGTATGTAGGTAGCATAGTGTGTTAATTATATTAAATAAATATACAAAAGACAAAGGACAAATGGCAGACAGCAATGCAGCGCGGCAGCGGGACAGCAATACAGCAGCAGAAAACGGACATCATGAAAGTATGGAGAATTTATGAAATTGCTTGTTTTGCAGTGCAGCGCTATCTGCTGCCGCGTTATTTGTAGCGCGATTTGCCGAAGGTAAATTGCTAATATATCATTATGATTTTCTGTGATTGCGGCATTGTTCTATGGCGCAGGCCGCTGCGTGAGAACGACCGCATAGTAACTGTTTTCACCAAGGACAGGGGTAAACTTGAAGTCAATTTCAAGAGCGTGCGCCTCTCCAAAGGAAAGCTACGGGCCCTTTCGGAGCCGGTCAGCTGGGGCGACTATCGCTTTTACCTTAAGAACGGATCTAATTTCCCGGTCTGTACTGGCGGCAGTTCCCTTTCAGTCTTCCCCCGTATCCGGCTGAATACTGACAGCCTGTTCACCGCTTTGTATTTCTGCGAAGTGGTTAACAAACTTACCCCTTCCCATCAGCCCAGTCCGGAGAAATACCAGCTTTTGTTGGGGGCGCTTCAAAATCTGGACGGCGGCCCCCCCCGCCCTTTCGGCCGCGGAACAGAATACTCAGGGGCTGACCTTGCGCCGATTGGAATCAGTCGCGAACCAAAAGTGCGCGGCATATCCCCATGGATGCGCCGGGCCTTCACTCTGCGCGCTTTGGAGACCGCGGGGTTCGGGTTTAAGCACAGCTCTTTGGGTTTGGACTCCAGGCTCTGGGAAACCTTGCATGACGGGACCTGGTCCGATGTCCACGCGCTGGAGGCGCAGCCCCAGGCAATGGATTATCTGGATAACCTCCTGAAAAGATTTTTTTCGGAACAGCTTGATCAGCAGCTCAAAACGCTTGAATTTATTTAAGTATAATAGTAAAACACAGGGTAAAGCGCGGATGATAGAGGCGTAAGGAACTCCTTAAACCCTAACCCCTAGACCCTTATTTTATGGAGGTCTTATCGTGAATTTTCAGGACATCATACTCAAATTTGATCAGTATTGGGCCAAGCAGGGCTGCGCCATAATACAGCCTTACGATCTTGAAAAGGGCGCCGGCACTTTTAACCCCGCCACATTTTTCGGTTCGCTCACCGCTAAGCCGAATCGCGTGGCCTACGTGGAACCTTGTCGGCGGCCCGGAGATGGTCGCTTTGGAGAGAACCCCAACCGCTTAGGTAAATACTATCAGTACCAGGTGATAATTAAGCCGCCGTCAAAAGATATACAGCAGATATATCTGAAATCCCTCAAGGCCGTCGGCATCAGCGCTGATGAACACGATATCCGCTGGATAGAGGACGACTGGGAATCTCCGACACTGGGCGCCTCCGGCGTGGGCTGGGAAGTCTGGCTGGACGGGATGGAGGTGACGCAGTTCACTTATTTCCAGCAGATGGCTTCTTTCGAACTTAATCCGATAAGCGTAGAGATCACGTATGGTCTGGAGCGACTGGCTATGTTCGTGCAGAAGAAAAAAAGCGTTTATGACCTTATGTGGAACGACCGGCTCACCTACGGCGAGATGTACCGGACCCAGGAAAAGCAGTTCTCGCATTATAACTTTGAATACGCGGATGTTGCCAATCTGCGCAGGAATTTTGACGACTACGAACGCGAGATTTTCGTTCTGATAAAGAACGGCCACTATCTGCCGGCGTACGACCTGGTGATGAAATGTTCTCACTCGTTCAATCTGATGGACGCGCGGGGAGCCATTTCCGTTTCTGAGCGGGTTGGCATGATCAAAAGAATACGCGATATAGCCAAAGCCTGCGCCGCCGCGCACGTGAAAGCTAATGAGCCGGTGAGTATAAGCGCGGCAGGCGCCACTCAGGCATAAGTAACAAGTGGCAGATTGTTTGTCGCTGAGTTTTTCTAATTTAAATGGAGATGGATAATGATCAAACGAGACGCTTTGCTTGAAATCCGCATCGAGAATATCCCCGCCCGCTTTATAACTTCTGCCGAATCGCAGCTGGAGACCGGGGCCCGCGAACTTCTGGCCGCCGCGAATCTGCCTTTTGAAACCCTTAAGGCTTACGGCACTTATAAAAGACTGGTCCTCCACATAATCGGACTGCCGGGCAAATCCGAGGAACGGACAGTAAAAGCCATGGGGCCGCTGGCAAAATTCTGGAAAGATGAATCAGGCGCTTATACTCCCCAGAGCGCCGGGTTCGCGAAGGGACAGGGGACGACCCCCGACAAACTTACCATTGAGACCGCTCCAAAGGGCGAAGTTCTGGTGGCTATGAAGGTAATTCCCGCCAGACCCGCGGCAAAAGTTCTGGCCGAAATATTCCCCAGGCTTATTGGCGCGCTGGAGTTTCCCAAGACCATGGTCTGGGAGGAAACGCGTGTGCGTTTTGCCCGGCCCATACGGAGTCTGGCGGCTCTTTACGGCGAAAAGATAGTTGCCTTCTCCTTTGCCGGCATAAAGACCGGGCGCTATACCGTGGGCCTGAGCGCCAAAGGGTCGCGGGTTATAAATATTCCGTCGGCTGAGAAGTACTTGAAGATACTTGAGAACGCAAATGTGCTGGTGAAAGACACGGAACGCGCAAAAGCTCTGACGAATGAGATAGAACAGGTTTCTAAAAGGACCAAGCTGGAAGTGGAGGCTGACTCCGAACTGTTCAATGAGAACCTTTATCTGGTGGAATACCCGGTCTGCGTCGTAGGAACTTACGATCAGGAATTTCTCAAACTTCCCAGGGAACTTGTGCATCTTGTGATGAAGAAGCAGCTCAAGTTCTTCACCGTCAGCGATTCTGAAAAAAAGCTTCAGCCTTATTTTGTCGGTATCCGGGACGGAGTTTCAAAAGGACAGAAGAACGTGGAAGAGGGCTTCCGGAACGTTCTGGAAGCGCGTTTTAGGGACGCGATATTCTTTTATGAACGCGATCTGACGGAACCAATGGAAAACATGCTGAATGTCCTGAAGTCCGTTACCTTTCAGGAAAAGCTGGGTTCAATGTTCGACAAGGCAGGCCGGGTCGAGGCTCTCGCGGGCTGGCTGGCGGCTGCGGTCCGCGGCCTGGATACGGAGGCGGTCAGGAAGGCTTCCCGTCTGGTTTATGCCGATCTTTCAAGCAATGTAGTTCGCGAGTTTACCGAACTCCAGGGAATAATGGGCTATTACTACGCCAAAAATGCCGGTTTGAGCGAAATCGCCGCGAAAGCCCTGGGGGAGTTCTACTGGCCAATGAGCGCCAAGTCTCCGCTCCCCTCAACCAGAGAAAGTTCGGTGGTATCTATCGCCGGCAAACTAGACACCCTGGCTGCCGATTTCGCGATCGGACTAATTCCTTCTGGCAGCGAGGACCCGCACGCTCTCAGGAGGCAGGCGCTTGGCCTGACCAGAATTATACTTGAGAATGATCTGGAATTACCGCTTAAAGAGACTTTTAGTCGTGCGCTTGAACTTCTTCCCGCGAAAGCCGCTGGTTTTGACAGAGAAAAGACCATATCCGCGCTGCTGGATTTCACCTGGCAGCGGGCCGAAACTCTGTTCGAAGAAAAAGGTTTCCGCTTTGACGAGGTTAAGGCAGTTAAGGAATTCTTTATCAAAAACGCGGACCTGCTCGACTGTCGTCGCCGTATAAATGACCTGCATACTGTAAGGAAAAACCCTGATTTTGAAGCGCTGGCTATGGCTTTCAAGAGAGCTAAAAACATTCTACGCCAGGCCAAACAATCTGCCGGCGCCGGCCCGGACGAAATGGTTTTTGAAAAAGACGAGGAGCGCGCTCTTTACTCCGGTATCAAAGCCCTTTCAGGCAAGCTGAAAAGCCATATCGCCAACCGGGAGTATGAAAAAAGCCTGATGGAGACTGTTGCCATCAAAGGAGCGCTGGATAGTTTTTTTGACAAAGTAATGGTGATGGTTGAGGATCCAAAAGTGAAGGAAAACCGGCTCCGCCTTATCGGCTCGCTGGTCAGCCTCTTCGAAGACGTGGCAGATCTGTCCCAGCTGCAGCAGTGAGATAACGCCGGTTGGGCAACTTCGGGTATTGTGTCGCCATATAAAGATGCAGAACTCAGGGCTTGTAGGCCCGCGTTTGCGCCCAAAAAGGTGAGATGTAACTTAAGATATGAACGACAATAACTCCGACATTAATGCGGCAGCGCGTCCTTATCAGACCAAGGTCTCTTTTGGTGTCACATCAGCGGTCATTACCAGTCTGGCGCTTATTACCGGACTGGATAGTGTAGCTCACCCTAAATCAAGCATAATCGGTAGTATATTGGTTATCGCATTAGCTGACAATTTATCCGATTCTATGGGGATACATCTTTATCTTGAGTCGGAGCATGTTGCCGGAAAAGAGGTTTGGCTTGCCACTCTGACAAACTATATGGCACGGCTGGGAGTTTCCCTGAGTTTTGTGCTACTGATTGCTTTTCTCCCGATAAGAACGGCAGTTTTCTGCTCTATTGTCTGGGGCTTTGCCGTCCTGGCCGGTCTGAGCTATGCTATACAGCACAAAAGTAACAAGAACCCGTTTTATGAGGCTGTGGTGCATATGGGCCTCGCCGCACTGGTAATAACAGGAAGCCATTTTGCCGGTAGCTTTTTGATTGATAAATTTAAATAGCCGTTCTTTAGCCAGTTATTCTTCTTCCCCCCTCCCCAAAAAAACCGCCGCCAAAGTAAAGTCATAATTTCTGCGTATGGCTTATGGCCTATGGCGAATGGCAGAGATTTATTCTATAGAATAAATCTTCAGAACGGATAGCCGACTTTGATGATGGCGTTGGTGCCTTCGGAGCCGAAGGCGAAGTCCAGTGTGCCCACCACCTGCGGCCGGATGACTATCCTGGCTGAGATGCCGGGGCTGTACTTGAGGTCCCGGGCCCGTAGAGCGGAAGGTCGAGGAAATACTGTTCCCACGTCAAGGAACGGGGCTATCTCGCTTTCGCTGATGAATTTCATGAACGGAGAGCGCGAAAGGGTTATCCGCTCCTCTATGTTGAATACAAATTTGCCACGGTCCACGAAGCGACCATCCCCGGCCATTCTCAGGCCGGTGCTTTCCCCCAGCTGCGGCAGGGCGTAGAACGGCAGGTCGTCCCCGCGCGTGAACTGGAACAGGTAATGGATGGCGGTAACATAGTTCCCCTCTTCCTTATAGTTATAATAGTGCTTCAATTGAAGCGCGTAAGTGCGGTAGTTGTAATCGGAGACCAAGCGCCGGTCAGAATAACTTACAGAAGCGGAGGCGTAGGTGCCGATCTTAGGCAGGAACGGGTGATCGGTGTCGTCATATACCAAGGCGAAACGATGGGTCAGGAACTGCCTTTCCTTTGAGGCCTGGGTGAAAAAATCCGGGAAGAGGCCGCTGACCTGCCCGTTTTCCTGCGGGCCGTCGGATATTCTTTTAAGATAATAAGCGTGGTTGAAATTAAAGAAAAGGTATTTTATAAGCGGCAGGTCCACGGTGAATTCTTCGCCGGTCATGTTCAGGGCGTAATTGGCCTTGTCTTTTTGGGAAGACTCTATGCCGGGCCCGTAAAAAGAGGGCTTTCCGGTTACCCAGTTCTTGGCCTCGGCGCTGATGCGTATGTCCGATCCCCAGGCCTGCGGTGTGTAATAGTAGATGATGAATTCCTTCTCCACTTTCTGGGAGTAAGAGGCTCGCAGTAGGAAAAGTCTTTTTTCATCGGGAAAAATGTAGTGCCTGTAAGTGAGTGTGGTTTTGAGATATTCGTTGTAAGTGGCTGAGGGCGCCAGGACCGCTTTGATGTTTTTGTTATCCTTGCTTCTGACGGCCATAATCGGCATGATGCCGAAGGACGCCCCCATATCCTTATTTGAATCTACCACAGGGAACGGAATTATGGGCCCCCTGGCCGTATTGATGGTGATGGCGCCAAGAGCCCGGGCCAGGGTGTTTTCCCGGGGAGCGATTACGGCGGTCTCAGCGATTTCAATAGGTTTTAGTATCTCTGCCTTGGTTTTGGGCGCGCGCTTCACTACTTCTTCCTTTATCTTAGTGTTTCTGGGTGGTTTTATTTTTGGTGCCGCAGCAGGCGGGCTCTGTTTTTTCAGGGAGGTGTCGTCGCCGGTCGGAGTAGGAGTTGAGACGCTGACCTCCGTCCATAGGCCAAAAGAGCGGAGCTGTCGTACGACTTTGTCCGCGAGTTCAGCGGAAAAACTGCGGGGCTGACAATAAAGATTTGAAGAGCAAAGCGTAAGCAGAAAGAAAAATGTCAGGATTTTTTTACTCATGGTGTTAAGAACAGGATTGGTTCTGCTTCCCTTTCAATGTCTATTTTGTAAATCCCATCGCCTTGACTATAGGCATCTTCCTGCCGTAGCCGAAAGATTTCTCCGTCACTTTCAGGCCGATAGGCAGCTGTTTGCGCTTGTATTCGTTGGCCTCTATCCTGCGCAGTATCGAAAGCACCAATTCCGGTTTGTAGCCCTTCTTTATTATCGCCCTCGGGGCCAGGTTTTCTTCCATGTAGAGGCGGATGACGGCGTCCAGGGTCGCGTATGGCGGCAGGTCGTCCTGATCTTTTTGGCCGGGCTTGAGTTCCGCGGTCGGAGGCCTTTTTATTATCGCGCGCGGAATTATCTCTCCGTCCCTGTTCATGCGGGCGGCCAGTTTGTAGACCTCGGTTTTCAATAAATCGGCTATCGGGGCTATTGCTCCGGCGGTATCACCATAAAGCGTGCAGTAGCCCAAGGCTATCTCGGATTTATTTCCGGTGGTAAGGGCAAGCCAGTTATTGCTGTTCGCCAGAGCCATTAAAATAGTTCCGCGTATCCTGGCCTGCAGGTTCTGCATTGTCAGACTGACTTCCCCGCGCGGTCCGCCGGCTTTGAGCGTCTTAAGGAATTTTGAGTAAATACCCTTTATCGGCAGTGTCCGGGTTTTAATTCCCAGGTTGGCTGCTAAAGACCGGGCGTCGGCGATGCTCCGGTTGGCGGTATAGACGGATGGCATGAGCACACCGGTCACATTTTCCGGTCCCAGCGCCTTTGCGGCGAGAACGGAGACCACGGCAGAGTCTATGCCGCCGCTTAGTCCAAGCACCGCTTTTTTAAAGCCGAGCTTTTGAAAATAATCGCGTATTCCAAGGGTCAGAGCTGAAAATATTTCATCCGCGCTTTCATCCGGGTGGGGCATGTGGTCGGCCGGCGCGGCGCAGGTGTCCACGAGCAGGAGATCCTCCTTGAAAGCTTCGGCGGCCGCGAGCACGCGTCCCGACGGGGCAAGTAAAAAGCTGTTGCCGTCGAAAATAAGTTCGTCGTTGGCTCCGACCTGGTTTGCATAAATAATATGAGCTTTCATCTTTTTCGCGAGGTTGGACAAGATGGTCAGCCGGCGGGCGTTTTTCCCGCGGTAATAAGGTGAAGCGGAAACATTGATAATTATGGAAGTTTTCAGGGCGCGCAGCGTTTTTACGGGGTTATTTCTATACAGCAGGCGCTTCGGCAGCAGGGCGGTTTCCGCCCAAATATCCTCGCAGACGGTAAGGCCGATCAGTTCACCACGGAATCTGAAAGGCTGGTTAGCGGTTGCAGGCTCGAAGTACCGGGCTTCGTCGAATATGTCGTAGGTAGGGAGCAGGGACTTGGATCTTTTTTGCAGCACTTTCCCCCCGCTGATGAATGCTATGGAATTTCGGAGTTCCTTGCCATTCCTGGCCGGATTAAAATCCACGAAACCCACGGCCAGCGCGGTTTTAAGTCGCAGCGACGCGAGGCTCCTGAGGGCGCCCAGGTTTTCCAGTATAAAATCTTTTTTTTCCAACAGGTCCAGCGGCGGATAGCCGGTAAGCGCCAGCTCCGGGAATACTACGATGTCGGCGCCCAGACTTTCGGCTTTTCTGGCGAAGGCCTCTATCTTTATCGTATTGGCGGCGATATCGCCTACTTTCGGATTTATCTGGGCTATGGCTATTTTCATAATGCGCTGCTCTCGCTTATTAAGGTAAGTATAGAAAATATAGGCACAGATGTAAAAAGCGCGTATAATGGGGATATGTATCCCGGGTGGCGTCGGGAAAATGAAGGTTGAAAAAAAAGCCGCCAATATGATATTATGATAACTAACGAAATCCTGCTCCCAGAGGGCGGGAAAAGAAACGAGAAATACAAAAAGGATGAAAAACTAATGTTAAACATATCAATGAAGACGATGTTGGAAGCCGGCGTGCACTTCGGTCACCAGACTTACAGATGGAACCCCAAAATGGCCCGTTTCATTTTCGGAGAGAGGAACGGCATTCATATACTTGACCTTCAGAAAACCGTCAAGGAACTCAAAAAAACCTACGCTTTCGTGAAAGATTCCGCCAAGGAAGGCAAAAAATTCCTTTTTGTCGGTACCAAGAAGCAGGCCAAGGATATTATACGGGAAGAGGCCCAGAGGGCGAACGTTCCCTGCGTTTATGAGAAATGGCTGGGCGGCACGCTGACCAATTTCGAAACCATAAAGAAATCACTCAAGCGGCTTGACGAGTTGGAGAGGCTTGAGAGCGACGGCCTTTTCCGCGTCATGTCCAAGAAAGAAGTTTCGCGCCTGACCAAGGAAAAAAACCGCCTCGTGAAGCTTATGTCCGGCATCCGCGAGATGAAGGCTCTCCCCCAGATCATGTTCATCGTAGACCCCATAGAAGAGGCCGGTGCGCTCAGCGAAGCCAAGAAACTGCGCATCCCCGTTGTGGGCGTTTGCGACACCAATTGCGATCCCGACGCCCTTGACTGGGCGGTTCCGGGAAATGACGATGCAGCCCGCTCTATCAGGCTTTTTTGTGCGACCATAGCAGACGCCATTATAGAGGGCCGCGCCGAAGCTGAAGCCGCCAAGGCCTCGGCAATGCAGCCGGCTGAAGCCGCGCAGCAGAATGAGCAGCAGGCCATGATGGACGCCCCCTCCGAAGAGCGGGCTCCCGAAGTCGAACCCGCCAGGACCGAAGAATAAAGTCCTGACAGGTTTCGCACAGAGCAGTGACCGGGGCGCCCGTCTGGCGGCCCCGGGTTCTTGAACCTTATAATTTAAAATAACAGGAGCTACACCTATGAGCGCGATAACCAGCGAACAAGTTATGTCATTACGGAGTCAGACCGGGGCGGGCGTGATGGATTGCAAGAGCGCCCTCACAGAATCAGCCGGAGATCTAACCAAGGCAGTTGAACTTCTGAGAAAGAAGGGCCTTGCCGGTCTGGCTAAGCGCGCCGGCCGCCTTATGAAAGAGGGCGTTGTGACCGTTAAGGTTTCCCCCGACTCAAAAACGCTCTCAATGGTCGAGGTGAACTGCGAAACAGATTTTGTCGCCAAGAACCCCGAAGTCAGGGCTCTGGCTGAAGAACTCGCCGGCCTTATGCTGACCGACGCCTCCATGGTGAACCCGGCCGAGAACGCTAATGCCAAGGAAAAACTGCAGGCTCTTGCCATAAAGACCGGCGAGAACATGGTCATACGCCGCGGTACCACCTATCATATCGCCGCCAACACCGTAGTTAACTACTATATCCATTCCGACTCAAAGAAGGCCGCCGCCGTGGAACTCTCATTCGCAGGAGATATTAATGCCGCGAAAAATGAACTTATGGCTCTGGCCAAGGAAATCTCCATGCAGAGCGTGGCTATGAGTCCCAAATGGCTGCGCCGCGAAGACGCTCCGGCGGAACTGGTGGCGAAGGAACGCGAAATTTACCGCGCCAAGATGGAAAAAGATGAAGAGGACGCTAAGGCTCTGGCCGCGGAGACCGGTAAACCCTATAAGGCTAAAACCCCTGAAGGTGTTGCGAAAATGCTGGATGGGCGCGTCAACAAGTTCTTCCAGGAAGCATGCCTGCTTGAGCAGGTTTCTATCCGTGAGAGCAAGCTGTCCGTCGCGCAGGTGGTTAAATGCCACGCCGAAAAACTTAAAGGCGATATACAGATAAAAAGATTCGACTGCTACATCATCGGAATGGAATAATTGTAGTGAGTAAAGATTAAGGTCTTAAGTTGTAAGCAGTAAGAAGTTTGACGGCCTGAAGCTTAATCCTCAGCGCTTAGTATCCAGCCTATGTATAAAAGAGTCCTGCTTAAAGTATCCGGAGAAGCGCTCGCTAAGAATGGAGACGGGCGTTCCATCAGTCCGACCGCCCTCAACTTCATCGCGGAGGAAATAAGGAAGGCCTGGCGTCCGGAGATCCAGCTTGCCGTCGTGATCGGCGGCGGCAATATCTGGCGGGGAGCCAAGGACGGGCACGGCATGATAGACCGGGTCAGCTCTGACAACATGGGGATGCTGGCCACGATCATAAACGCCATGGCCTTGCAGTCGGCCCTGGAACATAAGGGTATACACACACGAGTGCAGACCGCTATAGAGATTTCCCGCCTCGCCGAACCTTTCATCCGCCGCCGGGCCATCCGCCACCTTGAAAAAGGCCGGGTGGTCATCTTCGCAGGCGGCACCGGTAATCCGTATTTCACTACCGACTCCGCCGCCGCCCTGCGTGCCGCCGAGATAGGCGCGGAAGTTATTTTTAAGGCTACGCAGGTGGACGGCGTTTACACGGGAGATCCGAAGCTTGATAAGAAAGCCAAGATGATAAAGCGCATCACCTATATGGAAGCTATCCGTAAAGGCCTGAAGTTTATGGATACAAGCGCCCTGACACTTTGCATGGAGAACCATCTCCCGATATTAGTCTTCAATCTTCATACGCCGAATAATATTAAAAAAGCCGTCAGCGGCGAAACCGTCGGTACGCTCATCAAATAATTTCTGCCAATATGGAAGACAAGATCCGTTCCGCTATAGAGAATCACATCTCCGCCGCCCGGGCTTTGACGGCCCAGTGGGGTCTTATCGGGCAGATAGCATCCGCAGTCGCCGGGGCCGCCAGGAAGGGCGGAAAAGTTCTTATTTGCGGAAACGGTGGGTCTGCGGCGGACAGCCAGCATATAGCGGCGGAATTAGTGGGACGCTTCAAGAAAGAACGCAGGGCTATCTCCGCGCTGGCCCTTACCACGGATACATCCATACTCACCGCGCTCGGTAACGATTACAACTTTGACAAAATTTTCGCGCGCCAAGTGGAGGCCCACGGCCGAAGGGGCGATGTTTTAATCGCTATCTCCACTTCCGGTTCAAGTCCCAATGTCCTTAGCGCGGTAAATAAGGCCCGCGAAACAGGGCTTACCGTAGTGGGTCTGCTTGGCCGGGACGGCGGAACTATTAAGCCGGCCTGCGACCTCGCTTTGGTAATAGATAATGCGGATACCGCCCGCGTCCAGGAAATGCATATCCTGGCGGCCCACATAATCTGCGGCCTTGTGGAAGATTCTATCGCCTCTGAGTGACCTGACGCATTTAGCCTGATCCAAGTTCAATAAACCCCCCTACAAATTTAATATAATTAAGATGATGAATCTTAAGTGTAATTTGTTGGTTTGGCGATACTAAAACAGTCAGAAGGAGCCTTTGATATATGGCCGAAGATATAAATTCAATGCTGGAACAGGCTGAGATGGATATGATGGAGAAAGTTGATAAATTTAAAAGGGAATTAACTTCGCTGCGCACCGGGCGCGCCAATCCCCAGCTGCTGGATAATGTCTATGTGGAATATTACGGCGCGCGCGTGCCGCTTAAGCAGGTGGCCGCGATATCCATTCCTGAAGGCCGGACGCTGGAAATACGCCCCTGGGATAAGAGCGCCACAGACGCCATCGAGGCCGAGCTTCGTAAAATGGATCTTGGCGGTTCCCCCGTCAGAAACGGGGACGTTATACGAATAAATTTGCCGGCGATGACCGAGGATCAGCGCAAGAAGATGGTCAAAGTCGTTCACAGCATGGGTGAGGACGCCCGCGTTTCCGTGCGCAATGTGCGCCGGGAGGCCATTGAGAATGTGAAGAAGGCCGAAAAAGCCAAAGAGATTACCGAGGACGATACCGAACGTCACGAGGCGGCCATCCAGAAGCTGACCGATGCCTATGTGAAAAGCATAGATGACACTGCGGCGGCCAAGGAAAAAGATCTGTTAACTGTTTAGCGTAGCTAAACCATGCCATACGCCATTTGCCGTTTGCCATACGCAGAAAAAAACTTTAAGGTTATATTCTTCGGGACTCCTTGAAAGCATACGGCAAATGGCTTATAGCCAATGGCAAGCAAATGATTCCCATCTTCATAGTATATGGAAAACCTTCTTAACAAACTTGACCGCTCTAAAATCCCGGCGCATGTCGCCGTGATTATGGACGGTAACAGGCGCTGGGCCAAGGCCAGGGGCCTGCCGGCCGCTGTTGGCCACGCCAAGGGAGTTGAATCGGTTCGTGAGGTGGTCAAGATTGCCAGCATAATCGGAGTCAAGGCTTTAACTATTTACGCTTTCTCCACCGAGAACTGGAGCCGCGGAAGGGTTGAAGTCGGCGCTCTGATGCTTCTACTGAAAAAAACAATAGCCGAATACGGGCGGGATCTGGGCGCCAACAACGTGCGGCTGATGGTAAGCGGACGGCTGGCCGGAATGCCCGCCTCCGCCCAAAAAATCGTGCTTGAGACGGTAGACAAACTTAAGAATAATACCGGCATGGTCCTTAACATCGCTCTTAATTACGGCGGCCGACAGGAAATTCTGGACGCCGTAAATTCCCTGATAGAACGCGGGGTGAAAAAAGTTGACGAGAATTCTTTCGCGCGTGCTCTTTACACCTGGCCGCTTCCGGACCCGGACCTGCTGATCCGGACTTCGGGCGAAACGCGCATTTCAAATTTCTTGTTGTGGCAGACGGCCTATTCCGAATTCTATATAACGGGTACTCTCTGGCCCGACTTTCGGGAGAAAGAATTTGTGGAAGCCATCCTGGACTACCAGGCCAGGGACAGAAGAAGAGGAGCTTAATCATGCTTTTACCCAGAGTTCTGACCGCTGTTATCGGAATTCCTATTGTCGCGCTGCTTATTCATATCGGCAGCCTGCCTTACGCGGCTTTCGTTTTTACTATCATCGCCCTGGCGTTGTACGAGTATTATATCCTCATGAAGATAGGCGCCAAACCCGTGCAGGGGCCGACCCTTTTTGTGATGGGGCTCATCCTGCCTGCGGCGCTTTTTTTTGACCAGTCCCCCCTCGCGCAGGCCGGCGGCGATAATTTCGCCGGGTCAGCTATTACCCTGACGGTCATCGCCGCGCTGGTCTACGAAGTTTTCTCTAAGAAAAAGTACCTGGAGCGCGTAGGCTTTACGCTCCTGGGCCTATTCATGATTTCCTGGTGCATGGTCCATCTTATCGCCCTGCGCAATATCCGTCCCGACGGAGAGGCCCTGACCTTCATGCTTATCGTGACAGTGTGGGTTATGGACACGGCTGCTTACGCCTTTGGCCGTTTCTTCGGCAAGCGGCAGCTCTCCACCATCAGCCCGAAGAAAACCTGGGAGGGCGCCCTGGCCGGCTTCGTCAGCGCCATCCTGATGACTCTGCTCGCCCGCGCGCTTATGGGGTGTTCTGTCAGCGCGGCTTTCGCCGTAACTGCCGGCGTCCTGATAGGCGTATTCGGTCAGCTCTCCGATATATCTGAGTCAATGATCAAGCGCGCGGCCGGTGTAAAGGATTCGTCGAACCTGTTGCCGGGGCATGGCGGTATATTGGATCGCTTTGATTCCTACATTTTCCTCGCGCCCATAATCTATTACTTCACGGTATACGCGAGATGATGGAAGAGCAGGGTAGAGGGTTTAGGGTACAGGGGTTAGGGGCGGAGCGCTTTTTATGAAAAATATCTGCATACTGGGCTCCACCGGCTCAATCGGCCGGAATGCGCTGAAAGCCGTCGATAACCTCGGCTGGAAAGTGCTGGGCCTGGCTGCCAATTCCAATATCGAAGAATTCCTGGCCCAGGTTCGCTCTTACAGGCCGAAATACGCGGCGGTGTTCGATTATAAGGCTTCCGCGGAGCTGAAGGGGTCTCTCCCGCGGGGCACACGGCTTCTCCCCCCCGGTGTGGATGGTCTCGTAGAGCTGGCGTCGCTGAAGGATGCTGACCTGGTGCTGAACGCCGTTTCAGGGTCTGTCGGGTTTGCGCCGCTGGTTGCCTCCATCCGCGCTTCCAAGCACATAGCGCTGGCCAATAAAGAGCCGATGGTTATGGCCGGCGAGACGCTCATCAGCGAGGCCGTCAGGTGGCAGGCCAAGATCATCCCGGTTGATTCGGAGCCTTCCGCTATCTTCCAGTGCCTAGAGGGGCTGAAGGACAGAAATTATGACGCGGCGGTTTCCAGGATTTTTTTGACGGCGTCCGGCGGCGCCTTCTACCGGTATAAAGGCAGTCTCGCCGCTGTTACTCCGGCCAGAGCGCTTAAACACCCCACCTGGAATATGGGCCCCAAGATCACCGTGGATTCGGCCACGCTCATGAATAAAGGGCTTGAAGCCATAGAAATAAAAAATTTTTTCTCGCTTCCAATTTCAAAGATACAGGTTCTTATACATCCGCAGTCGGTAATGCATTCCGCTGTTGAGTTCCGGGACGGGTCCGTGCTGGCCCAGATGTCGGAGCCCGACATGAAGCTTCCTATACAGTACGCGATGACATATCCGGAGCGCGTGAAGTCGTTGGTTAAGCCTTTGAATTTATTTAAAGTCAGGTCGCTGGACTTTTATGAACCGGATTTCAGGCGATTTCCCTGCCTCGCTCTGGCGTACGAGGCGGGCCGGCTGGGCGGAGAATATCCGGCGGTTCTTAACGCCGCCAATGAAGTTGCGGTGGACAGATTTTTAAAAGGAGCCGCGCTTTTTACGGATATTCCGGTTATAGTTGAAAAGACAGTGTCTCTCCATCATTCCCGCGACCGCCGGCCCCCCACGCTGGCCGAAGCCGTAGAGGTGGACCAGTGGGCCAGGACAAAGGCCGCAGAGATCGCGGCGCATCTGAAAAAAAAGAGGAAATAATGATACTATCCATAGCGGCTGTGCTGTTTACTTTCGGGCTGGTGATATTTTTACACGAATTCGGCCACTTTCTGGTGTGTAAATTGACAGGGATAAAAGTTGAGGCGTTCTCGTTCGGCTTCGGGCCTGAGCTCTTTGGCCGCGTAAAAGGCGACACCCGCTATTCCATACGCGCCGTTCCGCTGGGCGGATATGTGAAGCCCGCCGGAGAAAATATTGAGGAAGGGACAGGAAAGCCCGATGAATATTTCTCCAAGCCCTGGTACACGCGTCTGGGCGTGGTGTTGGCCGGACCTTTCATGAACTACCTGCTGGCTTTTGTCGTTTTCACGGGTGTTATCCTTATTGTCGGAGAGCCGGTCCAATCACTTGACCCCGTTATTGGTGAAGTCGCGCAGGGGTATCCGGCTGAAGTGGCCGGATTTAAAGCCGGAGATCGCGTGCTCAGCGTGGACGGCGTCCCAGCAAAAGACTGGATGCAGATGGCCGATCTTATTCATAAAAAGATTTCCGCACCGGTGAGTGTTGAATATCAGCGCGCCGCCGAAAAAATAAAAGTGAGCATCGTCACTAAAAAAGGTCCGGAAGGACAGGGACTTATAGGCGTATCCCCCGGTATCAGTTATAAATATGTCGGAGTTATAAAAGCGACTAAAATGGGCGCCCATCAGTGCTACTTCTGGACCAAATATACCATCACCACGCTGGCCGCTAATATTAAACACCGTTCAAAGCCCGATATTTCCGGGCCCATAGGTATAGTGAATATAGTCAGCAAAGCCGCCCATGCCGGTATGCCGGATCTGTTCTTTTTAATTGCGCTTATCTCCGTAGCCGTGGGCTTCTTTAACCTCCTGCCTATACCTCTTCTGGATGGTGGACACGCGGTGCTTTTTATAATCGAAGGCATTTTCCGCCGCAAGCTCACTCCCAGGGTTATGGGCTGTGTTAATTACGCTGGTATCGCGTTCCTTGTAGGTATATTGGTTTTCGCCACTTACAGCGATATTATGCGCCTGCTTCCCAAAACGGCGCAGACACAGACGGAGGTTCCCGCGTCGGGAAAATAGAGCATGCATACGCATAAAGTCAGAAAGACCCGCGTGGTAAAAATCGGTAAATTCGCCATAGGCGGCAATAACCCCGTCTCGGTGCAGTCTATGTGCAACACCGATACGCGCGATCTGCGCGCCACCATAGACCAGATAAGGCGCCTTGAGGCCGCAGGCTGCGAGATCATACGAGTGGCTGTGCCGGATATGGCCGCCGCAAAGAATCTGGGCCGCATCAGCAAGGCTATCGATATCCCGCTGGTCGCCGATATTCATTTTGACTGGCGTTTGGCCGTGGAGGCCGCGCGTCAGGGCGTGGATAAGATCCGCATCAATCCGGGCAATATCGGCGAGAAAGATAAAGTCCGTGAAGTTATAACGGCCTGCAAATCCGCCGGTATCCCCATACGGGTAGGCGTGAACTGCGGTTCGCTTAAGATCTTAAAAAAGATCCCCGCGCCAGAATGGTCGTCCTATGAATGGGCAAAAATGATGGTCAAGGAAGCCCTGGACGAAGTGCGCCTTCTCGAAAGGGAAGGATTTAAAGATATAGTAGTCTCTCTGAAAGCTGACGACATCGAGCGAACGGTGATGGCGAACCTGCTCTTCTCGGAAAAGTCCGATATCCCCCTGCATGTCGGCGTAACCGAGGCCGGCAGCTTCCTCGCCGGGACGGTTAAATCCTCCCTTGGTATAGGCCTGCTCCTGACTCAGGGCATAGGCGATACTATCCGCGTTTCGCTCACCGAAGACCCGGTGATGCAGGTCCGCGCCGCTTATGAAATACTTAAAGCGATGGGTCTTCGCCAGTACGGCCCCAATCTAATCTCCTGCCCTACGTGCGGCCGCTGTCAGGTGAATGTGAAAAAAGTTATAGATGAAATAGAGGAGCGCGTTTACTCCGATAAAACGCTTTTAAAGCGCTCCACCGGTAAGAAGATCGCCATTATGGGCTGCGTGGTCAATGGGCCCGGAGAAGCCCGTGAAGCTGATTTCGGCATTGCCGGCGGCAAGGGCCGGGGCATCTGGATAGAACGCGGCAAGCAGATAAAAGTGGTAAAAGAATCCGAATGGGTCAATGAAGTCATCAGGAAGATACGCGGCCTCAAATGACAGTGATCGGTGGATAGTGGTTAGTGAATAGTGTAGAGATTATAAGAATCGGCTTCATTCACTCGCCACTATACAGAGGAGTTATACAATATGAAACTTTCCAATTATTTTCTCCCCACTTTAAGGGAGGCTCCGGGTGACGCTGATAATGTTTCGGTAAAGCTGATGTTCCGGGCCGGCATGATACGCAAGCTGGCCAGCGGCATCTACGAATGGCTGCCGCTGGGTCTCAGAGTCCTTAAAAAAATAGAGGGGATCGTGCGCGACGAGTTGGATAAGATAAACGGCCAGGAGGTGTGGCTGCCGGTAATACAACCCAAGGAACTGTGGATGGAGACCGGCCGCTGGCAGATCTACGGCAAGGAACTCCTGAGAATACAGGACCGCAAAGATTCCGAGTTTTGCTTCGCCCCCACGGCCGAAGAGGTGATCACTAATATGGTGCGCCGCGACGTGGCGTCCTACCGCCAGCTGCCCATTATGCTTTATCAGTTCGGTCTCAAGTTCCGCGACGAGATACGGCCCCGCTTCGGAGTGATGCGTTCGCGCGAATTCCTGATGAAGGACGCTTATTCGTTCCACGCCACCGAAGCCGACGCCGAGGCCTGGTATCAGAAATTATACGCCGCTTACGAGCGGATCTTCACGCGCTGCGGTTTTAAGTATAAGCCTGTGGAGGCCGACAGCGGTCCTATAGGCGGCAACCAATCCCACGAATTTATGGTTATCGCCGACACCGGCGAGGCCGAGATCGCGCTTTGCGAATGCGGCTACGCGGCCAATACCGAAAAAGCGGAGGTGGCGGAACCCGCGCTCAGGACCTCGGACCCCTCAAAGCTGGTGCCGCTTAAAGATGTTGCCACTCCGGGCATGTATACCGTGGACGATGTGGCGCGCTTCCTCAAAATGAACAGAAAGCAGGCCATAAAGACGCTGTTTTTTCTGGCCGACGGAGAGCCCGTTATGGCTCTGGTGCGGGGTGACCACGAGGTTAACGAAAATAAATTGCGCCGCGTCCTTGGCGTAACGGAGCTTGAGAAAGCCCCTCAGCACATCTACGAAGCTATCGCCGGCTGTCCTGCCGGCTTCGCCGGGCCCGTGGATATAAAGAGCAAATATATCCATGGCAAGGACACTAAGCCTTTAAAGACCCTCATAGCGGATCACGCGCTTAAGAACGTTTTCAACGGCTTCTCCGGAGCCAATAAAAACGATACACATACCGTCGGCATTAATCTCGGCCGTGATTATACTCCGGACGCCTTCGCCGATATCCATGCGGCCGCCGAAGGGGACCTTTGTCCCCGCTGCAAAAAACCGTTCGAGTTCAAGCGCGGCATAGAAGTCGGGCAGACCTTTAAGCTGGGGACCAAGTATTCCAAGTCCCTTAAATGCAATTTTCTCGATGAGCACCAACAGTCGGTGCCAATGGTTATGGGCTGCTATGGCATAGGCGTGACGCGCAGCGTGGCCGCCGCCATAGAGCAGTCTCACGATGAGTACGGCATCATATGGCCGCCGTCCATCGCCCCCTTTGAGTTTTCTCTGGTCAGCATTGAGACCGAGGCGGCAGGTATACTGGACGAATCGCAAAAGGTCTACGACCAGATCCACGCGGCCGGCCTAAGCGTTCTCTGGGATGACAGGGACGAGCGCCCGGGCGTAAAATTTAAGGACGCCGATCTTATAGGTCTGCCTTTCCGCGTAGTCGTCAGCGCTAAGACGCTTAAAGACGGCGAGTGTGAATTCAAGCGCCGCGCCGAAAAAACTGCGCTCCGCTGGAAACTGGCCGATTTGCCGGCCAAGCTGGCCGAATTGAAGACGGAAATAATCAGTTAAAACGCAGCGTAAGGTTTCTGCGTATAGCCTAAAGCTTATGGCTTATGGCATTTTTAACGGAGGAGAAACAAATGAAACCCAATGACTTCATGAAATTGATGGAAAAGGCAAAGATGTATGACCTCACCCAGCCGCTTAGCATACACACCCCCCCCTGGCCGAGTTACATGCCGCTCCAGCTCCAATATTTTAAGCGAATAGCCGGCGCGCACATGGGCCAAGGCGCGAACGGCCAGATAATGAAGACTTCCAATCATGTCGGAACCCACATGGACGGTGAGATACATTTTTACAGCGCCGGCCGCGCCATAGGTGAAGTTCCCATGAAAGAATGGGTTGGCAACGCGGTCGTAGTTGATATTTCCAAAGATGTCGGCGACTACGATCTTTATGAGCCGGAAATGCTGATGAAGCGCGCCGATATCCGCAAGGGCGATATTTTAATAATCAATACCGGCTATCATAAATACGCCTGGTACGAAAAGAACACCTGCGACGAGGTAAGATATTTCTGCAAGCATCCGGGCCCCGGGCCCAAATTCCATAAGTGGGCGCTGGCGATGAAGTTTAAGTGGATAGGCGTGGACTGCGGCTCCGCCGACCACCCTATGAACACGATCATACGCAACTGGCACCCCAAGCTCTTCACGGAAGCCGAGAACAAGCTGGCGGCAAACTACGGTAAGAAATGGGACGAGATGTTCCCGCCCGAGGAATATTATCAGGTGATGCACCTGAAACTCTTTCCTAAGAAACTTGTGCATGCCGAAAATATCGGCGGCGATATCGATAAACTTTCCAACAAGCGCTGCTGGCTGGGTTTCTTCCCCCTCAAGGGCATGGAGCTTGAATCCGCCATGGGCCGCGTGGTGGCCTGGACAGCATAACACATAATTTACCGGAGGTAAATTATTATGCCGATAACAACTGAATTCGAATATTTAAAACCGAAAGATCTGGATGAGGCTCTGCGCGTGATGTCGCTTTACAATGAAAGCGCCAGAGTGCTTGCCGGCGGCACCGACCTTATAGTGCACCTCAAAGAAAATATCGCCCGCCCCAAGATCGTGGTCGACATTAAAGGGATAACAAGCCTTGGCAAGATAGAATTAAAAAACGGGAACCTTTCCATAGGCTCGCTTGTCACTTTCGCCGATATAATAGAATCGCCGCTGAGCAAAAAGTATTGTCCGCTCTTGTGGGAATCCGCCCTGACCGTGGCCTCCACAGGCGTCAGAAATCGCGCCACCGTGGCCGGCAACATCTGTTCGGCTGTGCCATCGGCCGATTCCGCTCCGATCTTGGCCGTCTATGACGCTGAAGTGCTGGTTAAAAGCGTCAGGGGCGAGCGCCGCGTTTCCATACACGCCTGGTTCTCCGGACCCAAGAAGACCGTTCTGGCTTTCGACGAAGTAGTGCTGGCTGTGGAACTTAAGCTGCCCAAGCTTAAGACCGGCGGCTGTTACGCTAAACTTTCCCGCTACGAAGGCGAAGACCTGGCCCAGGGAGGCATAGCCGTTTTGGCGCTGGCCGACGGCACTTATCGTGTGGCCGTCTGCGCTTTGGGGCCTAAGCCGTCCAGGTGCCCTGCGACAGAAGCGGTGCTGAACGGAAACAAACTTACCGAAAAGATCCTAACCAAAGCCAAAGAGACCATCTTAAAAGAGATAAGCCCCATCACCGATATCCGTTCTTCCAAAGACTATCGCAATCATATGGCGTCGGTTATGCTCGGACGCGCCCTGCAGGCCGCGGTGGCGCGTCTGTTCGGCAAGGGGTCGAAGTACGGAGAAAGTGTCATATAAGAGGGTATATGAAAAAACACGACATAGAATTTAAACTGAATGGCGATATCAAAAGGGTGACGGTGGAAGCCAACGACGTATTGTTGGATGTGCTGCGTTATAAATTGGGCATAAAGAGCCCTAAGGTCGGCTGCGATCGGGGTGACTGCGGCACCTGCACTGTGATCATGAACGGCAAAACCGTGCGTTCCTGCCTGGTCCTGGCCGTAGAGGCCCATGGCGCGGATATAGTTACGCTTGAGGGCGCCAATAGCCGCAAATGGACTCAGAGGCTGCAAAAAAAATTCCACGAGAAGAATTCTTTCCAGTGCGGCTTTTGCGCGCCGGGAGTAATACTTTCGGCCACCGAGCTGCTTGAGAAAAATCCAAAGCCCTCCACACGGGACATCAAGGAAGCCATAGCTGGCAACCTCTGCCGCTGCACCGGCTACGAACCGATAATCGCCGCCATAGAGGAAACGGTGAAAGGAAAATAGGGAGACGCTGTGAAAACAATTATATTGGTGTCCGCGTTGTGGATGCTGGCGGCTTGCGCTATTCCTCAGGGCGGAATGATCCAGAAACGGTCGGGCGGCCTTTTCGGCGCCATGAGCCAGCCCTCGCCTGAGCCGGCTCAGCAGTTCGTGAACGAGACATTTGATGTGATCACGGACCCTCCCGGCGCCCGCGTGATGGTGAATAATTCGAATTTCGGAAATTCGCCCGTGCAAGTCACAATACGCCGGATGTGGCGGGGCGAGCCCGGTTACCCCATGATTCTTGATACGGTTAAAGTTGAGGCTTTCCCTGTGGAGGCTGGCCAATGCGTGCAGACGGGCATCTTCGGCCAGAACGCCGGTAAAACCCCCCCGCAGGTCCGCTTCAATATGGCCTCCTGCGCCCCAACCAGCGGAAAGTAGGGAAAAGGTACTAGAGCCGCGTTCCGTCTTCCGGGGAGTCCTCCTAACTCGTTGTTGGATTTAATACGGTATATATATTGAGAGGTAGATATGGATCTTCAGAAACTTATCACTAAAACCAAGAAGGGCGTGAAATCTCAAAAAACCGATGAGGAACTTCTGGTCGTAGGCAAATCCGTCCTGCGCGTGGACGGGTGGGAGAAGATAAAGGGCGCGGCCAAGTATACCGATGACCTGGAATTCGGCCCCGGGATGCTTTTTGCCGCCGTAGTTGAAAGTCCCTACGCACACGCCAAAATAAAATCCATCGACACCTCCAAAGCCGAAAAGCTCCACGGCGTGGTAAAAGTCGTCACCGGCCGCAGCTTCACCCATAAGTTCGGCCTCTACATGACAGACCGTTATGTTTTCGCCACCGATACCGTGCGCTTCGTCGGAGAACAAGTCGCGGCCGTAGTCGCAACCGACCCCAAGATAGCCATGCGCGGCGCCGCCCTCGTGGAAGTTAAATACGAAGAACTTACCCCCGTCCTCGACCCGGTAAAAGCGCTTGAAAAGAATTCCCCCCTCGTGCATCCCGATTTAAAAAGTTACCGCCATGTCCCGTGGTTCTTCCCCCAGCCCGGCACCAATATCGCCCACTGGCGCAAAACCCGAAAAGGCGACCTCGCCAAAGGCTTCAAAGACGCCGACCTTGTAATGGAAGATACGTATACCGTCCCCAGATACGCGCATTGCGCCATAGAGCCGCATTCAGTGATCGGCCTGCTGGACGAATCCGGCCGCCTCACGATGTGGACCTCTTCGCAGTCCCCTTTCACTCAGCGCAATGTTTTCGCTCAGGCGCTTGAGCCCTTCGGTATCAGCCACAAGGATGTTCGTGTCATCAGCACCTATATAGGCGGCGGCTTCGGCGGCAAAGCCGGGGTCAGCATGGAAATAATCGGAGCGGCGCTGGCCATGTCGGTGCCCGGCAGACCGATAAAGGTCCTCTGGAGCCGCGCCCAGGAATTTTACAACACCTATCAGCGTCAGGGCGTCACCGCCAAGGTGAAGATGGGCGTAAAAAAAGACGGCCGCATAACAGCTCTGGACTTCCAGCTTTACTGGGACGCAGGCGCGTATGTGGAATACGGCGCCAACGTCGTGAACGCCGCGGGCCTGTCTGCCAGCGGCCCATACAAAGTGGATAATCTGAAAATTGATTCGATGTGCATCTACACCAATCTCCCCCCCGGCGGGCCCTACCGCGGTTTCGGCTATTCAGAGTTCCTCTTCGGGCTGGAATCGCACATCACCCGCATGGCTGACAAGCTTGGTATGGATTCCGTTGCTTTCCGCAAAAAGAACGCCATCAAGGAAGGCGACACCCTGCCCTACGGCGCGCACATGAACCCCAACGGTATCAGGGAAGCCATAGAAAAAGTTGAAAAGGAAATAAAGTGGGGTGTGAAGGAAAAGTCAAAAGATCCGAATAAGGCCATAGGCAAAGCTTTGGTCTGTTTCTGGAAATCTCCCGCCATGCCCCCCAACGCCAGTTCCAGCGCCTTCCTGAAATTTAACGAGGATGCCAGCATAAATATCCTGGTCTCCGGCATGGAGATCGGCCAGGGCCTTCTGACGGTGATGGCGCAGATAGCGTCGGAGGTGCTCAGCGTGCCCGTGAACAAGATCCGCGTCGAAACTCCCGATACCGACCGCAATCCGTACGAGTGGCAGACGGTGGGCTCCCATGTCACATGGGGCTGCGGGAACGCGGTCAAGCGCGCGGCGCTGGAGGCCAGAGAGAAGATCTTCGATCTCGTTCAGCGCGTCCACTGCCTGGACAAGAGTTCGCTTTACCTCGAGGATGAAAAAGTTAAATGCCGTGCCAAACCTGACTTTGAGCTGCGCCTGCGGGATTTCGTCATCAACGGCATACAGGCCGACGATCATACTTTTAAGGGCGGGCCCATTATGGGCTCCGGCATGTTTATGCCGGAATTTACTTCCGCCATCGGAGACCCTGAAACCGGTCAGGGCGGCCATCCCAATGTACATTACACCACCGGCTCGGCAGGGATCATTCTTGAAGTCGACCGTGAGACCGGCAAAATGAAGATAAAAAAAGCGGTGCTGGCCGTGGACTGCGGAAAGGCCATAAACCCCGATCTGGTTAAAGGTCAGATAGTCGGCGGGCTGCTGCAGGGCTTCGCCACAGTGCTCTACGAGGATATGCGCTTCAGCGACAAAGGTAAATTGCTTAACGCGAACTTCTCGGATTATAAAATTCCAACAGCCATGGATATGCCAGAAGTAGTGGTGCCGATAATAATTGAGGTGGCGCAGCCCGATGGCCCTTACGGCGCGCGCGGCGTGGGCGAACACACCATGATACCGGCGGCCCCCCTTATCGCTAACGCCGTGGAAGACGCCCTCGGCGTGCGGATAAAATCCATGCCGGTGACAAAAGAGAAAGTGGCGCTGGCCGTAAAGGGGCGTAAATAGTAAATCGGGAATAGAGGGTGGAATACCTTGCCTTGCTGTTTACGATTTACGATTGACGATTTGCGTTTACAGGAGGATGTGCTATCATGAAACTCGCCTTATGCCAGTACGACATCAAATGGGAAGACAAAGAGGCTAACAAGAAAAAGATAACGGAACTGCTCGAGGCCTGCCCCCGCAAAAATGAAATAGACTGGCTCATCTTCTCCGAGATGGCCTTGAGCGGGTTTACGATGAACACTGCCGCCGCTGAACTTAACGACTCCGACCGGGATTTTTTCCGCGACCTGGCCCAGAGGAATAACATCAATGTTTCCTACGGCGGCGTGGAGAACGGATTCAACAACCTGATAACACTGAATAGGCACGGAGACCGTGTAAATACTTATTCCAAAATGCATCTTTACGCTTTCGGGGGCGAAGATAAATACTACAAGGCCGGATCGAAGCAGGAAGTGTTTGAGTTGGAAGGCCTGAAGGTTATGCCGGCGGTCTGCTTTGATCTGCGTTTCCCCTATCTCTTCTGGAAAATGGCCGGAGAAATTGATCTTTATATCGTGGTAGCGGCCTGGCCCATGCGCCGCGCCGAACAATGGATGACGCTGCTGCGCGCCAGAGCCGTGGAAAACCAGGCTTATTGCGTCGGCGTGGACCGCTTAGGCTTTGAAGGCAAGGTGGAGTATTCCGGTAACTCCATATGTTACGATCCGCTCGGAAAAGTGACCGTGGACGCCGGCACCTGCGAAGGCATTTTCGTTTCCGAAACGGATGTGACCAAAGACCTGGTTTTAAAGACCCGCGAAAGGTTCCCTTTCCTGAAAGAAAGGAAACAGATGGCGTGGATGTGATATGAAAATACTCGGCTACGGCGACCTTATACCCCGGGGATCTTTCGCGCTGCACTCCGCCTTTGACAACGCGCTGAATTTCAGAGGCCCAAAGGGTTTTATGGTTTCGCTGGTAAGCCGCAAAACTGGAAATGGTCCGCTTAACGTGGTTCTTAAACACCTGCCGCTCGGCGCGCGCCGTATGAAGGTCACCAAACTGGCGCTTTATATTGATGAGAACCGCCTTGAGGTTGACCCGGGAACGAATTACGATTCCGCGGTCCCCCGGCTGCGGCTGAGCCCGGAGTTATTAAAAGAAAATCTGTGTTTGCTAAGGGATTTTTTCGGACATGGCGCGCCGGCTAAAAGCATGTGCTTTCTGTTTTCTTTCTCTTCGGAGGATTCTTTTAAGACTGTGTTCGAGAGGACGATGCTGGAAAGCATGAAAAAGGGCGCGGCCCTTCTTGAGGCCGGCGACTACGCGAAGGGCGCACGCGCTTTACGCGGCCTTGGCTTCGGTCTTACTCCTTCCGGAGATGATTTCCTGTGCGGGTACCTCACGGGTCTCAGTTTTATTGAGGTCAATCTGCCGGCCGATTTGTCGGATGTCAGGAATTCCGTTTACGACAACTCCGACACCAAAAACTTTATATCCCATTCGTTCGCTTACTGCGCCTATAACGGGAGAGTTAACGAAAAGACCGGAAAGCTGCTGGCAGCAATGGCGGGATTTGACGATAAACGGCTGATTCTGGCCGCAAAAGCTTCGCTTCGCAGCGGACATACTTCCGGCGCGGATTTTTGTGCCGGACTAATTTATGGCTGTGAGGCGGGGTTACGCGCCGGCAGAGCGTAAAGCGGGAAACGGGAAGCGGAAAGTGTTAGACAAAAATCCACTAATTCCGTCACTCTTTACGCTTTCCGCTTTACGTTTTACGAACTATAGGAGAACATTGCGATGTTTATTAAATCAACGATAATGAAGGGCGCTTACCACGACTCGGTGTCGCTGATGAGGATCGCCAGAGAACTTAATACCGCCGGCGGAGTGATAGATTCCGCCATCGTCATGGCCACAAAAGAAAATAAGGGCATTGTCAGAACTTCCGGGCTGTATAATCCGGAACTGGATAAGGCCGGAGATAACGATCTTGTCATTACGGTTAAAGCGAAGGATTCCAAGAGCGCGGATGCGGCGCTTGAAAAAGCCGCGGAACTTCTGAGCAGGAAGGTCAAGTCCGCTCAGGGGGCAGCTTTGGGAGGCGTTAAGGCCAAGGGCATAACAAATGCGGTCGAGATGCTGGGCGGGGCCAATATGTCCGTCATTTCCGTCGCCGGACGTTTCGCCGGCAAAGTGGCTGCGGACTGCCTTGAGCAGGGCCTGCATGTTTTGCTCTTCTCCGATAATATTTCTCTTGAGACCGAGCTTGCGCTTAAAAAGTCGGCTTTAAAAAAAGATCTTCTGGTCATGGGCCCGGACTGCGGCACGGCCATCATAAACGGCGCGCCGCTGGCCTTCGCCAACTCCGTAAATAAAGGTTCCATAGGTATAGTCGCGGCTTCCGGCACCGGTCTTCAGGAAGTATCAACCCTCATCTCCAACGAAGGTTCCGGTGTTTCCCAAGCCATCGGCACCGGTTCGCGCGACGTGAAAAAAGAAATCGGAGGCATTACTTTCATCCAGGGTTTGAAAGCTCTGGCGGAAGATAAAAACACTTCCCTTATTCTAATGGTTTCAAAACCCCCTCATCCGGAAGTGCTGTCCAGGATCCTGCGAGAAGTGAAAAAGATAAATAAACCTGTTGTTTCAATTATGCTGGGAGGTGAAGCCAGCCTGCCGGGGAAGGATGATTTTTATTGCGCTCATACGCTGGAAGAGGCCGCGCTTAAAGCCGTATATCTCGCCAAAGACGGCAACACGCGTAAGGCCAAGGAGCGCCTGTTCGATATAAACACTGAAGTTGAGAAAATGGCCGTCCCTGCGGCAAAAAATAAGAGTGAAAAACAAAAATATATACGCGGACTGTTCAGCGGCGGGACTTTTGTCAGCGAGGCGCAGATAGTACTGAACGCGATAGTCGGCCCGCTGTGGTCCAACACACCTCTTGATAAAAAATACAAACTCGCCAATTCTCTTAAATTAAAGGCGCATTCGGTCATAGATATGGGCGAAGATGAATTTACCGTGGGGCGCCCGCATCCGATGATCGATTTTTCGCTTAGGAATAAAATGATAATTTCCGAAGCCGCGAACCCTGAGACATCCGTCATACTCCTGGATGTCGTTCTGGGCTACGGTTCCAATATGCGGCCGCTTGAGGATATTCTGCCGGCTATCCGCGCGGCGTTCAAAGCTAATGCGGCGATATCCATCGTCGCCTCGGTTACGGGCACTGAAACTGATCCTCAGGTGCGCTCCAAAGTTGTTGAGGGTTTAAGGGCAGCAGGCGTTATGGTGATGCCGTCCAACGCCGGCGCTTGCAGGCTTGCCGGAGAAATAATAAGAATAGTGGCTAGTGCAAAGTGATTAGTGGCAGAGAATATAAGGGATAATTTATGAAATTATTTGAATCTGAACTGAAAGTAGTCAACATCGGCCTGGAATCTTTTACTGATAGCCTGGCGGATAAGGGCGTAAAGGCCGTGCAGGTTGAGTTCAAGCCGCCGCTCAGCTCCGACCCCGAGCTATTTGAAAAAATACGGATAAATTCGCTGAAGATCGCCGCAGCCAATAAGAAAGCGCTTGATCGTATACTAAATTCAAAACCAGCGCTGGTCGGCCTTGATAAAGCTATTAACGTTATTCCCGGAATGAAAAAAGACCTCATACTTCACGCCGGCCCGTCGGTGAAATGGACGAACATGTGCGGACCGATGCGGGGCGCGGTAATAGGCGCTCTGATCTACGAGAGCCTGGCCGGAAATGAAAGGGAGGCTGAAAAGCTGGCCGCCTCAGGGAAGATAAAGTTTTCCCCCTGCCACGAGCATTGCGCGGTGGGTCCGATGGCCGGGATAATTTCAGCTTCGATGCCGGGTTTTATCGTTAAAAACGAGGAGTACGGCAATTACGCTTACGCCACCATGAACGAGGGTTTGGGCAAAGTGCTGCGCTACGGTGCTTATTCCCCGGAAGTTATAGAGCGGCTCAAATGGATGGAGGCCGTTATGTATCCGGCCCTAAAGCGGGCCGTCGCGCGTCTTGGCCGGATAGATCTAAAAGCCATTACCGCGCAGGCCCTCCACATGGGTGACGAGGTCCACAACCGCAACCGCGCCGGAACCTCTCTTTTCTACCGCGCGATAGCGCCTGCCGTGATAACGACTACGCCAAATTCGGAGCAGGCCGCGGCCGTGCTGGAATTTATTAATAAGAACGACCATTCATTTCTGAATCTCTCAATGGCGCTGAGCAAGGTCTGCCTCGACGCGGCGCGCGGTATCAGATATTCCACCGTGGTCGTGGTGATGGCCAGGAACGGCACCGAGTTCGGCGTGCAGCTGTCCGGCGCCGGTGATAAATGGTTCACGGGGCCCTCGCCCGTGCCTGACGCCCTTTTTTTTGCCGGCTATACCAAGGCTGACGCCAACCCGGATATAGGCGATTCGGCTATCACTGAGACTAACGGGTTAGGCGGCTTTGCCATAGCGGCGGCGCCGGCCATCGTGCAGTTCGTGGGCGGCCTCGCTGCGGACGCAGTCAACTATACCATGGCTATGTATGAAATTACCGCCGGCGAGAATAATGTTTATCAGATCCCTTACCTCAATTTTCGTGGTACGCCGACCGGCATAGATGTGATAAAGGTTGTTGAGAAGGGAATTTTGCCGTTCATTGACACCGGGGTCGCGCATAAAAAACCCGGCGTCGGTCAGGTCGGGGCCGGGGTGTTGAGCGCGCCGGCGGAACCGTTTATAAAAGCTTTCGAATATTTCGCCAGGAATCTGTAAGTCAGTGCGGCAGTACGGCAGCAAGATAGCGCGGCAGGAACTGAATATCAGGCATAAAGGGCCAAAAAATTGGCAGGTTCCTTTATCGGGACATGATTTTGCGGCGGGGCGTTCGTGTCTCCCCATCCGGTCGTTGCCTGTCGTACTGTCTTACTGCCGCTCTGCCGCGTTGTTATTATTATTGTCATTTCCGGCTAAAAATGTTAGTATAAACGTATAGGTGGCTGAAGTTCGGCCGCTTTTTTTTATAAAGATTTGCCCTTATTGAGGTGTTATGGAAAGAGAACTCATTGAGAAAGAAACTGAGCCGTTGCTGACTGAGCAGGGCTTTGAACTTGTTGACCTTAAAGTTACCAAAATGGGCGGCAAGCTGCTCCTTCAGTTCTTCATCGACCGAGTAGGCGGCGGAGTTACGCTGGAAGATTGCGGGTTGATGAGCGAGAAACTTGGTTCCTACATCGAGATGAATAATGTCCTGGAGGGCGGCTACATCCTTGAAATCTCCTCCCCCGGAGTGGATAGGGTACTGCGGAAAGAAAAAGATTTTCTTAAATTCAAGGGCAGCAAGGTTAAGATAAAACTCAAAAAACCGCTCAACAACGCGCGCGTCTACTATGGCGAGTTGCTGGGCTTTGAGAGCGGGGTAGTCTTTCTGAGCGGGGATCTGAAATTCAATCTCAATGATATCGAAGAGGCCAGGCTAAATCCGGGCGACGACGATATACTGAAAAAACACTGAGGGCAACCGATAATCCAAGAACAGGTGGTAAACACATATGACCAAAGAAAATACTTTTAAAGGCAAAACCGAACTCATCATGGCTCTGGAACAGCTGGAGCGTGAGAAGAACATAAAAAGGGACGACGTCTTTAAGACGATTACCGATTCGCTGGTTTCGGCCCTGCGCAAATATTTCGGCAAGACTTCACAGATTGCGGCCACTATCGACCCCGACACCGGCGAGATGTGCGGCTACCTGGTTAAGAAAGTAGTTCCTGAAGTTTTCACCCCGGAGATAGAAATCACGCTTGAAGAGGCCGTGAAGCACGAGCCCTCGGCCAAGCTGGACGAAGAAGTTAACATCCCCGTGGATATACAGGATTTCTCCCGCATAGCGGCTCAGACGGCCAAGCAGGTCCTCATACAGAAGATCCGTGAGATCGAGAAAGTTAAACTTTTTGACGAATATAAGCCGCGCGAAGGTGAGATCGTGACGGGCCTTGTGCACCATGTAGCCGGCCGGGATATCTTTGTGGACCTTGGCAAGACCGAAGCGATCCTTCCTTATTCCGAACAGATAAGGCGCGAGCATTACACCATCAACCAGCGCGTACGCGCCATCATACACCGCGTGGATAAAGAAAACAAAGGTCTCCAGATCGTTCTTTCCCGCGCCTCCATCCCGTTCCTTAAGAGTCTTTTTGAGGCCGAAGTTCCGGAAATAGCCGAGAAAGTGGTGGAAATAACGGATGTTGTCCGTGATCCCGGTTTCCGGTCCAAGGTTGTTGTGAAAAGTAATTCCTCCAAGGTGGATCCCGTGGGCGCATGCGTCGGCATCCGCGGCTCGCGCATCCGCGTCATTATGGGCGAGCTCTCCAACGAGAAGATAGATCTTATCCCTTATACCGAGGAGCCGCTGCACATGCTGGCCAAGTCGTTCTCCCCCGCCGCGGTGCTATCGGTCCGCGTTATTGACAAGGCTTCAAAGAGGGCCTTGATTATCGTTCCGGACGATCAGCTGGCCATCGCCATAGGCCGTGAGGGACAAAATATAAAACTGGTTTCCCGCCTCACCGGCTGGGAACTGGAAGTGAAATCAGAAGGACAGAAAGTGGAGGAAGCCAAAAAAAATAATGACATAGCCGTCAACGACCTGCTTAAGGTAGACGGCATCGGAGCTAAAGTGGCCGATACCCTGGTTAAGCTGGGCATGGCCGATATCCGTAAGATCGCGGGTTTCACGGTTGAGGACTTATGCGCGCTTGAGGGTATAGGCGAGAAGACCGCCCAGAAGATCGTGGCCGGCGCTAAAAAGTTCCTGGAAGATAACCCGGCTTACGGCAAGACGGCCCCCGTGGCAGCCCCTAAAGATTTGGAAACAAAAGAGGTAAAAGAAAATGAGTCTAAAGAAACCGAAAGCAAATGACGATTTAAAATCCGACACTTCTTCGCAGGACGAGAATAAGGTTAGGCAGGACGCCGCTAAGACTAAGAAAAAAATTGCGGTCAAGCCGGTTGTTTCCGAAAGCGCTGAAAAGAAGGCGGTGAAAAAAGACGCGCCTAAAACTTTGAAAAAAAATAAATCCGAACATTCTTCAGCGGAAGGAGAGCATGCTGCGGCGAAGGTAAAAAAGCCGCAGGCCGCGAAATCAAAAAAAACGAAAGCGGAAGAGCCCGCCGTCGCCGCGCCCAAGGAAGAAGTGAAGCCGCCGCAGCCGCCCAAGCGCCTCATTATTTCCGTCTCCAGGCCTGAGGGGTATATTCCCCCCGGTCAGCCGGTAAAACCCGAAGTTCCGGCTCCGGTTGTTCCTGTCGAACCAGTCGCCGCGAAACCTGTCGTCCCTCCCGTTACTAAGCCAGCGGCGCCCCCCCCCGCGGCCCCATCCCAGCCGGTAAAGCCCGCGGCCCCGGCAAAATCCGATATCCCTCCGTCAGGTTCGGTCTACAGGCCCGGCGCGCCGTCCCAGCCGCACAGGCCGTTCGCTGGCCACGCGCCTAAGCCCTCGGCGCCGGCTCACCACGCGCCACAGGCGAAACCCGCCGCGCCGCAGCAGGCGCCGGCCCAGGCGGTAAAGCAGCCGACTGTTTCCGTGCCGGTCCCGGAGGCCGTGTCCGCGGAACCCAAGGAACTTCAGAAAATAAAGATATCCACCCAGGTCGTGGTGCGCGAGCTGGCGGAAAAGATGAACCTGAAGCCTACCGACTTCATAAAAAAACTCATGAGCATGGGCGTGTTCGCCACCATCAACCAGCGCCTTGATCCGGATGTGGCTACGCTGATCGCCGTGGATTATGGTTTCGATCTAGAGATCGTTCCGATTTACGACGAGGAGGTTGTGGAAGAGGTTGAAACGGAAAAACCGGAGAACCTTAAGCCACGTTACCCCATTGTCACTATCATGGGCCATGTCGATCATGGTAAAACCACTCTCCTTGACGCGTTTCGTGAGTCCAATGTCGTTGATACCGAAGCAGGGCAGATAACCCAGCATATCGGCGCTTACATGGTGACTACTCCGAGGGGCAAGATCACGATTTTGGACACGCCCGGGCATGAGGCTTTCACAGCAATGCGTGCTCATGGTGTAAAAGTTACGGATATCGTCATCCTCGTGGTCTCGGCCGTGGATGGCGTCATGCCGCAGACGCTCGAAGCCGTTAACCACGCAAAGGCTGCCAGTGTGCCGATAATTGTGGCCATTAATAAAATGGATCTTCCGACGGCAAATTCGCAGGATATAAAACAGCGGCTGGCCAATATCGGGCTTAACCCGGAAGATTGGGGCGGCACCACGGCCATGGTCGAAGTGTCGGCCAAGAAGCGCACGAACCTGGACAAACTTCTTGAGATAGTCAGCATCCAGGCCGAAATGATGGAACTTAAAGCGAATCCTGACGCCATGGGTACCGGAGTCGTTGTCGAATCCAGGCTGGACTCCCAGAAAGGCATCGTCGCCACTGTCATAGCCGAGAACGGCATAATAAAAGTGGGAGATCCCTTCGTAGTCGGAACCTCCCACGGCAAGGTGCGTGCTCTCGTTAACGACCGGGGTGAGCGCCTTGAGAAGATAGGCCCCAGCGAACCCGCCGAGCTTCTCGGCATCAGCGGCGAACTCCCGCACGCCGGCGACATCTTCAAGATCTATGAGACAGAAAAAGAGGCCCGCCGGGTGGCTGAGAAGAGAAAGCTCCACAGGCGCGAGGAATCCCTCATTCACCAAAAGCATGTAAGTCTGTTGTCGCTGAAGTCTCAGGTGGACCAGAAACTTCTGAAGAACCTGAATGTTGTGCTTAAGACGGACGTGTTTGGTTCGCTCCAGGCCATAAAGGACTCGCTTGAGAAGCTGAGCAACCAGGAAGTGGCAATCCGCATTCTCCACTCGGGCGTTGGCAATGTTACCGAGTCTGACGTGCTACTGGCTAAGGCTTCCGACGCGGTCATCTTCGGCTTCCACGTTGATGCCGACGGCAAGGTAAAAGAGGAAGCCAAATCCGCTGGCGTGGAAATCCGGACTTATCAGATCATATACGACCTTATAGAGGACGTAAAAGCCGGAATGAGCGGCCTTCTGGAGCCTGAGATAATCGAGACTGTCACCGGACGTGCGGAGATACAGCAGATCTTCGATCTGAGTTCCGGTAAAGTCGCCGGCTCGCTGGTCAAGGAAGGCAAGTTGCTGCGCAATCAGCCTATACGGGTGCTTCGGGGTAAGGATGTTGCCGGCAACGGCAAGATCTCCGGCCTTAAGAGATTCAAAGAGGACGTGAAGGAAGTTGAAAAGGGTCTTGAGTGCGGTATCTTGATAGAGGGCTTCAAGGACTACAGGGCCGGAGACATTGTAGAGGCTATCACAAAAGAAGAAAAGATACGAAGAATAAGCCATGTTTAAACGAACCGACCGCCTCAAGGAACTCTTTTTCCGCGAGGTCAATCTGGCGCTGCAGGACGTGCACGGACTCAACAGCCGCGGCATCGTAACGCTAACCGGTGTTGAACTGGTTGACGAAGGCAAAATGCTGCATGTGTATTTTTCCGTGTTCGGCGGAGAATCCGACAAGACATGGACTGAAGCCCTGTTAACGCGGTCTATTCACCAGATCAGGGCCGAACTAAAAAAACGCCTCAGGCTCAGGGTTATTCCGGCCATCATGTTCAAGTATGACCTTACTCCTGAAGAGGCCGCTAAGATTGAGAAGATCTTTGATAAGATCAGGGCCGAAAAGAAAGATGAAAACACCGGATCTTGAGCGGGAATTTAAGAAGCTTGAAGAGATAATCGTGACCGGCAAGAGTTTTTTTCTGGCCGGGCATCTGAATCCCGACGGGGATACTCTCGGCAGCATGCTGGCCATTTCTTCGGTCCTTAAGCGGCTGGGCAAAAAAGTATATCTTTTCTCCAGCGATCCCGTGCCGGAAAATCTCAGTTTTCTTCCCCACGCAAAGAGCATACGGATTGGGCGCCCGCCCTCGAAAAAACGCTTTGACGCGGTTATACTTCTGGAATGCTCTACCCCCACGCGAGGCGGAGATCTGTCCGCCGTGCTGAAAAATGCCGGGAAAGTGATAAACATTGACCACCATAAGACTTCGGAGTTTTACGGGGACGTCAATATCGTGGAATCACACTCCTCTTCCACGGCCGAAATAGTTTACCGGCTTTTTTACAGCATGAGGGTTCATATCACAAAGACTGAGGCTGCCTGTCTTTACGTAGGTATTGTGACCGATACCGGGCGCTTCCATTTCCCGGCCACCAGCCCACGCACTCTTGAAGTGGCGTCGCGCTTGCTTGAAACCGGCTTTAAATTCTCAAGGATAAACGATCTGCTTTACGCCACTAAATCGTGTCAGGCCCTTAAGGTTCTGGGGCGGGCTCTGGGTAGCCTGGAGCTGCTTTTGGGAGGCCGGGTGGCCGTGATCACGCTGAAGGCCTCCGATTTTACTGATTTTGACGCGGCGCCGGAGCATACTGAAAATGTGATAAATTACGGCATGATGGCGCCGGGAGTTAGTATCGCCGTACTTTTTCGCGAGGAGGCGGACCGCACTGGTGTCACTTTCCGTTCCAGGGGTCACGCTGATGTCAGTCTTCTGGCTAAAACCTTCGGCGGCGGCGGGCACAGGAACGCTTCCGGCTGTAAGATAAAAGCCGGCTTGAATGAAACCAGAAAAAAAGTTCTGGCCGGAATAAGAAAAATTTTAGATTAAGGAACCTTAAAAAGTTTTCAACCGATGAATGTAGTTTCCCCCCATTTTTCAGGCATTCTGCTTTTTGATAAACCTAAAGGCATCACCTCCCACGACGCGGTGGATCTCCTGCGCCGCCGTTTAAATTTTAAAAAAATTGGTCACACGGGCACACTGGACCCCATGGCCACGGGGTTACTGGTTATGTTGCTCGGCCCGGCAACCAAGTATCAGGCCAAGCTTCAGAATTGCGCCAAGGTTTACAGCGGCGCTGTCACGCTGGGAGTTGAGACTGATACCTGGGACGCGGAAGGTAAGGTGCAGAAAGAGACTCAGGTTTCCGGGATAACTCAGGAAAAAATTAAAAGTGTTATAAGCTTTTTTACAGGCAAGGTTATCCAGCAGGTCCCGTCGTTTTCGGCCGTGCGCTATAAGGGTAAACACCTGTATAAGTTGGCCAGAAAGAACTCGGCGATGCCCACTATACGCCGCGAGGTCAATATCACATGGAATAGTTACTCGTTCAAGACCCCTGTACTAAAGTTCGAAGTGGAATGTTCCGGCGGCACTTATGTGAGGTCTATCGCCTACGAGATGGGACGCATGCTCGGCACCGGCGGCCACCTTAGCGAACTGCGCCGCTTGAGCGTTAACCGCTGGAAAGCGGACGAGGCATTGGACCGGGAAGCGTTGCAAAAGCTGCCTATTGAGGCGCTCAAGGCCAGGCTGCTGGACGTTCCGTCGGACCTTAAGAACCTGTAATAAAGTGGGGAGTGATTAGTGGCTGGAAATACAGGGAATTGGCCGCTCCGCACTCACCATTAACACTAATCACTTTTATACTATGTCTGTATTTCTTACCATCGGCACGTATGACGGCGTACACCTCGGCCATCAAAAAATCATAAGGACCCTTATCCGTGAGAGTCTTAAACGGGGTATCGACAGCGCCCTGGCCTATTTTCCATTTCCCCCAAAATTCTTTTTTTCCGGCGAAGCCGTAAATTGTCTTATCACACTGCCGGAGGAGCGTGAAGAGCGCATCCGTAATCTTCGCGTGTCTAACATCACCGAAGTTACCTTTGACGCAGTCATGGCTGAAATGCGGGCTGAAAAGTTTTTTGACGATATTATAATGAAGGCTCATGACGCCTCCGGGTTATGCGTCGGACAGGACTTCGCTCTGGGTCACAATCGCAGAGGAAACACGGAGTTCCTCAAAAAACACTGCGCCGGCGCCGGGATCCGTTTTAAGGCGATGTCTTTTGTCACTTTAGGCGGCCATAAGATATCTTCCTCCTTGATACGCACTTTTCTCAGGAATGGCCGTGTGGAGATGGCTAATAAATGTCTCGGGTGGAATTATACCGTATCAGGTAAGGTGATCAAAGGCGCGGGCATAGGCCGCCGTCTGGGATTCCCGACCGCCAACATTGACGCGCACCCCGCAAAGATACTTCCGCCGGGCATTTTCGCGGCTAAGGTAAGGATCGATAAGGGAGTGTTTTATGGTGTAGTTAACGTGGGGCTCCGCCCCACGGTTAACACCTTGGGCAGCCGGCTTATTTTAGAGGTGCATATACTCGATTTCGACCGGGATATCTATGGCCGTACTCTTGATGTTGAATTTTTGCGGTATCTTAGGCCGGAAAAAAAATTTAATTCCAGGGAATCTCTTCAGCGGCAGATTCTTCAGGATATAAAGATTGCAAGGATAATGTTTCGTAAGGCGGGAAGCGGGAAGCGGAAAGCGTAATCAGGGAAGTAATTTATTGCTTTATTTTCTCTGGCGATTCACGATTTACGACTTACGGCATCACTGATTTCTTTCTTCTTAAAAACTGCCCTGTGGGCCTGTCGGGGATGGACAGTTTTCCTTCTTCGGCTATCATTTCCCCTCTTAAAATTGTGTACTTGGCCCAGCCATAGAGCTTTACGCCCTGATATGGGGAGTAGTCGGTCTTATGTTGAAGCTTTCTGAAATCTACAGCCGCGGACGCGGCTGGATCTATAATGGCCAGATCCGCGTCCGAGCCTGGTTTTATGGTCCCTTTGCGCGGGTAAAGTCCCATAACTTTCGCAGGATTTGACGATAAAGTGCGCGCGAGACCGGATAGCTTCATGCGGCCCTGTTTAACTCCGAATGTGTAGATTAGCGGCAGCAGGGTCTGAGTCCCCGGCAGACCCATGCAAAGCCGGGCGATGTCCCCAGCCCAATCGTCTTTCTGCTTACGTGTGAACGTACAATTATCGGTCGCTATTACCCCGACCGACCCTTCGTTCAAGGCGGCCCACAGAGCTTTTGAGTCGGTCGGAGTTCTTACCGGGGGGCAGGTGGCGTAGAGATGTCCGTCGCCGCGCCTGAAGATAGATTCCTTTAGTACAAGGTAGTGGGGAGCTGTTTCCCCCAGAGCGCGCACTCCTATACCGCGGGCCCTGGCTATAAGTCCGGCCGAAATGCCGCTGGATAGATGCACGAAATATATATTGCCTCCCGCGCGGCCTGCAAGCACAAGGGCGCGGCCCACGGCTTCCCATTCAGTGAAGTCCGGCCGCGAAAGCCGGTGAGCGTCCGCCCCGGGGTGCTTTTCGCGCCGCCGGCGTTCCGTCAGAAGGTCTATTATGCCTCCGGATTCGGCGTGGACGCAGACAAGCGCCCCGCTCCGCTTGGACGCTTCCAAAGCTTCAAACAGTTCGGCGTCAGACGTCATCAATCCCCTGGATTCGTACGCCATGAAAAATTTAAAACTGCTGACGCCCATGGCCATAAGGTCTTTAATCTGGCCGGTCGGGTCTGAAAGTTTTCTCCACGATGGAATTATAGCGTGAAAACCGTAATCCACGTGCATGAGGCCTTCGGCTTCTTCTATCCTTTCCTTCAGCCCAGCTCTAAGCGGGACGCCCGGGCCTTGGCCTGTGTAATCTATCACGGATGTGACGCCGCCGCAGGCCGCGGCCGCGGAACCGGAGTAGAAGTCGTCAGCCGTCATTTTTCCGGCCCCGAGGTGGAGGCTGTAATGTACGTGGGCGTCTATGAGTCCGGGAAGAATTACTAGACCGCGGGCGTCAATCATGCGGGCGGCGTCGCAGGTTCCCTTTGCCGGCTTGCCTACGCGCCGTATCTTGCCCCCGGAAATAAAAATATCGGCCCTGGCCGGGCCATTTTCCAGTACGGCCAGTCCGCCTTTAATTACAAGGTCATATCGCGTCATTTTAAATGAAGGTCGTGGTGCTTTGGTTCGGGTCTGTGGCGGTGGCCGAAGATGATATTGTAGGTCAGCCAGGTGGCTGAGAGCAGCGTGAACCCGCACATGAGGAGCCAGGCCCATATGATCTGCGGGCTATGCTCGGTAGTTAACACGCTGTACGCCAGTAAGCAGATAAGCCCGGCAGACGCCGCCCAGAATACTGCGAACACGAATTTAAGAATTGAGGCCATTAGTGGAATTCTATAGCTTTACACCGACAGTGTCAATCCCGCAGCTGTTTCAGGACCTGATAAATACTTTGTGTAATACTTTCAGAAGAGGCTCTCCGTCACGGAAGGATGTGACGAGGATGATCCTCTCAGGAGCGTAGGTTTCTTTCTTTAAAATATATTCGCTGGCTGTGGCCGCCGCTCTGAGCGCTGTCTTTACCCCGGGCGCGTCAAGCTTTGAGCCTATAAGATGTACCTCGGCCGAGTCTCCGCTTTTGCGGATGGAAAGGCATATAACTTTGGGCTTTGTGGAAGCGCTTTTGAAATTCACCACCAGGGTGCCGGCGTCGCTCTCGAAGGAAGAGCGCAGGCGCAGGGGGATGGCGTGTCTCTTCGCGTAAACTATGGCCCTGAGCTGCCGCACTTCGCTGCCGGAGCGCGCCAGTTCCATGACCGCGTCATAAGATATGCGGTGTAATTTTCTTGCCTGGGGTACCATAGCCGGATTGGCGGTGTAAATGCCTTTCACGTCGGTGTACAATTCGCATATTTCCGCTTTAAGAGCGCGGGACAGCCCGACGGCTGTGAAATCGGATCCACCGCGTCCCAGTGTAGTGATGTCCCCGTCTTTCGTGACGCCCTGAAACCCAGCCACTACCGCGACCCGACCTTTCTTCAATTCCCGTAATATGCGGGCCGGGCGAATTGAAAGAATATCAGAATCTGTGTGTCGGGAATCCGTTCTTATTCCGGCCTGCGCGCCTGTAAGTGAGACTGCTTTTACGCCTGTTTCCGCTATAGCCATGGCCATCAGGGCGGCGCTGAGCTGCTCGCCTGCGGCCATTAGCGCGTCCTGCTCACGAGGATCGGGTTTAGCAGTGATGCGCCGTGAAAGGGTCAGCAGGTCATCTGTGACATCGGCTGGGGCGGAGACCGTCATGACCACGGCAAAGCCCCGGCGGTGCGCGGAAGCTGCCCGTTCGGCCATGATCTTTATCTTTTCGGGTTCGGCCAGAGAACTTCCGCCGAATTTCATCACTACTATTTTCATGAGGCGATATCCAGTAAAACACAAAGCGCAAAGTGTAAATCGTAAAACGTAAAGCGTAAATCGTGAATCGCCAGAGAAAATAAGTAATAACTATTTCCCTGATCACCTTCTCCGATTTACTATTTCCGATTTACACTTTACTCTTTGCGCTTTACGCCCCACCTAAACCATCGTAGCCGTTACCCGTATGACTTCGGACAGCGTTGTCACGCCGCCCCGCGCCTTTACGATGCCGTCCATGAGAAGCGTGCGCAGTTTGCCGGTCTGGATGGCGGTGCGGCGTATCATGTCCGTGGGGCTGTGGTCCAAAACCTGTTTGCGGACTTCTTCGTTCATGATCATGAGTTCGAAGATGCCGGTGCGACCAAGATAACCGGTGTTGCGGCAGGCGGGACAACCTTTTTCTACTTTATATTCCGCTCCGGGCTTTAGGATAAGCTCTTTTACAGCTTTGCCCTCAGCGGGGTCCATATTCTTCACGAATTCATTGACCATGGCTTCGGCCGGTGGTGCCGCTTTCTGCGCGCATTGCGGGCAGATCTTCCGCACCAGCCGCTGAGACATGGCACCCAGCATGGAGGAGGCTATCAGGAAGGGCGGGACGCCCATCTCAAAAAGTCGCTCTATGATGCTTGGAGCGCTTATAGTGTGGATAGTTGTGAACAGGAGGTGACCGGTAAGAGCGGAGCGCAGGCTGATTTCAGCCGTCTCATAGTCGCGGATTTCGCCTACCATTATCACATCCGGATCCTGTCTCAGTATGGTCCTGAGGCCTTCAGCCCAAGTGAAGCCGGTCTTAGCGCTGATCTGCGCCTGATTTATGCCTTCCAGCCGGTATTCCACGGGATCCTCGAGCGAGATGATATTTATCATCGGGGAATTGATGTCTTTAAGCATGGCGTAGAGCGAGGTTGTTTTGCCCGAGCCGGTTGAGCCGGTGATAAAAAATATTCCGTAGGGGTTGCGGATTAGTTTCTTGATCATGGCAAGGGATTCCTGATCCAGGCCGAGCTGCTCCAGGTCCAGACCCAGCTGCTGGCGGTCAAGGACCCGTAAAACAAGCTTTTCTCCGTTTACGGTGGGAAAGGATGAGACTCGTATCTGTATAGCTCGTCCCGCCAGCATCTTCTGGAATCTGCCTTCTTCGTTCCGGAAGGATGTAGGAGGTTCCGGGTCGAATCCGGCCAGCACACGTATGCGCTGGGTTAAAGGAATGTCCGAATTTTTGGGTGAATTGAGGACGTCCTGCAGGATTCCGTCAACGCGGAAGCGTACGCGGAGGTTCGCGCCCTGGCTTTCTATGTGGACGTCGCTGGCGCGCTCGGTCACGGCATGCTCCAAGATCATGTCGCTGAGTCTGATGGCCAGATCAATGCCGGGAGCCCGGCCCTTTGATTTGACCAATTCGTGATAGGCTTCCTCTATGCCGCCGGGGTGAACCGGCGCTTGTCCGCTCTTAGGCTGTTCTTCCGGATTAGTTCCCCAAAATGCCATAGCTTTTCTCCTTCCAAAATCTTTTAAAATCCCTCAGAAGACGCATTGGTATCCACATGTATTATAACACAATTATATTATTTGTAATCCACCTTCAGTATATTGAGGGTTTTTTCCCCGCCTGGAAGTTTGATGCGGACTTTTTCTCCCGCTTTGGCCCCCAGAAGGCCCTGTGCGAGTGGCGAGCTGACTGAGATTATCCCCCGGCCCGGGTCGGCTTCGTCAGCGCTGCCCAAGGTATAGACCATTTGGTTCTTGGAGGTTTCATCCATCATTGTGACGGTGGCGCCCAAGCGTATCTGGTCTTTGTTGATCGCCAGGTCGTCGACCAATTTGGCGTGCTGCAGCTTTACCTGCAAGTCGTGTATGCGGCCAAAGAGCATACTCTGTTTTTCTTTGGCGGCATGGTAGCCGGCGTTCTCTTTTAAGTCGCCCTGAGAGCGCGTCTCGTCCACCTCGCGCGCGATCTCCGTTTTTTCATCAGTGAGCTTCGCCAGTTCCTCTTTTAACTTCTCATAACCGTCTTTGGTTAAATATACGTCAGACATCTTTCCCCCCCCTGTTATGCTTTTAAAGCCTGAGCCCCTCTTGCTGTTCCGGAATTTTGTATTCTTTATAGGAGGAAGGGCGGGATAAAATAAAAAAATCAAATGGCACCGAGTGGAATCGAACCACTGACCTAGCGCTTATGAAACGCCCGCTCTAACCCCTGAGCTACGGTGCCATGCGTATGGCGGGCTGGTTTCGCCACCGGAAGGTTTAGATGCCTTTCGGGTGGATGATGATGCGCAAAGTCTCCTGAATTACCGAAAATCAGTATACAAAAAAAATGTTGTAAAAACAAATTTTATTTCCTACAATTCAGAGAGTTATACGAGGTGAAAATTCGCGGAATTACGGGGTTTTCGCTCATTTCTTGCCAATCTAATAATAGAGGTCCGACAAATGTTAAACAAACCTGCCGCTGCCGTTAAAATGTCTAAGGAAGAACTCCTCAAAAAAGCCAACAAACCGGCCGAAGACGCGATGGTTCTGCATCCTTTTTATAAGGGCAAGGTGGAGATAGTTCCCAAGTGCTGTATCCGCGACATAAACGATTTCGCCATTTGGTACACTCCCGGGGTGGCCTCGGTCTGCAAGGATATTCAAAAAAACCCTGAACAGGTTTATGAGCACACCAATAAGGGTAATATGGTGGCTGTCGTTTCCGACGGTACCCGCGTGCTTGGCCTGGGCGATATAGGTCCCGAAGCCGGCTTGCCGGTTATGGAGGGCAAAGGCCTCCTGTTCAAGTATTTGGGCGGAGTGGACGCCTTTCCGATCTGCCTTAACACTAAGGACCCTGACGAGATTATAAAGACCGTCCAGTATCTGGCTCCCAGTTTCGGCGGCATAAACCTTGAAGATATATCCCAGCCCAAGTGTTTTTATATCTTGGACGAACTTCGTAAGACCATGAGCATCCCAGTATGGCACGATGATCAGCAGGGTACCGCAACAGTGTGCCTCGCCGGTCTTATCAACGCCCTGAAGATCGTGGGCAAGAAGATACAGGACGTGAAGATCGTTCTATTCGGCGCCGGCGCGGCCAATATCCGTATCGGCACTCTTTACATGTCCTACGGCGCTAAGCCCGAAAATCTTATATATGTGGACTCAAAGGGCATAATGCACAAGGGCAGGACCGACCTTAAAGATCATGCTGAAAAATGGCACATGTGCAATATAACCAACGGCAGGCAGCTGACCGGCAAGCTTTCCGATGCGCTTGTGGGCGCGGATGTGCTGAGCGCGGCCTCCACTCCCGGCCCCGACATAATTAAAAAGGAATGGGTGGCGACGATGGCCAAAGATTCGATAGTCTTCGTCACCGCCAATCCCATCCCCGAGATGTGGCCCTGGGACGCCAAAGAAGCGGGCGCTAAAGTCGTGGCTACCGGCCGCTCGGACTTTGAAAATCAGGTAAATAATTCGCTGGGTTTTCCCGGTATCTTCCGCGGCGCCCTTGATGTGCGCGCAAAGACCATTACTGATGAGATGTGCATAGCCGCTGCTGAAGCGCTTGCCGGCTACGCCGCCAGAAAAGGTTTAAGCGCGGATTATATTATGCCGCGCATGGATGAGCCGGAGGTATTCATTGAAGAGGCCGTCGCCGTGGGTATGAAGGCTATAGAGCAAGGGCTCGCCAGGAAGATACTCAGCAAAGAAGAGCTTCGCAAGAGTGCCGCGACCTATATACATCGGGCTATAAAAGACCGCGATGTGCGCCAGAAGGAAGGCATCGTAAAGCTTCCGTAAAGCGGACGAAAGGCTCAAAAATAAAAGCCCGGACTTCAAGTCCGGGCTTTTGTCTTATCAGGAACAATGGTTCAGTTGTTTTTTCGGGCGTTTTGCCGCAATCCGGAGTTCAGCGCCTAAACATCTTTCTGATGCGCGCCTTTATCGGTGCGGGGTTAATGGCGGACGCCTTTATTTCTCCGTCCCCATGAATAGTCATGTAATCCCCGCGCAGTCCGGCGCATAATTCTCCGAGAGTGCAACCCGCGCAGCGGCGAGACTTCTTTTTCTCGCCCATGTAAAGGGAATTTCCCGTCATGCGTTTATAGGTGTCTATCGCGGCGTATTCACGCTCCGGCAGCAGACATAATGGAAAGCCGTCGCATATATACTTCATTCCCAGGCGATCCATAAGCGCCATAGCCGCCGTGAGCCGCGGAATCAGGTCCCTTAGGCGCGGCACAAGATAATGCCGCTGCATAACGTAGCCCAGATCTTTGATCATGTTGAATTCCACGTAGTAAACTTCCGGGAAATGGCGGTTTACGAAGCGAGCGTAGTCTTCAAGGGTCATATAGCTCAGGCTGTGGACTACGCAGTTTAGTCTCACCCGCTGCCCGCCCGCCGCGTCAATAAGGCCGCGCAGCGCCTTAAGACGCCCTTTGAATTGCCCGCGCGTCCGGGTAACCGTGTCAAACACCTTCTCAATATGCGAGGGAAAGTTTACGTTAAAAAGAGTCACTCCGGCGTCGCAGAGCTCGTTAACGTATGAGGCGTCGTCGAAGCGCACGCCATTGGTGCATAGTATGATGTCGCGCACACCCGCTTCGCGGGCCAGGCGCACCCACTCAGGCAGTCTTCGGCTTAGTGTCGGCTCGCCCCCCTCGATGGAAAGCGTATCCGGTCGCATTGAAATCACTTCGCGGATCTGGTCCGGGGTCTGGGCGTTGTCGATGCCCCCCTCAGAGCAAAACAGGCAGTCGTGATTGCAGATAGAGCTCAAGAATATGTTCGGGGGCGGCACATCGCGCGCCGCGCCGGAACCGATCTTTACATTGTGCCTTGTCACTTGTCAGCCTCCGCTGCGGTGAATATGCCGGCAAAAATCTCAAAAACCGCCATAAGAACGCTCCTTAATCCGGGCCGGGCGGGTCGGAATCTCGGCGTTTGCTCTCCGAAATTATATTTTTTATGTAGCCCGACAGGCACTTGAAATCAACAAAGAACATCGCGCACGAAAGGCGCTCACGCGGGTCGGACGGGCGAAGTGAAAAGCCTGCGGGTGAAAAAAGCAGCTTGCCCATCGCGGAAAGCTCCGCGATTTCCCGCTTGAAAACGCCGCGCAATCCGATATGAAAAATCTTTTCAAAATTTTCTTCCGAGACAGTTTCAGAGCCTGAAAAACCGGCAAGCACATACCGCCGCATCTCGTCCATTTTTGAGATTTTCATCCCTCTGTAAATATTTTGCCCGGGATGAACCTTTAGCGGAGTGCTGTGATACTCCACTACACCGTTTATGTAGGAGTTGGCGTGATGTCCAAGCCCGAAAACAGACTGCACAGCCTCCTCAGACCTGAAAGTGTACCCATCGGGAGCGGAGGAATTCCTGCGAAATGTTATAAATCTGCTGCTCATCGGGACGCTGCTACGGGACATAATATATCCGTTTTTGTGCGCCAGTTCGCCGGCCGCGGCCAGCCATTGTTTGTGGCTTCTGATATGCAGAAGGAATTTTTTCAGGCTGCCGTCATAAAATTCTTCAAGATATGCGTTTGAGGGCATAACCGGATAAACCCTGATAAGGTCCGGGGAAAGCGACAGCGTCTTCCTGAAGGACTCCAGAAATGGCCGGCCGGTATCGCCATATAACCCCCTCAAAAGATCAAGGCTTATGTATTTAAAACCGGCCTTCCGCCCAGCCTGCACCGTTTTTTGTACCATTTTAAAAGTCTGACTCCCCCTCCCCATGTGTCTTAGGACTCTGGGATCCAAAGACTGCACGCCGATGCTGAGATTGTTAAAAAATGTAGCCGCGGCATCAAGTTTGTCGCGTGTGACAGAACGGGGGTTTACCTCCAGCACGCGGTCTCCGTCCGGCGACACACTTATATTCTCGCGTACGGCCGAACAGATGTGCGCGATTTGCCGGGCCTCAAAAAGAGAAGGCGTGCCTCCTCCGAAATACACATGTTTGAATACTCCCCCGGCAAGCGCTCCTTTATAGTATTTTATGGAGTTTAGTAGAGCCGCGACGTATCGGGATAATTCTGTCGGTGAGGCCGCAGCGTTTTTGAAGTAAATGCAGTATTTGCATTTTGAGGAACAAAATGGAGTGCCTATATACAGATTTAAAGTACCTTTGCCGCTTGTATGCCCAGGGGAAGCGATAAATCGCTTCCATATTTCCCTGACTTCGCGCCCGCTGAAGTTTTCACCCTGCCAGGAAAGTATGAGATTCCCGAACAGGTTGTTTATGTGAAGAGGGTAAGGATAAGGATTCAGGCGCTCCAGCGCGTTCGTGAAACACCTGAAAAGTCTTAGTTTCTTATCTGTGTGAAGCATAATAATTTCTATCGTGGGCGCGGCGCTCAATGCCCCGTCCGCTTGTTTGAGTCCGCTCACGGTGAAACAGCATCATCAATAATACCAAAAAGAGGCAGTATTTTTATATAGCCCGGCACATTGCCAATCCTTTGGGGTATTGGTTATAATTGTCCTAATGAAGAAACGCTTAGCAATTATGATTGGCCGATCGATTGCCGGATGTTGCCTGTTCCTGATCGCCGCGGCCGGCCCTGCGCGCAGCGCGCAGGGAGCGGCGGAGCCGCTTGTGTCCGCCTCCGGACAATCCGGACCCACGCGCCTTAGTTCCATGGAGTTTAAAATGCTTCTCGTTCCTGCGATGTTCGGCGACGAAGACGCGGGCGCTTCGGCCTTCTGGCGGATAGCGTGCGCCGCGGCCTTGGACCAGGGGCTGACCGTGATAAATTCTTCGGTTGTGAAAGCTACCCGCTATCTGGCCTACCTTGACACACCTGACTTCGCTTTGAATAAAAAAGGCTATATGCTCCGGCTGCGCCAGAGCGGTCCCGTGGCTTATCCGCAGGCGCCTTCGCCGGCGGCCGAACTGACCCTGAAGTTCCGCAGCACCGACATCGACCTTGCCGCGTCAAAGGACGTGTCGCCCGGCCCCGGATACGGCGGCAAGAGTAAATTTGAAAAAGACGTGGTTTTAAAGGACGGCGCGCTTAAAGACGTCTTTTCGAAAAGCGCCGATGTGGACATCTCCGACTTTTCAGGAATTACTCTGGAAAAATTCACCGCGCTTTATCCGGCCCTGGGCGCACTAAGCATAGCCACTGGCACGGTGATGGGAGTCGTAAACGATAAGAGAGTTGAGGAACATGTTCTGAAGCCCGGCGTTATAATGCTCCCCGGCGGCGTTAAGGCGAAGGCTTCCGTTGCGATTTGGCGCTATCAAAGCGCGGGTGATAGCGGCGCGCCTTTTATAGCCGAATTTTCTTTTTCCTTCGCCGCGAAAGTTTTGCCGGAGCCGGCCGAAAGGACGGCGCGCGCGTTCATGACCGCGCTGGCCGCGTCCTCCGCCGAATGGGCGCATAGAGGCGGGACAAAGACTGAGCTGATTTACGGAGAGGGTCAGGGCGGAGTGGAAGATTGAGCGGCGCTTTGACCGATAATATATAACCTGATGGAGGAACGCTATGGCTGAGATAAAACCGAGATTTGAGTTCCGCGCCTTCGCGCAGAACTTCGGGCTGGTGGAGGAGAAACTGCGCGGGTTGTCGAAATGCGAGCAGATACGCGAAAGCTCCGAGATTTATATAATGTCTGCCGGTAACAGCGAAAATAATACTAAAGTCCGGGACGCCCTGATGGATATTAAAATATTCGTGACCAAGGAGCAGGGGCTGGAACAGTGGAATCCCCGCATGAAAGGCTCTTTCCCCATGCGCGCCGAAGTACTGCGCGGCGAGGTATTCGCGGCCTTCGGCGTGCCTTGCCCGGACCTGAAGCGCGAGGAATACACCCTTGACCAGTTTATAAACGAGCTGGTGCGACCGCATAAAGATCTGGTGCCGGCCTACGTGGTAAAACGGCGCTTCGCCTTTACCGTGAACAACTGCATCACCGAGTACGCGGAACTGCTTATCAACGGCGCTGCCATAAAAACGGTAGCGGTGGAATCGGTCAGCGTGCCTGACATCCTCAAGGCCAAAGAGCTGCTGGGCCTGGGCGAATACGAAAACGTGAATTACCTTCGCGCCATAAAGCGGATAATCGGGATGGAGCCGCTGCCGGTCTGAGGCCGCGCGCGGGAGGACAAATTATGGGAAAAGAAATTGAGCGCAAGTTTTTAGTTAAGGGGGACGCGTGGCGCGGGCTGGCGAAACCTGTCAAATACCGGCAGGGTTACCTTTCTACGGTAAAAGAGCGAACCGTGCGGGTGCGCACCGTAGACGCCGCGGGCTACCTGACCATAAAGGGCGTAACTACCGGAGTCACGAGGGTTGAATACGAATATGAAATCCCCGCGGCCCAAGCCGACGAGATGCTTACCGGGTTATGCGAGAAACCTCTTATCGAGAAGACCCGCCGGACCATAGAGCTGGGCGGGCTTACCTGGGAAGTGGACGAGTTCTTCGGCGATAATCAGGGGCTTATAGTCGCAGAGGTGGAGCTTAAAAGCGCGGATCAGGAAATAGCGAAGCCGGACTGGGTGGGGCCCGAGGTTTCTGGCGATCCCCGCTACTTCAATTCAAATCTTATAAAGCTGCCGTTCACCAAATGGTGACGCAGGGTGAAGCTCAGCGGCATGAGAGCGGTCTGCATCTGGACGACTTTACTCTGGCTAAGGTGCCGGTCAGGAAGCCGTCCGCGAGCGACAGATGGCTGAAGTACCTGGGCGTGCCGTCCGCCGCGCTCATCCTCATTTATCTTCTTCTGATGCCCACGCCCGCCGGCCTTACGCTTTGCGGCCAGAAGGCGCTGGCGGTGTTCGCCATGGCGCTGGTCCTATGGGTGACCGAGCCTGTTCCCAACTATGTCGCCTCCCTTCTGCTCATGGTTATGCTGGTTACCATGGGCGTCTGGGAGGAGAAAAAAGTGCTGGGCGTGCTTGGGATGGACGTGATCTGGCTGAATGTCACGGCTTTCATATTAAGCTCCGTGCTGGTTAAAACAAATCTGGCCAAGCGCCTGGCCCTTCAGATAGCGGTTAAGTTCGGGCGCAGAGCGCTGCCGGCCCTGCTGGCTTTCTTGGCTCTGCAGCTGGTTCTGGCCGCGCTGGTGCCGGCCACGGCCGCGCGCTCGGTCATGACGCTGCCCATCATAATGATCGTGGCCGCCGTCTACGGCTCAACGGTAAAAAATCCAAATAATTTCGGCAAGAACCTGGCCCTCCTTAACCTGCAGGGCATCAATATTTTTTCCTCCGGATACCTTACGGGCAGCACCTGCAATATAATGGCGGCCGCCTTTATTTTTGACATGACTTCCCACAAGGTCTACTATTCCGAATGGCTCCTTGGCGCTTTCCCGGTGGTGCTGTGCGCCATGCTTCTCTCGTGCTATCTGGGCCCCCGGCTTCTCTTCCGGCTCACGCCCGCGCAGGAGCAGCCCTCCGTGCCGGGCGGCATTGATGCCCTTACGGGTGAGCTGCGCAAGATGGGCCCGGTAACGCTCGCTGAATGGCACGGCGCCCTGATTTTCGGTCTGGTTCTGCTGCTGTGGGTCACCGATAAATATCACAAGGCTTTGTTCGGTTTTGAAATAAGTCCGGTGATGGCCGCGCTCATCGGCTGCGTTATAGCCCTTTCCCCCCGCATCGGCCTGCTGAAATGGAACGAGGCCGATATTCCCTGGCATCTGCTTATCTTCAGCGCGGGGGCTTACGCCGGCGGCCTGGCGCTTACCGAGTCCGGGGCGGCGCAGTGGCTGGTGGACTCCGTTTTTGAGATTTTCGCCATCAAGCCCGGCATTAACTTTTGGGCGTTATATTCGATAATCATCGCCGTAAGCATGTTCTCTCACATAGTTTTCACCAGCAAAACCATAAGGACTATAATCCTTATCCCTATGATAATCGCGATAGCGAACCGCCTGGGCTTTAACCCGGTGGCGCTTGCTCTGCCGGCCGCGTTCACTCTCAGCTGGGTTGTAACGCTGCCTATAAGCGGCAAGCCGAATGTGCTGTTCTACGGCACCAACCAGTACAGCATAGGCGATAACCTTCTGTCGGGCCTGGCCGTATGCGCTATCGGCACGGCGCTCTTCATTCTGGCCGGGCTGACGCTGTACCGGGCTATCGGAATAGTGCCCTATTAAAGAATATGAACAATCCGCTTAAAAACAGCTGCCGCGCCATCCGTCTTCTTGCGTTGCCGGCCTTCCTGCTGTGCTCGCGGCCCTGCCAGGCGGAACAGAGCGGCTTTATCTCGGTGCGCGAGACTGTCGCGCTCCAGGACGACGGCTCCGCGCTCGTGCGCTCGGCAGTTGTTGTGAATAAGTCCGGCCCGGGCCCGCTCATGCTGCCTTTCAGCTATAAAGCGGCTGAGGAACTGCGCGTGACGCTTGGGGAGAAAGGCGCGGCGGTGCCGGCCCGCCTGGAAGAAATTGAGGGCGTGAAATATCTGCGTCTTGAAACCGGCGCGCCTGATTTGCGCGGCGCGGAACTGACGGCCACCTTCCGGGTGCCAGGATACTTGGACTGGAAAAAAGCCGGCCCGGGAGAATATGGGTATTACAAGTGGAAGAGCCAGTACCTCAACACCACGCGCCGGCCGATTGATTCCGTCACGCTTGAAATAGTTCTGCCGGCGGGGTTTATCGCCGCCGCCTTCGGGAAAAGCGTCCCGGCGCCAGCCAAAGAAGAGGCGCTGCCGCCCTACTCGGTAAAAAACATGGACGGACGCTCGCATTTGTTCATGCGTGCGGAGGCGCTCACTATCGGGAAGGCCTGTTCGCTTGAATACTCTTTTGCGGCGCGAAAGCGTTCGCTCTGGCTTCCGCTGGCGGCGGCGCTGGCGGCGCTGCTATATCTGGTATTTTTTAAGGATTTAGTCGCCGGGGTATAATGGGGTCCGGCCGGCTTCACTTTTTCAGGCTGCGGGTGAATTCTTTGGTGAGGGCGGGGACGATGTCGAAGATGTCGCCCACGATGCCGTAGGTGGCGACTTTAAAGATCGGCGCTTCGGGGTCCTTGTTTATCGCGACTATAACCTTTGAGGACTGCATGCCTATCAGATGCTGTATCTGGCCCGAGACGCCGCAGGCTATGTAGAGCTTGGGGCACACGGTTTTCCCGGTTTGTCCCACCTGATGCGAATACGGTATCCAGTCGGCGTCCACTGCGCCCCTTGTCGCGCCCACCGCTCCGCCCAGCACCTTGGCGAGCTTCCCTATCATCTCAAAACCTTCTTTTCCCCCCAGACCGCGGCCGCCGGCCACTATGATGTCGGCCTCCGACAGATTGACGGTTTCGCTTATCTCCTCCACGATCTCGAGCAGTTTTGTGCGGGATTTGAAAACTTCTTCAGGATAGCGCTTTATTATAAGTTCGGCCTTGCGGGATTTATCTACGGCGGCCTCCTGCATTACCTTGTGCCGCACCGTGGCCATCTGCGGCCTGTGATTGGGCGTTATAATGGTTGCCATGATATTGCCGCCGAACGCCGGGCGGGTCTGCAGCAGGAGGCGCTCAGTCGGGTCTATGTCGAGGCCGGTGCAGTCGGCTGTCAGGCCGGCGTTGATCCTGATCGCCACGCGCGATATAAGACTTCTGCCTATGGTCGTGGCACCGCAGAGTATTATTTCGGGCTTATACTCCTCCGCCAGATTTACGATTACTTCCGTATAGGGGTCGTCCTGGTATGATTTCAGCGCCGGATGATCTACGAGGTATATTTTGTCCGCGCCGCGCTCCGAAAGCTCCGCCGCCTTCGACTCTATGCCGCTGCCCAGTATTACGGCGCAGAGCTTCACTCCCAGCTTATCGGCCAGCTTGCGCCCTTCTCCGAGAAGCTCGAAAGAGATGGATTGTATGACGCCTTTCTTCTGCTCGCAGAAAACCCAGACGTCCTTATAGCCGGAAAGGTCTTTCTTAGGGGCGGAGTCCTTCTTAAGCTCTATCGCCATAAATTTGCAGGCCGTCACGCAGGCGCCGCAGAGAGTGCATTTGGCCATGTCTATCACGGCCTTTTTATTGGCCATGTGTATGGCTCCGAAAGGGCAGGCCTTAACGCAGAGCGAACAGCCCGTGCACTTATCCAGAGATATCGCTATAGAGGCCATTATATTACCAGATCCTTCAGAAGTTCAACCAGCTCTTTTGAGACGTCGTCCGTGGCGCCGGAGAGAATTTCGCCGCCCTTCCTGGCCTCGGGAGTGAAGATCTTTACCACCCGCGTCGGGGACCCGTCCAGACCCAGCGCCGCAGGATCGGCTTCTATGTCATCAGCGGTCCACTTCAGGAGCTTGGCGTATTTGGCGCGCATCATGCCCTTAAATGACGGCAAGCGCGGAGTGTTAATTTCTTTTACCACGGTGAAAAGGCAGGGCAGCGGTGTCTCCACGATGTCGTAGCCCTCTTCGGTCATGCGCTCCACTTTAGCCGCGCCCGCCGATATCTCCACGATCTTCTTTACGTAGGTGACCTGCGGAATATTCAGGTGCGCCGAGATCCCGGGGCCCACTTGCGCGGTATCGCCGTCCGAGGCCTGCTTGCCGCAGAGTATTACGTCGAAATCGGCTATCTTTCGTATCGCAGCGGCCAGCGTGTAGCTGGTGGCCCAGGTGTCGGAGCCGGCGAACTTCCTGTCGCTCACGAGAATCCCCTCGTCGCAGCCGAGAGAGATAGCTTCTTTAAGCGCGTTTTCGGCCTGGGGCGGACCCATCGTAATCGCGGTGACTTTCCCGCCGCAGCGCTCTTTCAGCCGCGCGGCTTCCTCTATGGCGTAGGTGTCAAAAGGATTTATAACGCTCTCCACTCCGTCGCGGATAAGCGTATTGGTGGCAGGATCTATCCTGACGTCGGTCGTGTTGGGCACCTGTTTGATGCAGACGATGATATTCATATGCTGTTGCGGAATGATAGCCATAAGCCGTAGGCCATATGCCATAGGCTTTCAATCGGGATCCCTCAGCCTATTTCTTCAGGCTCTCTTTTATCATGTGGCCCGCTATTACGTTGCGCTGGATCTGGTTTGTGCCCTCGTAGATCTGCGTGATCTTGGCGTCGCGCAGATATTTTTCCACCGGGTAATCCCTCATGTAGCCGTAGCCGCCGAAGATCTGAACGGCGTCGTTGGCCACCTTCATCGCCACATCGCTCGCGAAAAGCTTGGACATCGCGGATTCCTTGGAGATTGACTTAGCGCCGGAATCAACCATGCGGGCCGTGGCGTAGGCCAGTGCGCGCGCCGCCTCTACCTGCGTGCCCATGTCGGCCAGCATGTGCTGGATAGCCTGAAAGCTTGAGATCGGAGCGCCGAACTGAACGCGCGTCCGGGCGTACTCCACGGCGTGATCCAGCGCTCCCTGGGCGATGCCGACAGCCTGCGCCGCCACTCCGGGCCTGGAATTGTCCAGCGTCTTCATGGCTACTATAAATCCCATGCCCTCTTTAGATATGAGGTTCGCGGCGGGTACCCTGCAGTCGGTGAAGATAACTTCGCGCGTAGCCGAAGCGCGTATGCCCATCTTCTTCTCTTTCTTCCCGAACTCCATCCCCTTCGCGCCCTTTTCAACTATGAACGCGCTCGCGCCGCGGGAACCTTTGGTCTTATCTGTGATCGCTATCACCGTGTAAACTTCGGCTTCGCCAGCGTTGGTTATCCATTGCTTGGTCCCGTTCAATATATAATGGTCCCCGTCTTTCACGGCGGTTGTTTTTATGGAGCCAGCGTCCGAGCCTGCTCCGGCCTCGGTTATGCAGAAAGCGGCCAGCCGTTTGCCTTTCGCTATATCGGGCAGGAACCTCTGTTTCTGCTCATCGGAGCCGTACAGAAGTATCGGGAATGTTCCCAGACCCGTTCCAGCGTAGCCCAGCGCTATTCCGCCGCAGGCACGGGAAAATTCCTCTGTAATAAGGCACATGTCCATGACGCCGCCGCCCAGGCCGCCGTATTGTTCCGGGATATATACGCCGAAAAGATCGCTGTCGGCGATTATTTTCATTATCGGCCAGGCGAATTCTTCGGTCTCGTCGTAATGTGCCGCGACCGGCTTTATTTTCTCGTCGGCTATCTGCCTTGCGAGATCGCGCATCATAACCTGTTGTTCGGTCAATAAATAATCCATGTTAAGAACTCCTTCAAAAATCAGTCAGAACGGGCGCACAATTAAAGCGTCAGCCTTAAACTCCTCTTCTATGATACAAAAAAGCCCCCCGCCATTTAAATTCCCTTGGCGTGCCCGCCGGAAGTTTAGTCGGGTATCCGGCGGTTGCCAGTTCGGGGTCCTGCCGCTTGGTCGCCTTTTTGCTTCCCTCGGCGGCCTGCGGGACAAAAAGGGACGCAGGCGTCACCCCTCCAGCTATACCCGCCGGACTCCGATTGTACGCTGGTTTTTAGAAAATAGCGGCGGATTGGGCCAGGCGCAATAGCGGGGCGGAGAAGATTCCCAGCGCGGTCACTATCAGGGCCAGCAGGACGAGCGCCAGGTTCATAGCGCGCGAGGGCGCGGCCTCCAGCGCGGCGGGCTCATGCTCCATGTACATCGCCACCAGCACGCGCAGATAATAATACGCCGACACCGCGCTCATCAGCAGAGCTATTACGACCAGCCAGACGCAGCCGCCCCTGAGGGCCGCGGTGAAGACGTAAAATTTGCCGAAGAAGCCGGCCAGAGGCGGGATGCCTGCCAGCGAGAGTATGAAAAGAGTCATTGCGGCCGCCAGATACGGATGCCGCCCCGAAAGGCCGGCGAGATCTTTGACCGTTACGCCCCGCTCATCTTTTTCCAGCGCAGCGACCACCGCGAAAGCTCCCAGAGTAGCCGCGGCGTAGACAACCAGGTAGAACAGCGCCGCTTTAAGGCCTTCCGACCCTCCGAAAAATCCAGTTACGATATAGCCAGCGTGAGAGACGCTGGAATAGGCCAGCAGGCGCTTAAGGTTATGCTGGGGCAGGGCCATAAGGTTGCCGAGAACCATGGTGATAACGGCTAGCGCCCAGAAGATCTCCCCGAACTGCGGAGCTCCGGAGGTGATCGCGAACAGGCGGTAAAGCACCACTATCCCGCCCGCTTTCACCGCCGCGCCCATAAACGCCGAGATTGGCGTGGGCGCGCCTTCGTAAACGTCGGGCACCCACATGTGAAAAGGCACCAGAGCCACTTTAAAAGAGAATCCGGCTATCAGAAATATAAAGCCCGCGGATGTTAAGGGGTGGAACGGAAGGCCGGGGGTAAGCGCCAGCTTCATGGCGTCCAGATTCAATGTGCCCGTTGTGCCGTAAACCAGCGCGAAGCCCATAACCAGCATGCCGGTGCCGAAAGAGCCCAGGAGGAAATATTTATATCCCGCTTCAGCCCCTGTCGGGCTCCGGTTGATGGCCGCCAGGGCGTAGAGGCAGACTGAAAGCAGTTCCACGGCGATGAATATCGTCAGCAGCTCGCCGGCGGAGACCAGGAATATAAGCCCCAGAGCCGCCATGGACAGCAGAAAATAGTATTCCCCCGCGCCCGGCTTTCCGTTGCGCGCGTGAAGAGAGATAAGCGCCGTAAAGGCCAGGGCTGCCAGGAAAAACGGCCAGAGATAGTTCGTGAAAGGGCTGAGCGTAAGCGCCCCCGTGAACAGCGAGATGAAAGCGGTTCCGGACGCCGGGAAAAAGGCCAGCAGGATTAGCGAGGAGGTTAGGATAACCAGCCCGGGCGTTGAATCGTCCCTTCTGGTGATTATGGGGATGAATAAAGCTGTCAGGCCGGCCAGAACCAGCGTCATCGGAACGGCCAGAGATTGTCCGGCGTAGATTGCCATTTCAGGGTTCATCGGCTTTCCTTGGCTGCCCGGCGGCCTGCCTTATAAGAATGCGGCGGCTTGATGTTTTTATTTATCAGCGGGTTAGCTGCCGCGCTGTCTTGCTGTCTTGCTGTCGCGCTGTTCTGTCCCCCTGCCGCGCTGTCCTGCTGTCTTGCTGTCGCACTGTTCTGCCCCCCTGCCGCGCTGTCCTGCTGCCGCGCTGCCGCGCTGATATACCCCTTAACTGCCGTGTCCACTTTCCTGAGGAAAGGCGCGGGATAGACGCCGATAAATATTATAAAAGCCAGCAGCGGCAGCAGATATCCCCATTCCCTGACGCTGAGGTCGGGCAGATGGCGGTTCTCGTCGTGCCGCACGGGGCCGAAGACAACGCGCTGGTACATCCCGAGCATGTAGACCGCTGAAAGTATCACGCCCGAAACCGCCGCCGCTGCCAGCCATGGGTATGTCCGGAAAGAGCCGAAGAGTATAAGGAATTCGCCCACAAAACCGTTAAGGCCGGGCAGGCCGATGGAAGAAAGCATCACTATCATAAAGACCGCCGAGAAGCCCGGCATCGCTTTCGCCAGGCCGCCGTAGTCTTCTATCATGCGGGTATGGCGCCGCTCATAGAGGACGCCGACTAAAAGGAAGAGCGCACCGGTGCTCAGGCCGTGGTTTACCATCTGCAGGACCGCGCCGGAAACGGCCGCCGGCTCGAACGCCGCTATGCCGAGCATGATAATGCCCATGTGCGCGACGGAGGAGTAGGCTACCATCTTCTTCATGTCGGGCTGGCTCCAGGCCACCAGCGATCCGTAAATCACGCCTATGACGCCAAGCCCCGCCAGCCAGGGCGCGAAGCTCTGCGCCGCGGCCGGGAACATCGGCACGGCAAAACGCAGGTAGCCGTACACTCCCATCTTAAGCAGTACGCCGGCCAGTAAAACGCTGCCCGCCGTCGGGGCTTCCACGTGCGCGTCAGGCAGCCAGGTGTGGAAAGGCACCAGCGGCACTTTGATGGCGAAGGCCAGCGCGAAGGCCGCGAAAAGCCAGAGCTGCGTTTTTAGGTCGAAAGCCGTCCGGTAAAAATCGAACAGGCTGAAAGAATAGGCGCCGAACTGCTCCTTGTGGGCGAGGCAGATGAAGATAATGGCTGCCAGCATCAGCACGCTTCCCAGCATTGTGTAAATAAAAAATTTAAGGGCCGCGTAGATGCGCTTCGGTCCGCCCCATACGCCTATCAGAAAATACATCGGTATGAGCATGGCTTCCCAGAAGACATAGAACAGGAAGACGTCCAGCGAAGCAAAGACGCCCAGCATGCCGGTCTGGAGCGCCAGAAGCCCGGCGTAAAATGCCTTCTGGTGCTCCTGTATATAATCGAACGAGGCGAGGATAGCGAGCGGCGTAAGGAACGTGGTCAGCATCAGCATCAGCAGGCTTATGCCGTCCACTCCGAGCCGGTAATTTATCCCCCAGTCGGGCAGCCAGGGCTTATCGACCGCGAACTGCATGGCTGCGTTCGCCTCGTCAAAGCCGAAGTAAAGGCGGAGCGAGATGATGAACACCGCGGCCGAGATGCCGAAGGCCAGATTCTTTATCAGGGCGGTCTTTCCTTTCGGTACTAAAAGAAGGGCCAGAGCGCCGGCCAGCGGCAGCATTATTATTACGGTCAGTATATTAGCGTCAATAAAGTTCATAAGAGTCGTAAATCGTAAAGCGTAAAACGTGAATCGTAAATAGTAAATCGTCAACAGCAAACAATTCTATTCTGCCTAAAGCCTATAGCTTATGGCCTATGGCTACGGTAAATCTTTAATACATTTACTACATAATCCAGTATAGGAGCAGTATCAAGCCTCCCGTGAAGGCCAGAGCGTATAACTGGGCGTTGCCGGTCTGAACTTTACGGATGATCAAGCCGGCTCTGTAAGTCAGCTTTGCCGCGCCATTTACCATAAGCCCGTCTATCAGGCCGGCGTCGACGAAGCCGAAGAATACGCTGTCGGCCGCCCATTTAAGCGGCCTGATGATAGCGAATTCGTATATTTCGTCCACGTAGAATTTGTTGCGGATCACTTCGCGCGCGAACCTGAACTTCAGGGCCAGAGCTTCGGACAAAACCGGTATTGTAAAGAAGAAGCCGGAGGCTATGCCGGCCAGGGCCGTAATAACCGATATCAGCATCAGCCTGCGGGCCT
>Ga0247842_10000294_pt1 | contig 109349 bp, 100 predicted proteins | sample LaCruzMarch2015__3_FD_192411 | JGI IMG/M metagenome (GOLD analysis project Ga0247842, IMG submission 192411) | Freshwater microbial communities from meromictic Lake La Cruz, Castile-La Mancha, Spain - LaCruzMarch2015_19m | ecosystem: Environmental > Aquatic > Freshwater > Lake | place: Spain... | reverse complement strand
ATCTCGATAAAAGAAAAATTAACTGGAGCTTCACAAAACATAAAGCTGATCGAAAATTATCCAAACATTATGTTTCATAATTAATTTGTCTTGACACTAGATATCAAATTTTGGATTATGTTATCAAAATCCAATAACAGCAAATGAATCCTGAAATAAAACACAACGATAAAATTTATGTGTTGTTGGGCCCTTTGTTGGGACCCATTAAAAAAACCACTTACAAAAACTCATGTAAGTGGCTGATTTTCTGGTGACCCCGGAGGGATTCAAACCCCCAACCTTCTGATCCGTAGTCAGATGCTCTATTCAGTTGAGCTACGGGGCCAATATTATTTACGAATTACGAATTACGATTTACAATTGAAAATTTCAGTATGATACCCTTGGTTCCTCGTACTTCGTTTCGGGGTGCAAAGATAACATTTTTTTCAAAAAAAATTATACCTTTGCAAATTTGATTTTCGGATTATAGGATCCGCACAGGTAAAACAAGCAAAACCATGATAAGCGTAGGAATACAGAAACTTACTCCCGACGATTTCTACAAAATTCTTTTCCTCGAAGAGAAGATTGAACTCGATCCAAAAGCTGTCGCTAAGGTAAAGGCAAACTATCAGTTTCTGAAGGAATTTGCCAAAGGGAAGGTGATTTATGGGATCAATACCGGTCTTGGGCCCATGGCTCAGTATAAAATTAAAGCAAACAGTGAACTTCAACTGCAATATAACCTGATTCGCAGTCACAGCGCAGGTTGTGGAACATCCCTGCCTGCCATTTACGTCAAGGCCACCATGCTGGCCAGGCTGAATACTTTTATGCAGGCAAAATCGGGCATCCATGTTGAGGTGGTTGAGTTGCTTAAAGAACTGATCAACCGGAATATCAACCCATACATTCCTGAACATGGCGGTGTAGGTGCAAGCGGCGACCTTGTTCAACTTGCACACCTTGCCCTGAACCTGATCGGCGAGGGTGAGATTTGGTACAAAGGCAAATTGCAACCTACCAAGGACGTTTTTCTGAAGGAAAAGCTGACACCCATCAAAATGCATATCCGAGAAGGACTGTCGCTTATCAATGGTACCTCCGCCATGACCGGCATCGGGATGATCAACCTGGTGCATGCCAAAAACCTGCTCGACTGGGGAGTGCTGGCCTCCTCCATGATCAATGAGATTGTGGAATCATATGATGATCATTTTTCCGAAGGCCTGAACAAGGTGAAATCACACTACGGCCAGAATCAGGTGGCCAGAATGATGCGTTCGATCCTTCAGGACAGTGACCTTATCAGGGGTCGGGCCGACCATTTATATAACGGGAAAACCGAAGAGATTGAGGTTTTCATCCATAAAGTGCAGGAATACTATTCACTGAGATGTGTTCCCCAGGTGCTCGGACCCATCCTCGATACCATCCTTAATGCAGAAAAGGTACTTATCAATGAGGTAAATTCCGCCAATGACAATCCCATTATTGACAGTGATGCCAAAGATGTTTTCCACGGCGGAAATTTCCATGGGGACTATGTGGCGCTCGAGATGGACAAGCTTAAAATTGCCATCACCAAACTTTCGATGCTTGCCGAACGTCAGCTCAATTACCTGATGAATGATAAAATGAACCAGAAACTCCCGCCATTTGTCAACTTGGGAAAACTGGGGTTCAACCTGGGCATGCAGGGCGTTCAGTTCACTGCGGTATCTACGGTCGCTGAAAATCAAACCCTTTGTTTTCCCATGTCGATACACAGTATCACCAATAACAACGACAACCAGGATATTGTGAGCATGGGCACCAACGCGGCCATGATGACCAAGCGGGTCATCGATCATACTTACATTGTCATGTCCATTCACATGATCGCCATTCTTCAGGCCATTGATTTTATGAAATTCAAGTCCAGACTTTCTACCTATTCCCGTAAAAAATTCGAAGATTTGCGTAAAATTGTCCCTAAATTCACTGAAGATACCACGAAGTATAAAGAGATACAGCAAATAGCGAACTATATACTTGAGAATAAACCGAAGTTCCCACTGGAAGGCTAACAATAATTACGAATTATATGAAATTTGCACTCGTAACAGGCGGATCACGGGGTATCGGCAGGGCTGTTTCCTTAAAACTGGCAGGGATGGGCTTTTTCGTCCTGATCAACTACCAATCAAATCAGCCGGAAGCTGAAATCACCCTTGAACAGGTTCGTGCCGCTGGTGGAGACGGTGAGATCCTGAAATTCAATGTAGCTTCCCAGCCTGAAGTTGAACAGGTGCTCGGAGCCTGGCAGGCCGCCCATCAGGGAGCATATATCCAGGTACTTGTCAACAACGCCGGCATCCGCAAAGATGCCCTGGTAATGTGGATGAAAAATGAGGAATGGCACGATGTGATTGACACAAACCTTCACAGTTTTCTCTATGTTACCCGTTTCCTGATCAAGGAGATGCTTATCAATAAATCGGGCAGGATTGTCAATGTGGTTTCGTTGTCGGGACTCAAGGGACTTCCCGGGCAGGCAAACTATTCAGCGGCCAAAGCCGGGGTAATCGGCGCCACCAAGGCGCTGGCCCAGGAAATTGCCAAGAAAAACGTGACCGTCAATGCTGTTGCTCCAGGCTTCATTAAAACTGACATGACCAAGGATCTGGATGAATCGCAGCTGAAAGCCATGATACCCATGGGCCGCTTTGGCAAACCCGAAGAGGTTGCTGCCATCGTCGGATTCCTGGCCTCTCCGGAAGCTTCATATATAACAGGCGCCGTCATAAACGTTAACGGGGGACTTTATACCTAAAAAAGAATATTGAATATCGAATATTGAATGTTGAATGTTGAATATTGAATTTCAAATAAAAGTACACCTATTTATTAAATGACGCGTGTTGTTATCACCGGAATGGGCATTTATTCTGTGATCGGGAAAAATCTCGGTGAAGTGAAGGATTCGTTGTACCAGGGACGCTCCGGGATCATTTTTGATCCGGCCAGGAAAGAGCTGGGATTCCGCTCTGCCCTCACCGGAATGGTGGAACGGCCGCAGCTCAAAGGAATACTTGATCGCAGGATGAGGATCGGATTACCGCTCCAGGGCGAATATGCCTATATCTCGACCCTTGAAGCGCTGCATCATGCCGGTATTGAACAATCATTCCTCGATGCGCACGAGGTGGGCATACTCTTTGGGAATGACAGCTCGGCCGTGCCGGTGGTTGAATCGGTTGATATCCTCCGGCAGAAAAAAGATACCATGATGATCGGATCGGGATACATTTTCCAATCAATGAATTCGACCGTTTCGATGAACCTTTCGGTCATTTTCCGGCTTAAAGGAGTAAATTTCACCCTCAGCGGGGCCTGTGCAAGCGGCTCACACGCCATCGGCATTGGATACCTGCTGATCAAGCAAGGCCTGCAGGAGATGATCATCTGCGGAGGCGCCCAGGAGATCAACCCGGAGTCGACTGCCAGCTTTGATGCGTTAAATGCCTTTTCAACAAGGGAATCGGATCCAACCAGGGCCTCCCGTCCCTTCGACCGCGACCGCGACGGGCTCGTTCCCAGCGGCGGGGCAGCTACCGTCATCATCGAAAGCTATGAATCAGCCATGAAACGCGGCGCCACCATTTATGGTGAGGTGATCGGATATGGATTTTCTTCCAACGGCGACCATATCTCCATGCCGAATGTTGACGGACCTGTTCGTGCAATGGAGAAAGCCCTCAAAGACGCCCAGGTAAAACCTTCGGAAATAGGTTATATCAATGCCCATGCAACCTCTACACCTGCAGGAGACAGTAATGAAGCACGATCAATCGACCGGATCTTTGGAAATTCACGGCCGCTCGTCAGCAGCACCAAATCGATGACAGGGCATGAAATGTGGATGGGCGGTGCCAGCGAGGTGATCTATTCAACCCTGATGATGAATGGTGGATTTGTAGCTCCGAACATCAATTTCGAAAACCCGGATGAAGCAACGGAAAAACTCAACATTGCTTCAAAAACAACAGCCATTGAATTCAACAAATTCCTCTCCAACTCATTTGGTTTTGGCGGAACCAATTCATCATTGATCATCCGAAAAGTATAATCCTTTCTTTCTTAAATAAAAATCGCTATTTTTGCACCGGTTAAAGAACGACAAAGATGCAAAATGATGAGATCATCAGGAAGATAAACCAGCTCCTGATTGACGAGATTGAAATTGATGAAACACAGATACACCCGGCGGCCGATCTGAAAAAAGATCTTGGGATCGACAGCCTTGATTTTGTTGATTTGTTTGTGATCGTTGAAAACAATTTTGGATTTAAAATGAAGGCTGAAGAGATGACCGACGTTAAATCGTTACAGGATTTCTACAGCTACATCATCAATCGCATCAACCCAAATTAATCGTAAATGTCATCTTGGGAAGGCAAAACCCGGGGAGGGGTTCTGGGATATAAAATCTTTGTCTTGACCCTGAAATATCTGGGACTGCGCTTCTCCTACTTCCTTCTCTCCTTTGTTGTGATCTATTTCCTGGCTACTTCAGGTAAGGCTTTCAAAGTCATTTTTCAGTTTTACAACAGGGTGATGAAATACAACCGTATCAAAGCATTCTTCAGTATTTACCTCAATTACTACATGTTCGGTCAGATTTTACTGGATAAGATTGCCATGCTCGCCGGGTTTCAGCAAAAGTTTACCTTCGACTTTGAAGGAGAAGAATACCTTCGCCAGATGAACGACGGCGGATTGCTTGTAAGCGCGCATGTCGGGAATTGGGAAATTGCCGGTCAACTGTTGAACCGGCTTGAAAAAAAGATCAACATCCTCCTGTTTGACGCGGAGCACCAGCGAATCAAAGGCTATTTGTCGGATGTACTTTCTGCCCGCAATGTCAATTTTATTGTTATCCGCGATGATTTCTCACATCTTTTAGAGATTAAACAGGCCCTGGCGAATAAGGAGATCATTGCGATGCACGGTGACCGCTACATTGAAGGGAACAAGACGGTCATCCTTGATTTTATGGGAAAGCCTGCAGCCTTCCCCATCGGGCCTGTAAACATGGCGGCTAAATTCAACATTCCTGTCTCGTTCGTCTTTGCTGTGAAAGAACGGAGAACCCACTATCATTTTTATGCAACCCCGCTGACAAAGGTTGTCTTCACCACAAACCTGAAAAAAAGGGAGGAAAATTTCCGCGAAGCATTAGGTCTCTATGTAGAGAAATTTGAAGAGATCCTGAGGAAATATCCGCTTCAATGGTTTAATTATTATGATTTCTGGAAACTACCGGAAGTTTTACCACGGTTACCTGAAACGAATCCATGATCATGCAGGTGAAAAAGCTACTTTTTATTTCAGCAAACCGTTATACCAACCCCTACCCGGTGTACCCGTTGGGTATATCCTACCTTTTTACCTATCTGAGTGAACGGCTTCCGCACTACCAGATCAAAATATTCGACTTCAACCTGAGTACACCGGATTTATTCAAAACCTGCCTGGAGGATTTTCGCCCGGACTATATCGGACTCTCCCTGAGAAACATTGATGATGTGAATTTCTACAGCCAGGAGAGTTTTATCAATGGGTATAAAGTGATCATTGATCTGGTGCGTGAAATTACCAGTACACCTTTGATCATTGGCGGATCTGCCTTTTCCATCTATCCACGGGAACTGTTCTCCTTATTCAGTCCCGACTATGGTATTCACGGAGAGGGTGAAGAAAGCCTGTATAACTTACTGGTCAGCTTAGATTTGGGCAAACCCGATTTAAGCATTGACGGACTTGTTTACCGAAATGGCGATGAGATTGTTGTCAACAGTAGGAGTCATTTCATCAAGACCCCCGACCTTGAATTCGATAACGGACTACTTGAGTTTTACTGGGACAAAGCCGGAATGGTGAATGTGCAGACCAAGCGAGGCTGCCCCTATAACTGTATTTATTGCACCTACCCGCTCATCGAAGGACATAACGTACGAACGCTCGATCCGGATAAAATCGTTAACACCCTCAGGCATCTGTATGAAAAACACCAGATCGATTACGTATTTTTCACCGATTCTGTCTTCAACATCAGCAACCAGTTTAATGTTGAATTGGCCAAAAGGATGATCGCGTCGAAACTTCCCATGCGTTGGGGGGCTTACTTTTCACCGCATAATTTATCACTTGAAAATCTTAAATTATTTGCCGATGCCGGTCTCACCCATATAGAATTCGGCACTGAGTCCCTGTCGGACACCACCCTGAAAAAATACGGAAAGCATTTTGATGTTGATGAGGTGGTGAAGGTTTCAGATTACTGCAACCAGGCAGGGATCTACTTCTGTCATTTCATGATCATCGGGGGTTACGGTGAAACAGAGGCAACCATCAACGAAAGTTTTGAAAACTCGAAACGCATCGAAAATACCGTCTTTTTCCCCTTTATCGGAATGCGGATCTACCCTGGCACCGTACTGCATAAAATTGCATTGGACCAGGGAATCGTTCGCCCGGGCGATAACCTCCTGGAGCCGGTCTACTACATTGCACCCGATATCAATTATGAGACACTCAAGGAGCGGGCGGAACAAACCGGGCGGAGATGGGTTTTTGCCAACGAAGATGTAGCTACGGCGATGAATCGCCTCAGGAAACGGAAACGTAAAGGATCACTATGGCATCATTTGAAGAAATAAATATACCACAAAAGCCACCGATGGTGATGGTTGACCGGTTGGTTGAGATCGTTGATAAAATGACTGTAACCTCATTTTTGATTCGTGAGGATAATATATTTTGTGAGCAGGGTCATTTCAGAGAGCCTGGCCTGATTGAAAATATGGCCCAAACCGCTGCTGCCGGCGTAGGTGCAAAACCAGGAATTGCTCCCGGGAAAGCACCGCTGGGATTTATTGGTGGGATCCGGAATCTTAAAATCACCGGGTTTCCTCAGGTTGGACAGGAGATCATCACCAGGATTACGGTGTTGCATGAGGTGTTTGATGCAACCATCGTACAGGGCGAAATATTCCTTGAAAACAGGCTGATCGCCGGATGTGAACTGAAAATTTTCTTAATCAATAACTAGAACATGGGAAATTTAACAGAAGAGGTAAAAGATGAGGTTGCCGGTGAAAATGATTTGATTTATACATACAACCGGGAAGTTTTCTATCATTTTGATAAAGAGAAGGGATTTACCCAGAAAGTCGATTATCAGAACCCGGATAACCAGGTTATCATCAAACAAAGTTGGGATGCTGCCGAACAGCGTCTTGATGAGGTTAAGCAGATGGTCATCGCCGGGAAATTAAGTCCCATAGCCTATTACATGGAGAAGCTGCTCATGGAAGTCCCCATGCTGGCTGCCTACATGGAGATGCCTAAATGGCGGGTAAAAAGACACCTGAAACCTAAAGTATTTACAAAACTCAGTCAGGAAAAACTGGCGAAATATGCCGGAATTTTCGAAATCACAGTAGATCAGCTGACCAATCCCGATTTTTTAAACTAAATAATTATGGTGAAACTTGAATTTGAACACAGGCAGGCCGGGCATTGTGAAAGTGGGGTAACGCGCAACCTGCTTTATTATCATGATTTTTCAATCAGTGAGCCCATGGCGTTCGGAATTGGTGCGGGACTGTTTTTCAGTTATCTTCCCTTTCTTAAAATGCAACACGCCCCCACCACCTCGTTCAGGGTATGGCCGGGGCAGGTCTTCGACCGGGTAACCAGGCAGCTTGGCGTGAAGACGGCGATTCACACCTTCCGCAATCCGAAGGAATCGATGGATAAACTGAATGCCGTTCTGGAACAGGGATATCCGGTCGGGCTCCAGGTTGGAACCTTTCATCTGCCGTTTTTTCCTCCGGAATATCGCATGCATTATAACATGCACAACATGATTGTGTATGGTCACGAAAACGGCGTCTATTTTATCAGCGATACCCTGATGGAAAACCTTGTAGAGATTACCTACGATGACCTCATGCGGGTCAGGTTTGCCAAGGGGGCCTTTGCTCCCCAGGGACGAATGTATTATCCCACCTTCGTTCCCAAAGGGATTGACATTAAACCCGCCATTGTCAAGGGTATCAGAAAAACGGCCAACAACATGGTTGGCGTGCCGTTCCCGCTGATTGGTGCCAAAGGGATACGGTACCTGGCAGGCCGGATGCGTAAGTGGGAGAAAAATTTAGGTCCCGAAAAGGCCTCCTATTACCTTGGACAGGTATTGCGGATGGAAGAAGAGGTAGGCACTGCCGGAGCCGGGTTCCGCTTTATTTTTGGCGCATTTCTGGATGAAGCCTCTGCTGTTCTGAAGCAGGATTGGCTAAAAGATGTTTCGATTGAAATGGGTGAAACTGCCAATAAATGGCGGGAATTTTCATACCTTGGTGCACGAAATTGCAAGAAAAGAGGAAAATCTGATCAATCCTATGATTTTCTGGCAGATATGCTTGTGGATATAGCTATTAGGGAAGATAAAATATTTAAAAAATTGTCTACAATCAAATAGCTTTGCTATGGAAGAGAACCAAAATCCGGTATATAAAAATAAAGAATACGGTCAATACCGTGAACTTTCCTATTCATATGCCGAAGGGGGTAAATTTGAAAAAACAGTAGGCTTTCACGGAGAAGCTGACCGTCTTATTCTGCAGCAGGCCTGGGACCTGTTCCAGGAACGCATCGAAGATGCCCGCTTGCAGGTAATTTCAGGCAAAGTGAGCCCTGTCGTATACTACATGGAAAAAAACCTGCTTGATCCCCTCAATCTTTCAATGATGGCCGGAATGTCTTTGTGGCGTGTCAAATGGCATTTTAAACCCGCTGTGTTTAAACGGCTGAATGACCGTATACTTCAGAAATATGCAAGCGCATTTAATATCACCATTGATCAGCTCAAGAGTGTCGAATAACCGAATGCAATATTATGGAATCAACTAAAACGATCATCCCCTATATTCACCGTCAGGCTGGCCATTGCGAAAGCGGTGCTACGTCGAACCTTTTCAAATTCAACGGGCTTGAGATATCAGAACCGATGGCCTTTGGTATAGGCAATGGCTTGTACTTCAGCTACATTCCATTCCTGAAAATTCAGTTTGCCCCCATGATCTCCTTCCGCAATCTCCCGAATACGGTTTTCAAACGGTCAACGGCCTATCTTGGAATAGATTCAACTGTGGTCAAGAAGATCAAAGATCCAAAAGAGGCGATGAATCTGTTGGACCAAAACCTTGAAAAGGGAATTCCTACCGGATGCCAGGTTGGTGTGTTTCAGCTAACCTTCTTCCCGCCTGAATACAGGATGCATTATAACATGCACAACCTTGTTGTTTTTGGTAAAGAGGGGAACATGTATCACGTAAGCGATACGGTGATGGAACATCCGCAGCTGATTTCCTATGATGATCTTTTGCGTGTGCGGTATGCCAAAGGGGCCTTTGCACCGCAAGGGAAAATGTACTGGATAAATCATGCAATTGACAGTCAGGTTGACCTGAAACCTGCCATCATTGCCGGAATAAAAAAGACAGTGTATGAGATGATCGGCATTCCGTTTCCGCTCATCGGTGTAAAGGGTTTGCGCTGGATGGGCCGCGACATAAAAAAATGGCCAAAAAAACACGGGAATGACAAAGCCTCCTTTTACCTTGGACAAATTCTACGCATGGCGGAGGATTTTGGTACCGGTGGCGCCGGATTCCGATTTATCTACGGAGCTTTCCTGAAAGAAGCAGGTGAACTGTTCGGTAACCATACTGAATTGTTAGAAGCGTCGGATATGATGGGACGGACGGCTAACAAATGGCGTGAATTCACGTATATGGGGGCCCGTAACTGCAAGAACCGTTCAAAACCTGAAGAAAATTATGACACCCTCTCCGCAAAACTGCTTGAAATTGCTGCAGATGAGGAAAAGGTTTATCAGAAACTTAAAAAAATCAAATTTTAATGTCACTCCGACCGATTATTGAAATCAGGGACCTGACGAAAATTTATAAGGGAGCCGACGAACCCGCTGTTAATGCTATATCCCTTGATATTTTCCCGAATGAGATCTTCGGATTGCTGGGACCAAATGGCGCCGGTAAAACCACCACGATTTCCATTCTTTGCGGGTTGTTCCCCGCGACCAAAGGCAGTGTGATGATCGATGGCATTGACAGCCACCTCCACCTCAATAAAATCAAACAAATTATCGGGGTGGTTCCACAGGATATTGCCCTCTATCCTACCCTTACCGGGCGTGAGAACCTTGCTTTTTTTGGCAATATGTACGGTTTATACGGATCTGAACTCCGCGATAAAATTGATCATTACCTGGCTGAGTTCGGACTTGAAAAACATGCCGGTAAACTGGTTAGCCGATATTCAGGGGGAATGAAACGCCGTGTAAATCTTATCGCGGGATTGTTACACGACCCGAAAATCATTTTCCTGGATGAGCCAACCGTCGGCATCGATGTACAATCGCGGGTCGTCATTCTCGAATATCTCAAGGAGATCAACAAAAAGGGTGTGACCATCATTTATACCTCCCACTATATGGAGGAGGCTGAACACCTTTGCACCCGTGTGGCAATCATCGACCGAGGAAATATCATTGCACTGGGTCAGCCGAAGGATTTGCTTGAAGGACACCCGGAGTTTAAAAACCTCGAAAACATCTTTATCCATCTCACCGGCAAAGATATGAGGGACTGATTATGAGGAGATATTTGTCTGTCTGCAGAAAAGAGATGCTTCTCCTTCTCCGTGATAAATCCGGACTGGCCATGCTGTTTATCATGCCCATCGTGCTTATCGTCATATCTTCGCTGATGCAGGAATTCGGATGGAGTTCGCTTACAAAGGATCCAAGCGTACAGGTGTTGTTTGTCAATAATGACCAGGACAGTCTCGGGATGAAGATCAAAAACGGGTTTAATGCTTCTGAATCGTTTGAAGTCATTGACAGTTTAAACAATAAACCGTTAACTGCCGAGACGGCAAAAAATGCAGTAAAAAAAGGCGAATACCTTATTGCCATCGTTGTTCCGAAAGAGGCGACCAGCACCATGAGGGCCAACGTCCGCCTGACTGTTGCAAAAACCCTGGCAGGTTTTGGTATTGGGAACTCTGACCTGTTAAACGCGATCGTACTCAAGGATTCGGTGAACGTGACCATCTACTTTGATCCCACGGTTAAAAAAACCTTTAAGAATGCGGTCATCAGTTCGGTCAGGGAAAATTATTACAGGATCCAGACCGACTGGGTCTTCAAAACCTTCAACCAGGAGATCGCCGCGCAAATGCCTTTGTATAAGCCGCCCAAGGAGGCTTTCAATGAAATTCTTCAGTTCAGGGAGGAATTCCCCTCGTATCATGAGGTTGAACTTTTACCAAATGCCACGCAGCACAACGTTCCGGCCTGGACCATCTTTGCGATGTTTTTCATTGTAATTCCGCTTACCCAAAGCCTGATACAGGAACGTGAAGGAGGAAGCCTGTTCAGGTTACTCACGATGCCGATCTCTTACATGACCCTGCTGATGGGAAAAGTAGGGGTTTACCTTATTGTTTGCCTGGTCCAGACAGTAGCCATGCTTATGGCAGGTGTTTTCATTCTCCCCCTATTCGGCCTTCCGATGCTGGTGCTGCAGGGCGAACTTCTCGGCCTGATCGTAATGACACTTGTTGTTGCCATGGCCTCCGTTGGATATGGGCTGATGATCGGAACCATTTCCAAAACCCACCAGCAGGCCGCCGCCTTCGGATCGATCTCGATCATTATTCTTGCCGCTATTGGCGGATTATGGGTTCCCATGTATCTCATGCCTCCCGTGATGCGTGCCATCTCTCACCTTAGCCCGCTGAATTGGGCCATCACCGGCTACTACAGCATCTTCCTGCGAGGTGGCAGTTTAACACAGATTGCACCTGAAGCAATCAAACTGTTGATATTTTTCTTCTCTACAGTCGTTATAACCACCGTTTATCACAAGTTTAAAAGTCCCTTGAACAACTAATTATGGAACTAACCGACCGGAAAGAAATCATTGTCAGATTTTCAGAGGTTGATTCAATGCGAATCGTCTGGCATGGCAATTATCTTAAATATTTTGAAGACGGTCGGGAATCATTCGGGCTGAAATACAGTCTCGGGTACCTGGATGTTTACAAACACAATGTGATGATCCCGCTGGTGAAGATCAACTGTGACTACAAGCGGCCTCTTGAATACGGGGACAACGCCATTGTCGAAACCCGGTTTGTTCCCACCGATGCCGCAAAAATTGTTTTTGAATATACCATTTACAGGAAAAAAGACCTTGAAATTGCAGCCACGGGTTCCTCCATCCAGGTTTTTCTAACTCCGCAGGGGGAACTGCTGCTTACCGCTCCCGAATTTTTCAACGGATGGAAAAAGAAATGGGGTGTTTAACAGCTGATGGCATGAAACCGGTCTATATCCTGAATGATAATATTACCACTTCGCTTGGTTTTACAACCACCGAAAACATTGATGCCATTAAAAAAGATGTGATCGGGATCCGGATGGTAGATGACCCTGTGCTTTACCCAAGGCCGATCCTTTTGTCACGCATTGATACGGATCAGCTCCGGCTAAGATTCGGGAAGGTTATCCAGCAATACAGGAAAGATGTACCTGCAGAATCCTTTACCCGCCTTGAACAGATGTTCATTGTTTCAATTTCGGATGCGCTGCAGGGCGAGACAGAAATCCCTTTAAGGCAACGTACACTGCTGGTTATCTCTACCACCAAGGGAAATATTGACCTGCTCGAAAACCGGTACCAAACCCTGTTCAGCCATAAACGCCTTTATCTCTGGGAACTGGGTCGGATCATCCAGCAGTTCTTTGGTTTTTCAAATCCTCCTTTGATAATCTCCAACGCCTGTATTTCAGGCGTGGTTGCGATGATGGCTGCAACACGGTATCTTCAATCGGGGACTTATGATCATGCCGTGGTGACCGGTGGCGACATAGCATCTGAATTTGTCATTTCAGGGTTCCAGTCTTTCCAGGCACTAAGCCCGACCGTTTGCAAGCCATTTGATATAAACCGCACCGGATTGTCACTGGGAGAGGGATGCGGGACAATGATACTTTCAACAAAGGCCTCTTTATCCTCTCATGATACTCCTATCCGGGTGGCAGGTGCCGCCACGAGCAATGATGCGAATCACATTTCAGGCCCATCACGCACGGGAGAAGAGCTGAGCGGAGCCATAAACCAGGCCATGAGTCAGGCATCCTTGTCATCATCTGAAATCGGTTATATTTCGGCGCATGGTACCGCGACACTATATAATGATGAGATGGAATCGAAGGCAATTGAACTGAGCGGATTAAAGCACGTTCCGGTTAACAGCCTGAAGGGTTACTGGGGACATACCCTGGGCGCCGCAGGTATGATCGAATCAGTTGCAGCCATTTCTTCAATGAAAAGCAGCACGCTCTACCGTTCGGCAGGGTTTGAAACACTGGGAGTCCCTGTTGAATTGAATGTAATTTCAGCACATCATCCTGCAGAGGTTTCAGCGTGTCTCAAAACAGCTTCAGGGTTTGGCGGATGCAATGCCGCCATCATTTATCAGAAACAATAACATGGAACGAATTATAACCTCCTATTGCCATCTCCATGATAATAAGGTCATCGTGAACGACCGACTCCTGTTTTATCAGGAAAATATTGTTAAATTTGCAGAAATTTTAAAGGCAGTTTATAAGCAAGAGAAGATCAATTATCCCAAGTTTTACAAGATGGATGCCATCAGCAAACTTGGATTCATGGCAGCTGAACTGGTTTTAAAAGATAGAACAATTGAAGGGTATCGCCCCGAAACGGTGGGTGTGGTATTGTCTAATTCAAGCTCAAGTCTTGATACCGACATTGCCCACAACGAAACCATCAAAGACCGGTCGGCCTATTATCCAAGCCCTTCAGTTTTTGTATATACGCTTCCCAATATTGTGATTGGGGAGGTATGTATCAGACATAAAATCAAAGGGGAAAATGCCTTTTTGATCTCGGAAGCATTTGACGGCAAAATGCTGTCAGGTTATGTGGATGAGTTGTTTATCAACAGGCGGGTGGATGCCTGCCTTTGTGGTTGGATTGAGGTTCTGGGTGACAAATGCAACGCCCTGGCAGTTCTGGTCGAAAATGATGACCGGGGCCGCTCTGGTGAAAATTCAGGCTTCAAACCACTGCTTTTTAATGTGAAGAATCTTAATTTATTAATGACCCACAATTGACCTGATCTTATGGAAGAATTAATCAACAAGCTGAAAAAAGAGGTAATTGAGCAGTTAAACCTGGAAGATATTTCCCCTGAAGATATCAATCCTGATTCCCCCCTGTTTGGCGAAGGCCTCGGGCTGGATTCCATCGATGCACTGGAACTGATTGTTTTATTGGAGAAAAACTATGGAATTAAAATAGAAGATCCCAAAGATGGTAAGAAAATTTTCTTCTCCATCCGTTCGATGGCCGAATACATTACCGAGCATAAAAAATAAATCCCGATGCCCAAACGGATTTTCATTACCGGTTATGGCATCATATCCTGCATCGGCAATAATATTGCAGAAAATTTAACCTCCCTTCTTCAGTCAAGATCAGGGTTAGGTCCTCTTCGTCACATCGACTCACAGCTTAAGGATGAATTGTTTGTTGGCGAAGTGCCCAAAAACCTTGATGAATTGTTTCACATGGCCGGGATCACCCCGGCAGAGGGATACTCAAGAAATTCATTGCTTGGAATCATTGCAGCCCGTGAAGCATTTGTCCATGGCCGGCTTGATGACCACCGGGAATTGAAAACCGGACTGATTTCCGCCACAACCGTCGGGGGTATGGATCGCTGCGAACTCTATTATGCTGATTTTCTTACCAATGATTCGCGCAATTCCTACATCGATTCCTATGATTGTGCCGACAGTACCGAGAAAATAGCCTTTCTTTTAGGGATCAGGGATTTCGTGACTACCATCAGTACGGCATGTTCCTCTGCAGCCAATTCGATCATGCTGGGCGCCCGTATGATCCGCAGCGGAAGGCTCGACCGCGTCCTGGCAGGTGGATGTGAGTCTCTCACAAAATTTCACCTGAACGGTTTCAACGCCTTGAAAATACTGGATAAAGATCCATGCAAACCCTTTGATGAGAAAAGGGCGGGTATCAACCTTGGCGAAGGAGCTGCATACCTGGTTCTCGAATCGGAAGAGAGCATCGGGAAAACCGGGAATCAGCCACTGTGTGAAGTGTCAGGATGGGGTAATTCATGCGAAGCCTTTCACCAGACAGCATCATCTCCCGACGGTACAGGGGCATACCTGGCCATGAAAAAAGCGCTCGATCTGAGTGGCCTGGCTCCCGAAGCCATTGACTATATCAATGCCCACGGCACCGGAACCGATAACAATGACCTTTCGGAAGGCCGTGCCATCGAAAGACTTTTTGGAGAACGAATCCCCATGGTAAGTTCAACGAAGCCATTCACAGGCCACACCACCAGCGCAGCGGGTTCAACCGAGGCAATTTTATCGATCCTTTGCCTCCAGAACCAGGTTATCTGGCCCAACCTGAATTTCAGCCAGCGCATCAGTGAACTCTCCTTCTCCCCTGTCGAAAAGCTTATCACCAATATTCCGGTCAATGCCGTCATGTCAAATTCATTCGGATTTGGAGGGAATGATACTTCGTTGGTTTTTAAAAGAGTAACAAGGGAATAAGGTAACAGGGTGACAAGGTAACAGGGTGACAAGGTAATTGAGTAATGTAGTTATGGAGTAATAAAGTAATAAATTCGTAAATCGTAAATATTTAAATGGCTTTTCTCAATGGTATCGGTCTTATTTCCCCGCAAAGGACGGCAGAAACAAACGAGTTTCTGTCTGAGATTGTCGAATACACGGCCGATTACCTGAAGTGCATTGAGCCTGTTTACCGGAATTACATCGATCCGATTCAATCTCGCAGGATGAGCAGGTTGATCAAGATGGGTATTACTGCTGCAAAAATGAGCGTAACCCAGGCAAACCTAGCGATGCCCGATGCCATTATCACCGGGACCGGTCTGGGCAGCGTGGAAGATACCGAAAAAATACTGGGCGACCTGACCAAAGAGGAACGATTCCTGAACCCCACCCCTTTTATTCAGTCAACCTACAACACCATCAGCTCGCAGGTGGCAATCCAGCTGAAATGCCACAACTATAATTCAACTTATGTTCACCGGACCTTTTCATTTGAAAGCGGACTGATCGACGGATTATTGCAGATGGAGGAGCAATCAGCATCCAATGTCCTTATTGGAGCAATTGATGAAATGACCATGAATCACCTATTGATTACCAGGAGAATAGGACAATGGAAAATGCATCCTGTTTCCAATATGAAACTTCGTGAAGATCAAACACCAGGTGCCCTGGCGGGAGAGGGTGCAGCCTTTTTTGTTTTGGGATCAGGAAAATCTGAGTCGACCTATGCTGAGATAAAGGATGTAAAAACATGGATCAGGATGAACTGTGAACCTGATGCCGGGACGATCCTCAGCCATTTTCTGGGGAATCATGATCTCAAGGCCACAGATATTGATCTGGTCTTAATGGGCACCAATGGTGACCTGAATTATGACCCTGTGTATGAACAGTTTGCCGATCAATTTTTTCCGGGGAAACCACTCGCCTGGTATAAGCACCTGTGTGGTGAATACCATACGGCCACTGGTTTCGGGCTTTATATTGCAGCCAACCTGCTTAAGCGCCAGACCTATCCCGAAATTTTACATTTGAACCATGCGGCTCCCTCACGATTAAAAAATATCCTGATATACAATCACTTCCGAAATGTTGATCACTCCTTCATCCTGGTTCAGGAAGCTTAAACCAAAAGATCATTCGTAATTTTTCCCTTTTAAAGAATCCTCTGCAAAGTCCTGGAGGTTGGACGATTGGTAAATATTCCCAATAAAAACCCTGAACCTGTATTCTATCGTTGATTTAATCTGTTAATTTTGCGGAAAATTGATAACCTATTCATGTCGAAGCGGGTATATATTACGGGTATCGGTATCATCTGCGCCATCGGGAACAATGTGCCGGAAACCTTGCAGTCATTGTTAAACTCCAGGACCGGAATCGCAGACATTACACTTTTTCCGACCATTCACAAGGGCATTATCCCGATGGCAGAGGTTAAGCGCACCACTCTTCAGTTGCTTGAACAAACCGGCCATGCCGGCAGAAAGGAATTCACGCGTACTGCCCTGCTGGGTATGATTGCAGCAAGAGAAGCCATCCATTCTGCAGGGATCCATGATATCAGCAAGTTTAAAACAGGCCTGATCTCAGCCACTACGGTCGGCGGCATGGACCGGAGTGAAAATTTCTTTGCCACCTTCCTGGCTGACCGTCACCAGGGCCGGATGATCGACATTGTGAACCACGATTGCGGCGACAGCACCGAACGAATTGCAGCCAATCTCGGGATAAGGGATTTCGTGACAACTGTCAGTACAGCATGTTCTTCGTCAGTCAATGCACTGATGCTTGGATCGAACCTCATAAAAACCGGTCAACTCGACCGTGTCATTGTCGGCGGGAACGATTCTGTAACCCGGTTTACCTTAAATGGCTTTAACACCCTGATGATCCTGGACAAAACAGGATGCCATCCTTTCGATGAAAACCGTGCCGGACTTACCCTTGGAGAGGGGGCCGCGTTCCTTGTCCTGGAATCTGAAGATGCAGTGCTGAAGGAAAAAAAGTCCATCCTGGCGGAGGTCTCAGGATATGGTAATGCCAACGATGCCTATCATCAGACTGCTTCATCGCCCGACGGAACCGGTGCTTTTATGGCCATGTCGAAAGCAATTGCGATGAGCGGGCTTAACCCGGGTGATATTGATTACATCAATGTGCATGGCACCGGGACCGAAAATAATGATCTCTCCGAAGGGGTGGCTATGAAACGGATCTTCGGGGAAAACGTACCACCCTTCAGTTCAACCAAAGGGTTTACAGGGCATACACTGGGTGCAGCCGGTGCTGTGGAAGCGGTAATTTCGGTACTGGCTATCGGAAACAGGGCCATCTTTCCGAACCTTAATTTTTTAACCCCGATGAAGGAGTTGCAGATCAGCCCGGTCACAAAACTGATCCGTGATACAGAAATCAGGCATGTTCTTTCGAATTCTTTTGGGTTTGGTGGAAATAATTCAGCTGTGGTGATTTCTAAAACAGGCCACGCTTTTAATCATTCAAGCAAGAATAATGACTGATACCCCGATATTTATCAACGGTTTGGGAAATGTTTCGCCGCAGAAAACGACTGACAGCAACCATTTCCTGGAGGAGCCGGTTTTGCTGGAAACCAACAGGCTGAAGTGCATCGACCCCGGATTCAAGGAATACATTCCGGCAGATATGATACGCAGGATGAGCCGGATCATAAAAATGGGAGTCGCAGCCTCGAAAATATGCCTGAAGGATGCCGGTATCGGTCAGAATGATATTTCACTGAGAGACATTACCCCCGATGCCATTATTACCGGGACAGGGCTTGGATGCGTTGAAGATACTGAGAAATTCCTTACTTCGATGATCAGCAACAAGGAGGAGTTCCTCACCCCTACTTCATTCATCCAGAGTACGCACAACACGGTTGCCGGTCAGATCGCACTGCTTTTAAAATGCCATGGTTATAATTTCACCTACGTTCACCGCGGCATTTCATTCGAATCTGCGCTGATTGATGCCATAACCCAGATAAAAATGGGGGAATTTTCAAATGTGCTTGTGGGGGGTTCCGACGAAATCACCGATCCTTCCTTTGCCATTACATCCAGGCTTGGTTACTGGAAACGAAAAGCAGTACATCCCCTGAACCTGCTGAATGATTCGCAGCGTGGCTCCATAGCCGGTGAAGGTGCCTCCTTCCTTTTCCTGGAAAATCAAAAAAAGGATAACAGTTATGCCAGACTTACCGGGTTGACGACCTTCCTGAAACCCGGTTCAATTGAAGAGATACAAAGCAGGCTCCATGATTTTCTCTCCGGATGCGGAATCACAGGAAAGGATATTTCCCTGGTGATCCTTGGACTTAACGGGGATCCGCGAACCGACCAGGTTTACCATCAGTTGGCCGAAAGCATCTTTCGTGATGCAACACTGGCCTGTTTTAAACATTTGTGCGGAGAATATCATACCTCTTCGGCTTTTGCGACCTGGCTTGCAGCCATGATACTCAGGAATCAATTTGTTCCTGAAGTGGTGTGTCTCAAAGAAAATGGCAACGATCCCCCTCAGATTTCCCATGCCGCGGAAACATCACACAATTTAAAATCACATCCCCAGCCAATTGAACACGTGCTCATTTATAACCATTTCCAGGGCAATAACCATGCATTCATCCTGCTAAGCCGACCCTAAATGTTCACATTCCGCCGCCTGACGCTCCTGTTTTTCATCCTCCTGCTGAGCCTGAACCTCTGGAATATTTTTCTCGGCAAATCTGCCGGGGGATTGATCCACAGCCATGCTTCGCTTTTATATTCGATCCTTTTGATACTATATTTCGGTATTTCATTTACGATGGCATTCCTCCCCTGCTCCAATTTCCACCACCCTGTAATATGCCATGGAAATACAGATGAAAAAATCATCTCCATCACCTTCGATGACGGACCCGATCCAATGAAAACACCTGAAATTCTTGACATTCTGAAGAAACATAATATACAGGCAACCTTTTTTTGCATTGGCAAAAATGTGGCTGACAATGTTCAGATCGTTAAATTGATCGATGCTGGCGGGCACCTCCTTGGGAACCACTCCTTTTCCCATTCAAAATGGTTTAGCTTCTTTCTGGCTAAAAGAATGAAATCTGAAATGACGGAAACTGACAGGCTGATCAGCCGGATCACCGGAAAATCCCCGCTGTTTTACCGTCCGCCGTTCGGTGTGGTCAATCCCATGGTCAGCAACTCCCTGAAAATGACACACTGGAAGGCAATTTGCTGGAACATCCGGTCGATGGATACGGTGAGCTCAGATCACAGGAATATCATGAACCGGATACTTCACCGACTGAAACCGGGATCGATCATCCTGCTGCATGATTTTACCCCTTTCGTTGAAAAAAACCTCGATGAACTGCTTGTCAGGATAAAGGAGGCGGGCTACCAGGTTGTACCACTGGATAAATTGCTAAATATTCCAGCCTATGCCTGAGTACCCAGCATTGAACTCCGGACTGCCTTCGTGGCGTTTTTTCTCTGCACAGGGGTTACAAACGCATCCCTGCCTTCCTCGCCTTTTGTGTGCCCTGGTTCTCATATTCCTGATACCCATGCACGCCCTGTCCCAGAAAAAGCCGATGACGGGTTCATCCATTGAATTGTTACGGAATCAGGTGAAACAGGTGGCCCAGAACACGCAAACCATTTCCAGCAATTTTATCCAGGAGAAGGAGATGTCAATGATCACCGAAAAGATCACCTCCAATGGTAAATTCTATTTCAAAAAGGAGAAGATGCTTCGCTGGGAGTATATGGAACCCTTCTCCTATCTCATCATTATCCGAAACGATGATATCTCGGTAATCGATGAGAACCAGGTGAGCCAGTTTAATGTAAAATCAAATAAGGTATACCTGGAGATCAACCGGATTATACTTGGCAGTATCCAGGGGACCTTATTGAATGATGAAAAGAATTTTCTTCCGGATTTTTTCGAGAATCAGTCATCCTTTATTGTTGTGCTTAAGCCATTGTCAGCCAGGTTAAAGGAATCGCTGAAAGAGATCATGATCCATTTCAACCGAAAGGATTATTCAGTCGACCAGATCGAGATGTTCGAACCGGGAGGTGACCGGACCAGGATCACCTTTACAAGCAAGAAACTCAACCAACCCATTGCCGATGAAAAATTCATGGTTCGTTAGCATCCTGATATTGCTGGCAGCGGGTTGTGTATCGATCAAGCCAAAGGAGGTGACACGCAATGCATCGCACCTCAAAATGGAGACGAACCATCCGGGTGACAGGTTTCTGATAGCCCGTGAAAATACAAAAATATCAAGCTTCACGCTTTTTAAGGCTGCCCTGAATATAAAAAAACATCACCTTTCGGGCCTGCTCGTGATTAAACGGATGGATTCAACTGCAGGAACAGGAACTTCTGAACAAGTCATCAAACCGGTTTACCGCATCGTCTTTGCCAATGAGATAGGGATGACCTTTTTTGACCTGGAACTGAGGTCCGACAGTTTAAAAGTCATATCCTGTTTTGAATCATTGAATAAAAAGGCCCTGATGAAGATCTTCGAGACCGATTTCCGGTTATTGACGGGGATCAATCCGGTGACATCCATGGATTTTTACAGTCAATCACCCTCAAACAACCAGGTCATTGCCGGAAAAGCGGGAAAATATAAAGTGTGGCAAACTTTTTCTCAATCAGGTGATACGCTCTATAAGACCTCCGGAAAATCGACCATCGCTGACCCTGTTTTCATTTCTTACCAGAATTACAGCCGTGGTTTCCCCACCAGAATTATCATGGAAAATCCTTTTATCGGGATGAAGTTGTCTCTGAGGTTACTTGACCGGAAGTAAATACGCTCCTGTAGTAAATACAAAAATTATGGAATCTGGTATATAGCTGAATTGTTGCGATAGCCAGGTTGATCAAGGTACCAGTCCTGGAACAATGCCCCTGATGATTCGGCCCATGCGGCAAAATGAATATACCCATTGGTAATCTGGTTGCTCTCGATCGTATAATGGTAAGTTGAGGCAATGTTTATGGCCCAGGGAAGATTTGACTTTGTCTGGTAGTACTTACCGGTTTCTGGTTTTGAATCATCTTCGCCGGTTCCGAGGAGGCTGAGATCAGCCAGTGTCGTCGGCTTATAGCCTGGCAGATGGATCTCTTTTCCGCGTTCACCGTCCACAATCAGGAAGGGGTTAAAATGAATCAGGTCAAGATCGGCAACAGAATATTTGTTGGGTGTAACCGCAAGGGTGACAACCATCGTGATGGGTTCTACATAAGGTTCGTTTGGATGAACATTGACGCCAAATCCGGAGGCGGGCACCAGGATTTTGTTGGCATTGTCGAAAACAATTACGGTAACTTTTTCCTGGTTCGCTTCAGTACCATTGTCCTTAAGCTTGATATAGCTTTCCTTCAGGTCATAACCGCTCACAGAAACATCGGAATTTACCAGGGATATGCCCGGAAGCTGAAATCCAAATCCATTGTCAAAACCGGCCCCAATGGCACGAAGTACAAATGTGGCCAGGACCTCCGTGACTTTATTTGAACCGTTGGTCACGGTGTTGAACTGATAATCGATTACCAGGTCATTGAAATCATAGTCGCCCATACCTGGCCATAAATCTTCAAAAGCAAGACTTGCATAACCATCCGAGGGGAAATAGTTGTTAAAAGCCCGGGCAGGATCTTTGGGATAGCTATCGTCAGCATCTGCAATGCCGTCTCCGTCCTGGTCGGGAGCAGCAGCCTGTCCCTGGAAATTAGCCTGGATTTCAGTTTGTGTCAAAGCAGAGCCAAATAGTTTTATTTCATCCAGTGATCCCTTGAAGAACTTTTGCGCACCATTGTCGGCACCGAATGAGATATCCCGGTTATTTATGGCCAATGTCCCCGTAACAGCTTTGTTTTTTTTCAGCTGACCGTTGATGTATAATTTTAAATTGGCTCCGTCATAGGTTACAGCGATATGATACCATTCATTCAAAAGTGGCAGTCCATCTCCCCATTCAAGGGTTTGGCTCGTCCCATTACTCAGCCTGACGCCTCCCTGCCAGCCATTCCATTTATCCTGCCCTATTCCGGGCCCGTCCCAGTCACCCTTCTGGAATAATTTTGCCGACCTGTTCTCCTCTGATTTTACCCACAACATCATCGTGATGGCATTGGTAACGTTCATGTTTGCCGTTTTCGGCACCTTGACCCAATCAGTGGTCCCGTTGAAATGCAGTGCACTCCCCGATACGCCTGGCACCCAGGTAGCTCCGGTTATTGTACCATTGTTGGCACTTACCACATCGGTAACAGTGGTTCCGCTGTTTTCATTGAGCGGCCATTCCGAAATGAGATTTGAGCCGGTTCCGGGATTCGGAGTCTGGGTAAAAATTGAAAGAATCTCATCCGTTTCCAGGGGCCTTGAATAAAGAAGTACTTCATCCAATATCCCCGGAAAGAAATTCAATGTTGACTGATTGCCGATATACAGGTCACTGTTCGACGTTTGAAGGTTGCCGGTAGCTGCCAGTGATTTTTTCTGAACGCCATCGATGAAAATCTTCATTTCAGCTCCATCGTAGGTAGCAACGGCGTTATGCCAGTCAGTATCCAGGATCCGGTCAGCATAATCCATCACACAGGAGGTGAAACCCGGGTTATAGATCGAGAATGATACTCTCCCCTGCGGATCAAGGCGAAGCATATATTTGACCCTGTTGAAAACGAAAGCACCATTGTCGCCTACCAGATTCATCTTAAACCAGCAGGAAAGGCTGATCTGATTTGTAGTGTTATTTATACTTGCGCTGTTCGGCACCTGCACGTGACCGCCGGTACCGTCAAAATCAAGTGCGCTGTTGTTAATCCCGGGAACCCATTCGGCACCTGAAACAGTGCCGTTGTTCAACCCTTTTGCATCGGATGCTGCAGTCCCTGTATTTTCATCGAAATGCCAGGCTGAAACAAGTCCCTGATCGGGAATCATCCTGACCGGATTGTTATTTCCGGAAAATATCCCTGCAGATTTCAATGATGCCAGAGAAACCTGAACCGTACTCCCCGTAATGGCCACGAGTTGTCCGTTAACCGTTACATTCCTTATGTACGATGGTAAACTGAGTGTAATTTCATAGTTTTCGAGTAACCTGTTAAAAAAGCCTTTATGGTAAACCGTACTGCCATCCTCAGACTTGATTGTCACCAGGGTGGCATTATCACCGCTGATTATAAAGGTTACATCACTGGTAGTCTTCCAGTTGAATCCCGGGGCAATAACCAGTTTCCCCATAGGAACCGATCCCTGATCTATAGAATTATCCGTAGTTATTTTCTTACAGCTCTGAGAAATAGTCAGGAACAGGATCACGAACAACAACCAGCCGATGCTTTTCATCTTTGATTTTTTTATAAAGGTACGCCATTCAACTACATGAAAAAGAGTGATTTCGTAAACGATGAGTTTAAATTAGTAAGTGCAGCATTTTCGGGCTATCTGATGATATTGAAAAACGCCTGGTTCGCACAATCACCTCGATATGTGATATTTTTCGAGCAGAGCCAACAAATCCTCCCGATCAAAGGGTTTGGCCAGATAATCATCACAGCCGGCCTCAATGGCCCTGCTTGCATCGCCGCTTAAGGCAAAAGCCGTTATAGCAATGATGGGAAGGCCTTTCCTGAAGACTTTTATTTCTTTTGTTGCTTCAAATCCATTCTTTACAGGCATTTTCAAATCCATCAGGACCAAAGATACCGATGGGTTCTGACGGCAAACATCAACTGCCTGCTGCCCATCTGTTACGACCTGGCATTCAATGCCTTCCCTTAACAGAATGTGCTCCAACAGAATACTCCCCGACAGCTCATCCTCTGCAATCAGGATCAGCGGCTTGCCTGATGTTATATTATTCAATGGTGGATGAACAATATCATCTGTTCCTGCAACTGAGGATACAGCGCAGGGCAAAGTAAACCTGAACAGGGAACCTTCTCCGGGTTGAGATTCTACCCATATTCGTCCTCCAAGCAATTCCACAAATCCCTTCGCGATGGAGAGTCCAAGCCCGCTTCCATCATACCCACGGGTGTTGGAGACATCAACCTGGGTAAATTTTTTAAAGATCGTGGCCTGCCCTTCGCGGTCGATCCCGACACCTGTGTCTTTAACAAAAAACTCCAGTTCCGCTTCCTTAATTTCGAATCCAAAGGTCACGGATCCCTTTTTGGTAAACTTAACAGCATTATTCAATAGATGAGTCAGCACCTTGGTCAGGAGTTCCCTGTCGGAATTTATATTTGCATCACCGGCTGATGAAGGGACCTGAACAGATAATGACAGATTTACAGCCTGGCATGCAGGCAGGTTTTTGTTGTAAAGTTCCACCATCATTTCATTCAAAGGGAAAAAACCGTTCCTGATTTCCTGGTTCCCTGAGGTGATGAGGGACACATCCATGAAATCGGTTATGGTATTTATTAACCTGTTGCTGCTTGATTTCAGAATTGAAAAGTATTTTTTTCGTTCGGCTTCCGACAAACCCGGATCAGTCATCAATTGGCCAAACCCAAGGATCCCATTCAATGGCGTCCGGATTTCATGGGAAATATTGTTCATGAAGGCCGTCTTCAACCGATCACTTGATTCAGCCTGTTCCTTGGCGAAACGCAGTTCTGAATTAATGCTTTGGAGTTCGGCCTGGGTTTGTTCCTGTGCAGCCATTTTCAGGTGCAGTTCATTTGTCCGCTGATCTACAAGGAGTTTCAATCGTTTCCGCTGAAAGCGCTCCATGAAATAATAGGTCACAAAAAAGAACAACAATATAAAAAAGAGCGTAATGAGCAGATAAAATGTGAAAGATCGGTAAAAAGGAGGTGTAAGATGAAAGGTTAGCTCCGCTGATTGCTGATCATTCCATTCCCCGTTCTCATTGGTCGCCATCACCCTGAAAATGTAATCACCCCCGGGGATGTTTGTATAATAGGCGGTTTTGATTGAACCACAATCCACCCAGTCCTTATCAAAACCTACCAGCATGCACCGGTACCTGATCCTGCCCGGCTTGCTGTAATTGAGTGCCGCGTACCGGAATTCAAGCCTCTTTGTGTACGAAGGTATCGACAGATGGCCGGAGATTGGCACAGACTGACCATCAACCAGGAGTTCCTCGATGAAAACAGGAGAAAAACTGGAAGATTCAGAGTTTACCATTTTAGGATCAATCATGGCAATTCCCTTCATGGTTGGAAACAAAATTTTTCCATCATGCGTTTTGCATCCTGCAGGCGATACGCCCCCGTTGCACTCAATCGACTCCATTCCATCAGTTTTCCCATAGGTAACCGGGTAGAATGATTTGATTTTTGAATCTGCAAAATCAAGCAAATCCTTCTTTTTGATCTTATATATTCCCTTATTGCAGCTGATCCATAAATTCCCGAAATCATCCTCCAGAATTTTAAGAACCACCTCATTAATCAGCCCATCCTTTGTGGTAAATTGGGTAATTTTCCCATCCCTGATCAGGTTAAGGCCGTTTGAGGCTGTTCCCACCCAGAAATTTCCATCCACGTCCTCCAGCATTGACAGGATATAATCATTCGACAGCCCCGATTTTTGGTTTAAGATGGTTATTTTATGTCCATTGATCTTATTTAATCCGCCATTGGTTCCCACCCAAATGTTTGCATTCCGGTCCTCCAGAATGCAGTTTATATTATCATTTGACAATCCATCTCTGGCTGTGATGATTTCGAACCGGCCATTTTTAATCCGGTTGATACCGCTGCCGGTTGTTCCGGCCCAGATAACCCCTGACCTGTCGCAATACAGAGAAACCACGACATTATCTGATAATCCATCGGCGATGGTATAGTGGTTGAATTTTCCATCCTTGAACTTAAATAATCCATCCCCGGCTGTGCCAATCCAGATGGCATGATCCGGATCCTCACACAGCGCAAGTATCAGATTTGTTGCCAATCCATATTTTTTCGTAATGGATTCAATCTTTCCGTTTTCCAATTTGTTCAACCCTTTACCTGCAACGCTGAACCATAAAGTTCCTGCATGGTCTTCCAAAACTGGAAGAATGACATCGCCAGGCAATCCATCCCGGGTTGTCAGGGTTACAACCGATTTTCGTTTAATCATATCGATCCCCGATCCCGAAGATCCAGCCCAGATATTTCCCTCCAAATCCTCAAAAAGGGTTACGATCAGGTTACTGGAAAGACCGTCTTTTGTGGTGAAAGGCGTTAACTGTTCATGCGCCATCCGTGTGATTCCCCCACCGTTGGTCCCAATCCACAGCATTTCATTCCGGTCAATACACAACGAGGTTACAGCATTGTTAGAAAGACCATTTTTGGTGGAATAAACAGTGAACTGACCGTTTTTCAATTTTACCAGCCCGCCACTTTTGGTTCCGATCCACAGGTTTTGCAGGCGATCAATGACCAAAGCTTCTATGAAGTCATCAGGCAAACCATCCTTGCGATAATAACTCCTGATTTTTCCATCTGTGATGACTGAAAGTCCTTTTTGTGTCCCTACCCATATCCGGCCCGAAGCATCCACAACTACAGCGCGCACATAATTGCTTGCCAGTCCGTTGCTGGCATCATACCGGGATATTTTGCCATTCTTAATGTAATTCAGTCCTCCCCCCGATGTCCCAACCCAAAGTCCGCCTCCTGCGTCTTCATACAGATTAAAAATCCGGTTATCAGATAAGCCTTTTAAAGTGTCGAAGTTGATATAAACATTGTTCTTGTGCTGTATCAGCCCACCGCCTTCGGTTCCAATCCAAAGACTTGAATCGCGCGCCCCCAGGATTACAGTAACGAAATTAACAGTCATCGCCTGGATCATCGATTTGTTCATCAGGAAAAAGGTAGTCCCGTCAAATCTGACAAGACCCTCCTCTGTAGCCATATACATCCAGCCATCCCTTGTTTGGGCAACCGACATGATTGAATTAACAGGCAATCCCTGATCCATTTGCCAATTTTCAATATGAAGGTCTGGCCTGGTTATCCCGGATGAAAAATTCTTTTGTGTAACCGCAGAGCCTGGCCAAAAAAATGACAAAAAAAGAAAGAGGAGAAGCCGGTTATTCATCAGGATTGCTTTGTTTAATGGTAAAGTGAAAGGTACTTCCAATTCCCTCCTTGCTGTCCACCCATATCTTCCCGCCATGGTTTTCAACAAATTCCTTGCAAATGATCAATCCGAGTCCGGTACTGGGTTCCCCTTCAGTTCCCGGGCGGTTCGTATTGCAATCAAGCCGGAAAATGTTATCGAGGATCTCCGGACCAATTCCGATACCGGTATCCTGTACTCTTATTTCCAGAATTTGATCGGGCAGGTCTTTGGATGAAATTGTAATCAACCCTCCCTTTGGTGTATATTTGATCGCATTTGAAACAAGATTTCTTATAACTGTCTGCAGCATATGGGGATCAGCAAAGACCATGGTATTTTCCCCAATGTTAAAACTGATTCTGATCTCCTTACTTGCGGCGGCTTCCATGACAGGTTCAAGGCTTTGCAGGACTGCACTCCTGAAGGGAATCGACTCAGGTGTGAAAACAATAACCCCTCTTTGAACCTTTGACCACTCCAGCAAATTTTCGAGCAACCCATACAAATTGGTTGCCGATTTACGCATAATTACTGCTATTTTGTGTATCTCCTCGAGGGTCATGGATGAAAGATCCTCAGCCATAACCTGGGTAAAACCGAGAAAGGCATTGAAAGGGCTTCGCAGGTCATGGGCAAGGATTGAAAAGAATTTATCCTTTTCAGCGATCACTTTTTGAAGTTCGTCATTCTTCAGTTGAATCTCCTTCTCGGCCTCTTTGCGTTTGGTAATCTCCTGGCCTTGGGCGATGGTAGCCACCGGAGTAATGCCATCCGTCGCAAACAGTGTGGCAGAATTCCACAGCACAGTCCGTATCGACTGATCCCGGTGAAGAATCCTTATTTCGACTGATTCCCACCGCTCACCCGTAAGAGTTTTGCGAATGAGGTTCATCGAGTGTTGAGCAAGCGACGGAGGGAACAACATCTCAAGTGATTTCCCAATAACTTCCGCTTCCCTATATCCTGTCAGAAATTCAAAAGCATGATTAAAACGGGTAATGCGTGAGAGCGGATCCCACACGATAATTGGCGCATTTGCATAGTTGATCAGGCTTTCAAGGTAGTCATTGGACTCACGCAATGCCCGCTCCATCCTTTTTCGCCCGCTGATATCCCTCGAAATGCTGATAATATGCGGGATGCCCTGAAGATTAATGATTTTTGCCGACACCAGTCCGGTAATTTCCACACCATCTTGTCTTATGAACTGTGCTTCGAAGTTTTCACAATAATATTTTTCGTTGAGGATCCTGATCATATTTTTCCTGTCCTCAATGTTCTTCCAGATTTTCGACTCTATAATCGACTTCCCCAATAGATCTTCGCGGGTATATCCTGTAATGGCAGTGTACCCGTCATTGATATCGGAGATCGTTCCATTGTCCAGGCGTGAAATGATGGCAGCATCCGGACTCGTATTGAATATCTGGTGTAAATCATCCTGGACCTCCGACATCTCAACATGCAGACGATTGTTAAGCATGATGATAAATCCAAAAGTCCACAAAAGACTTACGACGAGCGCGTCGAGGAATAGCATGTAATTAAAGAAAGTTGGTGTTAACAGGCTTTCGACAGGGGCCCCGCGAAAGATGGTAATGGTGCGGTAGGTAAAAAGGGCGCCATGTAAAACGAATATCAGCCCGTTGAAGATGGCTGAAGTGGCAATGGATGGAGTTTTGTCGACAAAAAGACTATAGGCCGTCATGAAAGCCAAAACTGCGATGGTTCCATTGATAATGACTGACCGGATTTGGATATCATTATCAATGAAGAGAAAATAGAGTAATCCGATAAAAAATACTGAAACAATGGAAAGAATGATCTGCAGGTTCACATTTTTATTAAAAAACCGTTTCACCCCGACATAAAGGAAAACCGTTCCGGCAATAATCATGGAATTTTGAATGATAATTACCAATGGCAGAAATGCAGTGGTATTCCGAAAGAGGATAAAACTAAATCCGATCACCTCTGCAGCGCTCCACAAAAGCCACCATCCTACGCCCTGATATCTTTTATTCACCAGATACTGATGATAAAAAACAATTACCTGCATAAGGTGGGTTAAGCCCAGGATGAGCACCATGGTACGGATTTCAAGTTCGAAAACCATTGTCAGTTCAATTTGATGGTTTATTATACTATCAAAAAATGCTCATGTTCCACATCGGTCAGCGCTTCTGGAGGTATTTTGAAATCAACACCAGCAGTTTCTCTTTATTGATCGGCTTGGAAATATAATTATCACATCCCGCCTGCTTGCTTTTTTGTAAATCATCAGACATGGCATAGGCCGTCTGTGCAATGATGGGAAGCCCGGGTCTGATGGTCTTGATCTCCCTGGCCAGGTCCCATCCACTGGCATCGGGCAACCGGACATCAAGGAGAACAAGATCGATTGAATCAAGCTGAGGATAAAGCACCTTCAGTTCGCTCCCATTGAATGCCATAAACAGCTTTGCCTTTGTTCTTCCAAGGATGACCTTCAGGAATTCCATATTACTCATCTCATCTTCAACTAATAAAATCTGTTTATCAGCCCAATCATAGAGATTGTCTGATTTTGGTTTATCCATTGGGAACTCTTTGTTTTGAATTTGCGGGGATACCGGTTCAAACGGAATTCTGAAAAGAAACGTACTTCCTTTACCGAGTTCAGATTCCACCCATATTTCACCACCCAGAAGGGCAAGCGATCCTTTGCAGATTGATAGCCCTAATCCCGTCCCTCCGTATTTATGAGGATTCTGCGAATCTGCTTGTCTGAAATGTTCAAAAATTATATAGCGGTTCTCTGGTGAAATACCTAATCCGGTATCAGTCACAAAACAGGTAATAAATCCATTCTCCGGCAAATGATATCCAAATTGGATATATCCGGATTCGGTGTATTTGATAGCATTTTCAATCAGGTTGGAAAAAACGTGTTTCAGGATATAACTATCCGTAAATATTGAAGATCTGTCATCTGTCAACTCCTTTTTAAATATCAGGGAAAGGTTTAATTTTTTACTTCTTTTCATTTTCTGCCTGAAGACCTCTTCCATTTCATCCATGATGATATTCAGGGTCACACGTTCCTTAACAACGGTGGCATTTCCCGATTCGATCCTCGAAATTTCCAGTAGATCGTTGATGATGTGCATCAGTTCATCGGAACGGGATTGAATGATATGGGAGAATTTATCACGATCCTCCGCATTCTGCTCAGGATCGGTAAGCAAACTTGAAAAACCAACGATGGCATTCATTGGTGTCCGGATCTCATGTGACATATTGGCTAGAAATGTGGATTTAAGCCTGTCGCTTTGCTCAGCTTTTATTTTGGCTTTGCGAAGTTCTTCCTCCGATTGTTTTCGCTCGCTAATATCACGGAAACTGCCCATAAGCAATTTACGGCCTTCAACAGTGATAGGAGTCGAAACAATATCGGCAAAGAAAACAGATCCATCTTTTCGCTTAACAGGAATATCACTGCCGCTCAGCAATTTCCCCGACAACTGAAGTTGAAACACCTCCTCTACTCTGGTAATGTCCGTCGCAGGATGAATGTCTTTTACCCCGATGGCCAGAATCTCTTCTTTGGTATATCCCAGCATCCGGCAAATCGACTTGTTGGCCATTACAAATTGTTCGTTTGTCGGATTCGCCAGCAAAATCCCGTCAGACATATGTTCAAAGAGGTTCCTGAACCTTTCTTCACTTTCCCTGAGCGCGTTTTCAGCTTCAGTCCGTTTTTCCTCCTCCTCGTGGAATTCCAATGCAAATGCAATGTTTGCAGACATCTCGAGGAGTAATTTCAACTCATCTTCAGTGAAAAAGTTCGTTTCAGAAGCATATAGATTAAAGGCACCCCGAACCGCACCAGCAACAATGAGGGGAAATGAAACAGATGACCGGTAACCCAACCTCAAAGCATGATCGCGCCAGGGCAACATATTGGGGTCATCGGAAATGTCGTTTACTACAACATAGTGGGCCCTTTTCAGGGCAGTTGCCGTGGGACCATGCCCTCTTTGAATATGATCGAGGGAAATGTTGAGATTGTCAAGATAGTCACCTGTGTTGCCAGCAAATGCGAAAGGCTCCACCTGTTTTGTTTGGGGATTAAGCAATCCGATCCATGCCATTATAAATCCGCCTTGCTGGACTGCAATATTGCAGGAAATATCGAATATGTCCTTTGGCTGATGTGAACGAATAATTGCCTTGTTAATCTCACTCAATATAGCATAAGTACGATTCAGCTTTTGAAGCTGGATTTCTGTCAGTTTTCGTTCAGTAACATCTTGAAAAATCGTCACAAACTGACCTTTTTGGGGAGAGCTGACTGATATGGTGAAATGCTTGTTCATGGGTTCAAAAAACGAATCGATGGTGGTTGGAACCCCTGTTTCGGCGACTACAGAATAAATTTCAAGATAGGGTGGCTCGGCTACTCCATATGCCTCTGTAGCCAATTTTCCGACAACCATTCCTTCGTCAAGATTTGTATTTGCTTCGAAAGACGGGTTCACCCCCAGAATGCGATAGTCGACAGCTTTCCCTGTATGATCGAATACCATTTCATGTTGAGCAACACCTTCGGTCAGATTGTTAAAAAGGTTGCGGAAATTTTGTACGCTGCGCTGAAGTTCTATTTGTGACTGCATCGCCTGTGTAATATCACGTGCAGTAGAAATTGCTCCGGTTACTTTTCCCGTTTCATCTTTCAGCACCCTGCACCACCATGAGAGTAGACGCTTCTCACCATCCTGCCTCCGTTGAAAACTCTCGGTATAATAGGTCTCTTCTCCACCATCAAAAAGTGGTTGAACGTCAGCATAGGTTGACTGATCGCCCTCAAAATAAAAACTGGCCTCTTTTCCGATCACATCATTACCGAAAAACTGATAACCTGCAGGATTTGACCATGTATAAATTTTGTTCTGATCAACCTCCATAATAATATCAGGAGCTGAAGCAAGGATGGCGTCGTTGCGTGTTTTAAGCGTTGCCAGTTTCATTTCAGCCTGAATTATCCTGTGTTCTGCTTCAATGCGTGCAAGAAATTCCCTGTTTTGTAATGGTTTGACCAGGTAACCATCTGCTCCGGTCTCCAGCCCCTCAGAAATTCTTTCGGACTGCATTTCTGTATCTGAAAGCAATATGATATGAATCAATGAAAATTCGGGAGTTCGCTTGATTGTTTTGCAAACCTCAATTCCGTCGATATCCGGAAGTCCTATATTGAGCAAGACCAGGTCAGGTTTATCTTTAGCAAGGGACTTAAGGCAACTTCTTCCATCAGTCGCCCTGTTTACCCGATAGCCTTCTTTCTTCAGCAAATTGTCTGCTATTTGCAGATGATAGAGATCAGCATCTACCAACAATATTTTCATGTTACATTTCTCAGGCAACATATTTGTTAATTTCTCCCCAGGTATTGTGCGATCAGAATTAGCAACTTCTCTTTATTGATCGGCTTGGAAATATAATTATCACATCCCGCCTGCTTGCTTTTTTGTAAATCATCAGACATGGCATAGGCAGTCTGGGCAATGATGGGAAGCCCGGGTCTGATGGTCTTGATCTCCCTGGCCAGGTCCCATCCACTGGCATCGGGCAACCGGACATCAAGCAGTACCAGGTCGAAATGATCAAGGTTATCATAATGTTCACGAAGCAATGCACCGCTCTCTGCCGATGTAATTTCCACCTTCGTTCGTCGCAGGATGATCCTTAGAAATTCCATGTTGGTGGGTTCATCTTCAACGATAAGCAGTTGTTTCCCGGCCCAGGTGCGCTCTATGACAGGTCCCGGTTGCTGAATTTCCAGGCCGGATCGTAAACTATTCCTTTCGGGGCTGAATCCCCGATTATTAAATGGTAAGGTAAAATAAAATGTACTTCCCTTTCCGGGTTCTGAATCTACCCATATCCGGCCGTTCAGGTGTGTAATGGAACCTCTGCATATGGCCAATCCCAAACCGGTTCCTCTGTACTGGTGCTGATTTTCAATTTCTGCCTGTCTGAAATGTTCGAAAATGATCGTTTGATTCTCGGGTGAAATACCGATCCCGGTATCTTTCACATAACATGTAATGAAACCATTGCCTGGCTGATTATATCCAAAACGGATAGAGCCGGAATGGGTGTATTTGATGGCATTCTCTATCAGGTTTGAAAAAACCTGCTTGAATATATACCCATCCGTGCAAATGGCAGACAGATGATCGGGTAAGGCCTTTTCGACCTCGAACGAGAGATGGGTTTTATTGATTTTTTGCAGCCGTTTTCGAAAAATCATATCGAGATCATCAAGCACCTTGTTGATCATAAATTCCGTCTTCACCACGGTAATATTGCCCGATTCGATCCTGGAAATTTCAAGAAGATCGTTGATGAGGTGCATCAGATCATCGGAACGGGATTGAATGATGGAGGAAAACTGAAAGCGGTCCTCAGGAGTAAGGTCAGTATCCGACAACATCTCCGCAAAGCCCACGATGGCATTCATCGGGGTTCTGATTTCGTGGCTCATGTTGGCAAGAAAGGCTGACTTAAGGTGGTCACTCTGTTCAGCCTTCTGCCGGGCATCAACCAGTTCCCCAATCATCCTTTTTCTTTCGGAGATGTCTTCCATGGTGATGATGATATTGGTCATTGTCCCACCAGGTTCAATGATCGGAGCTACTGAAACCGATTCCCAGTATGTCTCCCCTTTCATTTTCTTACTCAGGTACTCTCCTGTCCACTCCCTCCCTGAAATAACGGATTGCCATATCTGATCATGAATTTCATCGGAGGTTCTTCCAGGTTTCAAAATCCTGGCCACTTTGCCAAGAACCAGGTCAATGGGATATTCAGTCATAAAGGTAAATTTGGGATTGACATATTCAATCAACCCCTTGGTGTCGGTGATCACCACGGCAGCAGGGCTTTGTTCAAGTCCTCTTGATAACTTTATTAACCGATGTTCATTCTCCCTGATTTTGTCCTCAGCAATTTTGCGATCCGTTATATCACGGAAATTAATGACGATGGCTTCAATGCCAGGCGTATCAAGCAGGTTGCTGAAGGTGCTTTCTATCCAGCGCCAATGTCCCATTTTATGCCTGAAACGATACTGAATTGTTGGAACAGACCCGGGATCATGAATCAGACGTCCAAGCGTTTCATGCACCAGAGGCAAATCTTCAGGGTGAGTCAAATCACTCGGACGTCGTTTCCCGATTTCATCCAACTCATATCCGAACATTCGGCAGGCTGGCGGACTTGCGTAGACAAATGAATCCTCTTTGTTGACCATCACGATTCCATCTGGAGCATTTTCAATCAGCGCCCGGGAACGTTGTTCACTGATCCGGAGTGATTCTGCCAATAAACGATGCCTCTCCCCATTCTCCAGGATGTAATGCTCTGACCTCTTTTTTTCAGTTACATCCGTAATGATCGATCCAAGCATTGGCGGGCTGTCCGGTATGTCGATCCTGAACTTTTCAGTGAAAAAAATATGTGAATCACCGTCCATGTCCTTCCATTTTTCTTCATAGCAGGTGTACCCCGTGTTCATGGCTTCAGTATCCTTTTTAACCATCTCATCGGCAATTTCGGAGGAAAAGATCTCATGGGGCTTTTTCCCTATCCACAAGGCCATCGGAAAGTGATCATAAAATTTTTTATTGGCAAAAACCGGCCGTAACTCATGGTCTTTGATCAGGATCAATGCAGGAATATATTCCATAAAAGCCGAAAGCATGGCATCGCTCGAATTAAAGGCTTTCCCCATTCTTTTCATAGTTTTGCTTCAGATTGCTTTAGTTTCAAAATAGACTGCTCAAGATGTTTAAATGTCTAAAGAAACCATAAATATAGCGAATTTTCTAAAGAATGAAAATTTTAATGATTTGAACAGGGAAACAGGAGGAAATTGAAAAGGACCGTGTCACCTACTGCAGGAATCTTGACATGACCTCCAATAAAATTTCCTTTTTTATCGGTTTTGAGATATAAGCATCACATCCCACCTCCTCACTCATTTTCCGGTCCGATTCCATCGCGTAAGCGGTTTGAGCAATCACAGGCAAGTCTGATCGTTGTTTCTTGATCTCCGTGGCCAACTCCCAACCGCTGATATCGGGCAAACGGACATCCAGTAAAACCATATCATACTGTTCGAGCTCGCCATAGCGTGCTCTGAGTTCCGATCCACTGTAAATTCCAATTAATTCAGCCCCGGTGCGTTTCAATATAATGGTTAGGAATTCCATATTTGTTTTATCATCCTCAACCAAAAGGATCCGTTTCCCGGTCCAATTGTAGACTCCGGTTCTCTTTAATTTTATGGTCTGCACTTCATCCTGGATATTTATCACATTTTCAGATTTATATGGGAATTTGAAAAAGAACGTGCTCCCGATACCGCATTCCGACTGTACCCATATTTCACCACCCAGAAGGGCAAGGGAACCCCTGCAAATTGATAGCCCCAACCCGGTTCCTCCATACTGGTGAGAATCGGGAATTTCTGCCTGCCTGAAATGCTCAAAGATGATGGATTGATTTTTTTGTGTGATGCCAATTCCCGTATCGGAAACAAAACACGTTATAGAACCATTTGAAGGAAAATGGTAACCGAAGCAGATCGACCCGGTTTGTGTATATTTTATGGCATTATCGATGAGGTTTGAAAAGACCTGTTTGAGTATGAACCCGTCTGTAATGATGGTCGCCGTGTTATCCGGGAGACCTTTTTCGACTTGAATGTCGAGATGCGCCTTTTTGCCCTTTTTAATCCTTTGCCTGAATACCTCCAGTATTTCATCGAGCAAAGTATTAAATGAGACCTTGTCTTTTTCGACAGTCGCATTTCCTGATTCGATCCTGGATATCTCGAGCAGGTCGTTGATAATATGCATCAGATCATCCGAACGAGATAAAATGATGTTAGCGTATTTGTTTCGATCATCCTCACTGAGACTGGGATCAGAAATCATCCCTGAGAAGCCCACAATGGCATTCATCGGCGTTCTGATCTCATGTGACATGTTGGCCAGAAAGGTCGACTTTAACCGGTCAGATTCCTGGGCCTTCTCAAGCGCCTGTTTTAATTCAATCTCAGATTTTTTGCGTTGCACCGACAAACTGATCTGTGAGGATATAAATTCAAGGAATTCAACGTCCTTGTTGCTGAAGGCATTTGGATCATCGTAACTCTGTAACACAAAGGCTCCGATCACCTTCCCGTCGCTTCGCAACGGAACACCCAGCCAGCTTTCGGCTGTGGTGCCGATCAGGTCAATTTCACCCAAGCGGTTCAGCTCAAGAATCCTTGTCTTGGTTAGTAAATACGGGTGGTTGCCGTATATTACAGCGCCAGTCAGCGATTTTGCTGCCGGCCAGGAATTCATATCATCCTTTTCATCTTTCGTATACGGAGCATGGAGCATGCCTGTTGTCTCATCATAAAAAGCAATGTAAAAATTTTTCGTATCTACGATCCCTCCCAATTGCTCCCGGATGGTCTCGGTCAACTCTGCCAGGTCATTTGTTGTCACAACCGCATTTGAAATGGCATAAATCATATTTCTGATCAATTCCGCCCGCATTCGCTCAATTTCACCGGCGGCCCGGTAGGCTACCAGGTTTAATATGGTATCAGCCATCTGGGGGTTCTCAATCGGATTTCGTCCAATTACGGCAATCAGGCCGATTGGATTACCTTCCGAATCCCAAAGCGTCGTCCCAACATAACTTTCGGCCTTCATATCCTGAAGGATTTTATCTCCGGGAAAAAGCTTGGACACTCCTGCAGGGAAACAACAAATCCTCCGGCCAACAACATCACCGCAGGGCGTATCTTTGAGTGTATACTTTACGTTGTCTTCATATTTTCCATCAAACCAAACAGCGATCGTTTGCGCTTCCAGACCCTTGTCAAGAAGCTTATCGATACACACATAATCCATATGCAGGGTTTCGGCAAGATACCGGGCCAACGACTGAAAAAAATCTCTCCCAACCCCACTCCATCCCGATTTAATCAGGAACATCTGGGTGTTCTCGATGAACTTTCTTTCTGTTATATCAACCGCCACCATGCGGCAAAGATGGCCGGATTCAATTTGAATGGCCTCTGCCCTGATATATACTCCCGGTTTCCCGATCTGGAGAAGTTCCAGTTCACAAGTCTGTTTATTCTCCTTTGTAAAAACCTTTTCAAGGAATTTCTTAAAATCAAGCTTTGCATGTTGTGCAAGGAAGGAATTAAAATTTCCCAATACCAGCTTTGATCTTTTCTGCCCTAGAAGATCTGCCCCGGCATTGTTCAACTCGTGGATTTTTCCAAGCCTGTCAATTGAAAAGTATCCAACCGAAGCAAAATCATACAGCTCGGAATACTGGCCCAGAAGCGTTCCTGCATCGATTATAGGAAGGGTTTCGTTCATTTTTCTGCTTTCTGTTCTTCCATGAGCATTACATCACTTTGAACTTGGTTAATTTTTCAAATAGGGCCTCTTTAATTAATGGTTTTGATATATAATCATCACATCCGGCCTCCATTGCTTTTTTTTCATCCCCTCCCATCGCAAAGGCTGTCAAAGCAATAATTGGCAACCGTTTACGAAATGACTTTATTATCCGAGTCGCCTCCAATCCATCCATTACCGGCATCTTGATATCCATCAGTACCAACGAAATCTCGGGATGCTGATGACACAGATCAACGGCGTCTTTCCCATTAACCGCAACCAAAAAGGGAATTGGAATTTTCCCTAACAGTGCTTCAACAAACATTTTATTTGATTCATCATCTTCCACAACCAGGATAACTGCTTTACCAGCGACAGGGATGTCTGTGTTAATCTCCTCCTTCACCGGTGACTCATCTTTAATTCCTTCAAACGGTATTTTAAAGAAAAATTTTGAACCCGATCCCTTTTGTGATTCCACCATCAATTCACCTCCAAGAAGCCTAACCAATCCCTGTGCAATTGACAATCCAAGCCCGCTTCCTTCATGGCGCCTGGTCGGGGATAATTCCTCCTGAATGAAACTGTCAAATATCTGTGACTGTGCTTCGAGGCCTATCCCGATGCCAGTATCTTGTACGTAAAATTCAAGTGAATGAGAATGAACAATATAACCAAATGAAATTCTACCCTGATCGGTGAACTTAACTGCATTGTCAAGCAAATGATTCAGGATCTTTTTCAGCAGTTCAGCATCAGACGAAAGGGTGATATGACCAATGTTCCCGGGAATATAAGGGTGGAATTCAATCTCTTTTGAAACGCATTCCGGCTGAAACTGGTCAAGAAGACCATTCAGCATCTTATTCAGATCAAAGGATTTTAGTTTTACCTCCATGTTTCCTGACACAATCAGGGATATATCCATGTAGCTGTTGATCGTATTGAGCAAACGACTGCTGCTTTTTTTAATGAGAGAATAAAACAGTGTCTTTTCATCCTGGGTGATGTCGGGTTGCGTGATCAGATTGCTGAATCCAAGGAGCCCGTTTAACGGGGTACGTACTTCATGGGAAATGTTGTTCATGAACGCAGTTTTCAGCAGGTTGCCTGATTCTGCCTTGATCAGGGCCAGTTTAAGTGCTTCCTCTGCCCGCCTTCGTTCCGTAATGTCTTCTACGGTTCCATTGTAATAAAGCTGCTTCCCGTCAGGGTCGCAAATTACCTTTGCATGCTCACGCACAATGATAGCTTCGCCATTGCGGCAGATCCATTTTGATTCCAGGTCTTTGACCTCCCCGAACTTTTCAATCTGTTCGATGAATTGGGCCCGACGATAGGTTGGCTCAAATCCTACCTCTTCAAGGTTCTTCAGAGAAACCTCTTCAAGGTTGGTAAAACCAAGCATTTCATATATCGCGCGGTTAGCCAGTAATATTTTTCCATCAGGAGTCGTTCTGTAAAGCCCGACAGGTGCATCGTTGTATAAGTTGCGGAAATGATCCTCACTGACCCGAAGTGCCTCTTCCGATAATCTCCGTTGTTCCATTTCGACCTTCAGTTCATTCAGCAACCGCAGCGAGGCCTGGTTGCTCTCTTCCAACCCTTTGGTCCGTTCATATACCAACTCCTCAAGCCGTTCCTTCTCCATCCTTACCTTATCCTCCGACCGCTTGATGCGCAGCATGGAGGAAACCTGAGCTGTCAGTTCGGCCTCATCGACGGGCTTTGTCAGAAACGTTTCAGCTCCCAACTTCAGAGCCTTGATCCTGCTGCCCGATTCGGTGTGCATGGCCGTTAAAATAATTACCGGGATTCTTTGCAGCTCATCATCTTCCTTGAGAATTTTGCAGGTCTCATAACCATCGGTAACCGGCATCACCAGATCAAGTAAAATCACATCAGGACTTTCAATCCGTGCTTTCTCTATGCCATCTTTACCCGATTGGGAGGTGATTATCCTGGCATCAGGAAATGCATCGGATAACAGAGCCGCAAGAACCACAAGGTTATCCTTGTTGTCGTCGATCGCAAGAATTTTGATCATGTGCTTTTTATTGACTGATCCATTTTCCGATTGTTTCATCCAATGCTGTTGCATCAATTGGTTTTGAAATATATTCGTCAAAACCAAACGCAAGTATTTTCTCCCTGTCTCCCGCCATTGCCATTGCTGTGAGGGCTATTACCGGCACACCTGACAAAGTTTCCTCTTTCCTTATTTCATTCAATGTCTGAAAACCGCTTTTCCCGGAGATAGAAACACTCAGCAGGATAAGGTCAGGTTTCATTCTTTTTGCACTGATAATTCCATCTGTTCTATCCAATGCCTCAATGACGGTATGCTTATCCCCGAGAAGTGCCTTGATCGTTATTCCTGCATCGACACTATCATCAATGAGCAGGATCGTAGCGCGGCCTGTTTTTACTGTTACCTTTGGTTTTTCAACCATTTTGTTCATCTTGGGGGAAGAATTGAAATTTATCATTCCTTTAACCAGGATCAGTAATTCATTCTTCCTGACATCCCCTTTTTGGACCAACTGATGAACGTGTTTTTCGGAGAGTCGCTTTAATTCCTCCTTTGTCAGGTATTTTGCCGTCAGGATGAGTACGGGAATATCTTCAGTCTCCTTCTTTCCCCTGATTTTTTCAAGTACTTCAAATCCATCCATTCCCGGCATCATCAGATCAAGGATAATTGCATCCGGTATATTCTCTATCACCGCACCAAGCGCTTCTTGTCCGTTGCGGGCAACTTCAACCTGATATCCCTGTTCAACTAAAATTTCGGACAGTTGTATGATGGCTGGTTCGTTGTCTTCAACTACCAGGATCTTTTTCCCTTTACCATCCATCTCTTCCAGTCTGATAATACCCGGTTTCTTCTCATAATTAATGTCATCGGCTTCATGATCCGCCTTAAATGAAACGATGTGAGGGGGGGCGACGGGAATTTTAACAGTAAATACTGAGCCTTTCCCCGGTTCGCTCTTCACATCAATGCTGGCATCGATAACCTGGCAATATTTATCAGCAATGGACAATCCCAGGCCAACTCCCCCGGTTTTTCGTGAAGCCGACCCATCGACCTGCCGAAACTCTTCAAAAATGTGGGGGATCTGATCAGCCGGAATTCCGATCCCGGTATCCTTTATTTCAATCTGAATATATTCATGGTCCAACCTGGCCGAAATTTCAACCGATCCGATTTCAGTAAATTTTATCGCATTCCCAATAATGTTCTGAAGTATATGATACAATTTAGTGCTGTCGGTGGTGACCAAAGGAATGTCAGTTCCGATGTTGTTTTTTACCAGGATATTTTTATCCGTGATGATTGTTTGCATGGTCGACAGGATCGACTGTACCTGATCACTTATGGATAGCCGGCTGTATTGAACATGGGTTTTCCCGGCCTCAATTCTCGAAAGGTCAAGTACATCGTTGATCAGCATCAGCAATTGCTTCCCGTTCCTTTCAATAATTTCCAGAAAACTATACTCTTCCGGGGGGATCAGTTTTTTCAACCGTTTGATTAGTACTCCCGAGAGTGCAATTACGGAATTGAGGGGAGTTCTCAATTCATGGCTCATGCTTGATAAAAACTGGCTTTTAAGCTGGTTTGCTTCATCAATCTGCCTTTTCTGTATTTCAAGTTCGGTGTTCTGTATGATCAGTTCGTCAGTCTGCATCTGTAGCTCAGTAGATTGCTCGACCAACCGCTCATTTTGTATGTCAAGCTGCCCTGCATAACTGCGGATACTTTCAAAGGCTAGTATTCCACTGATCCCGGCGTTCAGGTTATTCCATGAGTTATTGAACACCTCTATCGCCTCAGGTGAGTATTTACCGATGGAAGCAAAGGAAAGCATCCCGATTATTTTGTTAAACTGGAGCACCGGAATGGTAATGATTTCCCTGGGTTTGAAATCTCCCGTTACCGCAGAAAAAATAAAAAGCGTGTCATCACCGATCACCGTGCTTCTGGTAATTACTTTACCCGACAAGGCGATACCAAATTCCCCTTCGTTCGCATCAGCTGAAAATGATCTGATTTTATCACTGGTTAACCCGATAGAAAAATAGGGTTCAAATGTTGTATTTTCCTTATTCAGCAAATAAATAGCCCCGATATTGGAATCGGTTACAGAGATCATTTTCCCGATTACCGATCGGCAGAACGACCTTAAATCTTCCTGCCCAAGCATCGCATCCAGGATTGCAGCGGTGTTCTTTTTCACGGTCATATCATACCTGATGCTTTCAGCCATTCGGTTAATGGCTGCCGAAAGCTGTCCAATCTCATTGGTCGATTCCAGTTTACTGCTGGCGTGATAATTTCCCTGCCTGTGCTGCTCAGTAACCGTGATAATTTCTTTCAATGGCATGGTTATACTTTGCAGGACAGTAATGAGAATGATAACTGAAAACCCCAGGATCAAGAACAAGATGACAATTGCCCGGGTGATCAGATCATTCTTTTCTTTCAGGGCTGAATTGTAAAACTCTTTGGCTCGGTTGAGGGAAAAGTCTTTAATTACGATGATTTTCCTTAACAATGCATTGGCTGCTTTTGATTCCCTGCCTTTGGTAATTTCAACCGCTTCTCTGACCATCCCCGCCTGATGCAACCTGATGGCCTCCTGTCGGATCAAATTCCAATCCTTTATTGCCATCGATATTGTATCGATCGATCTCCGGTCTCCAAGGTATTGCGCATAAATGGTATCTAACAACCTGTAAATTGCCGTTTCATTTTCATTCAAATGATTTACAATTGAATTAAATTCATCCTGGCTGCCCGATAACATGACCTCTGTCATCCGTTGACGGATATTCAAAATACTGGTTTCAATCTCCCGGATGGCGATGTTGACTTTAAATGGGTGCTTGTAGAGGGCATCGGTATTCTCCCACATGCGCGAAGACTGGCGGAAGGACAACCATCCCAGCAGGATAACCATTAAAATTATGATTCCAATCCCAAACAGCAATTTCGTTCTGACCTTCAGATTTTTCATCCCTGTTTTTTATTTTTTTCCCATTCAGCCATTTCTCCTGTTTGCGCTCATCCGTTCACTTTTTAACCTGCTTATTCCTTGGTGAAGATATTCCCTGCCGGGTTAAACCTACGGAATCCTTTATGCAATTTCAGGATCATCCTTTCAGACTGATCTACCATCAAACATCCATGATCAGTCAGTGAATTATAAAGTTTATCGAGTATAAACAATTGAATATCAGGTTTATAATAAATAAGAACATTGCAACAAACGACCAGGTCAAAACCACCGAAAATACTGCAGGGCGGGGAAGTGGATTTGGTATCTAGCAGGTCATAATGTGAAAATTCAACCAGTTGTTTTAGTTTATCGGTGACAGTCCAGACAGCACCCTTATTTGAAAAATAATCGGTTAGCCTCGATAGCTTCACATTTTGCATGACAATACTGGAGTAGCTCCCTTTTTTTGCATTCTGCAGTGCCTTTGCTGAAATATCGGTTGCGAAAACCATCACTGATTCATTGTTAAACCGCTCTTTTATCAAATCAGCTGCCACCATAAGTAAAGAATAGGGCTCCTGGCCATCAGCACACCCGGCAGACCATATTCTTACAGCCCTCGAACCGGAACTCTCATTCCTCTTAAACATGGCTGGAAGAATGATCTGTTCCAGGATTGAAAAATCAAGGGGGTTTCTGAAATACAGACTGTATGAATTCGTTGATGTATTGAACATGGTGCCTGATTCATCTGGCAGCATCATTGGTTTCATATTATAGTATTATCCTCCTTGCATTGAATTTCGGTTACATCAGGTCGCCTAACGGGCCTAGATTAATGTTTAAATCACGATCTGTAAGGTTAAAATGTTTTTTCATCTCCTCCATTTTTTCCTCAAGCTTCATGAGTGTTTCACCCAGCCGTTCAATCTCCTCGTCGGTCAGTGATCCTCCGTCGACCCTTCGCATCGCCTGTTTTTCAACCAGTTTCCGGATGAGTTCCACAAGGGTCAGCACCAGTTTCGCCAGGCCGGAGTCGGCATTGTCGGGTGTAAGCTTCAGTTTGGATTCCTCGTTGCTCGCCAGCTTTCCAATCTCCTCAGTTATCCCGTCGAACGATCCGGTATCAAATAGAATTTTGTTCTCACTCATATCTTCGGCCGTATTATTTAACCTTAAAATCAACAAAATTATAGGGCGGCCAGGGACCTGTCAACACAAAGGTCAGGCTGACATGTTTCTTTTGCAAGTCAGCAACTGCCTCAATAAGGTTATCTTTCCGCTCCCTGCCGAGCAGGAAAACACCATCAATAATAATTGTAGGCGTTGACATCTTTTTAAACCTGCTGTCGGCATTCCACCTGGTAAGATAACCGGTAATCTCTTCAATCACCGATTCAACATAGGCCAGTAACAACTCCTCCAGCCTGTGCTCTTTTAGTTTTCTGTTTACCCATTCCCTGTATACCGATGGCTTTATTTCCGGTTCAGCAGTTGCAGCGTTCAAACCCACTGATGCTGACTTTTCCTTCATCTCCAGGATCAATTTTTCAGTATCACATAAAACCTTCAGCCCAAACTCATACTTATCTTCAACTTTCAAAAGATTTTTCCTTATCTCCCGGCGGTTCCTTTCCAGCATCTGAATGATCGCATCGGTTGATTCCATCACCGACCCGAACCTGGCCGGGAGGAGGGTAAAATGTTGCGCCAGGGCTTCTATAACTCCGGCATATTCAATGGCAATTGTTTTATCGGCAGTGATATCCGGTCTGTTAAAATCACCCGCAATGGCGGCAATTCCGCCAGCAGATACAAAAGAGAGGTCAACTCCCACGATCCCTTTCACCCCTGCAAGCTGATGCTCAGCCTTCCGGTTATTCTTTTTAACTGACAAAAATGAATAGATCATCTTCTCCATAAAGGCACAATTAAAGGCTTCCCTTAATTTTCTTCCCTGATTTTAATTGTTCCATAGTTTCAACCGAACTCAGCAATAATTTCACTCCAAGATAAATGAGGTCAATGTCCGCAACTGAAATTACGACATCGCCGGTGAGGATGACCCCTTTGTTAAGCACCCTGTCAAGCGCCTCCAGGATCGTGATATCTTTATTCCGGTCGACAACATTATCGTGCATTGTTTTTTTCTTTAATGGAAATAAAACTGAAAGGTGGCCAGGGCCCGGTGATCTCAATATCAAAACCAAGTTCCGTATTCTTTTTTTTCAGGTTGATTGTTGTCGTGGCAATATCAACGGCTCTCTCTTTACTAACAAGAAACGTTGCATTAAGAATCATTTCGTCATTCCGTTCACTCAATTCCTTCGGAATTATATTATTGAGTGTAAATGCCACACTCAGTTTCCTGAACTCATCAAAATAATCCTGCCCGTAAACTTTACAAAGCCGGTCAACCTCATTTTCTATCAGGTCGGCTTTTTTTCTTTTCATCAGAAAAGCCCTGCCCGGAGAACTTGCCATAATCTGCTTTTCAAGAGATGCAGCTTCCTCGCTTAATTCATCAATCTGTTCGATCAGCACCTTCCTGTTACTATAAATTTTGACGGTCCATTCCTCCTTCCACTCAACAAAAAGAAGGTTCTGTACGAGTGAATCAGAGTAATCCGACATGAATTTTTTCAAAGGTTCTTCAGACCGGTAAATGGAGCCGAAATTGAAGGGAATAACCGTGCAATCATCCATCAGCAAACTGATCACCCTTACATGGTTTCTGACCTGGACCTCAAGCCAGGCAAGGTCCGATAAATTTTTTTTCAGATTCTCTTCTGAAAATTCACTCTCGGAAACCATCTTTACCACCGTATAAAAACCATCGGACGAGACACAACGCAGCCCCTCAAATTCATCGTTCTTTCCGAGGTCTGGCGGGTGATTAGAGATGCAATACACATATATCAGATTGTTTTCCATCTTGAACGGGTCTTTATTGAGTTTATCTCAAGAGTGCTACTGACTGGAAATATCAATTCCTTCAAAGGAACTCAATCTTTCGAAAGAGGTGATTTCCAGTTTGTCATCCATTTTCACCAGATAGAAGAGCCGAATCTTCTTCGGTGGCAGATTCATTGATTTTAAAAATGAATCATCTTCATAAACCTCGGCTACGGAAACCCATACTTCCTGCGCTTTTTCAATTTTTATAACCGTCACATCATAACAATTGATATTTTCTTTCAGGAATTTAACCACCGACTTCTTAACCTCAATAATGTTACTCATATCTTTACCTCCAAATAGTTTAATGATTTATTTTTTTGTCACCTTACCAACCTTGGTTACCGGAACTTTCTCCTCAGGTACCGGGATGGCTGGATCATCTTTTTTCATGTCATGCCCGCATCCGGGACAAAATTTGTAATCAAACATGAACCTCCATGATTCGCCGCATCCAGGGCAGGTTACATTCAGCGGCTGCCCGCATTCAATGCAAAAATTTTCGCTTCCACCTGTTAATTTGCCACATTTCGGACATTTAAATGCACTCATTTTCTCCTCCTTTTTTATTATTTTAATGCGTCATTCCTTCCCCCCGATACTACTCCGGCTATTCGCTATTGATTTTGTTTTTCAAGTCTGATCTTTTCGAGCAATTTCAGCAATTCATCTTCCCTTCTGTCATATTCTTCTTCATCAATTTCATCCATTTCGAATTTCAGCTGCAATGCCATCAGCCTTTCCTTGACTGTGCCCTCATCCGACATCTCCTTGTCGATCACATCATTAATTTTTTTTCCGATAAAGAGCATCCCTTTCAAGGGGGCCATGAGTAAATCATCTATTAAAAACATATTACGATTCTTTGGTGTTAATTACAAGATTGACAAAATTATAGGGAGGCAATGTGCCAACATATTTAAAGGTCATGAACTGACCGAACTTTTCATCCAGTTCGAACACAGCTTTATCAAATGCAGGTTCATTGATGTTTTTAATCAGGAAAGCTGCATTGATGATCATCAGTTCACCGTAATTGTCATTTATTTTCACATCGTCGGTAAAGGGCTTAAGCACATCAAGGATCATGGTTTTATAATTTTCAGTCTCCTTCTTGAGCGCTTCGGCTACCATTTCGCCAATTTTCATGCGCTGGTAGTGTGTTTTATCAACAGGCAGGTTCATCAGTTTTCCGCGCATGGTTCTGATTTCATCATATTTTTCAACGATATTGGCATATATCGAAGTCTCTTGCGCCATAACTTTCAAACCCAGTTCCTTTTTTCCATCCATCTTTACGAGGAGGTCATCAAATTTTTTATAGTCTTTTTCAAGGATCTTTAAAATTCCCGAGTCGTCGGCATGCTCAGAGATGGTGGAAAACCGGACAGGAAGAACAGTAAATTGCTTCATGATTTCCTCGAGAACCTTCTCATGCGTAGTCATATTTACTCTTCGGGCCTCATATTGGATGATTGGAGAATTGCTAACAATGGCACTGATATCCTTATAGTTGATACCATAAACCAGGTCAGCTCGCTTCCCGATGCCGATATTTCCAAATTCGATCGGCCCGCTTTGCCTGATGATCCCGTAAATATATTTTCCCTCTTTCAGAATTTCAACTTCATTTTCCATGATACTGGTTAGATATTGTTTGTTTATATAAACCGTTATGATTCCCGGCTGTTATGATTCCCACTTTTCAGGGAAAATTTTCAGGTCGATGAAATTAAAGATCGGCAACGGGGCGGTATAGACAAAATCGCTGCGGTATTGGTATTTCACGCCCAGGTCGGCCATAATATTATCGAATTCAACCTCCCGGCCGCTGTTCACAAGGAATGCAGTATTCATGAACATGGAGTTTGTGGATGTCTTATTGTGTTTGTACTCAAACACCGATTTCCTGAATGCATCGATGATCTTTGCAGTCTCCTCCTCTTTCTTTTCAACCAGGGCCCGTTCAACCAGTTTCCCGGCCTCTGCGATCTTCTCATTCCGCGCACTCTGATCCTTCAACTTTTCAATTTCCGCCCTGATTTTCCGTAGTTCAACGTGTTCCTTGTCAATCTCCTGGTATATACTCCCCATGTCTTTCCAGTTTCCCCTGACATTGAGTTCAACCTTGTTTTCAAACTGCCGGAGCAATTCCATAAACTCGCTGTAGCGCCTGTTGAGCAGGTTCCGTATTTCATCCGGCGTGGCGGCGATGGTCCCGAAGCGGATCGGCAGTATGCTTCTGAACTCCTTCATTACCTCCTCAATCACCTTCTGATGGGCCAGCATATTTTCCGGATTCACCACAAACCTGCTGAGCGGATGGTCGCTCACCACCATGCATAAACCATCAAATCCAATGGTTGAAACAAGATCCCCACGGCCCCCGACCCCTATTGGTCCCAGACTAACGTCGTAATCCGAGGCAATGATGCAATAAATATATTTACCGTCGCGCTGCATATTATCCTTTTATTTTTACAAGTGTCAAATTCTCATTCACATAATCTTTTGCAAGTAAAATATCTTCCTCTTTAGACCATTGTCTCACGGAAGCAGAAAAATCGATCAGGGTGTGGTAGGCCTTCTGTATATCATTGAACTTTTCTGCATCCTCCGGATCATACCCGTTGTCGGGATGAAATAATTTTGCTTTCTCCAGATAGGCCTTCTTGATCTCATTTTCATTGGTTTTTTCCTTTATGCTCAGCATTTTTTTCGCTTTCTCCACCTCATCCGGATTTAACTTGTCCACCTCCAGGGTATAAAAGCTGTAGCAGGGCAACGGGCCGACTATTTTGAAATTCAGGGCACTGTGGTATTCCTCGTCAAGCTTTTCAATTATTTTTTCAAAATGACCTGCCTGGGTGCTTTTTATCAACACAGCTGAATTGGTGATCATCTGATCGTTCATCACCTCGTGAATTTTAATATCAACGCTAAAGGACGAGAAGGCTTCCAGAATCTTTAATTCAACTGCTTTATTTTTTTCATCCAGCTTTTCCTTCAGCAGCATGCCAATCTTTACCTGGTCGATCTGGGTTGGTGCCGCCCCGCTTTGCAGCAACTCTTCCTTTAACATGATTATGTCAGGGTGGCTTGCAATCTCCTTCAGCGTACCTGTAAAATCGGCCCAGGTTACGGCCAGATCTATTTCCGAAAGGTATTCAATCTCCTTCAGGGTGGTAATGATTAAATCATAGCCCTTGGTAAGCACACTCAACACCTCTTCGCGGGTATTCATGATCGTTCCAAGTTTCATGGGAATGATCATCTTAAACCCTTTGATCATGAGCTCCTCAATCGTTTTTTGGTGATGCACCAGGGTGTGGGCAAGCGACTCCCTGTCTAAAAAATCGAGGTGCGGTGTCTCATGGTCGGAAACGATCGCAGAAATATTTTGAAAAGAAATGGCATAAACCCCTGAATTCTCAAGCAATTGAAACTGTGTTGTTCCATAAAAATTCGGAACAATCCCATAAATGTATATACCTTTTTTAGCCATAATTCTCATTTTTTAATGCCTGTAACAGGCTGCCATTAACCTATTTTTTTGTTGAATTTTGCTTTAAAACCAGGCTGATCGCCTCTTCGAAATGATTGTCGAGTATAACCACATTCCCTGCGATTTCGTCCTGTTTTCCTTTATTTTGCTCGATCAGACTGCGAATTGCAAGCATGGCGGCTTTCCTGCAAATAAATTCAATATCGGATCCGGTCAGAGTTTCTGTTGCCAGGGCAAGTTTGCTTAGTTTGACTTTTTTTCCCAACGGTTTTTTGCGGGTGTGGATATCGAATATTTTCTCCCTCGTTTTAACATCGGGAAGCGGCAATTCAAAAATCAGATCGAACCTGCCACTCCGCAACAATGCAGGATCAATGAGATCAATCCGGTTTGTTGCTGCCAATACAATCACCCCTTTAAGATCCTCAATGCCGTCCATTTCCGTAAGGAACTGACCAATCACACGGTCAATCACCCCTGAACCAGAACTGTCGTTGCTACGGCGGGGTGTCAGACTGTCAATTTCATCAAGGAAAAGAATACAGGGAGATGCCTGCTTGGCCATCCTGAAAAGTTCCCTCACCCCTTTTTCTGATTCTCCGATGTACCGGCTGAGGATCTGCGGCCCTTTCACCGAAATAAAATTAACGCCGCTTTCACTTGCAAGTGCCTTGGCCAGGTATGTTTTCCCCGTACCGGGTTTCCCGTGAAGAATGATCCCTTTCGGTGGATTGGTATCGGCCTTCTTGAACAGATCGGCATACTTCAATGGCCATTCCACAGTCTCCTTCAAGGCATCCTTGATATCATCCAGGCCACCAACATCGTCCCATTTTACATCAGGCACTTCAACAAATACCTCCCTGATCGCCGAGGGCTCCACCTCTTTCATTGCATCCAGGAAATTATCCATGGTCACCTCGAGTGACATCAGAAGTTCGTAAGGAATTTCGGCTATCTCAAAATCGATCTGCGGCAGGATCTTGCGAAGGGCCGTCATGGCAGCTTCCCGGGCAAGCGCCTCCAGGTCGGCCCCAACAAATCCATGGGTGATCTCAGCAAGCTTTTCCAGATCTACATCCATCGCCAGGGGAATGCCCCTGGTATGAATGTGAAGAATTTCAAGTCTGCCTTTTTTATCAGGAATGGAAATCGAAATTTCGCGGTCGAAACGTCCCGGCCTTCTCAGTGCCGGATCAATGGAGTTGGGAATATTGGTGGCGCCGATCACGATCACCTTGCCCCTCGATTCCAGCCCGTCCATAAGTGAAAGGAGCTGGGCAACCACTCGTTTCTCCACCTGCTTCTCACCGCCCATATCTTCCCTCTTGGGTGCAATGGCATCAATTTCATCGATGAAAATGATCGCGGGTGCATGCTGATTGGCCTCCTCAAATATTTTCCTGATGCGCCCTTCACTCTCCCCATAGAATTTACCCATGATTTCGGGACCGGAGATATTGATGAAGTAGGCATCTGTTTCATGAGCCACAGCCCTGACAATCAACGTTTTTCCTGTTCCCGGAGGACCATAAAGGAAAACTCCCTTCGGAGGCTGAATACCCAGTCGTTCAAATATTTCAGGGTATTTCAACGGGAGTTCAATCATTTCCCTGATCCGCTGAACCTGGTTTCCAAGTCCTCCGATGTCTTCGTACGACACTTTACTTTTCTTTTCACCGGTCTGGTTTGCCAGTTCAAGCTGGAAAGTGGTGTTAGGGTGAATGATCACGACGCCGTCGGGACTGACGCCGGTTACCGTATAATCCACAGAACGTGAACCAAAAAGGTTTGCCCGGACTTTATCCCCTTTTGTTACCGGAAGGCCGTTGATAAGTGATCCAATGTATTTGGCATCATCTGTTTTGAATGATGATCCGGATTTTGTATCCGGTTTGAGTTTTATTTTTGAGGCCTGACGACAGTTCGTTTTGAGGATCGACACCTTTTCGTCAATTCCTGCCTGGGCATTCTCCCGGGTTATCCCGTCAATCTGGATAATTCGCTTATCGCGGTCCTCAGGGTAACATGGCATAATCTTGACCGGGGTGGGACGTTTGCCTTCAATCACAATAACATCGCCACTTTCCAGGCCGATCAGTTTCATGTCCTTGGGATCGATCCTGGCAATTGCCCTTCCTACATCCTTTACCAGGGCTTCTTTTACCCTCAACACAATTTTATCTTTAATCATATTTTTAAAATATTATGCTGATTAACTTATTCACAGTTTAAAAATGATTTTAGGTGATTCAAAGAGGCCAGTCCTTTGATTTCTGTAGCAAACATGGGCACTTCAACCTTGTTCAAACTGCCGAATATTTTCCGGATATCCTGAATATAGGGTTGCTGACCCTCTTTTCTCTTTTTACAAAAATCGCACTCGTCCTGCATCATCACATTGTTCACGATCATTTGGCGGGGGATAATCCCGGATCTGCCAAGATCAACAAGCAGCCTGCCGGTTTCCATAATCGCCATGGATTCGGGGATGCAAACAGGGATAAACTCACATTTGGAGTTATCCCTGATTAGATTTTCAATACGTTTAACTGTTTTTTTCAGGCTCAGCAGCAAGGCATCCACCTCATCCTGCTTATAAGTGCCGGAAAAACTGGTGATCATGTAGCGATACTTCCATCTCATTTTAGAGGCAACCTTAATCCATTCATCCAGCATTTTTGGAGATGAAATAAGGCGCAAAGCATGCCCGGTCGGGGCTGTATCCACCACATATTTTTCGTAAGCACCCTCTTCAATAAAATCAATGATGGTTTTAAAACTCATCACCTCATCAATACCGGGAATCGTCAGGGAGAGCATCTCTTCGATATCCTGTTTGTCCAGACTGGTAGCGGTTTCAAACAACCTTCTCAGTACCGGCTGTTGCTCCTTGATAAACCTTTCAAGCGCCTCATCGGCTACCACTTCAATAGCAGACAGATTCTCAGTACCGTCTACCTTGGTAACTCTGAAACCAATATCCTGTCCGAGACAATCTGAAACCGAATGGGCCGGATCTGTTGAGATGAGCAATGTTTTTGACTGTTCAGCCAACGACATGGCTGTGGCAATCGCACAACTGGTTTTTCCAACACCGCCTTTTCCGCCGAAGATGATAAGTTCAAGGTCGTTGTTTCGTAAACCAGCAAGTGCCATGACATTTATTTTTTTATCCTGATCTCAAGGATTCCATTGGTGAATTTATGACGGAGGTTTTGTTTAATGGCTTTAACCGGAAGCAACAGCTCTTTTCGGTAGATTCTGCTTTTGCTGGCAGCTGAAATTTCGAGGATGTCCTCCTTAAGATCAATCTTAAGGTCTGTTTCCTCTATTCCCGGCATTTCAGCAATAATTACGAGCTCATTCTTTTCATTGAACACATCGGTAATCGGCTCACGCTCTTCATCCACCTTGGGACCCTCCGGAGTCTTTTTGATGTTCCCGAAGGTCTCAACCTTAGGGGTTCCGCCACCCGCGGTGTTGATCGTAAACCCATAGACTCCCTTCATCCCCTTCTTAATGTGGTCAAAATTAATCTCCCCCTCCTTTTTGATACCACCTTTATCTTCGAGTTTTCCGGCAAGATCAACCAGTTTTTCGATGCCCTTAAATAACCCTCCAAGTCCGAACAGGTCAAAATCAGCATCCTCTGCTTTTTCTTTATTTTTATCTTTTTCCATTTTTCATCTTGATTTAGGGTTATAACTTATTTTATAACGTGATATCAGGTGATTTTAAATATTCATATCGTATCAGGGCCGGCCTGCTCAAACATTATCTTTTTCACAGCGCTTCCTCATTCTTATTCTTTCATAACCCAGAAGACTTCCTGAAGCACTCACACGTACCTCATAAATCCCCAGAAGATCAAGATTTGCAGATTCCGAAGCCTTTTCAGTCATCTCAATGGTGATATGCCATACATCTGCCTCTTTGTTTATTCCAATTGCTTTGGGAGAACTGAATCCTGTAAGCTGGAGCAACCCCGAATTGGCAATTTCCACAATATCTTTGATTTCCATGTTATCCTGTATTGAGGTTTTTTTACAAGGGCTTGTTTTGTGCTTCCAGTTTCTCAAGCCTGGCCTCGAGCGTCTCCTGTTGCTGCATGAGCTCTTTTTCCCTGGCTTTCGTCGACAGGTAGGTATCTTCCTGCCACCAGTTAATGCCCATCTCCAGAGCCTTGTCAACGGAACAAACCAAAAGTCTGATTTTTATGGTGAGTAATTCAACATCCGCAAGACTTATTTTTATATCACCTGCAATAACGATCCCTTTATCCAGTACCCTCTCAAGAATATCAGCAAGGCCGGTCGCGTTAATTGATTTGGTTGGTTCTGACATTGTATTATTATTTATTAATAGTCAATCGACATCGTTTTCCACTCCTTTTTTTCATCTTTTTTAGACTTCTTTACCTTTTCAGGAGCGGGAAGGTTATGCATCTCTCCCGCTTTTTCATCATAGTAAGCCTGGATCTCCTTCAACCTGTTCTGGATGAGTTCAAGCCGCTGGAGTATCCTGATCTCTTCAGTCTTCAGCCTCGTTCGCTCCTTTTCAAGCATATACAATTTAATAAAATCAGAATCCTCCTTGTTGGGGATCCCCGATTTGACAACACCCTGCATACTTTTGATGCTCTGAAGTCCTTTTATTGCAGCTGTAATTGGCATATGACTGGTTTTGAGAATGTGAAATGATTATAACCTGTTAATGGATGTGTGCTTTACGAAAATTGGTCGATCAGTTCGTTTACGATGATTTTTACCTTTTCCTGGTTAGTTTTTGAACCAATCCTGCTGGTTTCGGAGGTAAGAATATCCTGGCAGATCTTCCTGAACATATCTTTGGATTTTGAAGGAGTCGTTTTTAAGGTCGCCAGGGTCTTGGCAATCATGATCGAACCGCGAATCGTAGGATCAAACTCGGTTTTTCCCGATTCGCGCAGCCCCCTGACAATTTTTACGATCACCTCCGTATCCTTCAGTGAAAGATCTGATTTAGCCCGTGTAATCTTCAATTCGGTCTCAAAATCAAAATGGTCCAGGTCCATGGTTACCATCCGGTCACGCAAAGCATCCTGGGTGCGGTTCACTCCGGCATATTCCTCCGGATTTGAAGTAAAGATTGCCCGGAACTCCGGGTGCACCTTCATGTAGTAATCCTCCTCCTTTGCTGCAGATGTGCTGAGCATTCTCTCCTGCAGGATTGGCAACAGGATGTTATTTGCCTCGGGCCGCGAACGCGTAAATTCATCATAGATAAGGGTGAAACCATTTTTTACCGCGATGGTTAACCGGTTGTTCACCCATTGTTTGCTCATATCCTCTTCATACTTGTGAACCGAATGAATGAACTTATCATCCAGTTTTTTGTATTTGTATCCCTGTTCACTCCCGATCAGATCAGAGGTCTTATACTCGGCATCACCATGAATAATAACCACAGGTCTGCCTATTTTACTGGCCAGGTGCATGGCAACGGTAGTTTTTCCGGTTCCCGAAGGACCCCTGAAATGTACCGGAAATCCCGCTTTTATGTAAGTCAGGCCACGATTGGTGATATCTTTAATGTAATCAGTTTCTACAAAATTCGACATTGGCCTTAGCTCAAGTACGGTGTTCATTTCATTGGTGTCGCTCATGGCTTATTTGTTGAGGGTTGAATGGTTGTTTTTATTTCTGGTGATAACTGACTGATCAGGTTGTCAATTGATTGTTTTTACTATCTATTCCTTCTTATGAACTAAAAGGCTGTTTTGGTAATTTCTTTAAAGTTTCATTCCAAATTGTTCTGGCCTCTTCAATATCATGGAGTATCTGCTTCTTTGCCTTCAGGAATCCTGCTTCCTTCAATTTAAAGCTTTCCAGGGCCTCCTTCCGTTTCTGCATGCTTTGCCTTAATTTATCTCCGACATTGTTCATGGTTCCATTGTATTTTGTCAGGCTTCCTGTACTGAGTCTTTCATTATCAATTAAACCCTTTGCCTTTGCAACGGGTACAGGGCAGACCATCGCTCGATTTTCCGGTTCCCTTACATTGTGAACAGGGCATGGAGCCCTCCAGCGTATTATATCCTTTTCCTCCGCATACAATGCATGCAACCCGCGCACCCAATGGATTTTTACCCGTACCTGAACAAAATGGACATTTTCTCATGGGTTCTTCCACCTCTACTTTACCCTCTCCGTTGCAGGCAAGGCAATTAGAAATAGGTGAAAGTAAGTCAAACGGATCCTTTCCTGCTCCTCCACAAAATGCACATATGATTGTTTTTGTCATGGCATGGTGCTTATGTTTGTTAAAAAGTGCGGAGTCGAAGCAATTGAACAAGGAGATGGATCAATTTGCTTCGACTCTGCACGTAAGCTTATGGTTATTTCAGGGGGAAGTAAATATTGTCGATCTTTTGTACTTTCCCGGCTTCCAGCAAATTCTTCGCAATATACCCGAGCTTCATCCTTGTTTCTCCGAGTGGAAGTTCCATTTCCGAAATTCTCGTGCCTTTGGGATGTTTGCTGATATAATCCAGAACTTTTGCCTCGAGGGTCATGGGCTCTTTTGGAGGTGCAATAACTACCGGTTTTTCCTTCACCAGAGCTTCCTTTACAACTTTAACCGGGGTTTCTTTCACAACTTTCACCGGAGCCTCTTTCACAACTTCCACCGGTGCTTCAACTTTCACCTCTTTCTTTTCTGCTTTCCTGGCAGGTTGCTTGGCAGGTTTTACAACTCCGGTTTTCCTGATCTGTTCCATCTCGGTTTGCATTTTATCCCATGAAGCAGCAGCATCAACGCGGTTTTGCAAAAGATCACCCAGCATTCCGCCCGTGTATTTTTCAATGTCCTTCACCTCTTTGCGGATCCCCTTGATGGAAACCTGAATGCCCTTCATGATGCGATGATAATCGCCCATTCTTTCTACTTCACCATTGGCGAGATCTTTTCTCAGCTTTTGTGCGGTCTTTTGATTTTCTTTGCTGATCTCTGCCAACCTCTTTTGAAATCCCTTTAACATGGTCCGGGTGTATCCAACACGTTCGGCAAGGTTCTTACTTAATTCAGAACGAAGTTCGGCCGACATATCCAGGTGCTCTTTTTCAAACTGGCTGAGCATGTTGTTCGTGTTCTGGAAAATCGTTGAAACCTCCTCATTGATATTTTTAATATCGGCATTGATACTTTTCATGAGGGCATCGAATTCCTTCATTCTCAATTTTTCATTCTGCTTCCTGTCTGCCCTACCGGTCTTGAAGAATTTATTTAATTCTTCGGCCATATTTGCCCGGTCGCTTGAAAAATCATTGATTAAATTCAGGGTGGAAGCTTGAATCGACACAACCTCTTTCTGGATGGAAGCTATCGTACTATGAATTCCAGACATCAATCCGTTGAAAGCTGAAAGGCGTTCCCTCTCTCCTTTTGCAAGTCCTTTTCTAAGGGCTGCTGCATTGGCATGCAAAGTTGCGGCCATTTCCATTTGATCTTTGCGGAAACCGTCGAGGGTGCTCTGCACATCGTTTACAAGCTCTTCATTTTCCTTGATCCGTTGTTTGAACGAAGAGAGTAACTCTTCCGTCAAATTTTTCATTTCTGATGCTAGTCCCATTTTTTTATCTCCTATTTTTAATTAAATGTTTGGTTTTCTGGTTTAGTTGATTTCTTTAATTATCTGGTCTTTAATCTTTTTAACATCCCGTACTAAAATCTGATCTCCCTTTTCTAGCAGGTTTTCAAGGCATGACATCATTTTATTGTGCATTTTCTGAAAATCAAGAAATGTCTTCATGACACTCTCTTTTCTTGTTTCCTGAAGCTCGGAGATCCTTGAAAGCTGTTCCTTGATGATGGTAATTTTTTCGCAGTTGTCCTGTGAAGTAATATCTTTTATGCCCAGCAAACTGTTTTTAAGCGATTGGGCAGTCGTTTTCTGAGCTTCAACAAAGTTCAGGAACTGGGTTTCGGCATCTTTTTCCTTTTCGTCGAGGGCGTTGAGAATGCCCGACATCATGGTGTTATAATCTTTTTTTCTGAGGGAGCCATTTTTTGCAAGGTTCTCGCACAGCTGCGAATTTAAAATGTCCCTTTCCTTTTTTAATTCATTTAATGAATGGTGAACATTATCGAAGAGGAAATGAGAAGATTCGGTAATATTCTCAGATGACTGGAAGGCGGTTTGTATTTTTTGGATCCGGGATTCGTAAGAGGTTATAATATTGCCAAAAAAACCATCAATGTTTAAAGCAGGCTGGGTATTCATGTGGGGAGAAGGGTTGATTGGTGATTAGACTTTTTGTTTGATCGAAAATATTCTGGAAGAAAAGAGAAATTCCTGGTAAATCATGCTTGCGGGTCTTTTGCCTGGAAGGATGTTTAGCAAGAATAACTGCTCAACTGCAAGATGCCTTATGCGGCTTTTGCAGTTAATCCGATTGCTTCTGCATATTTCAGATAAGTTTCAACAGAGGCTACCACAACCCTTGCTTCAATAGCAAGCAGTTCGATACCAACCAATGATACTCTTACCCATGCGTCAACTACAACACCTTTGTCAAGGATACGGTCGATTACCTCTACGAGGCTTGATGACCCGATTGTTTTTTCTACTGCCATTTTTTTAATCTCCTATATTTAATTTGTAAAAACCGTGCTTTACGTGAGGGACGGTTTACCTCTTGTGTGATCAGTCTAATCAAATGGCAGGCCGAAAAAAGCAGCCAGCATGATCCTTCCCAATTTATGCTTGGTAATGAACTGAAAATGAATGATAAAAAAAATGCTTTTTTTTTCAATATCTCGCTTTTATCGAAGACCGGCTTTCTTTTACAGAATCGTTTAAAAAATAAAAACACGTAAATACGCGAAAACGCGTGGTAAAAAATGCTGAATGTTCAAACCTGAGAGGAAAGAACAGTTTCCCCGGGGATTTGATTTTTAATTATTTTTGCGCCTTTTAAGAACTATGAAAAAATTAATATATATACCCATCGTTCATAACAGCGCCGATTTAGGATCGCTTGGTTCACAACTATCTTCAGAAGGAGCGCGGAAATACGGGGATTCTCTCTGGCAGGATCATCTTGAACAGGTTGATAAATCGTGGAACAACGTTGAAATTGAAATTTCCAGGCAACTGAAGCGTACGCCATTAACCAAGGTTAAAATATACCAGGACGGTTTACCGGTTGTAGATGAAATCGGGATTAAAATTGTAAATGATGCCGCAAAAAACGGAAGTAAAAACTATTTAATCATTCAGGGGTTGCTCGCCAGAGGAGCCAAACTTGAACTCGCAGAAGATAAAGCGCTCTTGCTTAGGGAATATTACCTTTTAGCTGATATCAACAATGCTGATACTCCGGAGAAACAAATGGAATCATTTCTGACATATCAAAAGATATCCCAGGAATTACTGAATAGCCGGGATGTTTATATCGCAAATCAAATTAATGAAACACTGCAAGAGGGCGAGTTGGGAATAGCTTTCTTTGGCGCTTCACACTCCATCGTTGATAAAATAGATAAAAATATTAAAGTTATTATTATTCAGATGTTTAAGGATTCTATTTCACTGAGTTTAATAAAAAAGTAACAATAATCAAAAACTGTATCCAATGAGGTTGAGAGCTATTCCAACAATAACTTCCACCGGAAACAACAGAAGAAAAGCGCCAACTTCTCTTAATGGGTTGGCTCATATGTCACTTGGCCGTTTTATCTCGGAAAGGGAAAAGTCACGAAGGCATGAGGAGGGTTATGACACCTGGGATTTAAAATTGTAACTGATGTTGTCAGCCCCCACTCAGTCAATGGATCAAGGCCGGGCTTTCTGATCCCTGTTGTGTACAATGCCGGGGAGATAGATTCATATTTACTATTAACCACGATTGGCGATATATTGGAATATGAAATAATGCGGGATCTCAATTTTTGCTGTGGGGGTAAATGTATTGCCGGATACTCTGAAAAGATAAAGGTAGAAACCGAAAGAAAGGAGTTTTGCCCGAACCGGCTCTTTCGCGATGAGATTTATCTGCCTCAGCTAATGCAGGTGTACGATCCGTTATCAATGCACGTTGAATTAAAGAATCACGGAGTATGGATTACCTACCAGAAAAATTGATCAGTCCATTCCTTTGAATTCCTCTCCGCTGGAGCTGCTGAGATCATATTTCTTCATTTTTCTGCTCAGGGCATCACGGTGTATCCCCAGGGCATCGGCGGCCGATTGCTGATTGTAATTGGCCCGTTTAAGGGCTTTTTGTATCAGGGTGAGTTCATTCAGTTTCAGATTTACTGAATCAGCCTGTTTATCCAGGATGGATGTTTTTTGAGGTTTAACCGGGAAATCATGAATGCTCAGTATGCTTCCTTTACACAGGATGATGGCTCTTTCAACCATGTTTTTCAATTCCCTGACATTGCCGGGAAAATCATATTTCTGCAGCGTAGTAAAAACCTCCGAGGCAATCTGAAGATTCGGCCTGTTGAATTTCGTTGCATAAACCTGGACAAAATGAATAAGCAGTGGCTTGATATCCTGGACCCGTTCACGCAGCGGCGGAATGTGTATATGTAAGGTGTTTAGCCGGTGAAGCAGGTCAAGTCTGAACTTTTTCTTCTCAACGCTGTAATGAATGTCATGATTTGTAGCAGATATGATGCGGAAGTCGGTTTTTATCTGGGTTGTCTCTCCCACCCTTGTGATGACCTTCTCTTCCGTTGCACGCAGAATTTTCGCCTGAAGGCTGAGCGGCATATCCGCAATTTCATCAAGGAAAAGTGTTCCCTTGTTGCATACTTCAAAAAATCCCATTTTATCGGTGATGGCCCCGGTAAAAGACCCCTTTTTATGGCCAAAGAACTCGCTTTCAAGAAGCGTTTCCGTAATTGCACTGCTGTTCACCGCACAAAAGACATGATCCTTCCTGGTACTGGAATAGTGAATGATCCGGGCAATGTTCTCCTTTCCTGTTCCACTTTCACCCGTAATCAATACATTGGCATCGGGATAATTTGAAGCAGTCATTGATTGTTCAAAAACTTCCAGAATCTGAGGGCTGATCCCGATAAAATGACGGTCGATTTTCTCTTCAAGTGTTTTGGAAATCAAGGAATTTCTTTCCTCCATCTGTTTCAATTTCCTGTGTAACTGGAGGTATTTCTGGGTACGTTCAATGGCAATCTGAATGTCGATGTACCGGAATGGTTTGCGCAGGTAATCGAATGCACCCAGCCGCATGGCCTTGATCACTGTGTCCATGTCGCCGTGAGCTGAAATGATAATGACCTCCATATTCGGGTATTGAACTTTCACATCCTTCAGAATATCGAGGCCGTTCACGCCGGGGAGCCTTACATCAAGGATCAGAAGATCAATGTTATGATGGGTTAAAATTTTCCGTCCTTCCCTTTCGGTATTGGCCTCAAATGACTCATAATCTGCTCCCTGGAAAAACCCGCTTAATTCTTCTGTAAATTGTTTCTCATCGTCAAGAATAAGGATTTTGATTTTCTCTTTTTCTCCCATTAATTTTTTATTTGGCTTTTAAAACGAGTTTTATTTTTGTTCCATGAACGGGTTCGCTGGAAATATCAATGGTCCCATTCATCTCCTTGATTATCTGGTAACAGATGGATAATCCGAGCCCTGTTCCCTTGCCTTCATCCTTTGTGGTATAAAAAGGAAGTATGATGTTGTTGATATCTTCGTTGCTTATGCCTATGCCATTGTCGGTAACTTCAACGATGATATTTTTAGTTTCCTGATAGGAGTTGATTCCGATCACCATGTCAATTTCATCCCGTTTACTGTTTTTCATATCCATTACGGCATCTTTGGCATTAACCAGCAGGTTTATGATAACCTGCTCAAATTTATAGGTATTTCCGATGATTTGAGGAATTTGTTCCTCCAGGTTAAGTACGAGCCTGATGCCAAGATGTTTGAACTGTTCCGCGATCATTGAAGCTGCATTTTCGATGCTGGCATTGATATCGAAGGTGGACAACACAAAGTCGTCGTGGCTTCTTGAAAATGCCCGGATATGGTCTATGATATTCCTGATCCGGGTGATATTTTCAAATATTTTATCAGATTTGTTTTTCAGATATTCCAGACTGATGTTATCTGTCTTTGCAGACTCAAAAAGAATCTTATCCATCACCATGGAGATAATATTCAATGGCTGGTTTATTTCATGTGCAATGCCGGAGGCCATTTCACCAAGGTTAGCCATGCGGTCGGCATGGATCTGCTTTGTCTCCATCTTTTTGCGTTGTGAAATATCGCGGATAATGATCATAAACGAAATAGGTTCACCATGCTGACCCTGGATCAGTGTGGCGCTGCTTTCAGCAGGAAATAATGATTGGTTGGTCTTCCTGATCTTTAATCCGATATTTTGTGCAAGACCTTCATTCATTGTTTTTTCAAAGATCTCATTCATGGCATCATTTTCATCGGGCGGGACGAACTGGAAAATATCCTTCCCAACAAGGTCTTCACGGCTATCAGCGCCAAATAATTCAAGTCCTATATCCGACACCTCGGTAATGATACGCTTTAAATCGACCAGTAAAAACCCATCCGGCGAGGCATTTAACATCGTCTTGTATTTTTTTTCGCTAACCTTCACCGTCTCCTCTGCCTCTTTGCGTTCGGTGATATCCACCATATTGATAAGGCATTGTTTGTAATTTCCCACGACCACCCCATCAATGTGAACATACCTTTTTCCTTCGGATTCTGCTTTGAGCATGACTTCGCATGTCTCCTTGCCTTTGGTTTTAAAAATATTCTGGAAAAAGGTGTTGAAGACAGGGAGCGTATCTTCCGAAATGTAAATCTCGAAACAGCTGTTAAGCAATTCAGAGCGGTCCTTTCCCAGCATTTGGGCTCCACTGTGGTTTAGTTCAATGATCTCATTTTTTAATGAAAGGGTAAAATACCCGGAAGGTGCAAATTCATAGAGCTCGGCATATTTTTCAAAGGCAACCTCGGCATTGAGTTTGGAAAGCGCAAGTTCCTCATTCTGCATTTCAAGTTCCAACTGGTTTATCCTCAAGGCCTCCTCCATCACTTTTCGGTCGGTTATGTCCTTGGTAAAACCGAGGTACCGGGTATCGGAAAGTTTAACGACCTCTACTGTCCACCAACGCTTCGTCCCATTTTTATGTTTGAAGATCAGATCAGAAACACTGATTCCTTTGATAACACCCTCTCTGAAATGATCCAGTCCGGCCTGAAGCGATTCTTCAGGCAGAATATCAGAAATGGACATGGAGAGCAGCTCAGATTTTGAATATCCGGTTATTTTGCATGCCGCATCGTTCACTTCAACATACTTACCGTAATGATTTGCAACAAAAACCCCGTCTGGTGCATTGTTGATATAGCTCCTGTATTTTTCCTCACTTTTGGTAAGGGCTGCATTGGCCCGGGTCAAAGCATCGGCCGACTCCTTTAGCAACATGGCATTCCGGCTGATGGTCTGCTTTTGATTGAAAAGATCGAGAAAAACATTGACTTTGCTGATCAGAATCTGATTGTCGGTTGGCTTGAAAATATAATCAACCGCTCCTGAATCATATCCCTCAAATACCTGCATTTCATTCAGATGGCTCGCTGTAAGGAAAATGATTGGCACCTTTCCACCCGGCCTGGCATTGTTCAATTTTACTGCCAGTTCATAGCCATTCATTTCAGGCATATTTACATCGATAATAGCAAGGGCAAGTTCAACACCATCTGTTTTGTCCAAAGCTTCCTGGCCCGACAACGCCTGAATCAGGTTTACTTTGATCCGTTTAATAATTGCTTCAAGAAAAAGTAAGTTCTCCTCCGAGTCATCTACAATCAGCAGATTGGGTTTCTGTTTCATATTTTTTATTCCCCGTTAAATTTGATCGTTTTCCCTTTCCCTGTTTACGGAGATCTTTTGTCGATTTGTCCTGTAAAAGTAGTGGAAAAATCAGAACATCATTATAGAACTGACCGTTTTCTTTTATTTTTTACCTTTGTCAGTCAATATTATACCTAAAAACCAGGAATGCTTGCAGATAATTTTTTTGAGACAATCTTATTTAACTTAGAGAAAACGGAGGGGCCTGAACAACAGCTCCATGCGGTTGTCATCTTAAAATCCGATCATCAAATTTTCAGCGGTCATTTTCCAGGCAATCCGGTAGTCCCGGGAGTTACCCAGGTCCAGATGGTCAAAGAAATGGTTGAAAAGGCATTGAATCACCCGCTCAGGCTATATGAATCTGATAACATAAAATTTTTATCAATGATTGATCCGAGGTCGGTTTCCCGGCTTGAACTGGCCATTGGCATCAGGAATATTGCTGATAACAACTATGCCGTTAATGCAGTGATATCATCCGGTGACAAAGTGTTTTTTAAATTCAAAGGAAAATTCGAATTGGAAAATTAATGTCAAAGAAAACTTCAATTACCTTCGCTGCCAGAGGTTATGAGCTTGATTCATATGGCCATATAAACAATTCGGTGTACCTCAATTATTTCGAGCATGCCCGATGGGAATTTTTCCGGGAGATGGACCTGTACCAGTTTTTAAAGGAGCAGGGGAATCTCCCGGTTGTAACCGATGTACATATTCGTTATCAACGCGAGATTAAACTGTTTGATGTGTTGACGATCGAATCGTTTTGTTTCCAGGAAAAGCCCTATCTTATTTTTCAGCAGAAAATAATTAATAAAGCAATCAACATGACTTCGGCCAGGGCAACAACCAAATTGATATTCCTTGATGCTGATAAGATTGCGAAAGATGTTCCTGTTGAAATCTTAGACAAAATTTAAGTTCCGCCCGCATGGATAAAGTTGATTCGGTTACATTTGAAATCACAGACCATCTGGGAATTATCACCCTCGATCTTCCGCCGGGGAACTATTTGCCAATCCCTGGATTCATCCCCCTGGGGCTGTTTGAACAGTGGATTGGGCAAGATGATCTAAAAGGACTGATCATTAAAGGAAATGGTAAAAATTTTTCAGCAGGTGGAAACCTTGAACAAATTTTTAAAGCCGGCAGGAAATCATCGGAGATCCAAGGCCTTATGGATGAAGGGATCCTCCTGCTGAATCGCATTCAGGATCTTGATATTCCTGTTATCGCTGCGATCAACAACATATGCTTTGGCGGCGGACTTGAAATCGCACTGGCCTGCCATATCCGTGTGGCTTCAGAAAATGCTCTTTTTGCATTTCCCGAGGCCAACCAGAACCTGATGCCCGGCATGGGAGGAACTTACAGGCTCCCTGGTCTGATCGGGCATCAGCAGGCTCTCAATTTGATCCTCGGTGGGGATATGGTGAATGCAGCAACCGGGAAAGAGATGGGCCTCATTGATTATATTGCTCCAAAAAATCAGGCATTTGAATTTTCACTGAACCTGATGTATAAAATGACACATGACCGGCCGCTCAAGGTAATTAAATCGATCATGAAGTCATTGAGCAACGTCAGGACACTTGGCCGGGAAATGGCAATGGCGGAGGAAACCAGGCTTTTTTGCAGCCTGGCCGCGGATGAAGCCGAACGCCGCAAAACAGAGGAGGCCTGATCAATGGAGCTTCAATGGGACATTGAGGAAGGCATTGGCTGGCTGAGACTGAATCAGCCCCCATCGAATACCATGACCATTGCTTTCTTCACCGAATTGCGATCGCTCGTACAATCAATCAAATCAGCCCCCGGCCTGAAGGCATTGATTATCTGCGGTATGGGTCGGCATTTTTCATCAGGAGCTGAAATCAATGAATTGCTTCAAAATATTGATGAGCAGGTCATGCTGGAAAACTACCGGTCGTTTGTCATGATTGAACAGCTTGACATCCCTGTTATTTCAGCTATCCGGGGTGTGTGCATTGGATCAGCTTTTGAACTGGCGCTTTTCAGCCATTTCAGGATTTGTTCGGAGGATGCGGTTCTCGGGCTGCCTGAGTCAAATTTCAATCTCATGCCAGGCATCGGAGGCATCCAGCGGGTCGCCAGGCTGGCCGGAACTGCGAAAGCACTTGAAATCACACTTAGGGGGAATACATTCCCTGCTTCCGACGCTTTTGCCATGGGTCTTGTTGATGCGGTTGTTCCCAGGGGAGAATTACTTCCGTTGTCGATACAAATTGCAAAAGCACTGCCTGATAAAATAGATATGGCAAACCGCTCCATCTATCTTCATAAATATATCAAACCAACGCATGCATAATCCTGATTCTGAAATTTTTGTCAAGGTTGCCGGCAGCGGCTCTTTTCTTCCCGGATTACCCATCCCCGCCAGTGAGGTTGATTATTTCCTTGGAGAACTGACTGAGGCACCTGAAAAGATCAGGAAGTGGTTAAAGCGTATCAGGAATTTAATGAAGGAACTGGTTGATGTCGAATATTATCACTTCGCGCTGGATCCGGTAACACGGCAATTCACGGAGGACAATGTCACCATGGCAACAAAGGCAGCCATGTCGGCCATTGGGGATGCCGGTTTAACCAGCAGCGACATCGATCTGATTGTATATGGCAGTGCCCACCAGGACCAGATGCCTACAGCCAGCGTTCGGATCCAGGAGGCCCTGGGGATTGAACAGTGCGCAGAAATTTCAGTGCATGCCAATTGTACTTCGGCATATAAGGCGTTGCTTCTTGGCTCCGACCTGGTTCGTAACGGGAGGTATAAAACAGCCCTTGTTGTGTCATCAGGCATATCCTCGTCGGAACTGGTCGCTGAATATTATAACCAGCCACTGGTCAAAAAGGAAGAACTTTTTTTGCGGTATTTTTTAAGTGACGGTGCTGCCGCCATTATATTGCAGGCCTCAGATAACAGAAGGAACGGCCTGTTTGTTGAATATAACTACATTGAATCGATCGGTGGAAAGAAACCATCGGCCATGGGAAATAAACGGCCTGCCTATTATATGAATCCAAAGGAGGAATATGACCTTGGGTATCATCATCTGGCCCAGATGTTCCAGGAGGAATTGCGTGAAAATTTTCATGAGAGGGACGGATCGGTATTTCTGAAGGGATTAAAGCGGATGCTTGCCTTGCACCCCGTAGAGATGGACAAACTCAGGTTTTTCCAGGTCAATTTTCCCTCCAAACATATTGCAGAGCTGATCATGGATGAATGCGCTGAAATAGGTATTCCGCGTCAGAAACTGTACTCGAAAATGGCCGACATGGGTTATATTGGTCCTCCGATGGCCCTGCTATGCCTGGATAAAATCAGGAAAGAGGAAAAACTTGAAGATGGCGAAATAATCCTGAGTTTTGTGACTGAAGTCAGTAAATTCATGCAAGGCGGATACATTATAAAGAAATACGGATGATTGAAAAGAAACGATATTCCTTATATCTTATCAGTCCCCGCCAGCGGTTTGTCAATTATCCCGCGCACAGCGAGATGGCAAAAATGTTCGGAAAGCGAAGGCTGATGATCCCGCTCGCCTTGCCGACCATTGCTGCGTTGACACCTGATCACTATGACATCCGCATATTTGATGAGGAGATAGAGGATCTGCCGAAAAACGGGAATCCCGATATCATTGGGATCACAACACTTGCCGCAACAGGAAAGAGGGCCTTTGAACTGGGAGACCGGTATCGGGCTGCCGGTGCAAAAGTAGTTTATGGCGGGCCCTATGCCTCTTTCATGCAGGAGGAGGCCTTGAAACACGGTGATTGTGTGATTGCAGGTGAAGCCGAAGGAAAATGGGAACAATGCCTCTCTGATTTTGAAAAGGGTTGCATGAAACCTGTGTATGAATCCGAAACCTATGTTGATTATACCACGCAGAAGCCTCCGCGGTGGGACCTGGTTAACATGAAACGGATCTTTCAGGTTGCCATTCAGGTCTCCCGCGGATGTCCGTTTAATTGCGACTTTTGCCTTGTTTCCAAAAATTTCGGAAGAAAAATGCGTTACCGGGATATTGGGAATGTGGTGGAAGAGATAAAAGCAGCCCCTTCCAAATATTTTTTCTTTGTGGATGACAACCTTACCATCAACAAGAAATATGCAAAGGAGCTGATGCTGGCCATCATTCCGCTGAAAATATCCTGGGGGTGCATGTGCAGCCTCGATGTCGCCACAGATGATGAACTACTGAACCTGATGGCCGAAGCGGGCTGTTTCAATATCCTGGTAGGTTTTGAATCGCTGAATCCTGACAGTCTGGATGAATCTCAGAAACACCATAACCGCGGCGGAAAAATATATGCAGAGGCTATCCGGAAAATTCATGCAGCCGGAATCCATATCAATGCGAGCTTCGTTGTCGGATTCGATAATGATACCCTGGCTGAATTCGACAGGATTTTCGATTTTTCATTGCAATACAACCTGCCCCATGTAAATCTTCACCTCCTGAATGCTCCACCGGGAACCGAAACCCACCGGAAATTCAGAGAAGAGGGACGACTGCTCGCATGTGACCCGGAACTGGGTGTCGGTCACTTTCCTACCCTGCAGTACATGAACATGTCACAGATCGACATCTTTGACAAATACATGGATACCATCATAAAACTGTATTCCTTCGACACTATCAGGAAAAAGGGCGAGGCATTGTTCAGCAACGGAGCCTTTACCCGGCCGGGTGGTGAAATCTCAATATTCATGAAAGCAAGACTATCATGGATCACCTTCAAAGAGTTTGTTCTGACCCGTGATCCGGACAGGAAAAAACTGTTTTCATATATTTTGAACCTCATCCGGACAAAACAAATCGCCATTGACAAGGGGCTTGGGTTCCTGCTTTCCATGTTGGGTTATAACCGCCACATCCGTGCCCACCAGCGGAACATGACCACATACAGGCAAATTGTGATGAACCAGGACAAGGGGCCGTGGAAGAAAAAGGTAACAGGGTGACAGGGTAACAGGGTAACAGGGTAACAGGGTGACAGGGTAACAGGGTAACAGGGTTATGAGTGAAAAAGTATTACAAACAAAACGTATAAACAGAGTCGGCATTGTCGGTGAGGGGAAGATGGGGACGGGTATCTTTTACTATCTGGTCAATTTTGGCTTTGATCTGGTTTGGTTGTGCAGCCCCGAGGCAGATACCGAAAAACTCAGCAGGCAATTTGGCAAAAAAATCAAGCGTTCGCTTGATTCCGGAATGATGGACCAGCAACAATATGACCGGCTTTTACTTACTCCCATTACCCAAAATATCGCCGGTTTATGTGACTGCGACCTGATCATCGAGGCAATTCCGGAAGTACTGGAACAGAAAAGAGACCTTTTTCTGCATCTTGATAAATGGGTTAAGCCTGATGCAATTTTCACCTCAAATTCATCTTCATTCAATCCTTCGGAACTCGTTCCTTCAGGCCAGAGAACAAGCCTTTTTGCCGGACTTCATTTCTTCTATCCTGTTCAGCTTAAAAACATTATTGAATTTACCATAACCGACGAAACCTCAGATCAGGCAATCCTGTTAATCGAATTATTTTTGAAGGCCATTGACCGCCGGTTCATCACGTTAAATGGAGATAACAGCTTCATCCTGAATAAAATCTTTCTTGATTTTCAGAATGAAGCCTTCCGGATCGTCCTTGCAGGGCATTGTACTTTTATCCAGTTGGATCAACTGGTAAAAAAGCACCTTCTGCCGTTCGGCGTTTTCGATTTCTGCGATAGTGTGGGAATCGACACGATGCTTGCCTCCATTGAGAATTACACCAGGAAATATCCCCATAAGGATTATTATGCATCGATGCTATCTGCCTTGCGGCACCTGGTTTCTGAAGGTAAACTGGGTATTAAATCCCAACAGGGTTTTTACACATATCCCTTACAGGCAGATTTGATGGAGGAGCCTTCCGGATCACCGGAAATAATTGAACATCTTCGTCAAACATTATACTCCTCATCAAAACGGTTTACTGCACTTTCACACATTCCGACCGGGGATATGAATTGGGCCATAAAAGAGTATTTGGGTATTGAGAAAGGACCATTCGAATAAACTGATTATATTTGTAAAAACTAAAATCGCCCGAATCATGAAAAAGATTGCCTTTGTTTCATTTATGGCAACCAGTATTCTGTTTGCCCTGGTTTTAATATTGAACCCGCAAACAGTCAATGGTTCAAAGAAATTCTCCGCGAGCGGACCCGGAACTGCCCTTCCCGACAGTGTATCAAAAGTGGTTAAAAGAGCCTGTATGGACTGTCATGCCGACGATGGAAATTTCATGGCAAAAGGGAAGATTAATTTCTCAGTCTGGGAGACATATGATGCTGAAAAGCAAATGAAAAAAGCGGAAGCTATGTGCAAAGAGCTTACAAAGTCTGCCATGCCGCCAAAAAAGTGGAGGGCCAATAACCCAACCGATATTCCGACGCAGGCCGAAGTTGACATGATTTGCAGGTGGGCTAAAAGTTTACAAAAATAAGTTTCCCGATGCCGAACGAAGTTGTAATCTCAGGGATGAGTCTGATTACATCCCTGGGTTTGTCATTGGAAGAAAATTGGAATAATCTTGTTGCCGGTAAAAGCGGAGTGAAAAACATCACCCTTTTTGATGCATCAACATTGGCTACACGGGTTGCAGCAGAAGTTCCAAAGGAATTTGAAGACTTGTCACGTTCCCTCATTAAGAAACGGGCAGCAAGCCAGATGACAAGAGTGACCCGGATGTGTGTTACCGCAGCCAAGATGGCCGTGTCCGATGCAGGTCTTGATTTTGACCAGGCTGACCGTGCACGTTGCAGTGTGATCATGGGCGTTGTAAATACGGGCAATTCAAGTACTGAAAGGGATACAACCCCTCAGAATACGGTGTTTAAAACCATGACCAACTCAATGCCCGCATGGATTTCACTTGAGTACCAGCTTGGAGGTCCGAATTTCGCAATCAATACGGCCTGTGCTTCATCGGCCTATGCCATCGCCTTAGGATATGACCTGATCAGGAATGGTCAGGCCGACATCGTAATCGCGGGCGGAGCCGATTCAATCATAAACTTTGAAGAGATCCAGGGATTCAATGCCTTATACGCTTTATCCGTAGCCAATGATCCACCCGGTAAGGCAAGTAAACCCTTTTCGAAAGACCGGGATGGATTCGTGATCGGCGAGGGTGCGGGAGTGCTGATCCTGGAATCAAAAGCTCACGCCAAGGCTCGTAATGCACATATCTATGCCGGATTGGCCGGTCACGCGCTGACCAGCGAAGGTTATAATATCATGGCCCCTATGAAGGATGGCGAAGGGATGGCGCAAACCATGGAACTTGCCATTAAAAATGCCGGGATTCAAAAGGAGGAGGTCGGATACATCAATGCTCACGGAACTGCTACTGAGCTGAACGATCGTTATGAAACCATGGCCATTAAAAAGGTATTCGGAGATTTTGCCGGCCAGGTTCCCATATCATCATCAAAGTCAATGCTCGGCCATACCATTGGAGCTGCCGGAGCTATTGAGGCCATTATAACCTCACTGAGCCTTCATCACGGCATTCTTACGCCAACTATAAATTATCATGAGCCTGATCCTGACCTTGATCTGGATTATGTGCCCAATGTGGCAAGACCAAAGGACATCCGGGTCGCCCTTTCAAATTCTTTTGGTTTCGGCGGTCACAACGCCACCCTGGTACTTAAAAAATACATCTCCTGAATTTTTACAAAAAAGTTCTATTTTTGCAAACTAAATTTAAAGATTCATGGCCGCGATAACTGAAAGCACAAAAAGCGAAGTCAAAGAGGTTGTTTACAGTTTTTTTGCTGAAGAATGTGAAGTTGACATTGCCCGGATCAATGATAACACCAGCATAATAAAAGATCTCGATGGAGATTCACTGATGTTTCTCGAACTGATTGAGATTTTCAAGAAAAAATACAACCTGGATATTGAACTGAAAGTCATAGGCAAATACGCTGTTAAACATCCTGTAGCCACCATTGGTCAATTGATCGACATGCAGTTGCTCATCATTGAGCACGAAAACCGGCTTCTGGAAATCGATCAATAACGGTAAAGGATACTTTGTCAGAAAATCATTTAGCGTTTATCTTTCCCGCTTTTACAAGCGACTATACTGACCATCCCGGCCTTCAGGTACCTGGTTTCAATGCCTGTTTCAACAATTTACTTGAGATTGCAGCCAAGAAGGCAGACCCGGCCCTTCTTGAATTTGATTTTACAGGGAAGACATTCCTTGACGATGAGTTACGAACCCAGTACCTTACCTTCATCTATAGCTGTGCTACCTCTGTTGTTTTGAGAAATCTCGGATTTTCCCCCGCCATAAATGCCGGGTATAGCATGGGTATTTACGCATCTCTTTTTGATGCCGGATCTGTTACATTTGAAACCGGGCTTGAAATCATAAGCCTGGCATACCAGTCGCTGATGAAGGCCATACGGAATGGAGGTTATGGAATGGTTTCAGTTATTGGTCTTACAGGCAGGGACATTCATCACCTGATTGATCAGTTCAACCTCCGGGTGGAGATTACCAACCAGAATGCTCCCCATTCCTTCGTGATGTCAGGTTTTCGTGAAGATATCCTTGAATTTATGGAGTTGGCCAGGGATGAGGGAGCATTGCATACCCGCGATCTGGAAGTCTCCATCCCCTATCACGCAAGCTTTTTAAAAGAGGGAGCAAAGAATTTCGCAGAGCAGATAAGCCATCTGGAAATTAAAAATCCTAAAAATCATATTATTTCACTGATCGATCAAACCTGGCTTTCAAACCGGGAGATTATCAGGCAGGAGATGATCAATAACCTTTACTACCCATTAAACTGGTTCCGAACAAAACAGGTCATGATGGAACATGCGATTTCTGTGTTTGTAGAGTGCGGACCATCCAAAGGGCTTACCAAAAACTCAAAATTTGTGGAAGGGGATTTCAGGTTTTACACCTTGAGTTCATTTCCATTGGATGCTGCAGGGGATCGCTCCCGGTGATTTTTATTACACAGCAACAGGCTATATTTTCCCCTCCTCTCTCCATACCTTTCTGATCCTTAACAAAGTCCTGAACATGGGTTCATTCAGGTTGAGTCTTTGTCGCATGGCCGTTGCATCAGTGATCATGCTGGGTGGCGGTGATGATTCCAGTGCAGGAATACAGTTGGGAAATATGAGGGAGGCCTCGTGCATTAATTGTTCCAGGCGGTTCTTTGTGATTTTATCTGAAAAATAATAGGCAGGCGGCTGAAATACATGCTCCCCTGCAGTCAGTCTTCCCTCTTCAACAGCAATAGTGAAAAGCGGGGTATTCGGATAGATCCTCAACCCGGCATTCATATAAACCAGATCTTCAGGATTGACATATTTATCAACAAAATCAAGGGTCTGATGGAAAGTATCCTCATTCTCACCCGGTCCGCCAAACAGGAAAAACCACATGGTCGGGATATTGAACTTTCGAATGAGTACCGCCATTTTCTCAACTTCCTGGAGGCTGAATCCTTTAGCAAGGTTTTTCAGCAGAAAAGGTGATGCACTGTCGGGTGTGGCGTCGATCTGGACAAACCCCGCCTCTGCCATCAATTCAAATAATTCTTCGCTGGTATGCCGTGGGTTTATCCCCATGGTTCTGAGTTTAACCTTGATGTTTCTTTTGATGATCTCCCGGCATATCGATTCTGCATGCCCCCTTGGATCATTAAAGGTCGAGTCGACAAACTCAAAAGTAATGTATCCCAGCCGCTTGTGCGCCTGCTCGATCTCATCGGCGATATCCGAAGGTTTTCGTGTTCTGAATGTCCTTCCTTCAATAAGCGGATAGGTACAATAGATACAACCGTGAGAACATCCACGTTTGGTCTGGATTGAATAAACCCCCTTGGTCATATAGGGTGTGAAATCAATCCAGGTGTCGATCTCGGGAAACCGTTTCAACATCGGGTTGGAATAAACAGTTGCGGATCCGGGCTGAATTTGCCAGTTTACCGAAGTTATCAGGTTGGGGAGAACTGAAAGATCAAGGTTGAACTGAAGCCTGTCAAGCAAAGCCGGAAAGATTACCTCCCCCTCACCCACAATCCCATAGTCGGCTCCCGACAATTTCATGCATTCAACAGGAAAAATGCTGAAACCACTTCCGCCAAGGATGATCGGGACCTCAGTAATGGCCATGACCGGCTGAATAAACCTGTCGAGAATATCATTCAGGTAGAAGATAGCCCTGTCCATGACCACATCATCAATATTCCTGATGCTGAATCCGATATAATCAGGATTAAACTGCTCTACCAGGGCAACCAATTTGCTCCCCTCATCAAAAACTCCATCGTAAATTTTCACCTCATAGTGATCCCTGAGCGACGAAGCCAGCATACATAATCCCAACGGCGGCACCGGGTATGGCGCCTTCTCAGTATTGGTATTCACAAGCAAAACCCGCTTCATAAAAAATATCCTCGTTACCCTGTTACCTTGTCACCTTGTCACCTTGTCACCCTGTCACCTTTAAATAACATCCGTCCCCTTCTTAATCAGCCAGAGACTTCCAATCCGTCTGTGGAATTCATCATGCGGCAACACGGTTTCCATAACCGAATTAAAGAAGTTGTACTTTCTGTAATTATGATCAACAATTTGATCTTTAACCTGCTGATGATATATTGTTCCGGGCATCGGGGTCAGTACAGTATATCCCGCATAAACAACCCGGTTTCGATCGGCATATTCAGCCAGTGCTTCAAAATCACCGATACCGTAATCCGGAGGAATTACATAATTTCCGCGAACCATGATCCCGTTCTGTTCAAAGACCTTCACGGCCTCCTGGTTGTCGATTGCCGGAGAATCTTTATGATACTTTTTCAGTTCCTCATCCCTGAATGATTCAAATCCGCAAATTACAACCTTCAATCCTCCCCTGGCAAGCTTTTCAATGATGTCGGGCCTGTTTGCCGCCACATCTGCCCTGATATCCATGATGAAAGTTTTACGGATCCCCTCCTCTTCAATTCTTTTGAACAATTGGAGCATGAACTGTTCATCAACCACTGTGTTTGCATCCGCAAAGCGCACCACCGGGTATTCATCAATACTTTTCAACTCCGTGACCAGGCTTTCCACGGTTCGCTGGTAATATTTGCCCCTGAACTGTGACCATATAGAACAAAAGGTGCATTTGTAGGGACATCCGAGCGAAGTAAAGACATAAGTACTGGGGTACGGGCTGTCACCAACTTTATAGGTGTCGATCCATCGGCGGAGATGGCTTCGGTCGGGCATCAGGTAATCCGCATCTGCCGGATCCCAGGGCGCTGGTTTTCCCACTGTCCTTTTCAGTCTGGCAGCCGAATTGATCAGGATCCCCGGAACGGATTCAAAATCGCCTCCCTTTTCCTTCATGTTAACCACCTGACGAAAAACATGAGGACACTGTCCGGGAATGACGATATCAAAGCATGGATCAGTAAAGTCATTGGGACATAAGGTGGCATGTAATCCGCCGGCAACCGTCAGGATAGAAGGATTTAACTGCTTAACGGTCCTGCATATATCGATACTGAAATTAAATTCAGATGTAATCACTGTAACTCCAACCAGATCTGGCTTATGTTTCAAAACCAGCTCTCTTACCAGAACATCCAGGTCGGGGGTGTCGGCTGCCAGGTCATATTCCCCTTTGGTATCAAACACGGTGACATCATGGTCCTTCACTGCGGCGGCTATGGTAAGCAGCCCGAGTGGCGGACCGATCAGTCTTTTGTGGATAAACCGCTTTGCCTCCTCCGGCGCAAATCTGAGAATATTATTTTCGGGTGAACGTGGAGGATTGATCAAAAGGATTTTCATCGGACAAATTTAATCAAATCTCCGAGAAAGGTTACTCCCGCTCATCTGTTAGGGTCTTCCCGGGAGTATTGAAATCCATTTCGAAGCCACCGGCAGCTCGGACCTGTTTATCGGATGATCGCTGAAAAATCCTATATTTGTTGCAATAAAACATTTGAATTGTAAAACCTGTCATGCCTGATCTGACCATGATGCAGCAAAAATTCACCGAACTTAATTGTTGCATCATCATTCCGACCTATAACAACGAACATGCGTTGAAAGAGGTAATTGAAGGGGTACTTCAATACTCCCGGGATGTCATCGTGGTGAATGACGGATCGACCGACCAGACCTTGTCAATTCTTAGCCGGTTTCCTCAGATCCAGTCAATCCATATTCCGGTCAATACAGGCAAAGGATGGGCCTTGCGGCAGGGCTTCAGGGCTGCAATTGACCGGGGATACCGGTATGCAATTACCATCGACAGTGACGGTCAGCATTTCCCGGAGGATTTACCCAGGTTCCTTGATATGATCGGGCAACACCCCGATTCGATGATTCTCGGAGCGCGTGATATGACCCAGGAAGCAGTTCCCCCGACGAGCAGTTTTGGCCATAAATTTTCCATTTTCTGGTTTAAGGTTGAAACGGGAATTACCGTACTTGATGTTCAGACAGGTTTCAGACTCTACCCGTTGAATAAAATCAAGGACATTGGCTGGGTTGTATCGAAGAAATATGAATACGAAGTTGAAATACTGGTGCGTTTGGCCTGGCTGGGGGTGAATGTTCTTTCGGTTCCGGTTAAAATTTACTATGCCCCAAAGGAATCCCGCGTTTCACATTTCAGAAAAGTCAGGGATTTCACCCGCGTGAGCATTGCCAACAGTATTCTTGTATTCATGGCCCTTCTCTGGGTTCGTCCCTTGTCATTCTTTAGAGGCCTTCGCAAGAAATCAATCCGCGAGTTCGTACAGGAATACATTGTGAACAGCCAGGATTCAAATTTAAAGATTGCCATTTCCGTAGGACTTGGATTATTTATCGGAGTCATGCCTATCTGGGGGTGGCAGATGCTCGCGGCATTTGGCCTTGCCCGCCTGTTTAAACTAAACAAATTCGTGACGGTGGCTTCATCCAATATCAGCCTCCCTCCCATGCTGCCTTTCATTATTTTTCTCAGTTACCTTCTTGGTGGATGGGTTATGGGGGTCAATACATCCAACCTGAGTTACAGCCCTGGACTGGGACTTCAATGGATCAAGGAAAACCTGATCCAGTACCTGCTTGGAAGCATAATCCTTGGGTTCATGCTTACCGTTGTACTTGGGCCTTTCACCTACCTGCTTCTATCTATTTTCAGAAAAAGGAATGTCTGACCTCTTTGTTTACATATACCGATATTTCTCCGGTAGAAAGTTGTTTTTCTATCTTCTGCTCGGATGTGTTTCTGCTGTAATTGCACTGTTCGCTTCAAAAATCCGTTTTGAGGAAGATATTTCGCAATCAGTTTCAGGGAAGGACGGGAATGATCATACCAGTTATGTGATCAGGAATTTAAAACAGAGTGATAAGCTGATCCTGGATATAAAGTTAAAGGATTCCCTTGCCCCTGCCAGCCCGGATGATCTCATGGCCTTTGGGCAGCAGTTGGTTGATTCCCTGCATGCGAGGTTTGATACCAGTTACATCCGCAATGTTGTGTTCAGGGCTTCCGATACTGCGATGGCAGCCATGATGGACCTGGTAATGGGCCATTTACCTGTTTTTTTTGATGTTTCTGACTTTAAAACACTCGACAGCCTTCTTCTTCCTCAATCCATTGAAACAGCTCTTGAAAAAAATTACAAAATCCTGATCTCGCCAGCCAGTATGGTGCTCAAAAAGCGGATTCAATCTGATCCGCTTGGCATTTCAAACATCGCCTTCGCAAAATTGAAATCACTCAGGGCAGGCGAAAATTATGAACTTTACAATGGGTGTGTCTTTACAAGCGACTTGCGCCATCTTCTAATCTTTATTGTACCGTCCAGCCCATCAAGCGAAACCTCACGGAATGAAAAGCTTGTAACCGGACTGGATGAAACAATCCAAAAGTTAACCACGCCAAAAGGTTCCCTGTGCCAGGCGCAGTATTTTGGAGGTGCCGCAGTCGCTGTTTGCAATGCCAGGCAGCTGAAAAAGGATATCACTTTAACTCTGTTGATCGCGGTTGTACTGATATTTCTTCTGGTTGGCTGGTATTTCAAAAGTCTCAGGGTTCCACTGCTGGGATTGCTTCCGGCACTCTTCGGAGGCGCCCTTTCACTGGCCATTCTGTTCCTGGTTAAGGGAAGGATATCGGCCATTTCTCTTGGGATTGGATCCGTCATCCTTGGGTTGATCGTGGACTATGCCCTGTATCTCGTTAACCATTTTCGTGCGAAACAGGATATTGAACGCACACTGAAAGAGATGTCACTGACCATCATCCTGTGCAGCCTAACCTCGGCAGGAGCATTTCTGTGCCTGACTTTCCTGAACTCGGTTGTCCTTCAGGATCTCGGTTGGTTTGCGGCATTCAGCGTGTTAGGTGCCGCTTTGTTTACCCTCGTTGTCCTTCCTCATTTCCTGAAAGGGAAATACATACGGGCCTTACAGGCGAGACGAATCACTTTTGTTGACCGGCTTGCTGCCATTTCTTATGAAGACAAAAAATGGCTGATTTTTGGGTTATTGATCCTTGGAATTGCCAGCATTTGGTTTGCACGCAAGGTTGAATTCGAGACCAACATGTCGGCACTCAGTTTTGTCACACCGGAACTTGCCAGGGCCGAGTCGGAACTCGATAAAATAAGCAGCTATAAACTGAAAAATCTTTATATGGTTTCGACAGGGAAAAACACCGAGGAGGCCCTGAGAAACCAGGATGCCGTGACCTACAGAATTCATGCCCTGAAAAAACAAGGAATTATTCATGACATATCCAATGCCGGTGCGCTGTTATCATCCGATTCATTGCAACAAATCAGGATCGACCGGTGGAACAACTATTGGACTCCGGATAGAAAAATAAAATTAAAAAAAGATCTGTTGGGATGGTCCGTACATCTCGGATACAGTGCATCTGCATTTGATTCTTTTTTCGATCTGATAAATACCAAATACCGTGTTATTCCCATCAATGAATTGAATTCAATCGGAACCCAGGTGACCGGGGACTGGCTTTCGGTCGGACCCGGAATGGTCCTGGCACCCACCCTGCTGAAGGTAACCGAGTCAAATAAAGACCTGGTTTACAAAGCTTTTTCAGGTGATTCACGGTATGTGCTTTTCGACAGGCAAAGTCTCACCAACCGTTTCATCGAAAATGTCAGGCATGATTTTGACCTGCTCGTGATGCTCTCGATGATTTTCGTCACGCTCCTCCTCATTGTTTCCTTTGGACGTCTCGGGTTGGGGCTGATTACCGCCCTTCCCATGTTTTTCAGCTGGCTGATCACCCTTGGATTTATGGGCCTGGCCGGCATTCGGTTTAATATTTTTAATATCATCATCTCCTCCTTCATTTTCGGCCTTGGGGTTGATTACAGCATCCTTATGATGCGCGGGTTGCAGCACACCCTGAAATCGGGGAAAGATGACCTCAGGGCCTATAAGGTTTCCATACTGCTATCCTCCTTCACTACCCTGTTCGGTGTTGGTGCCCTCTTTTTTACGCGGCATCCTGCCCTGAACTCAATTGCGCTCATTTCGGTTGTCGGTATTGTTTCTGTCGTCATTTTATCCTTTGTTTTTCAGCCCTTGATTATCAAAGGGGTCATTATAAACAGGGTACAAAAGAATAAATTCCCGGTCACCCTGCGTATCCTGATCAAAACCCTTGTAACCTGGGGCAACATTGTAGCCATTGCCATCATCTTGATGATCCTCGGAAGCTTGATCAACCTGTTCATGCCCGTTAAAAGAGCAAAAAAGGAGATGCTTTTCCACCATTTGTTCAACAGGCTCACCAAGGCTTACATCGCTTTCACCTTCGCTTTCGACAGGAAAATGATCGATGAATCCGGGGAAAATTTTACCCGACCTGCGATCATCATCAGCAACCATCAGAGCCTGATCGAAACCCCGGCTTTTCTCAGATTACATCCCAAAATTCTCATTCTTACAACAACATGGGTTTACCGTTCACCTATTTTTGGCCCGATTGCACGTCTGGCAAATTATTTCAATGCCGACAAGGGAATTGAGAATATCATTCGCCAGTTGAAAGAAAAGGTGGATGAAGGTTTCTCTGTCCTGATCTTTCCTGAAGCACATCGTTCCTCCGATCACCATATTCAGCGCTTTCACAGGGGTGCATTTTATCTGTCAGAAAAATTGCAGATCGATATCCTTCCTATCCTGGTGTTCGGAACCGGTGATTTTCTCGGAAAAGGAGAATTCTGGGGAAGGCCCAACAGTTTCAGGATGAAAATCCTGGACCGTGTTGCATATGATGATCCGTCGTTTGGTAAAACCTACCAGGAGCGGACACGGCAATTCAGGCAGTTTTATATTTCCCAATATGCAAAATTCAAAGCAGATGAAGGCAATGCCCGCTATTACAGGCGAAGACTGGCCCTGAATTATGTTTTGAAGGGACCAATCCTGGAATGGTACATGAGGGTTAAGATGAAACTGGAAGACGACTATGAGATCTATAACCAGTTGATTCCCCGTGAAGGAGAAATTCTGGACCTCGGATGCGGGTATGGATTTATCTCCTATATGCTGATGTTTACAAGTGATGGACGGCGGATTACGGGGGTGGATTATGACGGGGAAAAGATCGGAGTGGCGGAAAACTGCTTTTCCAGGAATGAACGGATCAGTTTTACCTGTCAGGATGTATCAGAGTTCAGGATACTGCCAAAAGAAGGAATTCTTCTTTGTGATGTGCTTCATTATCTGGATCCACGGAAACAGGAAGCGCTGTTAAGAAATTGTTTCTCCAACCTGAATCACGGGGGCACCATCCTCATCAGGGAAGCCAATGCCGAACTTAAACAGCGGCATAAGAAAGCGCTGGTGACCGAATTCCTCTCGACAAACATCGGTTTTAACAAAACACAAACTGTTCAGAAGCAGCTTTTCTTCACTTCAGCTGAGGAAATAAGGGTGATAGCAAATGAATATGATTTGTCGATGGAGGTTATTGACAATAAAAAGATTACCTCAAATAACCTTTTTGTGTTAAGGCATAAATCCGTTGATCCATCTTCTTCAGGAGGGTCGGTTCATGAATAAATTTGATTTGATTATCATCGGATCCGGACTTGGCGGGTTGCTCTGCGGGTATATCCTGAGTAAAGAAGGATTCAAGGTATGTATCCTTGAAAAAAACAGCAAGCCGGGTGGTAACCTTCAGACCTTTACCCGTCATGGACGTAAATTTGAGACGGGTGTGCATTACATTGGTGCACTTGGTAAAAACCAGACGCTCACCCGTTACTGGAGCTATTTTGGCCTGACCGACGCATTGTCATTGCAGCAACTTGATGCTGACTGCTTCGACAAAGTTTCATTTGGAGAACAGGAATTTCCGATGGCGCAGGGCTTTGAAAATTTCATGGATCAGCTCGGCCCAAACTTTCCAGGAGCAGCGCAATCACTGAATGAATATACCAGAACCATTCACGAGGTTGTTTCCGCTTTTCCGCTCTATCATCTTGAATTACCCAAAGATCATCGTGAACACCTTTATACGACACAAAGTGCCTGTGAGTTTTTAAAATCCTTTTCACAGATCAAAGATCCCAAATCGGGGATCACACTGGCCTCGGTCCTGGCCGGTAACAATTACCTGTTTGGCGGGAGCGCAATGACCCCGCTGCATGTTGCCTCACTGATCAATCACTCCTTTATTTCAGGAGCCTACAGGATCATTGGAGGCAGTGACCTGATTTCACAGGTGTTGTTAAAGGGGATAGCCCAACACGGAGGAACAGTTCTGAACAGGCAGAAAGTCACCGCAATCGGCCAGTTTCAGCAAAAATTCGAAATCACCACGGAGAACCTTGAAAAATATCAGTCAAAAATGGTCATATCCGGCATTCATCCTGCCGCCACCCTGTCAATGATGCCAATGGATATGCTTCGTCCTGCATTCCACAAACGCATTGCTTCACTGGAAAATACCGTCTCCTCATTCATCCTTTTCCTTTCAGTGAAACCTCATTCCTTTCCTTACCTGAACTATAATTACTACCATCACACCGCTGCCGATCCCTGGAACGAATCAAAAGCCGGTGACTCAAAATGGCCACTGATGTACCTTTTATCTACAGGTTGTCATTGTCCGGGGCAGAAATTTGCAGAAACTGTCACGATTCTCACCTACATGCGATACGATGAGGTGAAAAAATGGGACCAGACCGGTGTTGGGAAACGAGGTCCGGAATACCTTGATTTCAAAAGGAAACGAGCTGAAAAACTTTTTGAGCTTGTTTACCAGAAATTCCCTGAACTGAAGGGAGCTACAGACAACATGGAAATCTCCACACCGCTGACATACCGCGACTACACAGGAATTCCTGAAGGTTCACTTTATGGGATCCAGAAAAATTTTCATGAGCCGCTGCTAACCACCGTAATGCCAAAAACTAAAATCCCGGGTTTTTACTTCACCGGTCAGAGTACAAATCTCCATGGAGTACTTGGCGTGACCATCGGTGCGGTTGTGACCTGTGGCGAAATTCTCGGGTTGGATTATCTTCTGAAAAAAATTCAAAATGACTGATCGGTTGAATCGCTGGGGAAAACGCACAGGGATCACTTTACTGATCCTTACGACGGTTATTACCGTACTGGCTGTTTGGTTCTATTACAGAACGCTGATTCAGCCTCCCGAACCATCAGACAGTGCTTCAATAAACCTTATGGTGGAACATCCTGCCACCGACTTTTATAAAATCGGCCCAAACTGGCTAAAAAGAAGTTCGAGCGGGTTATATGAAATGTATATCCAGGGAAAACCCTTTGAGCGGGGCGTCATTAATGGGAAGCTTAGTAAAAAACTCATTGAATTCCAGGAGATTGCCTTTGTTGACCAGATCCGTGCGATGATCCCTTCAGATTTTTACCTGCGTTTTCTAAAATACTTTATCTATTGGTTTAACCGTGACCTGGACCGGTATATGCCTGAGGAATACAAAGAGGAAATCTATGGAATATCACTCTCCGCATCGGATCAGTTTTCGTTTATCGGCTCCAATTATCAGCGCATGCTTAACTACCATTCGGCACATGACATTGGACATGCTTTGCAGGATTTTAGTCTCGTCGGATGTACCAGCTTTGCGGTTTGGGGAGACAATTCGAAGGACGGGACGCTGCTTATCGGTCGTAATTTTGATTTTTATATGGGTGATGAATTTGCCCGGAATAAAATCGTTTGTTTCGAAAAACCGGACAAAGGTTACGGTTTTATGATGGTCACCTGGGGCGGAATGATTGGGACAGTCTCAGGAATGAACGAAACCGGTCTGACCGTCACGATCAATGCCGCTAAATCGGAGATGCCAACATCCTCCAGAACACCGATTTCCATTGTGGCCCGTGAAATTCTTCAATATGCCTCTGATATCGGGGAAGCCTGGTCCATTGCCCAAAAACGTGAAACGTTTGTCTCTGAATCCATTTTAATCGGCTCTGCCCGGGATAAACGTGCAGCCATTATAGAAAAATCTCCTTTTAAAATGGCATTGGTTTTTCCAACCAACAACTATATCGCCTGTGCCAATCATTTTCAATCTCAGGAATTCTCCTCAGATCCCTTAAATATCCTGAATAAAAAGGAGAATGCCTCCGTATACAGGTTCAGGAGGCTCCAGCAGGATATTACCGGCAACACTCCAGTAGATTATCATGAGATGGCTGCTATTCTTCGCGATCAGCAAGGAATGAACGCAGCAAACATTGGCATGGGTAATGAGAAATCAATCAACCAGCTTATCGCTCATCATTCCATCATTTTCAGTCCTGAAAAATTGTTAGTCTGGGTTTCCACAAACCCATGGCAAATAGGCCCCTATGTATGTTACGACCTGAATAAAATTTTTCATAACTTTGCCGGGCTTCAGCAACAGGTTGAAATTACGGAACCGGATAAAACCATTCCACCCGATTCATTCCTAGGATCAAGTGATTACAAGCGTTTCCTTCGCTTTAATCAAATGAGGAAAGAGTTGAAAAATGTTATCCGTTCAGGTAAAACCATGGAGCTGCCAGGTTCTTTTTTTGATGAATTCCGGGATTCAAACCCCATGTATTACGAAGTTTTTGACCTGATCGGCGATTATTATGCCGGGAAGGATCAATGGAAAAAGGCCGGCGTTGAATACCGGCATGCGCTGAAAATGGTAATACCCCGCTGGAAAGAAAAGAAAGAGATCATAAAAAAACTGGCCGGTTGCAATGTCCGATGAATGAATTAGCCTGACTCTGTCAGGGTGTAAAATCAAAAAATAACGCATGAAATTTAAACTGATATATCCCCGGTGGGAAAAACTTGAAGGTCAAACCATTTTCAACCTGCCTCCCCACGGACCGGTGGTGATGGCCGCGGAGATTCCGCAAAATGTGGAAATTGACTTCACGGATGAAAATGTTGAGGAGCTTGTAATTGATGAAAGCCCTGATTTCGTTGGAATTTCGATGATGCTGACTACCCAGGTCAAACGTGGTTGGGAAATTGCTGACCAGTATCGCAAACTTGGGAAAAAAGTAATTTTCGGTGGAATTTCGACCATGCTGCATGCTGAAGAAACCATGCTGCATGCCGATTCCATATTTATGGGAGAAGTTGAAGGGCGTCTCAGCGAAGTCTTCAGGGATTTCGATAAAAACGACCTGAAGAAGATTTACAACTTCATGAACAAACCGCCCGAAATGGGACTCATCGGCCCGGCTAAAAGGGATATCCTGAAAAAGGATTTATACTACCATAAGGGATTCCGGATGGTTGACCTTTTTCATGCTTCAAGGGGATGTATCTACGACTGTTATCCTTGTGCCGTTCGTTATCTTGGTGGCCGAGGGTTCCGGCCTCGTCCGATCGACCGGGTTGTGGAGGAGCTTTCGCAAATGGACAATAACCGGCTCTTTATCGTAGATAATTCCCTGGCGCTCGATACCCAGTGGGAGAAAGACCTTTTCAAGGCCATGATCCCTCTGAAGAAGAAATGGGTAAGTCATACCATTGAAGATAAGGATGAGGTGCTCGACCTCGCAGCTCAAGCTGGAGCCTGGTATGTATACCAGGCTGTGTTTGATACTTCTGATTATATCAAAAACCGCATCAAACAGTATCATGAATACGGCATTGCCGTTGAAGGCACTATTTTGCTTGGACTTGACAACCAAACCGAAGACGACATCAAACGCCTGGTCGATTTTCTGCTTGAAATCGAACTTGACCTTGCCGAATTTACTGTTTTGGCGCCCTTCCCCCATACGAAAGCATACAGCGACCTGTTGAAACAGGGCCGGATATTCGACACAGACTGGAACCATTACAATGCGGGGAAGGTAGTTTACCATCCAAAACACATGTCTGCTGAAAGATTGGCTGAACTTTACCAGTATGCCTGGGACACTTTCTATAAGGATGAGCCCCAGACCATGAAAATGTTCAACCTGATCAACAAAGTCGTTTCCCGCGAAATCCAGGATGGAACTTATACCCCGCGCCGCCGCGACATCGCAGATCTCAGTTTTGGGAAAAAAGTGCCCAAAGTCGCTTAATCTTTTAAGTATTGCTCTTTCATTACTTCGCTATCTGATATGGAAATCAATCCCGACTTCGACAAATACATGGACCGCTATTTCAGCTACCTGGGACAATGGGAAAGCCCGTCAAAATGCGGATTAAAGGTCATAAAGCTAAAGGAAGGTAAAACTCTGGCCATTGCTACAGAAATCTACCGGCAAAACCCAGGAACACCTGTCACTGAATGGTGTGCCCCTCTGGCAACAGACATCATGAACGAACTGAAATGCACCCCTGAACAGTTCATTTTTATTGAACACACCCCTGATCTTCATTCTAAACTGGCATTTTACGACGAGACCTTTGACCTTGTCAAATTCGAATGGAATGGCGAAAGCCTCGTGAATCCTGCCTGGACAAGACTTTCGCCTGAGCAGGTCGACGCGATGATGCAGGATTGAATAATCCCTGTTTTTTTTTATCTTGCGCTGCCATCATAAACTGAGTTGAGGTTTCATTCATATATTTCATCCTGTCTGTCGCTGAACATCCGTATTATTACAGGTGTTCTGGTGGCTTTTTTATGTCTTTTCTTCCCGGCACTCCTCCCGGCTCAAGCCATACTCCGTTCAGCCATTACAGGAACCGTTCTCGATCACCAGACGCAGGCCCCGCTTCCAGGTGCAACAGTCATCATTCCGGATACTGACCCGGTTATCGGGGCAATAACCGACTCTCTTGGACATTTCAGGATTTCGCACCTGAAGATCGGCCAGTACCAGCTGAAAATATCCTATATGGGTTATGCACCTACCCTGACCGATCCGCTAATCGTAACAACCGGGAAGGAGACCATGACCACTGTTTTTCTGGAAGAAACCGCCCTGAATGCTCCTGAAGTAGAAATCCGGTCGGGTTACCGGAAAAACGAGGCCATCAATAAAATGGCTACCGTGAGCGTCCGGTCTTTCAGTGTAGATGAAACTTTCAGGTTTGCAGGCAGTTACAATGACCCGGCCAGGATGGTGGCAAATTTTGCAGGAGTTACCAGCGGCATTGATAACCGGAACGACATCATCGTTCGGGGGAACTCTCCGACTGGCGTACAATGGCGCATCGATGATATGGAAATTCCTAATCCAAACCATTTTGCAGCGGTTGGAACAACAGGTGGCCCGGTTACCGTGCTCAACAATAATCTCGTAACCAATTCCGATTTTTACACTGGTGCCTTCCCTGCTCAATACGGCAACACCCTTGCCGGGATCTTTGACCTGAAAATGAGAAACGGGAACCCTGAAAAGCACGAATATTGGTTTGAAATAGGCTGGAACGGACTTGAATTCGGCACTGAAGGCCCCTTCTCAAAAAAAAGCAGGGCATCCTATCTTGTCTCATACAGGTATTCGCCGTTGCAATTTCTTAACTTGTTCAATATCAGTATCGGCATTGTCCCAAAATACCAGGATCTGAACATTAAGATCGACATTCCCACACGTAAAGCAGGAACGTTTACCATTACCGGGATCGGCGGGCTAAGTTATATCGAACTTTTTGACAGCCGGAAGGAGCAATCGGGATGGTTATTTCCCGACTATGGCGAAGACCTCTCCAATGGATCAAATCTGGGTGTTCTTGGAATCACGCACCAGTATTTCTTTACGAGGGACCTGCGATGGAAAAACATGCTCTACCTGGTTGCATCCGATACCCGTACCAGGATCGACACCTTCTCCAATATCCAGCAATTACCTTCGCCATGGGCCGGGGAACGGTCAACAGAGGTCAAATATTCGTTTTCATCATCGCTGACTAAAAAATTCTCATTGCAGAACTCACTAAACAGTGGCTTTTACTGGGATTTCTACCATATGACCTTTGCCGACAGTTTAATCTATAAAGGGGTCTTCATGGTCAATACCAACTCCAGTGAACAGATGCAGCTATTCCGGGGATTCACACAGTGGCAGCACCACTTCAGCGAAAAACTATCGTCCACGGTGGGCATTTATGGCTCCTGGCTTACACTCAACAATTCATGGTCGGCAGAACCCCGGGTCGGGCTGGATTGGAACATCAAAGAAAGCCATTCAATTAACTTTGGCATGGGCCTATACAGCCAGATGCAGCCCCGGGTGATCTATTTTATCCTGGCACATCAACCTGGCGGATCCGTGACACAGCCAAACCTTGAACTCGGATTTACAAGGAGCGCCCAAATCGCACTTGGGTACAATTACCTGATTAACGACGATCTGCGTTTTAAAACAGAACTTTACTATCAGTATTTGTATGATATCCCGGTGAAAAGCTCCATTCCACAATATGCACTCAGCAACCAGGGGCATGAGTTTTTCATCAACCGGCAATATGCCGACAGCCTGGTCAGCCAGGGAACAGGAGAGAATTATGGCGTTGAATGTACCTTTGAACGATTCTTCAGAAAAAGTTATTATTTCCTTTTCTCAGCATCTTTGTTTAATTCGAATTATCATGGCTTCGACAACATCACACGAAATTCGGCATTCAACGTGAATTATGCACTGAATGCAGCCGGGGGGTATGAATTTGTGATGGGGAAACGCAAATGGGGCGTGATGTCATTTGGTTTGAGGGCCACCTGGGCCGGAGGAAGCCCTTACATTCCCTATGATGTAAATACTACCCTGGCCAATGGAGAAACAATGTACGATTGGTCACAGGCATACACTCCCCGCTATCCTGAATATAAAAGGATCGCTTTCCGGTTCGGTATCAGGCGAAACCTGCCGGGGTATAACATTGAGTTTTTCCTTGATTTGCAATACAGGACAAGCTTTACCAACATTTCGCTTCAGCGGATCGACCCTAAAACCGGGGAGATCAGGGACTTCTTCAATATGGGATTTTTTCCAATGGGGACCTGGCGGATACAATTCTAGTTAAAAAGCCGTATCTTTGCAATTCCTTATCCCCGATAATGAATAAAAACAGCCCCCATTCATTCCATATCCCGGTTTTGGGAATTGGATATTCCATTGATACACCCGTTAAGGTAGCTCATCTTGGAATCTCTTCAGTCATCTCATTGCTGGATGACATGCTGATGGAAAAACTTCGAGAATTTTACAGCAAAAAATTTGATTTTCCATTTCAGGCAATTTCTGAGAAAATTGATGATTTCAGGGCAAAGAGGATTACCGCCTACCTTAACATGGTCGACAAAATTGCCAGGGATAAATTTGAAGAATTAAAAGCCACCTACGATCAAAAAAGCAGTGAATTTTCAAAATACATTGATATGCTTCATGAGTCTTCCCATCTGAAGCAAAAATTTGATCAGCTGAAGCAGGACTGGGACAAACTGGATGTGAAGGAATGGATTCAGGAAAACCTCTCCATGGGCAGCATTGATGTAAATATCATGACAAAGGTTGATAAGGAAAATTATCGCAACCATGTAAAACTCCCCATCGAATACAACGACGGACACGCAGCGCTTCGTGGATTTGTCAACAGCGATCTCACCTCCTCTGTCGTTTTGTCGGCAGGAATGAGCCCGAGACTATACAATTACCTTGAGACATTTAATGAATTTTACCCGGACGAGAATTTTCAGCTCAAGAAAAAAATCACACTGAAGGTGAGCGATCACAGGTCAGCACTGATCCAGGGAAAATATCTTGCAAAAAAGGGATTATGGGTTTCTGAGTACCGCATTGAATCCGGACTTAACTGCGGAGGGCACGCATTCCCAACGAACGGATACCTGCTGGGCCCGGTTCTCGAGGAGATCAATACTAACCGTGAAGACCTTATTCAGCAGACCTTCGCATTGCTGAAGGTGGCTCTCAAAACTAAGAACCGCCCCTGCCCTGCCGAACCCCTTGAAATTAAAATCACAGCCCAGGGCGGAGTTGGTACATCTGAAGAACATCAGTTCCTGGCCGATCATTACAATCTCGACTCTGTGGGTTGGGGAACCCCCTTCCTTCTGGTACCGGAGGTTGTAAATGTGGATGAACAAACACTCACCCTTTTATGCAATGCCACAGAGGATGATTTATACGTTAGCAACATCAGTCCGCTTGGTGTTCCATTCAACAATGTGAGAGGCAATACAAAGGATATCGAAAAGGAGGAATATATTGAACAGAATACTCCCGGTAATCCTTGTTCAAAAAAATATGCAGCCCTGAGCAATGAATTCGGAGAACCTACACTCTGCACTGCCTCAAGAAAATTTCAGAAACTGAAAATCGCAGAACTGAAGGAAATGGGTCTGGGAGAAGTAGAATTTAAGGAGGAATACAGTAAAATTGTCGAGAAATCCTGCATCTGTGTCGGCCTCGGAACCTCTGCCCTTCTTGTTAACCATCTCGATACCAGGGTAGAAAAACCGGGTGTATCCGTTTGCCCCGGCCCCAACATGGCCTATTTTTCACAGGTGATGACCCTGAAGGAGATGGTCGATCACATCTATGGAAAGATCAATGTCATCAAACGTAAAGACCGGCCCAACATGTTCATCAAGGAATTGACAATATACATCGATTACCTGAAAAACAAGATGGACGAAACATCATTGCCCTGGTCAGAAAAGCAGCATGAATACTTTGTTACCTTCCGTGATAATCTTGACAAAGGAATTCAATATTATAAGGAGCTCTTTTCGAACATGAAGTTAAACTTCCGGGATAAACAGGCGAAACTGATCTCAGATCTTGAACAATTCGAGATTCAATTAAGAAATATCGCCATCCCCCAATGTGAAGAGGCGATTGTATGAGGGTGCCACCGGTATGGCTTGTCAATGCCATCTATTGGTTTAGAAATTCATTACTCAGATTAAACAGGAAAACATTTCCCGGAAATGTGGTTCTCTATGAACAGATCCAGCATTTCTGGATGTTGCCCTCTTTATATGTCGCCGCAAAACTCGATATTGCCACCTGCCTGATAGAGCGTCCTCTGACGGCAGAGGAAATTGCAAAAAAAGTCAATGCTGAACCGGAGAATATCCTCCGCATCTTACGGGCGCTTTCAAGCCAGGGAATTTTCAAACAGACCCGTGACGGGCGTTTTGGCCTGAATGCCCTGTCCAGGGGACTTCTCAATGAACAGGGTTCCCTGCGTTATATGATCCTTCATCATTTGGGACCGGTTAACTGGAATTTAATGAGCAACCTGGAGTATGCAGTGCGAACAGGGAAAAACGCATTTGCAAAAACCTATGGTAAAGAAACATACGAGTACCTTGCCGATCACCCCGATGAAAATGCATTGTTCGACAAGTCAATGTCAAATCTATCCGACCTGGGACTTGCCCCCATTCTCCATGTATTTGACTTTTCAAAATATCCGCTGGTGGCGGATATAGGTGGTGGCGAAGGATTTCTGCTAGCCAACATTCTTCATGACAATCCCGCCTGCCGGGGAATACTCATGGACACACCCCGGGCCCTGGAAAAGGCACCTCAGATGAGTTCAAGGTTTCAGGTCAATGACCGGATACAGATCCTCCCGGGCGATTTTTTCGAATCCATTCCTGCTTCAGCCAACCTTTATATCCTGAAGAATATCATTCATAACTGGGGAGATGAACGATCAGTTGAACTGCTGACGAAAATCAGGCAGTCCATGAATCCTGACACTCTCTTACTGATCATTGAAATGATCATTCCATCCGGCATTGAACCATCACTCGCAAAATTGTTGGATATCCAGATGATGGCAACAATGTCGGGGGGGAAAGAACGGACAGAAAGTGAGTTTGCCAGCCTCCTCAAAAATTCTGGTTTTAAAATTCAACGGATTATTCCAACCATCACACCGATCAGCCTGATCGAGGCAAAAAAGAATGGATAAATCTTTCTATTTTTGCTCCATGCGAAAATTGTGGTTTATCCTGAAGAAGGAATTTCTTTTGCTGTTCAGGGATATCCCTGGTATGATCATCCTGTTCCTGATGCCGGTATTACTCATTTTTGTGGTCACTCTGGCGCAGGATAACGCCCTGAAAAGCCAGAATTCCAAAACCCGGATCCTCTTTATCAATGAATCGGCAAGCCCTTTTGCGGAGAAACTCCTTGCAACCCTCGATTCTTCAGGATTTTTTCATCCGTTAGAAAAGATAAACCAGGCCATGGTAACCAGGTCACAAGCCAAAACCCTCATTGGCAGCGGTGATTTCAAATTCGGTGTAATCGTCCCCGCTGGTGATTCCGATATTGTCCTGCTCATCGACCCAACCCTTGCGGAAAATTACAAAAATGCAGTTACCAATTCCCTCTGCTTTATCATCAGGGGGACGCAGTCCAGAGAGGTCATGAATGATATCCTGAGCAACCTGCAGGGAAATATAAGGCCGGTTATCGAGTCGTTGGTGGCCGAAAAAATGCGGAAGCTTCCAAATATTACAGAAACCTATGCTCTCCGGGAGAAATCAGACATTAAACCCAATGTGATACAAAACAATGTGCCCGGTTTTATCCTGTTTGCCATGTTTTTTATCGTAATTCCGCTTGCCGGAAGCCTGATCACAGAGAAAAACGAAGGGAGTTTTCAGCGCCTGCGTTCCCTGCCGGTCTCACTGACTGCCATTCTAAGCGGGAAAGTAGTGGCCTACCTCGTTGTATGCCTCCTTCAGTTCTTTCTGATGATGGTGATCGGAACCTGGGTTTTCCCTACCTACTTTGGTTTGCCCCAGCTTCAGGTTGGCCATCAGCACCTCGCCATTTTTATTGCAACTGTTGCAGCATCCCTCGCTGCGATCGGATTCGGGATCATTGTTGGTGCGGCAGCTACCACCCATAACCAGGCCGCTTTGTTCGGATCGGTGATGGTGGTTTTACTGGGCGTGATCAGCGGAACCTTCCTGCCGATCCACCTCATGCCGCGGTTTATACAGTTCATCAGCTACCTCTCTCCTATCCGATGGGGAATCGATAATTACCTAAACCTCTTTATCCGTGAAGGAAACATTTCATCAATCCTTCCAAATACGATTTTACTGATCCTGTTTTTTGGTTTTGCAATGATCATAAGCATTGCTATTTTTGCAAGACGGAAATAGGCGAAATCACTAATGTTCATTCAATGAAAGAAAAAGATGGATTCGTAGATTATCCTGAACAGCAGATGATTCTCTATGTGGAGAAAGATGACGGCAACTATGGACCGATGCAAACCGGTTCCTACATTTCAGCCAACTACATGGACGATTATATCCTCAAGCGCAGGAACCTGGAGATTGAACTCAGGGCACAACTGTCAAATAACGACATAAGCCCGGTGAAATACTTTATGGTGCTTGAAGACCTTACCCTCTCCGAATTATCTTCCAGGGCGGGAATTCGTAAATCGCAGGTAAAAAAACATCTTGATCCAAAGCAGTTTGGAATAGTCAATGCAGACGAATTACGCAGGTATGCAGCTGTTTTTAACATACCGGCTGCCAATTTGCTGCAGGTCCTGCTTGTGAAGGATCATGACAGCCTTGAATCCAATTTCATCATAGAAAATAAAGCTGAAAAAATTTCAGTCACTCAGACGACCACCGTCAATCCATTTGTTGTGTTGACAAAAATCGAAGAAAGAAAATAGATGGCCATACAGAATTTCAACCATAAAATGGGAGCCCACTGTGAATCAGGGACGATTACATCTCTGTTGAACCATGGAGGACTTCAGATCACGGAGCCCATGGTGTTTGGCATTGCCAGCGGCATATTTTTCGGCTATTTTCATAAAATGAAATCTTTTGCTTTCCCTACTTTTATCGTCAGGAATAAACCCGGGCAAATGCGTACCAACCTTGAGAAACGTCTGGGTGTCCGGTTTAAAACATATGACTTCAAGGATACGGTTCGTGGTCAGCAAACGCTGGATCTGTTGTTAAACCAAAACATTCCGGTTGGCACACAGGTTGATTTCTTCTATATGGATTATGTTCCTGTGTGGGAGCGTGTTCATATCAACGTTCACTTTCTGGTGGTTGCCGGAAAGGTGGAGAGCCGGTATGTCATCAGCGATGCATACTTTCCGAAAATGGTCGACCTTGAGTCAACATCACTGGAAAAGGGCCGTTTTGCGGGCGGAAGCATGTCGCCAAAGGGCTTTATTTTTCATCTGGATAAACTTCCTTCTGATATTGATTATAATGATGCCATCATCAGAGGAATAAAAAAAGCCTGTTTTTACATGTTAAAAATTCCAATTCCCTTCCTTGGAATTAAAGGAATGCGTATGTTCGCAAGAAAAGTGGTGGAATGGCCTAAATTCGCCAGGGATGTTGAGCATTTATCACATGAAATCATGAAAATTAATATCCTGCTTGAAGATCAGGGAACCGGGGGTGCTGGTTTTCGATTCATGTATGCGACCTTCCTTCAGCAGGCTGCTGATGTAGTAGCTAAACCTGAACTGAAAGCACTGTCCCGGGAGTTGATGACAATCGGAGACGGATGGAGGGAAATTTCACTTTTTACAGCCCGCATCGGCAAAAACAGGGATCTTGGTCCTGAAAAACTCAAGCAGCTGAGCGACATGATTCATGACCGGGCAGATGTGGAAGAACGCTTTTTTAAATCTCTTTCCAATGCAATTAAATAACAGAAAATTAAGTTTTTACATATGACTGTACCAACGGATGATCTGAAACTCGAGATAAAGAAACTGATTATGGGAACCCTGGCCATCTCAGATATAAACCCCGATGATGTGGATAATGAAAAACCCCTGTTTGGTGGGGACAATGCTTTGACCCTTGACTCGGTTGACGCCATAGAAATAATTATGGCCATTCAGCGGACCTATGGATTGCGCATTGCCGATCAGAATCTGGCGCGCGAAGTGGTACGTTCCATCAACAGCATCGCACAGTTTATCACAGAGCAACAGGCCATTCAACAATCACAGGATCACGCTATTTAACCTGCTATATTTTGAAGGATTCCTACCTCACTGCCGGAATCAAACTTGATCAGTTGGTTCGGCTTCTACACCGAAACCAGATTACCTATACCGTAAAAAATATAGCGCGACTCGCATTTCTAATTCAAAGCGCAACCTGGTCATCTTTTTTTTCATGGATAGAAAAATTTCGTTACTCCAAAGCATTGAAAAATGCTACGCTCCCCGACAACCCTCTCTTTATCATTGGTCACTGGAGAACCGGTTCAACACTGCTTCATCAACTGATGAGCCTCGATCCCCAGTTAACAGCACCTACTTTGTTTCAGGTAGCTGTACCCGATAGTTTTCTTGTTTCCGCACCTTACTACCGGCCCCTGTTCAAACGGATCATTTCAGAACACCGTCCGATGGATCAGGTTAAAATTGGCATGGATGAACCACAGGAAGATGAATATGCCATATACCGGATCACAAGCTATTCTCCGCTTGAAAACCTGGTCTTTGCAAAATCAGGGGCCTACTTTCTTAACCATGGCACCCCGTTTTTACCATCGGGCGACCTGTTGGAAAAATGGAAGACGGAGGTTCAGGGATTCTATAAAAAGCTTCATTTTTACACGAAAAAAAGAATTGTTTCAAAAAATCCATTCAATTCCTGCAGAATACAAACACTTTGCGAGATGTTCCCTGAGGCTAAATTCATCAATATCGTACGTCATCCGGATGATGTAGTGCCTTCGACGATCCATATGTGGGACATTCTACAGAAGCAAAACCGGTTGAACAATCCTGTTAATCGTCCTGATTTTAAAGAGGTTGTCAGTGTTCTGGAGAGCATGCTGACCACCATTGATTCTGACAGCACCCGGTTACGGCCCGGATACTATACAGAAATAAGGTTTGAAGACCTGGAGATAAAACCCGTGGTTGTTTTAAAAAAAATGTATCAGGCGCTTGACCTTGCATTTACCGATGAATTTGAATCCAGGGTACATGCCTTTCTAAGGCAAACAGCTGGTTTCAGGAAAAATGAATTTTCTCTTACACAGCAGCAAAGATCCTATATAAGGGAACGACTGGGTCATCATATGAACCGGTACGAATATCAATGATAGACTTTTTTGTATATTTGAAAAAAAATCAATCCAAAAAAAGCAAAATGAAACGATACATTCTCTTATCAATTTTTGCCTTTTCCCTTATTTCCCTCAAAAGCCAATCCCAGGATACAATCCAGCCTCAAAAAGAGCATAAAAAAAACTTTATCAAAGGAGGATTTTACCTCGGTATTGGTCCCGTATTCCCGGTCGGGGCATATTCTGAAGGACAGGTTGTAGTTCCTACATCGGGGTCTGCAGTTAAACTGTCCTATCTTCCGGCTAAAATCGGTGCAGCTTTAGATTTGGGTTTTCTGATCTATTTTGGTCCTGCTTTCGCCAACAACCACCTCAGGCTGGGGCTCGATGCCACATTTCTGAGTTTCTGGTTCAATTCGACTAAACCTGTTCTTGATCCGAACAACAGTTATGAGCACTATTATTACTATGCGGGACAAAAATTCGGACCCTTGTTGACCATTAACCCCATTGACCGCCTCATGATTGACATTTCCTATAAACTGAATGCAAACTTTGCCTATCACTTTGATGAATGGAATAATTTGTCAAGTTCCGATTTTTCCAAATATGGAGCGAACCTCTTTCAAAACGAGGTTAGTCTGGCAATCAGGTATTCTGTCATGAGATTTTCCTTTGAATATAACTTCGGGAACATGAAATTTGATAACTTCGATAAGGAACGTCCGACACAGACCATTCAGGCAAATACCATAAGGGTCCTGATAGGCGTTAAATTCTAAAAATGAGTATCCCCTTTTTCCCGAATATTGAAAAGGAATCACCTGCTGAAATTCAACGGTATCAGACTATCAAGCTAACGGAGGGATTAACCTATCTCCGGCAGTCGTCGCCATTTTACCGGGATTTATTTCAGAAACATTCCATTGATATTACAAAGATAAAATCGGTTTCTGATCTGATGAACATTCCGGTCACGAAAAAGGATGACCTCCAGCTGCGAAATGAAGATTTCCTTTGCGTGCCCCGAAGCCGGATTATCGATTACATCACCACCTCAGGAACCCTTGGAGATCCGGTGACATTCGCGATGACCGATAAGGATCTTGACCGTCTTGCATACAACGAGGCCATCTCCTTTACCTGCGCCGGCGGTAGCCCGTCAGATGTTTACCAACTGATGACCACCATCGACAGGCGTTTTATGGCCGGACTCGCTTACTTTCTTGGAATCCGCATGCTTGGCGCCAGCGTTGTTCGGGTTGGAAATGGGATACCGGAGCTGCAGTGGGATACCATCCGGCGCATAAAACCAAATGCCATTATTGCCGTTCCTTCATTTATTTTAAAGATCATCGAATATGCTGAGCAACATGATATTGATTACCAGGCCAGCAGTATTAAAAAAGCCATCTGCATCGGGGAACCTTTGCGAAAAAACGACCTGACGCTCAATACCCTCGGGCGGAAAATCCAGGAAAAATGGCCCCTGAAATTATATTCAACATACGCTTCCACCGAAATGGGCACCTCCTTTACCGAGTGTGATGAAGGGATCGGAGGACATCATCATCCGGAGCTGATCATTGTTGAATTTTTAGATGACAATGATAATCCGGTCAAAGAAGGTGAACTTGGGGAGGTCACTGTTACTACGCTGGGCGTCGAAGGCATGCCGCTTCTTCGGTTTAAAACAGGTGACGTCTGTCATCATTACACTTCACAATGCCCCTGCGGACGGAATACGATCAGGCTTGGACCTGTATTAGGAAGAAAAAACCAGATGATAAAATACAAGGGAACAACTCTTTTCCCCCCCGCGCTATACGACATTCTTGATAATATTGACTATATCTCCAATTATATTGTTGAGGTGTATACGAACCACATCGGCACTGATGAAATCCTGATTCATGTATGTGGAAAAGGGATCGGCGAAGAAAAAGAGAAGGATATTAAAGACCATTTCAGGGCAAAACTCAGGGTAGCTCCCATCATAACCTTCACTTCGGAAACCAATATTCAGAAAATGCAGTTTCCTGAAATCAGCAGAAAACCGGTGAAATTTATCGATAACCGCGAAAAAAACGGAAATTTTTCAGGATAAATTTGGAAATTCCCATTCGTTATTTTAATTTAGCCTAAATAATTCTAAATTATATTAACATAAAAATCAAAGACCATGAGAAAAATTTGCGTTACAACACTCACACTGGCATTCATACTTGTCGCCTGCGTTGTGGTTGGGCAGAAACTTAAAACTGGGGATGTCAAGGTTTTAAAAGGTCAGACAACCATCAACCTCGAGTATGATTATTCAAATATGGCGGTTGGAAAATTTGAGTCTGCCGATGAATACGTGGCTGACAGAAAAGCGGATATGAATAAGAAAAATCCTGGGTCAGGAGATCAGTGGGCCGAATCCTGGACAAATGATCGCAGTGCCCGCTTTCATCCTATGTTTGAAAAGAACTTCAATGTGAAACTTTCGGATTTTGGAGTTACTGCCAAGGAAGGGGCGACCGATGCAAAATATACACTCATCATTCATACAACTTTTGTCGAACCTGGATTCAATGTTGGGATAACCCGTAAAAATGCTTACATTAACATAGAAGTTGTACTGGTGGAAACCGCTGCAAAGGATAAACCGCTTGCAGTTATTGATTTGCCAAAGTTGCAAAGTGTGAATATGATGGGATATGATTATGATACGGGAAGCCGCATCCAGAGTTGCTATGACCGGGCTGGTGATGAACTGGGTAAATTTCTTTGCAAAAACGCTTTTAAATAAATTCTGATTCAATCCGATAAAAAGGCTGCCTCCAGGCGGCCTTTTTTATTTGACCTTTGCCCCCCTGATAAAGGTGTGGATAATCTGCACCGAAGGTATTTTTGACAACGGAATTTGCATGATGTCCTCGTCAAGAATGACAAAATCAGCATCCTTCCCAGCCTCGAGACTTCCTTTCTCCGATTCCATAAAATCAGCCTTTGCGGCCCAGATAGTGATCGAATGCAATGCCTCCTCACGCGTGAGTGCATTGTTCATCAGGAAACCTCCCTCAGGAAAACCCTGCAGGTCATTTCTCGAAACAGCGGCATAAAACGTGAGTATGGGTGAGATACCTTCGATTGGGAAATCGGTACCATTGGCAATCCAGCCATTCTGTTTCATCAATGTACTGTATGCATAAGCCCCTGCCATTCGCACGGGACCAAGCCTGTTCCCAGCCCAGTTCATATCCGAAGTGGCATGGGTTGCCTGCACGGAAGGAACGACTGAATAGTCACCAAAAAGGTGAATATCTTCTGGATCAACTACCTGTGCGTGTTCAATTCTCCACCGGAGATCATTTTTCCCTTTCAGAAAGTTGCCGTAAATGTTCAGCATCAGGGAATTTGCTGAATCCCCGATGCAATGTGTATTCACCTGGTAACCATTTTCAAAGGCCAGGCGGCACAGGGCTCTGATTGAATCCAGCGAGGTAACGATAATGCCAGAGGTGGCGTTGTCATCCGCATAGGGTTGCTTTAACCTTGCGGTCCTGCTTCCAAGGCTGCCATCCGCATAAATCTTTATTGACCTGATTACCAGTTTATCGGTCTTGTAGATACCATGTTTTACAAATAATGATATATTTTTTTCTGTCGGGGTCAGCATGGCATAAACCTGCATTCTGATCTTTCCGCTTTTCTGAAGGGTATCCAGGAAAAGAAGCTGGGGATAATCCAAACCTGCATCACTTACCATCGTGAGACCAACTGAAAAACATGATTTTTCAGCCTGTTCAAGTAACTCAGCCAACTCCTCTCCGTCAGGTTCCGGAACCTTCTCACGGATCAGGTCGGCTGCAGTTTCACTTAAAATTCCTGTAAGACGCCCGTTTTTCATCTCAACTTGTCCGTTCGTGAAATGATGATCCATGCCGATTCCGGCTCTTTTTAATGCCTCCTGGTTTGCAAGCACGACATGCCCATCTATGCGGATCAGCATGACAGGAATGTCCGGGAATATCCTGTTTAACAGGGTGTTGTCAGGGAATTTCTTGCTTGACCATAAATTCTGATCCCACCCCCGGCCAACGATCCATCTTCCTTTCCCGGGCTTTGGAGCCCGTTTCAAACGATCCAATACAGCATCAAAAGAGGTTAATCCGTTTAGATCAATGTATTGCAACCCGAGTGCAAAGCCCATGAAATGACAATGTGCATCGATGAAACCTGGAAAAACAGTTTTGCCTTGTAAATCAACCACTTCGGGAGCATGAAAACCATCTTCAATAACCTGCCTGGTTCCGGTGGCAACGATCTTTCCATTGCTTACAGCCATTGCTTCCGCCCGCGTATCCAGGGAATCCGCAGTGTATATCACTCCGTTCGTGACAATTAAATCAACTTTCTTCTTCATTTGTACGCAGGAATTAAAAAAACAAATTGAGAAGCACAGATAAATAAGACCCCGGTAATTCATTTTAAAATATTGGTTTATTGATTGTTCGCCAAAAATAGAAACTATTTTTAACCCGGTATGCCATTTATTGAAATGATTTATTATTTTTGTATCATTCTAAATCTAATATATTCATGAAATATAAATCTATCAATCCTAGATTTATTGTCATTTTCTCAGTTATTCTTGTTGCAGCCCTTTTACGGCTGCTGCCGCATTGGCCAAACTTTACGCCGATTGCAGCTATGGCTCTTTTTGCTGGTACCTATTTCGACAGAAAGCAATACGCTTTCGCAATTCCGATCGCCGCGATGTTCATCAGCGATCTCGTGTTAGGTCTGCATGCCAATATGCCTGCTGTCTATTTTAGTTTTGCCATCACGGTTCTTATTGGTATGACGATCCGAAACAAAGTGAATGTGGGATCTGTAGTACTGGCATCTTTTTCATCATCGGTAATCTTTTTTCTGATTACCAATTTTTCATCCTGGGTTGCCAGCCCCTACTATCCGCAAACCTTTGCAGGCCTGACAGAATGCTACATCGCCGGCCTGATGTTTTTCCGTGATACCACCAACGGATTTTCATTCTTTTTGAATGATCTCTTTGGAACCACCTTCTTTTCTGCGGTATTCTATGGGGCCTTCTATCTTGTTCAGATGAGGTTCCCTGTTCTGGATCGATCCAGATTTTAACGGGTAACTCTTTATTCCTCTTAAGGATAGGAATTGAGTTCTGAGAAACAATAAAAATTCGGCGCGTCATTGAAAATTATTTCGATGGCGCTTCGTTTTATCTGCATCTTCCATTGTTGGACGATATCCTCGAAAATTTTTGATTTTTAAAATTAGGTACTTAAACTGATCATGACTGACATCATACGCCTCTTACCAGATTCAGTCGCGAACCAAATCGCAGCGGGAGAAGTTGTCCAACGGCCTGCCTCCGCTGTAAAGGAATTAATGGAAAATACCATTGATGCCGGTGCTACCGATATAAAACTGATCATTAAAGAATCTGGCAAATTGCTCATCCAGGTTATTGACAATGGGTGCGGTATGTCAGAACGGGATGCCCGCATGTGTTTTGAGCGTCATGCAACATCCAAAATTTCAAAAGCCGACGACCTTCTGGCTATCAGAACCCTTGGATTTCGCGGAGAAGCGCTCGCATCCATCGCCTCAGTCGCACAGGTAGAACTTAAATCAAAAAGGCATGAAGATGAAATCGGAACCTGCATCCTGATTGAAGGCACCGAGTTTAAAAGCCAGGTACCCGTAAATTGTCAGAACGGCACATCCGTGAGTGTAAAGAACCTGTTTTTCAACGTACCTGCTCGCCGGAATTTTTTAAAATCAAATACGCTTGAATTAAAATATATCATTGAGGAATTTTTCCGCATATCCCTTGTCAATCCTGACATTGCGTTTACCTTTTATAACCAGGACAAGATCCTGTTCCAACTCCCCCCGGGGAACCTCAAACAAAGAATAATAAATTTATATGGCCAGGCATACGCTCAACGGCTGATACCCGTCGAACAACAAACAGAACTTGTCAATATTTCAGGCTTTTTGGGCAAACCTGAATTTGCAAAAAAGACAAGGGGTGAACAGTATTTCTTCACCAACGGAAGATTTATGAAAAGTCCGTACCTCCATCATGCCGTTGAAAGTGCCTTCAAGGAATTAATCCCGGACGACTCTGTTCCCTCCTATTTTATTTACATGGAGGTCGATCCGCAAACCATCGATGTCAATATTCATCCGACAAAAACTGAAATAAATTTCCAGGACATTAAAAGTATATATGCCATCCTGCATGCGGCTGTAAAGCAATCCATTGGTAAATTCAATATCTCCCCTACCCTGGATTTCGATGTGGAACAGAGTATCAATATACCGATCTTTCCTGAAAATCAGCCAGTAAAACAACCCACAATCACGATCAACCCCAATTATAACCCGTTTGAAAAAAGAACAGAACCTCAAACAAAGTTTCCATTTTCACCACGACAAACTCCCTCTGTGAATGGATGGCAGGATTTTTATTCTCCGGCACCCCCGCCTGCAGAAAAATTCGAGTTTCCTTCTACCGGCCGGGAGTCAACGGTGGATTCACCGCAACATCTGACGGATGAATCTTTTTCAGAACGGAAGAGGAGTTTCCAGGTGGGTAATGCATGCATCATAACCCATACGCAATCAGGAGTCGTTATCATTGATCAGCAACATGCCCACGAACGAATTCTATACGAACGCATGTTGGACCAGAAACGGACCAACGATATCTCCGCGCAGCACCAGCTGATTCCCCAGACCATCACTCTGAGTCCTGATAATGCTCAACTTTTCCTTGAATGGAAAGATTATTTTAAAGAACTTGGATTTGAAATCAATGATTTTGGAAAAGGATCTTTTGTCATCCATGCAATTCCGGTTAAAATGGAAGCTGCAGACATCGGGTTATTTATTGAATCTGTGCTTGAATCACTTAAAACACCCGGAAAAGAGAACAAAATGGACCAAAGTCAGATCCTGGCAAAGACGCTGGCTAAAAAACTTGCGGTGAAACGAGGCAAAAGGCTGCAGCAACAGGAAATAGACTCCATTATTGAAAATCTGTTTGCCTGCAGGATACCCGATGCATCTCCGGATGGGAAACCCACCATGATCATGCTTGCATTTGAGGAGCTTAACAGGAAATTTAAAATTTAATGATCATATTCAATTATGTCTCAACAATATAGCCCGGCAGGATTCAGCCTGCTTCCTCCAGTTGTAAAAAATCTGCTGATTATCAACGGATTATTTTTTCTTGCAACCGTATCCCTGAACTCTGCCTATGGAATTGAGCTGGACAGCATCCTGGGATTGCACTATTTCCAGTCAGAATTATTCAGTCCCTACCAGTTTGTCACCTACATGTTTGTGCATGCGAATTTTTCGCACGTACTTTTTAACATGTTTGCCCTCTGGATGTTCGGTTACCTCCTTGAGAATGTCTGGGGATCCAAAAGATTCCTGACCTACTACCTGATTACAGGGATCGGCGCCGCAATAGTTCAGACTTTCGTGAGCTGGCTCGACATCTCGTCCATCCAGGCCGCTGCCCAAACGTATGCTTCAAACCCAACCCTGGATAGCTTTGTTGCTTTTGTCAGGCATTATTATCCCCGTCACTATGATGCTGAAGGGACCATCAGAAATTTCATCAATGAATGGTCGCTTTCCAGGAACAGCCCTGGCTATATACCCCAATCACTGGAATATATCAGCCAGTTAATGAAATTAAGGATGGACGTTCCGACTGTCGGCGCCTCTGGAGCTGTGTACGGGATCCTGCTTGCATTTGGCATGATGTTCCCGAACATGTTGGTTTATGTATATTTTCTTTTCCCGATCAAGGCCAAATGGATCGTTATCGCTTATGGCGCAATTGAACTTTTCGCCGGAATTTCAAACAATCCGAGTGACAATGTTGCACATTTTGCCCATTTGGGAGGAATGATCTTTGGTTTCTTTTTAATTTTATACTATCGGAAACGGCAAGACCATTTTTCATCATGATGAACTACAATTACCGGCAGCCATCAAACCCACTTGAGGAATTCAGGAAATTCTTCAGGCAGGGATCAAGTTTGTCCGTGTTGATACTGATCAATGTTGTTGTCTGGGTCTTTATCCAGGCACTCAGGGTTATCTTATTCATTTACAATAACCCCGACAGTGAGGCAGCCGGCACGCTTGTACTTCATGCGCTGGCCATTCCTGCATATGTTCCCGCCTTAATGGCCAGGCCTTGGACAGTCCTGACCTACATGTTTTTGCATATTGATATCTGGCACCTTCTTTTTAACATGATCTGGCTCTATTGGTTCGGGAAAATTTTTCTCGAATTTTTACCATCCAGGCATTTAATTTTCGTTTATCTGTCAGGTGGTTTTGCAGGTGCGCTCGTGTATGTAGCTGCGTTTAACACCTTCCCGGTGTTTGGGGCCATCCTTCCTGTTTCCTTCGCCCTGGGGGCATCCGCCTCTGTGATGGCTATCGTAACAGCAATTTCCTTCTATGTACCTGATTATACTATCCAGCTTTTCCTGATTGGAAAGATCAGGATTCTATACCTCGCGATCATTTTGTTTGTTTTTGATTTCTTTATGATCCCGTCAGGCAATGCAGGAGGTCACCTTGCCCACATTGGCGGTGCCTTGTTCGGGGTTATTTTCAGCCAGATGATCCATCTTTCGAAAAATTCATTTAAAACCGAAAATTCATCATCATTTCTCAACAGTTTCTTTGACAAATTTCGAAGAAAAAATAAGCCATATCAAAGCCGGCCGGATTATTCCAGACCTGTCTCCGATGATGAATACAACCGGAATAAAAAGGTTAATCAGGATAAAGTCGATGACATTCTTGAGAAAATTTCAAAAGGAGGTTATGACAGCCTGACCAAGGAAGAAAAGGAGTTTTTATTCAGGACATCCAACAAGCGGTGATCTAACATGGAGTTAAATGAAAGTGGGTCGATCTTTTTTTGCTAAGTTCCTTTTATCGATAAATATTTTGGCAGTGATGGGCCTATTTGCCTCCTACGGTGCCAGCTATATCAGTCCTGATAAATTATGGGTGTTTGGTTTTTTCGGACTGGCCTATCCGATTTTTCTAATTGTCAATGCTATTTTTGTATTGGTCTGGCTGATGCTCTGGAAGCGATTTGCCTTTATTTCGCTTATTGCAATCCTGCTCGGTTGGAACAGCCTCCTATCCCATTTTCCGGTTCGTATTACTCAACCGGTTGTCCCTGCCGGACTGGCGCTTAAAGTGGTTACTTTTAACGTTCATCACTTTTATGGGAACCAACGTGCCGAGAGCATTCCCGAGACAAGAGGTAAAATCACAAATTTTCTTGCTGAAGAGGGGGCAGACATCATTTGTATCCAGGAATTCTTTGCCATTGGGGATACCTTTTCCAAAACCTTCGACCGGTTCGCGAAAACGATCCGGATGGATCACTATGCCTTTAAAAACTATAAGACCTTTTATAATAAACGAAAGATTGTTGCCATTGCCTCATTTTCGAAATATCCGATTGTTAATACCGGCTCGTTTCAACTTCAGGACCGGCTGTTATTTGCAATATATTCTGATATAGTCATTAAAGGGGATACGATCCGGGTATACAACCTCCACCTGGAATCTATCCGGTTTGGGAATGATGATTATTCATTCTATGCCCAGTTTACCGAGCCGGCCAAAGAGACAGCACCACTCAGTGAAGGATCCAAACGCATGTTGTCAAAACTCCGGAGATCATTTATCCTCAGGGCGAAACAGGTTCAGCTGATTGCAAACCATATTGCGGATTGTCCATATCCGGTCATTCTGGCGGGAGATTTCAATGATACACCTTCATCCTATACCTACCATCAATTGACTGCAGGTCTGTTTGATGCATACAGAGAGGTTGGCAAAGTCTTTTTTGAGGGAACCTATTCCGGGAAACTGCCCTCTTTCAGAATTGATTATATACTTCATTCAAGGGAATTTAAACCATTGGAATATAAGAAAATAGAGGTAGACCTCTCTGATCATTATCCGATTACCTCAACATTGATTTTAAACCCCTAAAACTTCCGCCGGTGGATTTTAAACTCACTTCCGAATTTATTCCTACCGGAGATCAGCCGGAGGCCATAAAACAACTCGTTGAAGGCATTCAGCGCGGGGATCCATCACAGGTTTTGCATGGTGTAACTGGGTCGGGTAAGACCTTTACAATTGCCAATGTAATCCAGCAGGTTCAGAAACCCACCCTTGTATTCAGCCACAACAAAACACTGGCAGCCCAGTTGTACGGTGAGTTCAAGCAGTTTTTTCCTGAAAACGCGGTTGAATTTTTTGTCTCGTATTATGATTATTACCAGCCCGAAGCCTTTATTCCGGTAACCAATACTTATATTGAAAAAGATCTTTCAATCAATGAAGAGATTGAAAAACTCAGATTGAGCGCCTCTTCAGCACTTTTATCAGGCAGACGCGATATCATCGTCGTCTCCTCGGTCTCCTGCATTTATGGGATTGGGAACCCGGATGATTTCAACCAGAATGTAATTCGCCTGAAAACCGGAGACCAGCTCGGCCGTAAAAAACTGTTGCAATCTCTTGTCAATAGCCTCTATGCTAGGACAGAAGGAGATTTTACCCGCGGGCGGTTCAGGGTTAAGGGAGATTCAGTGGATATTTTCCCTGCTTACCTTGACATTGCCTACCGGGTTATTTTCATCGGGAATGAGGTGGAGATCCTGGAGTCATTCGATCCTATAACAGGACGAAAAATTGAGTCCATGGAATTAATGACCCTTTACCCGGCCAATATTTTCGTCACTTCCCAGGATAAGATGAAGGAAGCCCTGTTTGAAATACAGGATGACCTGATCAAGCAGTGCGCCTATTTCAGGGAAAACGGGAAGGAACTGGAAGCAAAACGGCTCGAAGACAGGGTAAGTTATGATATCGAAATGATGCGTGAACTTGGCTACTGCTCAGGCATTGAGAACTATTCCAGGTATTTTGACGGCAGAACCTCTGGTTCACGCCCATTCTGCCTGCTTGATTTTTTTCCTGATGATTTCCTGATGGTAATCGATGAAAGCCATGTTACCGTTCCCCAGGTGAGGGCCATGTATGGAGGTGATCGTTCACGCAAGCAAACCCTGGTAGAATACGGGTTCAGGCTTCCATCGGCGATGGATAACCGGCCTTTGAAATTCGAAGAATTCTGGACCCTGATCAGCCAGACCATTTATGTCAGCGCAACACCTGCCGATTTTGAACTCCAGGAATGCGAAGGGGTGATGGTTGAGCAGGTAATTCGTCCGACAGGTTTGCTTGATCCCTACACAGAAGTCAGGCCAAGTTTAAGGCAGATTGATGATCTGCAGGAGGAGATTGACCAGCGCATTAAAAAGAATGAACGGACCCTGGTGACAACCCTTACGAAACGAATGGCGGAAGAGCTTACAAACTATTTTACAAAGGTTGGCATCCGGTGCCGGTATATCCACGCGGATGTAGATACGCTTGAACGGGTCGAAATATTAAGGGATCTTCGGCTTGGGACATTTGACGTTCTGGTGGGGGTAAATCTGTTACGTGAAGGTCTTGACCTCCCTGAAGTTTCACTTGTAGCCATCCTTGATGCCGATAAGGAGGGTTTTCTGCGCTCCGAAAGGTCCCTGACCCAGACAGCGGGACGGGCTGCTAGGAATATTAACAGCAAGGTGATCATGTATGCGGATAAAGTCACCGAGTCGATGAAACGGATGATGAACGAAACAAACCGCCGAAGAGAAAAGCAGATTGCGTACAATTCCCTGAATAATATAACCCCGACACAGATCACCAAAAGCAACCGTGAAATTCTGGGTCAGACAACAGTCGCTGATGGTAAATCAAAAATGCCTTCAGCCTATATTGAAAAAGAGTATTCAGATATCGCAGCCGACCCGATAATTCAGTACCTTTCGAAGGAAAAACTGCAGAAATTAGTTGGCAAAAACAGGAAAGCGATGGAGGATGCTGTAAAAAGCCTGGATTTTCTGGAAGCAGCCCGGCTTCGGGATGAACTTAAATCATTGACTAAAATGCTTGAAGCACTGTCAATTAAGGATAATCAATGACATCCCTGACGTAAATAACTTTTGCCCTTTGTTAATATCTTCTTTCTGCATTTCATACATATTTGAATATATTTGCTTACCAAAATAAGATTCATGAAGAAAAAGATACTCGCAATTGATGATGAAAAGAGTATCCGGTTTATCATCGAAAATACATTTAATAAGGATTTCGAAGTTACTTCGATCAGTAACGGCATGGATGCCTTATTTTATTTGCAGACCGGAAATCTGCCGGATGTTATAATTTGTGATGTTGAAATGCCTGTTTTAAATGGCTTTGAATTTATCAGAAGGATTCGTGAAAGTGGCTTCTTTGATGAGATTCCATTGATTATGCTTTCCGGGAAAGAAGAAAGTGCCGATAAGATTAAATGCTTTGAGATGGGGGCCGATGATTATGTGCTTAAACCATTTAACCCCAAAGAACTCATAGCAAGAATCAAACGCCGGCTGGAATTTAAGGAATTATACTCGCAACGCAGAGGGAACTAGTGTTATATGGATGAAGCTTCAGTCACACCTTTGAAAATTCTTTATATTGGCAATGATCAGAAAACCATTGATCTATTCCAGAAAAGCGATTTATTTGATGTTACTCAACTCCCGAACGGGCTTGCCTCACTTTATTTTTTAACAAATAGCAATTTCAATCTTTTTGACCTGGATCAGGATACCCGGTTTGAAAAGGTGTATCAGCAAACGCATGCGATTGATGCAATCATATGCGAATTTATCCTGCCCGGAATTAATGGTTTATCCTTCTATCGCAAACTTAAACTGAACAAGGTTTATCAGAAAACTCCATTTATCATCATTTCCCTGGTCCGGGATGAAGGGATCAAAATGGAGTCATTTAATATGGGCATCGACGATTTTTATCATAAAGAATTAAATCTCTTCAATATCCATAGCCGGATTCTTTTTCTGAAAAAGTTCAAGACCGAATATGTCCCAAAGCCCATGTCGCTTCAGGATGAAAACATGACGCCGTATAAAACCTCATTGCCAAAACGCATTTTCGATGTAACCCTTGCATTATTGGCACTGCTGATTTTATCTCCGATAATGTTACTTACTGTGATTGCCATTTTAACTGAGTCACGCGGTAAGGTTTATTATATAGCCAAACGGGTAGGCGCCAATTATAAAATATTCGATTTCTACAAGTTCAGATCCATGTATCCTGATGCCGATGCCCGCATAAAAGATGTGGCCCATCTGAACCAATATATTGGCGAATCGGTTGAAGTTACCTGTTCGGAATGTGACAAATTACCCGCTGGTCAAACCTGTTCACCTATGGTTTATTATGATGGTGAAGAAATCTGTGAGCGACTTGCAAACAGAAAACGTAGCGCAAAAAAAGCATTTCTGAAAATCAAGGATGATCCCAGAATAACCAGGGTCGGCAGATTTATCAGAATGGCCAGTATTGATGAATTGCCACAACTCTTTAACATCATTAAAGGAGATATGTCAATTGTGGGGAACCGCCCTCTGCCAATGAATGAAGCAGAAGCACTGACGAAAAAGAAATGGAGCCGCCGCTTCAGGGCTGCAGCAGGTTTAACCGGCCTGTGGCAAGTTGAAAAACGTGGTAAAAAGGGAACTATGTCAGAAGAAGAAAGGTTTGCCCTGGATAATTACTATGCTGAACACAACTCTTTCTGGGGTGATATAAAATTGATTATCAGAACGTTTGCAGTCTTCATTCAAAAAGAAAATGTCTAAGAATCCGATAAAACAGTTATAAGTGGATATGAGAGCAAGATATTTAATTTTAATGATTATTTTTCTTTTGAACTTTCCACTTTATTTTTTTGGACAGGGATCATCAAAACCTGCTGGGACACAGGAT
>Ga0247842_10000292_pt1:50000-109744 | contig 109744 bp, 104 predicted proteins | sample LaCruzMarch2015__3_FD_192411 | JGI IMG/M metagenome (GOLD analysis project Ga0247842, IMG submission 192411) | Freshwater microbial communities from meromictic Lake La Cruz, Castile-La Mancha, Spain - LaCruzMarch2015_19m | ecosystem: Environmental > Aquatic > Freshwater > Lake... | reverse complement strand
AGGCGGGCGCTGGAAACGGAGCGTCAACGACCTATGGCGACGGGTCGAGCCCCCGGCGGGAAACCGCGGGACACATGGCGGCCGGGCCTTCAGGTCGAGACGCCACCGCGCCAGCGCCCGACCCTACGACATGCCGCCCGCCGCTCGGCCGCCCGGTCATTCCCCCGCTGACCGACGAACGACGCGCTTGCGCACGTCATCCCACGGCTCGCCGGCCGACTCGCCGGCCATGACCCGTCGGGCACGGCGCTCGATCTCCCGAGCCCAAAGGGCTTCGACCGCCGTCGCCTCGGTCGGCGCGGGCTCATCATCCAGGCTGGCGAGTGGCTCGCCGGCCACAGCGGCTTGCTCCTCGGCCGGAAGCGCCAAGGCGTCGCGAAGAAGTTCTTGCGCGCGAGAGGTCATGTGGCCATTTTGACCCCAAACACGCCGCCCAACAAGCCGCTGCACCGTGCGGTGCAACTGGGGAGCGACGGCTCGCTCCTCGAGGCCTTTCGGGTCCTCCTGGAGGCGTCTGAGCGGCGGCCTCAGCGCCGCACCCGGACGGCTACGTCGCCTACCCTTTGGCGCCCAACGGTTCGGTCGTCGGGCAGGGAGACAGCTACGAAGCTGCCCTCGCCGATGTGCGCTCCGCTATCGAGCTCCACATCCAGACGTTCGGCATCGCCGCCCTGGAACCGGAATCACCCGCGCTCGAGCGTTCGTCGCCGACGCGACCAGCGCTGGATGACCGCCAGGTTCCCTGTCGATGCGCCGCGAGCGAAGGTCATCGCCGCCCTGCAGGCCCTCGGTCTTCGTCTGCATGACCATCCCCGTCACTCAGGCGCCGGTGAGCCACGAATGAGGCTCCCGCCGGGCGCCCCGGCGGCGGCGCTCCCCGCGGGCAGCCCTCCCCGGCGGCGGCGCTCCCCGCGGGCAGCCCTCCCCGGCGGCGGTGCTGATCCCGTGGAGAAGGCCGCATCCTCGACCTTCTCGTCGTGCCCGGCCGTCCGCGGGCCCGCGGCTGCCGGGGGAAGAGAGGGAAGGCCGCTTCCTGAGGGGAACACAGCCTTCCCGCCCTGCACCTTCAGCGGCCGCGGGTCGCTGGCCCGCGCGCCTCGTCGCGCGCTTCGGGCGGCGCGGCTCCGGCGGCCGCGCGGCCTGGTCTTCCGTGAGGCGCGGCCGCGGAAGGCCGTGGTCGCCGCCCCGGCATAGTCACTGTTCGAGCGTATTCCGTTGGCGGTACTTCCAACGGTATCGTTGGGAGTACCGCCAACGGATCCGGCCATCTTCGACTATGCCCCCGCCGGCGGGCCACGTGCGCGGAGCGCGAACCTCGACGCTGAAGCCGCCGTCTCGTCGCGCCCGAGGGAAAGACAGCTCCGCCGCTCTCATCTCTACCGGCCGCGGGTCGCGTGCCCGCGAGGGAAGCTTGCCGAAGGGGCGTGGTCGCTCAAGCCCATCCTGCGCGGCGCCGCCTGCCGACCCGCGCGCGTGGCTGCGCCGCGTCCCCGGCGCCCCCGGGACCTGCGCGCCTCGCGGAAGCCGGCGGCGGGTGGCGGGCGCGCCGGCGGCCGCGGCGGTTCCCGCGGCCTCGGGCGGGCGGCGCGGGCGGGCCGCCCAGGCGGGCGCGCGGCTGGCCGCGGAGGCCGCGCCGCGCCGTCTCCGCCCTTTCGGCGCTCGTCGATCCGGAGGCTGAACGCGCAACCGGACGGAAGGGGATGGTCATGTTCGTCTGATCCCTCGGGAGGGGTTCCTGACTGCGTGCCGGCGACTCAGGTGAGACGCCCGACCGACCCGCCCTCGGGGCTCTCGTCCCGATACCCGGACCCGATCCTGTTCCGTGACACCCGTCAGTAGTGGTAGCGCAGCTGGGCGACCAGAATGGCGTCGACCTCGACCTTGTAGACGAGGCGCTGCTCGTCGGTGATGCGACGGGACCAGAAGCCGGACAGCGCGTGCTTCAGCGGCTCGGGCTTGCCGGCGCCTTCGAACGGCGCTCGCTGGATGTCCCCGATGAGGGTGTTGATCCGCTGCACCATCCTGGTCCTCCCACGCATGCGCCGAGAAGACGACCCTCACTCGGCGAGGGCCCTCTCGGCGCCGCCGCCGGCCCCCAGCTCCGCGAGCGATTCGAGCAGACGCCGGGCGTTCTTGGGACTGCGCAGCAGATAGGATGTCTCCTCGAGGGCCTCGTAGTCGTCCAGCGAGATCATCACCACGGAAGACGACGCCTTGCGCGTCACGATGATGGGGGCGTGGTCCTCGCAGACACGGTCCATCTCGCGGGCGAGGTTGGCGCGAAGTCGGGTGTAGGGGATGGCGTCCATGGCTGTCCTCCGAAGGTTACCTGTACAGGTAATGGTACGCCGCGCTGGCTCGCGGAACAAGCGTTTCGTTGCTCGAACGCGACATGTTGACGACCTGCTCACTCGTGCCCCATGGCGGCGGCAGCTGGCAAGAGGCCCAAGGTGGAGTCGTCGATGCATGACGGCAGTCCCAACAACGGCTTCGCTTGCCGTGACGGTCTTCATGGCGTACGCTGAGATGCATGCCATAGCGTCACTCCGAGGAGGCCACCGATGCCGCCACTGCGTCCCTCAGCCGATGTGTTGCCGATCACCGAGTTTCGGGCGAACACGTCCGCGATGCTCAACCAGCTCCATGCCACCAAGCGACCCGTGGTGCTCACTCAGCATGGTCGCAGCGCCGCCGTCGTGATGGACGTTGGCGTCTACGAAGGCCTCCTCGACGAGATCGCCCTGCTCCGGGACGTGCGGGTCGCGGAGGAGCAGATCGCGCGGGGTGAGGGCATCCCCCATGAGGAAGTGGTCGCCCGGCTGCGGAAGCGGTTGCTCAAGTGAGAGTGATCTGGTCGCCGCTGGCCGAGCAGCAGGTCGCCGAGAGCTTTTCATATATCGCCGCCGAGCACCCGGCTGCGGCCGTGCGCTGGTTCGATCGTCTCGAAGACAAGACGGGGTCCTTGGCGACCTTCCCCGACCAGGGTCGCATGGTCCCGGAGGTCCAGCGCACAGCCATTCGAGAAGTGCTGGTGCGCCCGTACCGAGTGATCTATCGCAGGGGAGCGACCGAGGTCGTCGTGCTCTCGGTGCAGCATGATCATCGTGAGCTCGATGTCAGGGGCCTCGAGTCATGAGGTGGGGCGAATGAGGACGTCCCGGCCGCTGTGCGCAGCGATCTTCGTCGCGGGACGGTCTCTCCCGGAGAAGTGACGCTGGTCATCGAAAGTCCCAACGAGATCCTGGGTCCCTGACAGGCGCATCCGGCGGGCGCGCTCTGCTTGCGTGCGCGCCGTCCGGGTGACGCGGGCGCGGCGCGGATGCACGGCGCCTGTCGGCTCGCTTCGTGGCCGTGAGGATGGGAATCCGGAATGGCCCGCGCTCAGGCACCCGCTTTCGTCGGCGTCACCCGGATCTCGCGCAGGCTGGTGAGGCGCACGATCCTCAGGCTCATCGGGCGGCCGATCGTCGCCTCGGTCATGGTGCGGTGGAGTGTGTCGATGTCGGGGAGCGGCTCTCCATCGACAGCGACGATGAGGTCTCCGGTCAGGAGCCCGGCCCGCTGCGCCGGGCTGCCGGGCTCGACTCCGGCGACGAGCACCCCGGTCTCGAGCGGCAGGCCGAAGTAGCGCACCACGCGCCGCCGGATCGGCGTCGTCTGTCCGGCCACGCCGATCTGGCCGCGGGTGATGTGCCCGTCGCGGATCAGTCTGCCGGCCACGTAGATGGCGGTGCCGATCGCGATCGCGAAGCAGATGCCCTGGGCGGGGGCGATGATGGCTGTGTTCACGCCGATGACGTCGCCGTGCGAGGTCACGAGCGGCCCGCCGGAGCTGCCCGGGTTGAGGGCCGCGTCGGTCTGCACGAGGTTGTCGATGAGGTGGCCGTTGTCCGAGCGCAGCGAGCGGCCGAGGGCGCTCACGACGCCGGCGGTGACGGTCGCCTGAAAGCCGTAGGGATTGCCGATCGCGACCACGAGCTGCCCGACGCGCAAGGTTCGTGAGTCGCCGAGCCGCGCCGGTACGAGATCTGGCGCATCGACGCGAACGACGGCGAGGTCTGTCTCCGGGTCGTCGCCGACAAGCTGGGCGGCGACCTCGCGGCCGTCGTTCAGGGTCACGCGCAGCTCGTCGGCGCCGTGGGCGACGTGGCTGTTCGTGAGGATGAAGCCGTCGCTTGTGATGAGAAAGCCGGAGCCCGAGCCGCCGTAGCTGGGCTCGGGCGGCTTCCGCGGCCCGCGCCTCGCCTCGCCCCCGGGAGCGCCGGGGCGGCTGCGCCGCCGGCGCCCTGCCTGCGGCGCCGGCCGGCGCCGCACGTCGATGTTGACCACGGACCGGCCGACCAGCTCGGCGGCGCGGATCACGGCGTTCGAGTAGTCGTCGAGCAGCGCGCGGTCGTCGGCCACGCCGGCCGGCGCGGCGAGCTCCGCGCCCGACGCGCCGCGGCGCGGCGCGTCGTCTTCGAGGACCAGCTCATCGGCGATGAGTCGTGCGTGTACGCTCATGAGGACGCTCCAAGGGTCGGGCAGGGATCAGGACAAGGCTTCCGGTCAGCTTGTTCCCGCTGCTAAACCAGCGGCGCCCGAGATCGTCGCGCCTGGTCAGGTCGCTCGCGGCGTGGCGGAGCCGGCCGGAGGGGCCGGCCGTTCGCCTACAGCCGTGCGCGGAAGGCCCGCACCTCGGGGCCGAACCAGTCGCCGGCGGCGTTCTTGATGCCGGTGTACTCCTTGTAGTACGGCGAGGCGTTGGCGGTGGCATGGCCGACCACGTTGCGCTTCTTGATGCCGAAGCGCGCCTGCAGGTAGCGCACGAGGCGCAGGCCGGCGTTGGCCTGCGCCGTGCGCGCGAGGATCTGGCGGTCCATCCAGTGGCCGTCCTTGCCGCTCTTGCCCTCCTGCACGAGCTCGATGCCGATGGACGACCAGTTCATGCCCACGGCGTGGCGGCCGCGCACCGAGAGCGGCAGGCACTGGTAGATCGTGCCGTCCTTGTCGATGATGAAGTGCGCCGAGACGCCGGGCTTCTCTTTCTGGCCGGTGCCCGAGTCGTAGGCGGTGTTGGCCGCGAAGGTCCACCAGGCCGGCTCCCAGGTGGCCCCTGCGGTGTGGTGGAGCACGACGACCTTGGGGTCGGTGAGCTTCCAGGTGTGCTGGTGGTAGTGGTGCTGGCTGTAGTCGGCCATCTGCGCCTTGCGCGTCGCGCCGAAGGGGATGAGCTTGACGGTGATCGGCGGGCGGAGGTCGGCGGGGCTGGTCGCCCCGGCCGGCGCGGGCGCGACCGCCGCGGAAAGCAGGATGGCCGCGGAGAGGCTCGCGCAGAGCGCGAGCGCCGCCGCGGCGGGCAAGACGATGCGGGCGAGACGAGCCATGTGCAGAGTATACGCCGCGAGGGGCGGGCGGGCCTGCGGCGGCCCGCCTTCCGGCGGTCCGCCCTCCTGCGGCGGCCTGCCCGGCGCCGAGCTGTCGGGCCTGCGGGGTCCGCCTACGGCGGCCCGCCCCAGGCGGCGGCCCTGCGGCGCGCCGTGCACCATTCTTCAGAATGCCGGTCCTCCGGCCGATACACCGTGTAGGATGGTCCCGCTACGAGCTTCGTCCGCGACCTTTGCCTGCGGCCGCGGGCGACCCAGCGACTCGCCGGGCCACCGCGACGAGGCGCCACTCCCGACCCGCGGACGCGATGTCTGTGAGGTCACGCCAGACAGGAGGAGCCGTGGAGTTCGAGACAGACGCCCAGCGTATCGGCTACGAGCGTTGCCTGGGCATCGCCAGGGAGGTCTTCGGCGAGAGCATCAACATCATGGACGATCGTCCGGGCTTCTCCTTCGTCGCGGGCTCGACGCTGGTCTACGCCTATGTGATCCCGTGCGGAGATGACGGCGCCACTCTCCAGGCATACTCCCCGGTCGTTGCGGGCGCCGAGATGAATCTCGAACTGGCGATGTTCCTGCTCCACGAGAACGACGACATGCGCTTCGGCGCCTTCAGCGTCAGCGAGGACGGCACGATCTACTATAACTACAACGTGGTCGCCGGCACTGTCGACAAGGAGGAGCTCAAGGCCGCTATCCTGGGTGTGGTTGGCGTGGCCGATGACTACGACGACAAGATCGTCGCCAAGTGGGGCGGTCAGACGGTCAAGGACCGTGCTCGAGGCTAGCGTGATCGTCCCGGTCGACAGCGCCGGCGCCAGACTCACGGCGCCGGCAGACCGACACGTGGGAGGTGCGAGGTGAGCGACCTCGCGCCAGAGCTGGCCCCAGGCGCGCGGGCCATCCTCGAGCGCGCCGAAGAGTCGCGCAAGCAGAGCGATCAAGCGGAGCCAGGGCTCCACTACTACCTCTCGGTCTTCCTGCGGCGGCACGGCCCGATGGCCGAGGACCTGAGCGGTCTCGACGCCAAGGACCTCCTCCGTTCCGTGGACGAGCGTGTGGCCGCGGGCGATGGAGGCCTCGTGCTGCCGCCGGACGAGCTTGTCGCCCTCGCCCGCGAACGCGCCGAGGCACGAGGCGCGTCACTGATCGGCGAGCGCGACCTGGGCAGCACCCTTCTGGTCAAGGCGGGCTTTGAGCTGGTCAAGGCGTCTGAGAACGCCGTTGCGAAGCCTGTCGGTGGCGCTGCAGCCAGGTCCGCCACCCGTCCCGAGGGCTCCCACGCGCCTGACACCGTAGGCGCTCCACTGCGCGCCCACCGCAAGACCCCATTGCTCGACGAGCTCGGCCGTGACCTCACCAAGGCGGCCGCCGACGGCAAGCTGGCGCCTCTCGTCGGCCGCGAGCGAGAGGTCCGCACCGCCATCGAGACGCTGTGTCGCGTCACCAAGCGCAACCCCGTCCTCCTCGGTCCGGCCGGCGTCGGCAAGACGGCCATCGTCGAGGGTCTGGCGCAGAAGGTCGTAGCGGGCGACGTGCCGGACTGCCTGCAGGGCATCCGCCTCATCGAGATCAAGGTCGGCAGCCTGGTGAGCGGTACCGGTATCGTCGGCAAGCTGGAGGAGAGGATGACCCAGCTGGTGGCCGAGGCGTCCGGTCCGGACGTCGTGCTGTTCATCGACGAGATCCATTCCATCCTGGGATCGGGAAGCGGCGGCCATGGCATGGACGTGGCCGGGCTGCTCAAGCCGGCCCTGGCGCGCGACGAGCTGGCGCTGGTGGGCGCCACCACCGACATGGAGTACAAGCGCATCATCGACCAGGATGCGGCGCTGGAACGCCGCTTCCAGCCTGTGTATGTCTCGGAGATGACGAAGGAGCAGGCGCTGGCCGTGCTGCGCGTGCAGCGCGACCGCTTTGTGGAGTCGCGAGGCGTCGCGGTGAGTGATGAGATCCTCGAATGGCTGGTGGCGTTCGCCGACGACTTCCTGCGCAACCGCCACTTCCCCGACAAGGCCATCGATCTGCTCGAGCAGTGCGTCGCCCACGCGATGGTCGAACGCGCCACCGCGCTCGACCTGGAGACGTGCAAAGGCGTCGCTCAGCAGCTCATCGGCATGCCGCTCGGCATCGACGAGCGGCTCGAGCGGCTGCGCGAGCGGCTCGAGGCGATCGCCATCCTGCCGAAGGACGACGCGGACGAGCTCCTGGCCCGTCTGCAGCTCACCATGAGCGCTCACGACTTCGCGCCGGAGCGGCCCAACGCCATCCTGCTGCTGACCGGCGAAACGGCGGCGCACGCGGACGTGCTCGCCGGCGTGCTGTCCGACGCGCTGTTCGGCTCCGCCCAGCGCGTCGTCGAGATCGATCTCGCCGGCTACATGGACCAGGATCAGAGCGCCTTGACGCGCCTCCTGGGAATGCCCTACGGCTACGTCGGCGCCGAGCTCTCGCGGGGCGCCGTCCAGCAGCTCAGCGGGCAGCCTTGGTCCACGGTGCTCATCAAGAACATCGACAAGTGCGGCGGGCTGTTCGTGAACCTCGTGACCGAGGCTCTCCAGAGCGGGCACTTCACCGACGCGAACGGCACGGCGCAGTACCTCAGCGACACTCTGGTCATCCTGACCGCCGACAGCGTGCGCGCCGAGAAGGGCCGCCCGCTGGGGTTCGTGCAGTCAGACGGCGGCACCGCCGAGCACGCCGCCGCACGACTGGCTGAGAAGCTGCTCGGCCCGGGCGTCACCGCGCTCTGTCAGGTCGTCGGGCAGCCCGCCTCAGCGGAGGGTGTGGCGCGCGGCTGGCTGGCCACTGTAGCCCTGCCGGGCCTCGCGGAGCGCTACGCTCGGGATGGACTCATCATCGAATGGGACCCGAGCGTGGTGGAGTGGCTGTCCGGGATCGCCGCCCAGTCGGAGCGCCGCGACGAATGGAGGGGCCAGCTCGAGCGGCGCCTGAGCCCCGTGCTCGTGCGCCTGTTCAAGGACCGCCCGGACCTCCCCGTCATCGTCTCCTACGAGGACGGCGAGCTCAAGAGCACTCTGCCGGGCTCGTCTGGCTGAGAGGAGCGACGATGGAGTTTCAACACGATGTTCACGCCAAGGCCTACGAGCGCGTCAAGCAACTCATGACGGAGCTCTACGGAGAGCTGTACTCTGCCGCCGCCGACTTCCCCGGATTCGTCCTGGACGCGGGTTCCACGAAGGTCCACGTCGCGGTTCTGCCCTGGGGCGACAGTGACGCGTGCGTCAAGGTGTTCGCCTGGGTCATCATCGGCGCCGAGCTCACCCCGGACCTCATGAAATACCTGCTTCAGAAGAACGATGAGACGCTCTTCGGCGGCTTCGGCATCGACTCCGAGGGTGACATCTTCTTCAAGCATGCGATCCTTGCCACCGATCTCGACAAGAGCGAGCTGCGGGCAGCCATCAGTGCCGTGCGCTTCAGCGCGGACGAGCACGACGACGAGATCCAGAAGCGCTGGGGCGGGCAGCGGCTGGCGGATCGCTGAGCTTTCCGCGACGCTTGCCCCCGAGGGGCGCGGGGATCCGCCTGCGGCTCCCCGCGCCCCTCAGCGTGTGGTCGCCGCGAAGCGCCGCAGCGCCTTGTCCACGTCGCCCGCGTCCATCCCGTTCCTCATACTGGACGAGTACATGATGCGGATCGCGGCGGCGTCGGCCTGGCTCCAGTTGGTGACGGTGCTGGCGTAGTAGAGCACGCTGCGGCGCCGGTAGCTCTTCACGCGAAAGTGCCCCTGGAAACCGAGAGCGTGGGTGAGCTCGTGGATCACTGTGGACTTGCGGTCCTCCGGCGTCTTGTCGACATCGGCGTCGACCTTGATGACGGCGCTGATGAGGCCCGGGGGTCCGGTGTAGTAGCGGGTCGCGCAGTTGCCCACGGTGTTGTCGCCAGCGATGGTCCGCTGGTAGTCGCCGTGGCTGAGATACTCGATGGTGATCTCGGCGCGCCCGTCCACCACCACGAAGGTGGTCGCCTGCTGAATCCGATTGAGCCGGCGCGCCAGGGTCACCACGTAGCGGTCCATGCCGGGTCCGCCGCTGTTCAGGATGTCGATCCTCACGCGCCGCTTGTCCCATCTGGTCAACGTGCCCGTGTACGAGTCCTCGCCCTTCCCTTCGTCGAACACCACGCGTGCGAAGTAGCGGCGGAACCAGGCCGTGCCGGCGACGTTGCGCGTGTAGCCGGGTAGGGACGAGACCGCCACCGCATCCGTGGGGCGGCGGTCGCTCGACCGGTCGGCGCCGCCCAGGCGGACGATCAGCGATTGCCAGGCCACGCCGCAGCCGTACACGGTGACGCCCGCGACCGCGATGAGCAGGAAGATGGAGAGGATGTAGCCCAGGACGCGCACGGGTTCAAGGCGTCGGGGCGGGAGTCTGATGCCTGCTCATGAAAGGACTATAGCGGCCGGGCGTGCGTGCGTCGCTCGGCCTGCATCGCAGGCGCCGGACTGTCCCCAGTGCTACGCTCGCGGTACCGCGGGCCGCCTACTCGAAAGGACGCGCTGATGGACTCACGGTTTCGCGAGGTCTTCCCCGGGGGGCACGTCGTGCTCCCGGTGATCCACGTCTCGTCCGAAGACCAGGCCCTGCGCAACGCCGGGATCGCCTTCGGCGCCGGCGCGCCTGGCGCCTTCCTCATCAACCATTCCATGGGCTCGGCGGAGCTCCTCGCCATCCACGCGCGCGTCGTGGCAGCCTTCCCCGGCTGGTGGCTCGGCGTCAACTGCCTGGACCTCGACCCGGCGCGGGCCGTGCGCCGGGCATCCCCCGAGGTCGCCGGCATCTGGAGCGACAACGCCATGATCCGCGAGTCTCAGGAGAACCAGCCTCAGGCGGACGAGGTCCTCGCCGCGACCCGCGAGACGAGCTGGCCGGGCCTGTACTTCGGCGGCGTCGCCTTCAAGTACCAGCGGCCGGTGGACGACCTCGGCGCGGCGGCGCGCATCGCCGGCGCGTACATGGACGTCGTGACGACGAGCGGCGCCGGCGCCGGTCAGGCCGCCCACCTCGAGAAGATCGCCGCCATGAAGGCGGCGCTCGGCGACCTGCCGCTGGCCATCGCCAGCGGCATCACCCCAGAGAACGTGCGCGACTACCTGCCCATCTCCGACTGCTACCTGGTGGCCACGGGGATCGGCGATTCGTTTGAGGAGCTCAATCCGGCCAGGGTCGGCGCGCTGGTCGACGTGGTGCTGGCTTGGGACGACGCGGAGGGGCGCAGGTAGTACTCGCTCTCAGTTGAGCACCGCCGGGCCGCGCCTCCACCTCGGCGCCTCCACCTCGGCGCGGCCGACCGCGTGCCGCGGCCGCCCGCGTCCGCCGCGGGTCTGCGCGGCGGTCAGGCCGCCACCAGGCGTTCGAGCTCCGAGACGACCCGGTCGAGCTCGTCCAGCAGCGGCCCTTGAGCCCCGCCTTGCCGAAACGCGACCACCAGCGAGCGAAGGTACCAGAGCTGGTCGGCCTTCCCCGCATTGAAACGGCCCCACATGTCGTTGCCCTCTTTGCGGAAATCGGCCAGCATATCCCGCGTGTTGTGGACCTTGTCCGCCAGAGACACGCGCAGAGCCCCGGACGCGCCACTGCTCACGTGCAGCAGGTACGCTTCCTTGCGTTGCCGCCATGGAGGCTTGGGACCCCCCCTGTAATCGGGAGGCGTATCCGAGCATGCCGCCACAAGACACAGCACGCGGTCACCGAAGCGCCGCCTGATGTCCTCCGGGCTGGTCTTGTCGGGCTGATCCTCAAGAGAGTCGTGAAGAAGCGCCGCGATCGCTTCGTCCTCGTCCCCGCCGTCCTCAAGGACCAGAGCGGCCGCGCTGAGCAGGTGCGCGACGTAGGGCGTCGGCTTCCCCTTGCGAGTCTGGGTGCGGTGAATGCGCGCGCAGTAGACCAGCGCCTCTGTGAAACGATCGGTCAACGTGGTCATGCCTGGATCCCGCGGTCAGGCGACGCAGAGCGGCTTGATCTGCCGCACCTGGTCATCGATCGCCACCTGCGCGTCCCACAGGTCCACCGAGCGCTGCAGGTTCAGCCAGAGCTCCGGCGAGTTGCCGAACAGCCTGGCGAGACGGAGCGCCATCTCGGAGCTCACGGCGCGACGCTCGCGAACCAGCTCGTTCACGGACTGACGCGAGACGCCCAGCGCGGAGGCCAGCCCGCTCACGCTCAAGTCGTAGTCGGGCATGAAGTCCTCGCGCAGAATCTCGCCGGGGTGGATGGGGCGGCGCTGAAGCTGCCTGTCGTTGGGAATGCTCACCTCTGGTCACCTCGTCTCTAGTGGTAGTCGCAGATCTCGACGTCGTAGGCGTCACCGTCCTCGAAGCGGAAGCATATCCGCCACTGGTCGTTGACGGAGACCGAGTGTTGGCCGGCTCGATCACCTCCGAGCGCATGCAGCCTGTTGCCCGGCGGCACCCTGAGGAGCTCAATGTGCGCGGCTGCGTTGATCACGGCGAGCTTGCGCAGCGCACGCCGCGCGATACCTGGCGGAAGTCGGCGCGACGTGCCGCTCACGTAGAACGCCTCAGTCTGCTTATCCGCGAACGTCCTGATCATCCGCCCAGCGTACTGCGTCACGTGACACGCGTCAAGCTGGGGATGGACACTGTTCGCCCAACGCGTTGCGGATAACCTGCGAGCGCAGCGAGTCAGGTCGATGCGTTTGCTCCGCGACAGTCGTCTACTCAGAAGAGGCAGCCCAGTCCTTGAGATGCGGGGAGTACCCCAGTGACCATTGGAGAGAGGTGGCACAGGCCTCGAATCCAGCCATGCCGTTGTTGCCCCCATCGGAGTGCGCGTCCAGCATCGCAAGCGCGCCCGTGCCGGCGAAGTACTCGCGGTGGCGAGGCCAAGAGCGTCCCCTGACGAGCAGCGCCATCAACAGCAGTACGAGATTCCGCGCGAAGCGCCTGCTGACTGCACAGCCGAAGTCCCTCCTCGCAGGGAGTGCGGCGGGGTGCGACGCCATGTGATTGAGCCTGCCGTAGCCCTCACCGCAGTTGACAGGTTCGCCACAGTACTGACACTCCCAATTGGACCGCTCTGGTCTGCCGGTGGTGAATCCAGCGGTCGGAAGGTCGCTCGTGTCACCAGCGACCATCCAGATTGGCGAGTCTAGCGTGCGACGAACCTGACGTCTCATCGACGTCCGCAGCGCAGGGCTTGCGGATCCGACCCAAGCGGCAACAGGAACACCGTCCAGCGCTGAGTCCACTCTGCCTTCGGACTCGGTGAAGTCCCTCACCGCAGACACAAGCGAGGCGGCGAAGTAGCTCTCAATGGTGCGCGCCTCCGGACCGTGAACGACTTGCTGAGTGATCGCCATGTGCGAGATGCGCGCGAAAGCATCTGGCGAGAAGCTCCGAACGTCCTCGTAGGCAGCATCCTTGTGGCGGCAACCGCCAAAGGCCAGCGAGTTGCAGAGGTCAAGCACATCTTGTGGTTGGACCCAAAGCACAGTCACTCCGTCCTCTGCCCTCGATTGATCCTGCACGAAGGGACTCGCGACCTCTGCTGGGGACCGCATCCAACCCTGTTCCACGACAGCGCATGCGCGTGCGCGCCGCCCGCGTCGCGCTGTCGGCATCGCGAGTCGCCGCGAGGCGTCCTCGGCAGTGCGGTGACGACAACACAGGCCCTCCAATGTTCATCAAACGCCACTGAGAGGAGCGGCAACGTCAAGCGTTGACCGCTCGATCTCACGGTTGGGAAAGCCGCCTACGCCTCCACCAGTCGAGTCTCGCTTTCAGTCAGTCCGTACAGATGATTGACGTACTCGTTCATCTCTCGCTCGGCTGCCTCGATCCTGGCATCCAAATCGATAACCTGAGCGTCGAGACCGACGACCTGCTTGCGCAGAGGCTCGCTGTGGGTCGACCGCAGGCGTAGCAGCGACTTCACGAGCGACTTGGCTTGATACCTGTCCGTCACGTTCGTGGTACGGGCGAGCCGGCGCCATTGCGCGGCCAGGTACGCCGCGTCGGCCTCATCTTCGTAGACGGTGACCACAGGCGCGCCATCTGCGAGAAAGCGAACTTCTCCGGCGTCGTTCGCTACGGAGAGCCGGGCCCCCGGCCGAAGCGTGGCGCCGACGCGCTCGATGTGCGCATCGAGGCGCGCGCCGTGCTCCGCGCGAGCCCAGGCAGCCCGCTCACGCCCGGTGAGCGCCGCCGGGGCCTCCGCCGCGAGCGTTCCCGGCGAGTCGACGTCCGCCCAGAGCCACGAGGGCTCTCGCACCTCGTCGATGCACTGGGCGCTCTCCAGCCGGCGCTGGAGATCGACTATCCGGTCGCGGTGAGCGGTGTGGAGGTCATGGAGCAGCTTCGCTCGCTTGGCCACCTCTGCCTTCTGTGCGTCCGAGGCGTCCGGGATCGGCAGCGGGGCGATGAACTGCTTGTTGGCCTCGAAGTAGCCCCCACCCTTCGGCTTCGCGATGCGCTGAAACACGAAGTCGATGACCTTGGAGTTGAGGACGCCGAGCAGGAAGAACAGATCCGGTGGACTGGCGGGCAGGATCCCGTTGACGCGGACGTTGTTGAGGTAGAGCTCTCCGTGCGGGTCGGCAAACACGCGCATGCCGGGAACCGTCTGCGCCACCCCCAGCTTCGCGAGCTCTTGCTTGTCGATGTTCTTCGGGTAGTTGAACCCCCACCAGAGGTCGTCGTTGTCCATCTTGGCGTGCTCACGCGCCCGGAGCACCGCCTCGTGTTCGCGAAGGTACGCCCACGCCTTTGGGAATCGCTCCCGCATCTCGTCGCTGCCGAACAGGCGCGAAGTCCCCGCCTCGGTCGTGTACGGAAAGAGGATGTACGTCTCGGTCGAGGGTCGCTGGTAGCGTTTGGCCTCTTGGCCGGAGACCAACGGATGCATGATGGCATCTTCGATCTCGTACTCCCCTCCGTCAGCCCTGCTCCCCTGCCGACAGTAGCGGCCTGCGGCGAGCCGCTTCAGGTGATAGATGAGGTCGGCGCTTGTCTGGATCCCGACCATGATGCCGGCGCATGACTCCGACAGCGGCCGGCAAGTCGCCGCCAGACGCGTGACGAGGGCCCAGTCCTCGGCAGGCATCAGATTCCATGCCTCGTCATCCGCCAGTGCATCCCACGCCACCGACTCGACTCCGGCGTCCCAATCGATCGACGCGGTCTCGCCATCCGGCGCCAGGACGAACCTGACGGCCTCAGAAGGCCGGCCACGGAAGAACTGCAGCGCGGTGTAGGTGGTCGCTTCGTCGAAGACCTGGTAGCTCCTGAGGTCGACCCAGCGATCGAGGCTCCTGTTGCGCTTCACCTTGCGCCGCAGACCCAGCCCGTACTGGTTCTTGAGCCACAGGCTCGGCGCGATGAAGCCCATGTAGCCGCCGCAGTTGAGGACTGACAGGCCCTTCTCGATGAACAACAGATAAAGGTCGAAGTTGCCAGTTTGCGCACTCTCGTACAGCGGAGCCGAACCCTTCTGCTGCTCGGTGTAGTAGTCGCTCTGGTCGGGTTCGAGCCTGCGGAAGTGCTGGAGCTTGACGTAGGGAGGATTGCCGATCACGCAGTCGAACCCGCGAATCTCAGCCGGCAGGTTCGGGTCGAGCACCTCGGGAAACGCGGCCTCCCAATCGAACGCGCTGACGTCCTCGAGCTCCTGTTCCCCGCGATCGGCGAACAAGGAGCCGGGGTGTCTGCGCTGCCAGAAGTCGGCGAAGTCGGGGCCCACCAGACTGTTGCCGCAGCGGATGTGCGCGTCGAGATGCCCGAGCGGCTTGCCCGGTGAGGCGGTGTTCAGCCACAGGGCCAGTTGGGTGATCTCGACCGATTCGGGGTTGATGTCCACGCCGTAGAGGCTGTTCGCGAGAATCTCCCGTGCGCTTGCCTCATCATCGAACAGGCTTGCGGTGCCGGTGATGCGCGCCCGCTCCTGGGCAATGGCGCTCCGTTCGGCCAGAAGGAATTGCAGAGCCTGGATCAGAAACGCCCCGGACCCGCAGGCCGGGTCGAGCACGCGCAGGTTCCCCAGCGCCGCCTCGTACTCGTCAAGCAAGCGAAGGTGGCGGGTGGCCGCGTTTTCTGGGGGCCGCCTGGCGAGTCTTGCCTGCGAGGTCCGGTAGGCCTGAACAGCGTCGTCGGGCAATTCGCGGCCGTACTCGAAGCCGAGCTCGCGGCGGATGTCGGCGAGCCGCGCACCGAGAGTCTCTCGCACCAGGTTTGCAGTCACCCATTCGGGTGTGTAGTAGACGCCATCACGCTTGCGCCTGGTGAGCGAGGCGATCGATTCGCGCTCCTCCGCCTCGGCTTCCATGTACTCGAGATCGGTGATCGATTGCTCGAAGATGCGGCCGAGAGTGTACAGCGTGATCGTCCGCAGATGCCCGACACCGTGCGCACCGAAGTTGTAGTGGGCGGAGAAGTACAGCAGGGTGCTCTTGTCCGACGACAGCGACGCCGCGTCTCGGCCCTGGCCGCGCGCGCAGAACACGCGATTCGGGATGACCAGGCTCTCCAGCTCAGGCAGCTCCTCGAACAGACCTCCATTGAACCTGTTGATCGTGTGGGTGGGTGGGAATGCGCCGCCGTCACGCATCGCACGAAACAGCCGCTTCAGCAGTGACCAGATCTCGTCGCCGTCGGGGTCGTAGAACGTGTCATTGCTGCGCTCGGCGAGCATCGCTCTCAGTAGATCTGTCGGGAACTCGAGCGCGTGGCCCATGTCCTCGCAGAAGAGGATGAAGATGCAGCGGTCCAGGAACCGCTGGGTGAGCTTGACGAGCTTGCCCCGGGTGCCGCTGAAGCCGGGGTTGGCGGCGACAATCGCGCGAAAGACGCCTTCACGGTACCGCTGGTACTCGAGGTAGAACCCCCGCTCGAACTCTCGCTCCAGCACCCATTGGCCGTCAAGGATCCTGGCCAGACTGCTCTCGCCCGTTGCGGTGAGCAGCATGTCGCGGCCGAAGAGCCTCGCGAACAGAAAGCGCTGGTAGGCGGCCTCGTCACTGGAGTCGACCAGAGAAACGGCGCCCTCGCGAGACTTGAGCACGAAGCGTTGAGAGCGGGAATCGCCGACCCTGCGTGCGTAGAGCCGGAACTCGTTCATGTCGGTGACGATGCCCCACGATGGCTTCACGCCAAGATGAACGTCCGCCCGGTCGAACTCGTGCTTGAGGTAGTCGAAACACTGCTTCACAGGTGAGCGGTCGTTGCCCTTGCGGTGCTGCGGCGCATCCAGGCCCGAGCGGATGTCCTTGAACTCGCAGAGCACCTGCGCGATCTCAGCCACCCCGGCGCGCCGCCACCAGCCCATTGCGAGGTCGGCGGCGCCGATGCCTCCGCCCTGGCCCGCACCGGCCACGGCGTATTGGGGGTCGAGACAGAAGCCTTGGTCGAGGTCTCGCTCCCCCGTACCCCAGTAGCCCCAGATGCCTTTGAAGAAGACGTCGATGAACTGGCTCTGAAGCTGCGTCTCGGTGCGATTGCTGACGCGATCGTGCCAGCGAATCAGCCGCTCGCGCAGGTCGGCGTCTGCGCCAGAATCTCGGTACTGGTCGAGCTCCCGCAGCCACAGCGAGAGCATGTAGTCGTCAGAGAAGAGTGGCTGTGCATCCATGTGGTGCGGTGACTCCAGTCAGTCTGTGGCCACAGCGGCGCCGGCCGTGCGAGGAGCTGCCGATGCCTATTCTGCTACGCCTGCCTGGCGCTGTGAGGCGGGCGTATCGCATTGCCCTCTGTCAGGTCAATCCCCGCGGACATCTTCATCCCTGATGAGCCGGCTCCCGTGCCGCACGCTCAGCACCCTGACCGCGTCGCCCACCCGATAGAAGACCCTGTAGGCACCATACACGAGCTCCCGGACCCCACGTTCCTCCAGTTCCGGGACCACGCGCCCGCTCTCTGGGAAACCCGACAGTCGGTCGGCCGCGTCGAACAGCCCGAGCGTCCAGCGAACGGCGGCGTCGCGATCGTCTTCGGCGATCTGCTGCGCGATCTCATCAGCTCGGTCGAGCGCGAGGTCAGTCCAGTCGACTCTCACGAACGGAGCTTCGCGAGGGCGCCGGCCTTGGCCTCCTCATGAGGAGTGACGCGGCCGGCCGCTACCTGCGCCTCAGCGACCGCGATGTCCTGCAGCAGCTCCAGCCGCTCGCGCATGGCCTCGAACTCGTGGATGTCGACGAGCACGGCCACGCCGCGCCCGTGCTGGGTGAGAACCAGAGGGCGGCGGGTCTCGTTGACCTGCCTCACGAAGGAGGCGACGCCAGCCCGGAACTCCGACAGCGGGCGGATGTCCTCGTCGACCTTCAAGGGACGCATGAATAGCCTCCTAGTACGCGTTATCGTACAACACAGCGTACACACTTGCTGAGCGCATTGCAAGCGGCAAGTGGCGGGCGCCGCTTGCCTGCCGGCCCTCGCGGCCCTTGGCCGGCACCCCGCAGGGTCGAGGTCGGGAGCGCGACAGTGGTCGTCAAGTAGTCCTCCATGCAGCGCGACTTTCCATGATCATCACACTCGCGGACTGAACAGGACGGCCTCTCGTTCCGCTCCAGTGGCCTTCACGAAGCAGGCGTGACCCGCAGAAACGGCAATGCCGCTCCCGCCCTCTCGTCACCCGCCCCGCTCGTCACCCGCCCCGGGCGGCGCCCCGCCACGCGCCGATGTATGCTAGTCCGCCTCGGCGCGGTGGCGGTATCCGCCTCCGCGCCGGCGACGGCAAGGAGCGCCCGTGACCGACCCGGCCGGCAAGGTCGTCGACATCAGCATCGTCACTGCGGAGGCGCGCGACGCGCTTGAACGTCTGCGCTCGCTCGCCGTGGAGCTGGTCGCCATCGCCAACGACCCCGACGCCGACGACGAGACCGCGGGCGCCGCCGAGCATCTTCTTCTTGAGATCGGCCCGGCCGCCGTGGAGCCTCTGGTGAAGTTCGTCTGCGACGATCCCAAACGCGGCCGCGAAGCGGCCGCGCTGATCCTCTGCGAGATCGGCGAGCCGGCCGTGGAGCCGCTCCTCGCCTGCTTCGAGCACGCCGACCCCGAGGTGCGCGGTACCGCGGCGTTTCTCTTCACGGCCCTGCGCGACACGGGGGACGACGCCGAGCAGCCGCTCATCCGCCTGCTCGACGACCGCGATGAGCTGGTGCGCCAGTCGGCCGCCTACGCGCTGGGCGCCCACGACTCCCGGCGCGCGGTGCCCAAGCTCATCGCCTTGGCGACGCGCCCGTGGCAGATGCCGTCACATGAGGCGGAGCCGGAGGCGTGGTCGGAGGCCTACCCCTACGACGCCTGCGCCGCCATCGACGCGCTCGGACAGCTCGGCGACCCGCGCGCCGTGCAGCCGCTCATCTTCCTCGTCGAGTCGCAGGGCGCGGACGGCCCGATGTACGACGAGGCGGTGCGCGCCCTGGGCCTCCTCGGCGATTCCCGCGCCGCTCAGGTCGTGCGGCAGGCCTTCGAGGGCGCGCGCTTCGACGGCGTGTTCGCCGACGCCCTCGTGGCCATGTTCGGGCGCGGCGCCCTCGAGGAGCTGCTCGAGCTCGCCGAGAGCGACGACGCCGCCGCCCGGCGAGCCGTCTGCGAGGATCTGATCGGGCTCGCCTCGCCGGTGGCCGCCGAGACGGTCGCGGCGCTGCTCGTGGACTCCGACGACGACGTGCGCGCCGCGGCGCGCGATGCCCTCGGGCAGACCGTCGACGCGGCGACGCTGGAGGAGATCGTTGCGGGCCTGGAGGATCCCTCACCCAAAGTAAGGGCTTGGACCACCAACCTGCTGCCGGTGTCCTGCGCCTGGAGCGATTAGGCGACGAAGTGGGGCTAACGTGCGGGGCGCCGAAGGGGCACAGCACAATCAGCGCAGGTTCTTGATGTCGACCGGCGCGATCTCGTCGGCCGGCGCAAACCCGAACACGCGCCCGTAGAAGTACAGCTCGGCCTCTTGGCTGCGCACGATGTTCTCGGCCTTGCGGAAGCCGTGCTGCTCGCCGGGGAAGGCCAGGTAGGCGTAGGGCAAGCCCTTCTCCTGCAGGGCCGCGACGATGATCTCGGCCTGCGCCGGCGGCACGATGGCGTCGTCCAGGCCCTGGAGCACGATGACGGGGCAGGAGATGTCCGCGACGTGGTTGATCGGCGAGCGCTCGCGGTAGACGGCGGCCATCTCCGGATACGGCCCGATGAGCCCGACGAGGTACTGCGACTCGAACTTGTGGGTGCCGCCCGTGGCGAAGACCTCCAGATCGGCGAGGCCGAAGTACGAGGCGCCGGCGGCGAAGAAGCGATGGCGCGTGAGCGCGTTGAGCGTGGTGTAGCCACCGGCGCTGCCGCCTTCGACGGCGATGCGGGCCGGGTCGGCGTCGCCGCGATCGGCCAGGTAGCGAGCGGCGTTAATGCAGTCGACGGTGTCGACGATGCCCCAGTTGCCGCGCAGGCGTTCGCGGTAGGCGCGGCCGTAGCCTGTGGATCCGCCGTAGTTCACGTCGACGACGCCGATGCCGCGCGAGGTCCAGTACTGGATGTCGAAGGAGAGCTGGGCGTAGACGGCGGAGGTCGGGCCGCCGTGACTCATGACGATGAGCGGTGGCCGTGCACCGGGCGGGGCCTCGAAGTCCTTGTTGGCCGGCGGGTAATACAGGGCGTGAGCGGTGAGCGCGGCTTCGGGCGCGCGGCCGGCGCCCGCTGCGCCCGCGTCAGCCGCGTCGTCGTCGTCGGGCGCCCTCGTCATCTCGTCGGCCAGCGGCCCCACGATCGAACCTGCCGGGTACGATGTCGGGAACGTGATGGGCTCCGGCGCCGAGAGGTAGCCGGCGTCGATGTCGACGGTCTTGCTGCGGCGGACCTCGCGCAGCGCGCCGCTGCCGGGATCGACGAGCGCGACCGCGGCGGCCCGCGCCGCGCCGCCGCCGATGACCGCGACCTGCTCGCCGAGCACGACCAGCGACGAGAACGTGGTGAGCTCGCAGGGCAGCGCCACGATGCCGGGGCGCGCGGGATCGATGAGGCCGAGGTGCTCGACGCCGTCGTGCCCGAAGCAGGCCGCGATGCGCCCGTCGGGCAGGAAGTCGTAGTTCTGCAGGCCGAAGACCCACGCCGGCTTGGCAAGCTCGGCGGCCAGCGGGGCGAGGGCGGTGATGGGGGCGCCGTCCGCGTCTGCCGCGTCGCCGTCGCGACCGTTCTCGACGCGATACAGGTTCCACCAGCCGCTGCGATCGCTGACGAAGTGCAGCCGGCCGTTGGGGCTCCATGCCGGCTGCAGCACACTCTCGGCGGGGCCGCCGGCGACGCGCCGCTGCGCGGCGAGCCCTCCGGCGGCCGTCAGCTCCGCCACCCACAATCCAGTGCCGTCCCACGGCATCTGTGGGTGGTCCCAGCTGAGCCAGGCCAGCCGCCGCCCGTCGGGGCTGAGGCGCGGCGCGGCGTAGAAGTCGTGGCCCGCGGCTACGACCCGGGGCGCGGTCGATCCGTCGGTGGGCAGCGCGACCAGCTCGTTGACGACCTCACCGTCCTCGTGACGCTCGCGCACGCACACGAGCATGCGGCCGTCGGGCGTGACGCGCCCGTCGGCGTAGCGCACACTGCGCGGCCGCGGCGGCGCCGGCGTGATGGGGCGGGGCCCGCTCGCGGCTGCGCCGCTCGGCGTCCCGCCGCTCGCTTCGCTCCGCGTCGCGCCGCCGCCGGTCTCTCCAACCTGGAGGCGATACAGCCGCTGGTCCGCGAACTCGCTGTAATACGCGGTGACGCCGCCGTCCGCCGCGGCGTGCAGCGCGTAGATGCCGCCGCCGTACTCCTGCACGAGGGTGCGCGTGTTGGCGGTCGCGGGCACGACGTCGACGATCTCGCCGCCCACGGTGCGCCCCACGAGCACGGACCGCCCGTCCTCCAGCGGACGCATCTCGATCCAGAACAACTGACCGGCAGCGGTCTGCAGCCCGCCGAGGGCGACGCCGGACTCGGCGATGAGGCGCGCCGTGATCGGCGAGGCCCAGGAACCATAGGGCGCCGTGGTGCGCCGCCCTTGGGCCGCGCCCGACCCTGCTTCGTCAGTCACTCCTGCCCCCTCCCCGGTGAACCGCGCCCGGCGGCGAGGCTCTTCTTGGAGCATGCACCGCCGCGCCGTCGGCACGGAACGCGGCCCCTCTTCGGGGCCGCGTTCCGTGCTTCGCTCCGCTTGTCCGCTCCGCTACTTGCGCGCCACCTTGACGACCAGCGTCGTGGTCCGCAGACCCGAGCACAGGAGCGGCGTGGCGGGGTCATTGACGCCGTCCGTGTCGGAGCAGGTCAGACGCACCTTGTAGGTCCCCGACTTGGCGTAAACGTGGCTCACCGTCGCCTTGCCGACGACTGGCTCGCTGCTCGTGCCGTCCCCGAACCACCACTGGAACGAGTTGGCCGACGCGTTGCCCCAGGAGAGCAATGCGCGGGCATCGAGGCGCGCCGCCTTGCCGGCCACCAGGCGCGTCGCCGTGAAGCCGGCGTCGTATGGCCGCGCGAGGCGGCGCAGCTTGGCCTCTTCGCCCTTGATGAGGTCGCGGTCCACATTGACCCGCGCCCATCCGAACCAGTGGCTGTAGTCGGGGTTGATGTGGTAGGCGCCCTTGAAGGTGTTCACGTGGTCGTACTTGTAGGTGTTGAAGAAGAGCGCCTCGATGGCGGAGGTGCCGCCGTAGAGCTGCTGCCCGCCGAGAACGAGGTTCTGACCGAAGATGGGATTGGGCTCGCGGTTCATGGGCATCGGGTCGAGCAGCCCATCGAACCAGAGCCCGCGGATACGCATCACGGGATCCCAGAGGAGCGCGTCCACATCGAACTTGATCTGGTCGGCGCCCTCGAGGTTGCGCCGCACGAAGCTCCCGGCATGGCACTCACCGCAGATAGCCGTCATCTTGGCGCGCTTGGCGGTGAACTCGTCGCTGGTGATGGTGCGCATCGGGACCGCGAGCGCCGTGCCGGGGAAGCGCGCACCTTGGGCGACGGTGCCGAAGGTGAGGTTGGTGGATACGTCGTGGATGAGGGGCTCACCCGCGGACTTCTCCTGCGTCGACATGTGGCAGGTCACGCAGGTCGGGGCGCGCTCGGGGTGTCCGCCGGGCCGGCTCTTCTCGGTGGTGTACACCACGCCGTGCTTGCTCTTCTGCCACATGTCGATCTGCTCGTGGTCGGGGCCCATGTGACAGGTGCCGCAGGCTTCGGGCTCCTCTGCCTCGGCAGCCGAGAACGTGTGGCGCGTGTGGCAGGAGTCGCACTTGCCCACCGTACTGTCGGCGGAGACGTAGCCGATGTTGTGGCAGCGCTCGCACATCGCGGAGCGCTGCGCGTCGGGCATCACCTGGTAGCGCGCCGCGGCGGTCATCTTGGTCCACGCGATGGCATGCTTGTTGGTGTAGGCGCCGGCGGCGTCCTTGTGGGCGAACTCGGCGTACTGACCGGGGTGACAACCCGACTGGGCGCAGATGCCTGCCGACACCTTGCCGCCGGAGGCGTTGATGGCGCTGTGATCGGCGCCGTGACAGCTCACGCAGGTGACGCCTTCACCGGACATCGCGCCGTTCTGATACTGCGTCACGATGCCGGGCGTGAGGCCGGTGTGACAGTCGACGCATTCTTGCGGCGTGTATGACGCCGCAGCCGCCGGTCCGGCGGCAAGCAGCAGGACCGCGCCCAACAGCGCGACGACGAGAAGGACGAATCGGCTCATGGGCAACCCCCCCAGACGATGGACCATTCCCCTCATCCTATCGCGGGGAGGACGCTCAGCCTCTTGACTTTGGACAAGTGGGGGCGGGTCTGCGACCGTACAGGGCGCGCGGTCCGAGCCTCGGCCTCAGTGGTTGCGCTCGATGCGGAACACGTGATGGCGGTTGGCGCCGCGCGCGCAGTCGAAGGGTAGCGTGGCGCGCGACAGGTCCTTGACGGTCAGGCCGCCAAGCTCGCTGTAGTCGAGCTTGAACCCACGGCGGTTGGTGGCGAACAGAAGGACGCCGCCCGGCGCCAGGAAGCGCCGAGCCGTCATGCGGATGAGGTCCGCGTGGTCGCGCTCCACTTCGAAGGTGGCGCGACCCATCTTCTTGGAGTTGGAGAAGGTCGGCGGGTCGAGCCAGATGAGGTCGTACTTGCCTTCCGCCTCGGCCACCCAGCGCAGGCAGTCGGCCTGGACAAGGCGGTGCGGCGAGACCGGCGGCTGGGGACGGCCCTGCGTCGCCGACCCGGACAGCTCCAGTTCGGCGTCGAAGCCGTTCGCCTCCAGGTTGCGCCGTGCCCACTCGAGGTAGGTGGAGGAGAGGTCGACGGTGGTCGAGGCCGGCGAGCCGCCGGCCAGGGCGTCGACCGTCATCGTGCCTGTGTAGCCGAAGAGATTGAGGAAGCGGCGTCCGCCGGCGAGCTTGCGCACCAGGCGGCGTGTCAGGCGCTGGTCGAGAAAGAGCCCCGTGTCGAGGTAGTCGTGCAGGTTGATGAGGTAGGTGAGGTCGTCCTCCTTGACCGGGAGGAGATCGCCACCGGTGGCATGCCGCTCGTACTGCGCCGGCCCGCGTTGGCGGCGGCGCTCCTTGAGCGCCACGCGCTCCGGCGGTACCTCCAGCACGGCGCCGATCATGGCGAGCGCGTCTTCGAGCCGGCGTCGCACCTTGCCCGGGTCGATCTCCGCCGGCGGGGCGTACTCCTGCACGTGCACCCAGTCGCCGTACACGTCGATGACCAGGTTGTAGTCGGGCAGGTCGGCGTCGTACAGGCGGTAGCAGGTGATGTTCTCCCTGTGAAGCTGACGGCTGAGGCGGCGCATGTTCTTGTGCAGGCGGTTGGCAAACTGCTCGGCGCCGCCGGTGAGCATGCCGGCCGGGCGGGTCTGCGGCGGCCCGGCCTCAGGCGCCGGCGTCGCGGCCGAGGTCTCTGCGGGTGCGGCGGCGGCGGATGCGGCGGCCGATACGGAAGCGCCGGGTGCGGCGGCGGGCATGGCCGCAGGGGACGACGTCGCGCCGCCGGACGAGCGCTTCGCGGCGCGGGCGCTGCGCGGCGCGTCGGACGGACTCACGCTCGCCGCGCCGGCGGCCGCGCTGCCGGCGTCCATCTCGTAGAACGCCAGCGTGCACTCGAGGGGGCCGTTGTGCAGCGTCGTGTCGCGCTTGATGGGGACGCCGATCATCTGGGCCTGGTAGGGGCTGCCCGTGAGCACCGCCGCGTGCCAGCCGCCGAAGCCGGCGCGCAGCCGCTCGCCGAGCAGGCGCGTGAGAGCCTCGGCGTCGTCGCGCCGGCCGAGGCGCTCGCCGTACGGCGCGTTGGCGGCCACGAGGCCGCGCGCGGCGGGGGCGCGGAGCTCGATGAGCTCCCTCTGGGAGATGCCCACGGCGCCGCCCAGCCCCGCGTGCTCGACGCACGCTTGCGCGACGCGAACGGCGCGCGGGTCGTAGTCGCTGCCGCCCACCATCTGGCCGGGAGCCGCCGCCCTCAGGCGGCTCAGCCCGGCCGCACGCCGTTCGCGGGCCTCGCCGACCAGCCGCTCCCAGGCCGCCGCGTCGTGGCCGAGCCAGCGCAGAAAGGCGAAGCCGTTGAGGCCTTCGGCGCGCAGCAGCCCGGGGGCGACGTCGGCCGCCATGAAGGCCGCCTCGATGGGCAGCGTGCCCGACCCGCAGAGAGGGTCGAGAAAGCTGCCCCCGGCGGCGGCCTCTTGCGGCCACGCCGCGAAGAGCAGCACCGCGGCCGCCAGATTCTCCTTGAGCGGCGCCTCGACCTGCACTCTGTCGGTGCGGTAGCCGCGCCGGTGAAGGCTGTCGCCGCTGAGGTCGAGTGAGACGGTCACGCGGCCGCGCATGAGGTGCCCGTTGATGCGCAGGTCGGGCGCGCGCGTGTCCACCGACGGCCGCCGGTCGCCGTGGCGCGCGCGGAACTGATCGACGACGGCGTCCTTCATGCGCACGGCGCCGTAGCGCGTGTCGCGGATCGTGTCGCTGGTGCCGGAGAAATCCACCGCCAGCGTGCCGTCCACGCCCAGGTGCGTGTCCCAGTCCACGCGGCTTGTGGTCGCGTAGAGCTCGTCACCGTCGGCCGCGGGCCCCGTCGCCAGCGGCAGCAGCACGCGGCCGGCGAGGCGCGACCACAGGCAGACGCGGTAGGCCGTCTCCAAGGTGCCCTGGAACGACACGCCGGCGCGGGCCTGCTTGACGTGCTCCGCGCCCAGGCTGCGCAATTCGCCGGCGAGCAGCGACTCCATGCCTCGGGGGACGGTGGCGAAGAAGGGGAGGGCCATCGTGCAAGGCTACCACGCGGCCGGCGGCGCGGCGCCTGCCCTGCAGGCATTCAAGGATCGCTCTCGAACTGCCGACACGGGGTATGTAGTGAACATGAGCGCTCTGGGCTTCCCTGCCGAAGTCCGCCGCGACTGGGAGGTCGTCGATGTACCGCCTGCTCCTGATCGTTACAGCTGCCGTCGTCTTCGCCCTGCCGGGCGTGTACTCCGTGGCCACCAACGCTGCCCCCGCGCCGGCGACGCCGGCCGCGCTGGAAACGCCCTTGGCGCAGCCCGGCGTGGAGGCTGCGTCCGTTGAGTCGTCCCCGTCCGTCTTGCCGAGCCTGCCCCCGGGAGACGCGGATGCACCGGTCACTGTCGCCACCGGCGTCAACGATCGCTGGCAACGCACCGCGGTCGTCGTCCACCTCGCCGCCACCGACCCCGTCTCCGGCATCGCCTACACGCTCTTCAAGGTCGACGACGGGGCCTGGACCAAGGGCACCCGCATCGAGGTGCCCGCGCCCAAGAACCACTCCAACGACGGCGCCCACATCATCACCTTCTACTCCGTCGACAACGCTCAGAACGCCGAGCCGGAGAAGAGCGTGACGGTGAAAATCGACACGACGCCGCCGAGCTTCGAGTGGCGCGACGTCAGCCCGGGGGTGATCTACCGCGTGCAGGCGGTGCTGTATCGCTTCATCGTCCGCGACATCGGCGGACCCATCCGCCTCTCTTGGCGGGCCACCGACCAGTACGGGACCTTTGCTGCGAGCAAGGGTGGGTTCGAGCGCGAGCCGGGCTCACGCGAGATCGCCGTCGTCCCCCGCTACAAGAACCACGAAGCCTTCATGCCCGGTCTGTACAAGGTGGGGCTCACGCTCACCGACCAGGCCGGCAACGTCACGGTGACCGGCACGCGCGCCTTCCGCAACTACCGGCCGGCGCCGGCCAAGGCCTGGCGGCGGGTCGACGGCGCCGGCCGCCGGGTCGCGCTCACCTTCGACGACGGCGGGGCCGGGCCGTGGGCCAGCATGCTGAGCACCCTGAAGGCGTACCACGCGCACGCCACGTTCTTCCCGCTGGGCACCTACGCCGCGGCAAGCCCATCCCTGATGCGACGCACTATCGACGAAGGTCACGCCGTCGGTTCGCACGGCTGGTCGCACTCCATGATGACGCGCCAGAGCTACGGCGGAGTGCGAGATGAATGGATCCGCAGCGAGGCGCCCTGGTGGAGCGCCGCCGGCGCGACGCCGGTGCCCTACTGCCGGCCGCCCTACGGCGACTACAACGGGTCAACGGTCGCCGCCTCGGGCTCGGCCGGCTTCACGCGTGTGATCCTGTGGGATGTGGACGCTCGAGACTGGACGGAGCCGGGCTCCGGCGTCATCGCCCAGCGCGTGCTTTCGGCGGTGCGCCCGGGCTCCATCGTCTGTTTGCATCTGCGCCCGCAGACCGCCGCGGCGCTGCCCGCGATCCTCAGCGGGCTGCGCGCCCGCGGCTACAAGGCCGTGTCGCTGCCCGAGCTGTTCCGCGCCGCCGGGTACCGCTGACGCTCGCCCGGCCCGCCTCTGACGCCTGGTCTTCCGCCTCCGCCGCGTCGCGAGCGCGCCCGGCGCGCTCACAGCAGCGTGTCTTCGTTTGAGCCATCGAGCGCGCCGGGCGCCTCGCCGCCTTCCGCGGCGCCTGCGGCGATGACCCCGAGGAACGCGTCGCCGTACCGCTCGAGCTTGGTCTGGCCGACGCCGCCGACCTCGAGGAGGTCGGCGGCGGTGCGCGGCTTGCGCGCGGACATCTCGGCCAGGGTCGCGTCGCTGAACACCACGTAGGCGGGCACGCGCTGCGCGTCGGCAAGATGTTTGCGCAGGGCGCGCAGGCGCTCGAAGAGCTCCTCGTCGACCTCGAGGCCGGCCAGCCCGGCGGCGCGCGCGGAGCGGTCCGCCGCCTTACGCTGCTTCTTCGTCGCCACTCTGGTGCGCGGCTTGGCGAGGACGAGCGACTCGTCGCCGCGCAGCAGCGGCTGCGCTTTGGCCGTGAGCTTGAGCACCGAGAAGCGCGCGATATCCTGCGTGAGGTAGCCGCGGTGGATGAGCTGACGGATGAGGCTCTGCCAATGGTCGCGGCTGACGTCGGCGCCGATGCTGTAGGTGCTGAGCCGGTCGTGCCCGAAGCGCAGGATCTTCTCGCTCTCGGAGCCGCGCAGGACGTCGACGACGTGAGCGATCCCGAAGCTCTGGCGTAGCCGGTACACGCAGCTCAGGGCCATCTGCGCGTGCTCGGTGGCGTCGTAGGTCTCGGGGGGCACGAGGCAGGTGTCGCAGTTGCCGCACGGCGCCGGGTACGGCTCGCCGAAGTAGCCCAACAGCGCCTCGCGCCGGCAGGTGAGACCGTCGGCGTAGCCCACCATGCTGTTGAGCTTATGCAGCTCGACGCGCACCTGCTCGGGGTCGCGCTCGTAGCCGGGCTCGCCGTTCGGGCCGCCGCGACCGCCGCCCTCGATCAGCGCATGCACCACGGCGGCGTCGCCGAGGCCGAACAGCAGCAGGGCCTCGGCGGGCATGCCGTCGCGACCGCTGCGGCCCGTCTCCTGGTAGTAACTCTCGATGCTCTTGGGCAGATCGAAGTGCACCACGAAGCGCACGTTGCTCTTGTCAATGCCCATGCCGAACGCGACGGTGGCGACCACGACGAGGATATCGTCGCGGGCGAAGGCGTCCTGCACGCGGCGGCGCTCGTCGGCGGGCAGGCCGGCGTGGTAGGCGGCGGCCGGCACGCCGGCGGCCGCGAGCTTGCCGGCCACTTCTTCGGTGCGCTTGCGGCTGAGGCAGTAGACGATGCCGGCCTCGCCGGGGCGCCCGTCGAGGAAGACCTTGAGCTGGTGCAGCGGCTCGCGCTTCTCAACGACCGTGTAGCGGATGTTGGGCCGGTCGAAGCCCGTGACGTAGCACGGCGCCTCGCTGAGGCTCAGGCGGGCGCGCACGTCGTCGCGCGTCTGCGGGTCGGCGGTGGCCGTGCAGGCGATGATGGGGACGGCGGGGAACAGCCCGCGCAGCCGCCCGAGCTGCACGTACTCGGGGCGGAAGTCGTGGCCCCACTGGCTGACGCAGTGCGCCTCGTCGATGGCGAACAGCGCGAGGCCGGCCCCGTCCGCGGCCTCCTGGATCTCGTGGAGGCGCGCGAGGAACGACTCGGTCATGAGCGTCTCGGGGGCCACGTAGAGCAGGTCGAGCTGGCCGCCGTGCAGGCGGGCGAGCGTGCGGCGCGCCTCGCCGGCCTCGAGCGAGGAGTTGTAAGCGGCGGCGCTGACGCCGGCCGCCCACAGCGCGTCGACCTGGTCCTTCATCAGCGAGATGAGCGGCGAGACGATGATGCCGACGCCCGGGCGCACGAGCGCGGGAAGCTGGTAGCACAGGGACTTGCCACCGCCGGTGGGCATGAGCACGAAGGCGTCGCCGCCGGCGATGAGGTACTCAACGATCTCTTCCTGGTCCGGCCGGTACTCGTGAAAGCCGAAGACGTCGCGCAGCAGGGCGCGAGCGGGGGTCAGTGCGGCGGTCGTTTGACCGGTGGCGGGGGAGTAAGGCACGTGTCCGAGTGTAGCAAGGTTGACGGACGGCTGGGCGGCGCGAGGCGCGCGAGAAGTGGCAGAAGGGCGCCGCCGCGACGTTGCAGACCGCCGGGAAGGCCTCGACGGTTCACGAAAAAGCGAACGTAACCGTCGAAAGTCGGCAATAACTGTGCTACGCTCCTGGAGGAGGTGAGTGCCGTGACACCGTTCACCATCAACGCCAGCAGCGTGCGTCTGCCCGAGGACGCTCGCGCCGCCCTCGAGAACCACCGAGACGTGCAGGTGGTCGCACATCGCCGGCCACGCTACGTTCTGGTCAACGCCGATGACTATGCGCTGATCAGCCCTCTCCTGGACCGCGTGCGGCGGGGCGCTCCTTTGCCGATCGAGGATCTGCTCGACGATGACGACTTCGCCATCATCGCGGAGCTCGAGGCGGAGGACGAAGGCCTGCTGTTCGGTGCGCTCGAGGCGCGGCCCGAGGACGATGCCGGTCCCTGACGTCCTGCCGCGAGGCTCGGTGTGCCTGGCTCTCTATCCCTTCGTGCCCGGGCTCCCGCTCCGGCAGGTCGGCGAGCGTGTCGACGCGGCGGGTTCCGTAGTCGAGCGCCACGACGACCTGACGTCGTTGACGGCGGCGATCTCCCCGGGGGCGCCGCCCACCGACCTCGTCATCCAGTTCAAGCTACGACGCGTCCTGTTGCTGCAGACAGTGCGCGGACGACGAACTGACGTGGTCGTGGCCCGCATCAACTCCGTCACTGCGGAACGGCGCGCACGCAGTGGCTGGTACCTGCGACTCACGGAGGGGCGGCACCCGGCGCACTATCTCATCGGCCGCCTTCGTCGCCACGGCAGCGCCGGCAAGGAAGCCTTCGTCGATCTCATGAACGTGACCACGATCCGCACCGACGTCATCGTGCGCCGCACCGGCTACCTCACGGCCGACGAGATGCGCGACGTCTCGGAGCGGCTCGTCAGGACCCTGGAGCTGGACATCTCCCGTCTTGTCGACGGAGGAGGCTGACCGGGGCGGGGAAACGTGGCGCCCGCCCCGCCGGCCCTCAGCCCTGCTCTTCCACCCGCCCCCTGGCGCGCCGCACGAAGACCACGATGACGATGATCACCACCACGGCCGCCGCCCCCAGCACGATCGGCGCGACGGCCGTGGCCGACCTCTCGGGGGCCGTCGCGCCGGCCTTCGGGTGCACGTACAGGTAGCTGTCGGTGTTGTCGACCGAGAAGATCGCCGAGCCCGTCTCTGCCGGCGACTGCACCCAGCCCTCCCAGCGGGAGGTGTTCACGGCCTCGAGCCCCTTGGGGTAGGCGAGGATGATGTAGGGGCTCTGCTGGTAGACGATCTGCTGCATCTCGTCGATGAGCGTCTTGCGCTCGGCCGGGTCGATGGTCGCCGCCTGCTCGGTGTACAGCTTGTCGTACCGCGGCGACCACCAGGCGCAGTCGCTCCAGTTGCCGATCTGCGCCTTGAGGAACAGGGACAGCATGAAGTCGGGGTCCACGTCGCCCGTCCAGTTGTAGACGAACAGGTCCATGTTGGGCGTGAACGCGCCGTTCTTCTCGTTGTAGAGGTACTCGTTCATGGCGCCCTCGGTCATGTACGTGTACTTCATGTCGATGCCGATGGCCTCGAGCCACCCCACGAGGAGCTTGCCGATCCTCTGGCCCTGCGACGGCGCCGGGCAGGCGAACAGGCGCAAGGCGATGGGCTTGCCCTGCTTGTCGAGCAGCTTGCCGCCCGCCGTCTTGTAGCCGGCCGCCGCCAGGGCCTGCGTGGCCTTGGCCGGATCGAAGCTGTAGGCCACGTCTGCGGGCGGCGTCCAGTGCCAGTCGGGGTCGCGGTAGAAGCCCTGCACCATGATCGTCGAGCCCGGGGTGGCGTAGCCGCTGTAGGCGATCGACACCAGTTTCTGCTGGTCGATCGCCCACTGCAGCGCCTGGCGGAACTTCCAGTCCTTGAGCACCGGGTTGCCCAGGCTGGGGCCGGTGTAGCAGTTGAAGCCCAGCTCGTCGTAGCCCTTGACCACGTAGGCGATGGTCTTGAAGCCCGGGTCCTGGCTCATCGGCTGGAACTGCGCCTCCGGGATCCCCCAGCAGGCGTCGATGGCGCCGGCCTTGAGGTCCTGCACCATGGTGTCGGGATTGGTGTACTCCTCGAAGATGAGCTCGTCGATCTGGGGGGCGCCGCCGAAGTACTCTGGGTCAGCCACCAGGCGCGTGAACACGCCGGGCTTGTACTCGACCACCTGGAAGGGCCCTGTGCCGATCACCGGCGGCTTGTTCTGAAAGGATTGCCCGGCGGCCTTGGGGTCGATCCTGCTCCAGATGTGCTCGGGCAGGATCGGCACGATCATGCCGAGGATGTTGGCCTTGGGCCTGCTGCAGGTGAAGACCGCTGTGGCGTCGTCGGGCGCCTCGACCGTGACGATGCCCTCGGTGTAGCTGACGTAGGCGCTCATCTGATTGGCGATGATGTAGTTGTAGGTGAACGCCACGTCCCGTGCCGTGCACGGCTGCCCGTCCTGCCACTTCACGCCCTGGCGGATCTTGAAGGTCCAGACCCTGCCCGAGGCGTCGTGCGACCAGCTCTCGGCGAGGTCCGGGGCCGGCGCCATGTCGGCGGCCCTGCGGCCCGTGAGCCGGGAGTAGTTGAGGTGGTAGACCAACTGGGACTCCGTCGAGTACCCGATGAACGGGTTGAGGTTGTCCACCGGGTTGCGCAGCCCCACGCGCAGCGTGACCTTGGCGGCCGGCGAGGGCGCAGCCGAGTCGCCGGCGAAGGCGCCGGCGAGGCCCACGGACAAGCCGGCGGCCAGCGCGAAGGCCGTGACGAGCAGGGCGAGAACGAGCAGACGGGCGGTGGCCGGTCCGCGCGCCGCGGTCGGTCCGGCGCTGGAGCGACCGGTGGACGGCGCCTTGGTGAAGCGCGTGAGCGGCACGGTGGCCTCCTCTCGGGCGAGGCTCGGCCGGGTGAGCCTGCGGCCCCCGGCCGCCCCTCGCCTCCGTGCGATCGGGACAGGGCCAACGCTATCAGCGCCGCGGGAGGCTGACCAGAGCCGGGCCGCCATTCCGGGAGGGCCGGGCATGACAAGTCGGCAAGGTTCGCTCACCCCGCGTCGTGCCGCGATCTCTTCGGCCGGCGAGCCGGACGACTTCTGTGCGACTGCCGGCGCAAACGTACCGGCGTGTGGTCGATGTCCTCCGCGGGTCCTGGTCGCGGCCTTTGCCGCCGACCACGCTCGCGGTGGTCCCCGACCAGGGGCTCAAGCCAATGCACAGCGTGTACGTCGATGAGTCAGCCGATGCGGATCCGCCCTCGACGAACGCCACATCGCTCGCCACACGTTGTACACTATCGAATGCGGCGAGTGGGACTTCGTCGCCGGCAGGTAAGTCAAGGATCCACGAGTCAGGGGGAGATGCTACTGGGGCGAACAACCACGCCGTCGGGGGACGGCATTCGAGATCGATGAGGCCACCTCGGCTCATCCTCGAGACAGGGGCGTGCGCGTCGATGTCGCAGCGCCGCCGGGCACGAGCGCCGTTGGCCGCATGCGCTCCTGGTCACCAAGAAGCCAGTTCACCATGATCTCAGGATTTGGAGGAACGATGTCCAGTTTCCGCAAGTTGAGTTTGGTGACCGCGATGGCGGTAGCTGTCGTACTGCTGGTCGTGTTTGTCGCTGCCTGCGGTTCGCCGCCGAGCGACAACGGTGGGAGCACGTCCGCCGCGGCGACGGCCACGTCGGCCGCGGATCTCGGGGGCATGGACGCCCTCGTCGAGGCCGCGAAGAAGGAGGGCACGCTCAACGTGATCGCCTTGCCCCCGGACTGGGCGAACTACGGAGAGATGATCTCGTCCTTCACGGCCAAGTACGGGATCAAGATCAACTCGGCGCAGCCCGACGGCAACAGCCAGGACGAGATCAATGCGGCGACCCAGCTGAAGGGCACCGATCGCGCGCCGGACGTCTTCGACCTGGGCTCCAACGTGGCCATCGCCAACACCGCCATGTTCGCCCCCTACAAGGTCACCGAGTGGGACCAGATCCCCGACAACCTCAAGGATGCCGACGGCCTGTGGGCGAGTAACTACACCGGCTACATGTCGATCGGTTACGACTCAGGGAAGGTGCCGGCGTTCACCACGGTGAACGATCTGCTCAAGCCCGCGTTCAAGGGCATGATCGCCCTGAACGGCAACCCGACCCAGGCCTCGGCGGGTTTCAACGGCGTCGTCATGGCTTCGGTGGCCAACGGCGGCTCCGGCGGCGACCTGGCGCCCGGGGTGGATTTCTTCTCCAAGCTCAGCAAGTCCGGCAACCTCCTTCCTGTGGATCCGACGCCGGCCACGATCGCCTCGGGGCAGACGCCGATCGTCATCGACTGGGACTACAACAACGTCGCGCAGACCAATCAGCTCAAAGGCAAGATCGACTGGAAGGTCCTTGTCCCCGCGGACGATGTCATCGCCGCCTACTACAACCAGGCCATCAACAAGGAGGGGCCGCACCCCGCGGCGGCTCGGTTGTGGGTGGAGTACGTGTACTCGCCCGAGGGCCAGAACATCTGGCTCAAGGGAGCCGCCCGCCCGGTCCTCATGGACGTCATGACGACCGACGGGACCATCGACGCGGCGGCCCTCGCCTTGCTGCCGACCGCGACGGGGACTCCTGTGGTGCTCACGCAGCAGGAACTGGCCGACGGGCAGACATACCTGCTGGCTAACTGGACCAAAGCGGTCCAGTGACCCAAGGCGCTGACCTTGGCCTGACTGCAGTCGGGGGTCACGCTCCAGGCGCCGACCAGGGTACCGGTCGCGCACGTCCAGGCGGTGCTCGGAGGTCTCTGCGACCATCGAGCCGCCACCTGGGCGTGGCGCCCTTCTTCGGGTTCGTCGCCATCTTTTTGTTCTGGCCCACGATCATCGTGGTGGCCGGCGCGTTCCAGAGCAGCACCGGCCAGCTGACCCTTGGCAACATCACGACGGTGCTCGGAAGCAGCACCTATCTCGAGGCGTTCTGGGGCTCGATCAGGCTCTCGGCGGAGACCGCCCTGGCCGGTGGCGTGTTGGGTGCGCTGCTGGCCTGGGCGGTCGCCGAGGGCGCTGCCGACGGCGTGTTTCGCCGTCAAGTCGTGGCCATGTCCGGCGTCCTTGCGCAGTTCGGCGGGGTGATGCTCGCCTTCGCGTTCCTGGCCACGTTCGGCTACGCCGGCGTGGTCACGCTGGCGCTGCAGCGCGTGGCGGGGGTCGACCCGATCAGCAGCGGCGGGTGGATCTACAGCTTCACCGGCCTCGCCGTCGTCTACACCTTCTTTCAGATCCCGCTGATGGTCCTCATCTTCCTCCCGGCCGTCGATGGGCTTCAGGTGCAGTGGCGGGAGGCGTCGGACAACCTCGGCGGTGGCTCCTGGGCCTACTGGCGCTACGTCGCCGGTCCGATCCTCCTGCCGAGCTTCGTGGGCGGGCTGCTGCTCCTGTTCGTCAGCGCGTTCTCCGCCTACGCGACGGCGGCCGCCCTCATCAGCCAGGGGAGCCCGATCGTGCCCCTGCAGATCCGCACCTTCCTTACGAGCGAGGTGGTCCTGGGTCAGGCCAACGTCGGCAAGGCCCTGGCGCTCGGCATGGTCGTGGTCGTCGCTGTGGTGATGTCGCTGTACGCCTGGCTGCAGCGAAAGGGCGCCAAGTGGCGCGTCTAGCGAAGGCGCGGACATCCGGCGGTTCCCGCCGCACCGGGTCGCGGACGCTGGTGAGATGGCTCGTGCTCACGGTCATCGGCGCCTACCTGCTCGTGCCTCTTCTGTCCATGCTCGACTTCTCGACCCGGGGCGCGGGCGGGAGCCGCACCCTCGAGGCCTGGACGGCGATCGGCAGCTACCCCGAGCTGCTCAGCGCGATCGCGGTGTCCCTGGAGCTTGCCGTGCTCACCGTGGTGGGGATGCTGTGCCTGCTGGTGCCGACGATGGTGTGGGTCCACCTGCGGCTGCCCGGGGTGCGTCGCACGATGGAGTTCGTTTGCCTTCTGCCGCTGACCATCCCGGCCATCGTCCTCGTGGTGGGGCTGTCGCCGGTCTTCGCGTGGCTCACCTACTTCTTCGGGGACACCCCGCTGGTGCTGGCGTTCGTCTTCGTCGTGCTCGTCCTGCCCTACGCCTACCGCGCCATCGACGCGGGGTTGCGGGCCGTGGACATCGAGACCCTGTCGGAGGCCGCCCTCGGTCTGGGCGCCTCGTGGTGGGGCACCCTGTTCCGCATCGTGATACCGAGTATCCGGGGCGCTCTCCTCTCCGCCGCGGTCCTCTCCATCGCGCTCGTCATGGGCGAATACACCATCGCGTCATTGCTCAACTACAACACCCTGCAGGTCGTCCTGTACCAGGTGGGCCTACGCAACGCCGCCGTGTCCGTCGCGGTGTCGCTGGCGGCCCTCATATTCGGGTTCGTCCTGCTCTTCGTCGTGTCCTCCGCGGGCTCTCGACGTCGCGGAGCCGCTCGTGAGGAGACGACCCTGGCGCCACTTGAAGGAGGCTTGCCGTTGTGACTTCCGAGATGGAAAGGACTGGCGGCCCGGACCGCTCGACGCGATCGGGCGTCGCCCTGCAGCTCGTCGAGCTGCGCCGGTCGTGGGGGGCCGTTCACGCCCTCGATGGGCTGTCCCTCGACATCGCGGCGGGCGAGCTCGTGGCCTTCCTCGGGCCCTCCGGCTGCGGCAAGACCACCGCCCTGAGGATCATCGCGGGGCTCGACGAAGCCGACTCGGGCGAGGTGCTCGTCGAAGGCGAGGATATCTCGCGCGTCCGCGCCAGCCGGCGGGGCATGGGCATGGTCCATCAGGCTTACAGTCTGTTCCCCAACATGACGGCTCGCGACAACGTCGCCTTCGGACTGCTGATGCGCAAGGTCGGCAAAGCGGAGCGACGCCGTCGCGCGAAGGATCTTCTCGATCTCGTCGGCCTGGGCGCGCACGCCGGCCACTACCCCAGCCAGATGTCCGGCGGGCAGCAGCAGCGTGTCGCGCTGGCGCGGGCGCTGGCTATCGAGCCGAGGGTGCTGCTTCTGGATGAGCCGCTGTCGGCGCTCGACGCCAAGGTGCGCGGCGAGCTCCGCGACGAGATCCGGCGCATCCAGCTCGAGGTCGGCACGACGACCGTCTTCGTGACGCACGACCAGGAGGAGGCGTTTGCTCTGGCCGACCGGGTCGCGGTGATGAACCTCGGTCTGCTCGAACAGGTGGCGCCTCCCACGGAGATCTACCAGAGACCGCGGACGGCGTTCGTGGCCGAGTTCGTCGGTCTCACCAATCGGCTGCCGGGAGTGGCGAGGGGCGGCATGGTCGACGTGCTCGACAGCCAGGCGCCGTTGCTCGACGGATCCGTGGAGTCTGGCGACGTGACGGTGCTGGTGCGACCCGAGTCGATACGGGTCACGCCGTCCCCGGATGGCAATGCGACGGTAGCCGCGATGAGCTTCCGTGGAGCGATCTGCCTGCTGCGCATCCAGCTTACCGCCGGGAACATCGTGCTGGTGCAGGTGCCGAGCGCGGAGAGCGCCGAGCTCAACCTGGGCACGGCCGTGCGCGCGACCATGCGGCCCGTGTCGGTGCTCGCCGTGCCCGCGGCAAATGGTCAGGACGGGCGCTCACCTGTCGATGGGCACGCGCCGGAGTAGCAGGAGCAGGCGGAGCGGCAAGGCTCCTCGAGCGCCACGGCAAGGAGCTCCTGAGGAAAGCCGGCTTGCCGGCGCCGCCGCGGCGAAATGCCTCGAGTCCGCGGGAAGCCGAGGCTGTCGCCGAAGAGATCGGCCGGCCGTTCGCCGTGAAGGCCCAGTTCCACGCGCCGTGCTCGAAGCCGGCGTTGGCCGACTGGTGGGCGACCACCGCGGGGCCGAGACGTCACGACCTGCGCCTCGTGGGGCTCGCCCTCGTGGTGACGAGCGCCGGGGCGATCCCGGTCAGCCGCCGCACCGACCCCGCCCGCACTGCTGAAGTCCCGCGGCTCGGAGCCGGATCGTCCGCCGGCCGACGATCGCCATCAAGAGACAAGGAAGCCGCATGAGATACATTGCTGAGCAGGCCAGGACCATACCGGTGATGCTGGAGACGGAGGTACTCGTCGTGGGCAGCGGTCCGGGTGGTCTCGCGGCGGCGATCGGCGCGGCACGCGAAGGAGTGCGGACTACCTTGGTGGATCGCTACGGGTGCTTTGGGGGCGCTATCTCGCAGGTCGGAGTCGAGACCATCGCCTGGTATCGGCACGAAGGCACGATCGACGTCGAGGGGATCGGCATCGAGTTTGAGCAACGCGCAAAGGCCATGGGCGGCACCCAGAAGGAATCCCAGTCTCTGAGCGAGGCTCTGGACGCTGAGATGTTCAAGTACGTCGCCGACAAGCTGGTGCTGGAATCGAGTGTCGAGCCGATCCTGCACTGCCTGGCCGTCGAGCCGCTGCTGGACGGCAACACAGTCACCGGTGTGGTGGTGGAGAGCAAGTCCGGCCGGCAAGCGATCCTCGCCCAACGGGTGGTCGACGCCACAGGCGACGCCGACATGGCGGTCCGCGCGGGCGCGCCGTGTCGTAAGACGCCCGCTCAGGAGATGATGGGTGTCACGGTCATGTTCTCGTGTGCAGGCGTGGACAAGCAGCGCTTCATGGACTATGTCAGGGAGCACCCCAGCACCTACAAAGACTGGGGCCTGAATTGGCGCACGGAGACAGACGGCAAGGAAGACGATCTCTTCAGCCCCTATCTCGAAGAACCGTTTGACCGGGCGCGCCGAGCCGGCGTCATCCCCGAGAGCATGAAGAGCATCGCCGGTACCTGGGGCCGCATCACCGATGGGGGAGAAGCGACCTGTCTCAACATGGTGTTCATGAACGGTCTCGATTGCACGGATGTGAGGGATCTGACGCGCGCCGAGATCGAGGGTCGGCGCCAGGCGATCCTGGCGATCGAGGCCCTGCGGCGGTACGCGCCAGGGTTCGAGAACGCTCGCTTGAGGAACTTCGGCATGACCCTGGGCACGCGCGACTCGAGGAAGATCGTGGGCCGCTACGACATCACTGGGCAGGATGTGCGGAGTCAGGCGCGCTTTGAGGACTCGATCGGGGTATTCCCCGAGTTCCTCGACGGGTACGGCGTCCTCAGCCTGCCCACGACGGGTCGCTACTTCCAGGTGCCCTACGGGATCCTCGTCCCGCGGAACGTCGAGAACCTGCTGGTCGCCGGGCGCTGCGTCGCCGGCGACAGGGTCTCGCATGCCGCGATCCGCAGTCAGATGTGCTGTACCGTGACGGGGCAGGGCGCCGGGGTGGCCGCCGCCGTGTCTGTCAGAGACGGGAAGAGCACGGGCCGTGTGGACATCGCACGTGTACAGAGCGCGCTCAAGGATCAAGGGGTCCGGGTCTTCTGAACCGTGGGAGCATCTTGAGCAGTCGTGAAAGTGGGGCGTGATCATGAAGCCACATCGCACTACGCATCAGGCTGATGTCGTGGTCTTTGGCGCAGGTCCAGCAGGCATCGCCGCGGCCATCGCCGCGGCAAGAGAGAAGCAGAAGGTCTACTTGATCGAAGTGCAGAACGTGGTCGGCGGCGTGATGTCATCCTGTCCCGGCATGATGCTGGGGTCAGGATACCCCTGCGACAAAAGCATCGGCGGGTTCTTCGAGGAGCTCGTGAGCCGCCTCTATCATCACGATCCACCTGTGGCGGAACGCAGAGCGTGCAGCTTGGCGAACTTCGGCGACGAAGTAGTGTATGACTACGAATACGCACTATCTGCTCTGTACGAAATGCTGGCAGAAGCAGGTGTCGAAGTGCTCTTCAATCATATCCCATACCATACGCACGTTATGGATGATTCCATCAGTCATGTAGAGGTCGTCAATACGCAAGGTCGCGATGTCTTCATCTCCAAGATGTACATCGATTGCACGGGAAACGGAGACGTAGCAGCAAAGGCTGGTGTGCCCAGCCGATCAGGCGATGAAAGAGGCCTGACGATGGGGGTCACGCTCACGTTCTTCATGGAGAATGTCGACTGGGACAAAGCATTCGCAGAGAGCTCAGACCCTTACTTCACAAGATATGCGAATATGGGGATCGCGGAAGGCCGACTGCCAAAGACACTACCTGAGATATACATGCTCAAGGGATTCAGAGACGGCACGGTGTTCTTCAATACGGTCACAGTGACAGGTGTCGATGGCACCCAGAGTCGCAGCGTCGCGCAGGGAGCTCAGGCAGCACGGCGACAGGTGATGGAGCTGGCGAGATTCTGCAGGGAAGAGATGCCGGGATTCGAGAGTAGCTATCCGACCTACATCGGGCCGACGGTGGGCGTCCGCGAAACCAGGAGGCTGGAGGGTCTGTATACATTGACTTTCGCGGATGTGGCCGGGGCGACCAGGTTCGAAGATGGGATCGTGGCTTGTGACAGCCCTCTGGATGAGGTCTTCAGAGATGAGAGCGCGAGCCACTACTCGCATGAAGCGGCGCTGCCGAAGGGAGAGTACTACACCATTCCGTTTCGCACGCTGGTCCCACGGAGGATCAAGAACCTCTTGTTCGCCGGGCGGTCGCGGTCCGTGGATGGCAAGGCATTTGCGACAGGGAGAGGCATGCCGCAGTGTATGGCGATGGGGCAAAGCGTCGGTGTCGGCGCCGCGCTTGCGAACGCGGGCTCGTGCAGTGTGCAAGAGATCGATACGAAGCGCGTGGTCGAAAGGCTGATCGCGCTGGGCGTCAACGGAATAGGCGATCAGCCTCTGTAGTGGTGAGAGATTTGGCACGAAGGCGTTTCGGGGCGCCTGGACCCCGAGGGTCAAGGCTTCCGGCTCGGCCGCCAGCGGCGACCATTCCGCAAGCGAGATCAGCGGTGTTCGCTGGGGCCAGTCGGGACTGAGCGGCACAGCGGCCGGACGACGTAGGATCCCCGGGAGGTCATCGCAGAGGAACGCGCGCCGTCGTGCGGCGCGAAGGAGGAGGGAGGTCGCCATGAAGTACGCGAGCGCCAGTCTGGGGCGGGCGCTGATCGTCCGTCTCGAGGACGGCGACGTCGTCCACGAGTGCATCGAGGAGGCGGCGCGCGCCGTAGGCATCGCGCGCGCCGCCGTCATCCTGCTGGGCGGCGCCGAAGGTGGCAGCCGTCTGGTGGTCGGTCCCGAAGACGGGCGCGCCGACCCCATCGTGCCCATGGAGCGCGCCCTTCACGATGTGCACGAGATGGTCGGCGCCGGCACGCTGTTCCCCGACGAGGCCGGCCGGCCGGTGCTGCACCTGCACGCGGCCTTCGGCCGCGACGACCAGGTGACCGCCGGCTGCATCCGCGCCGGCGTCACCACGTGGGTGATCGGCGAGGCCGTGCTCATCGAGCTGGTGGGCAGCGAGGCCTGCCGGCGCGTCGACCCGGCGACCGGCTTCGAGCTGCTGGACGTCTGAGGCGGCGCCGGAGCGGAGGCTCCGGGGGGAGAAGCGACGAGGGCGGGGCTCAAGTGAGCCCCGCCCTCGTCCAACGCGGCCCCGGAGTCGGTGTCCGGCGCCTGAGCCCGCCTGTAGCGGAGTCCCGGGTCCGTCGCCGCGTCCGAGGAGGTCCTCGCCTCGGGATCGCCTCCCGATGCGCGGCATTGTACACGTTCTGAGCACAAAGGCAATCGGATATCTGCGGAATCACGCGCCGCCGCGTTTTCGTCAAGTGAGCGGCGGCTGCCGGGCGCCGAGTGGTAGCATGCGGGCATGGATGCGGGCGCCAGAAAGCGTCGTCGGCCGCGATTCGCGGCGCTTTGGCTCGCGCTGCTGTGCGCGGCCGCCGCGGCCGCCCTTTTCGCGGCGCCCGTGGTGGCCGCGGCCGGCGCGTCCTCCGCGCCGGAGCCGGGGGCGTCGCCGCACGCGTGGGCGCGCCACACGCCGGTGCCGATCCTCGTCTACCACCACGTGCAGGGGTGGCTGGGAGGCAACTCCTACATGTACGTGAGCACCTCCCAGTTCGCCGGCCAGCTCAGGTACCTGCGCAGTCACGGCTACCAGCCCGTGACGATGCGGCAGGTGTGGGACGACTGGACGGGGAAGGCCGATCTGCCCCGCCGCCCGGTCGTGCTGTCGTTCGACGACGGCTACACGGACCAGTACTTCAAAGCCGCCCGCCTTCTGCGCAGGTACCACTGGCCGGCCGTGCTCAACCTCGTCGCCCGTCGCGGCACGGCCCTCAGCGACGCGCAGGTGCGACGCATGGTCAAGTGGGGCTGGGAGATCGGCTCGCACACCCTGGGCCACCCGATCCTGACGCGCTGCTCGGCGGCCACGCTGCGCCGCGAGCTCGTGCTCTCGCGGCGCATCCTCCAGCGCAGCTTCGATGTGCCGGTGGACTTTCTCTGCTACCCGGGCGGGGCCTACGACGGCCGGGTGATGCGCGCCGTGCGCGACGCGGGCTACCTGGCGGCGACCTCGATCCGCTACGGGGCCGCCACGCCGCGTGGGCGCTTCGCCCTCCCGCGCATCGCCGTGTACTGGGGCGAATCTCAGTCGATGTTCGGCAGCAGGATGCGGCAGGCGGTCGCCCGGGCGCACTGACGCGAAGGCGCCGGAGCGGACTCGCGTCCGCCGGCGCCGCGCGGCCCCCGTCGCCAGACGTCGCCCCACAGCCGCGTCCCTGCCGAAGCTCAACACAAGGCGCACACTGTCTGGCAAGGGATAACGCATTGAGAAAGGGAGCTTCGTGCAGTCAAGGACCAGGGTCACCAGTAAGGGCCTATCCCGGTAGGGATGTGCGTGCGGGGCGTTCGTGGACCGAGCGGGGCGGTCACGAGACGGTTCCCTCGTAGCCCAGCTACGTGGGGATCCGGGGAGGGGCCGCATCCGCGATGTGTCAACGGGCGCATCCGTGCGTGCAGACCTGGCGGGATAGGCCCTAAGGGCAAGTGACGCTCCCGGTCGCCCTCCGCCGGCTCGCCATCGAGGCCGGCGACGACCTCGTGTTCGAGGAGACCGCAGACGGCGCCGCCATGCGGGTCGTGCACCGGCGCAGGCTGGGCGACTTTCTCGGCGCCCTGCCGATCGAGGGCGTGGCGGCAGATCATGCCGCGGAGCGCGCCGCGGCGGCGAAGAAGCTGGCGGAACGTCACGGGTGACCCGCACCCGCGCAGAAGGCCCGCCGGTGGTGTGGGTCGACGCCAACGTTGTCCTGCGACTGCTCAAGGGCAAGCCGGAGGGGCAGGCGCGGGCGGCGGCCGCGTTGATGGCCCAGGCCGACGCCGGCGAGCTGCGCCTCCGCCTCTGCCCGCTGGTCGTCGCCGAGGTGGTCTTGGTCCTCACCTCGGCCTACGAGGCGCCGCGTGCGAAGGTCGCCGAGGTGCTGACCAGCCTCTTCGCATCGGGCGGGCTCGTCGTCGAGGAGGGCAGGCTACTGGTCACCGCTCTGGCGCAGATGGCGGAGCAACGCATCGACTTCGTCGACCCTATCTCGCCGAAAAGGCACGCCTCTCAGGGGTGCCCGTGGCGACCTTCGACGGCGACTTCGACAGACCGGGCGTCGAGCGTTTGGCGCTCGACGCTCGACTCAACGGGTCGAGGGCGGGGCGGCTCTTCCGGCCGCCCCGACCATCGCTTCCGACGCCCAAGGACCACGTATGCGTTTTCGCCGGAGGGATCGACGCCGCAATCGACCTGGCGGAATGTGAACCCGGGGGGTGACTGGGGGCGTTCTTCCCCCGTGCTATTGTGCAGGCATTCGCAAGCCGTAGGTGCAGGAGGATCTCGTGAACATCGAGCTGGCGCTTCTTGCCGACTACGCCGGCCTCATGGCCGACGGCAAACTGATGATCGCCGGTGTGTTCGACACGCTGTCGGTCCCCTCGCTGCCGGCGACACCGCCGATCATCTACCTGGCCCTGCGCATCGCCGGCGATGGTGGCGAGCTCGGCAGGCATCAGCTCGAGCTACGGTTCGTCGATCCCGACGGCCAGCCGGTCGTCCCCGTGCTTCATGGCGAGTTCGACCTCGAGGATCCTCAGTCCGAGGGCGGTACGGCCCGAGTCCAGTTCGTCATGGGCATGGCAGGGGTCGCCTTCAACAAGTTGGGGCCTCACGCCCTCGACGTCCTGCTCGACGGTCGCTACGAGATGTCAGTGCCGGTAGACGTTCAGCTTGTGGCCGCGTCGGGCCGCTGACTGACCGGTTCTCTCAGAGGCGACCATGGGTGCGCACGGATCGCCCTGCTCATCCGGCGCCTTCAAGCGGCTTGAGAGGACTCGGCGAAGCAGGAGCGACTGGAGCGAGCAGCACTTCCATGCGCTGCTCACGGCGTTCGACTTCGTCCGGCGTCCTGCGGGGAAGCACAACTTCTACGCTCACATCGACCATCCGGACGTCTATGTTGTCGTGCCCCGTGGTCGAAGGCTAAGATGCTATGTTGCGGACGCAGCAATCGAAGAAGTCCTGAGTAGAAAGGGCATCCGACTCGATGAATGGGGACTTGATCTACTACCAGTCGCAGCCCTACGCCCGACTGTGGGAGGCGCGTGAGGAGGGCGGCGAGCGCTACTTCGTTGTGCGTATCGGGGAATTCCCTCGCGTCGCCGGCGATGGCGCGACGCGCGCCGAAGCGCTCGTGCATCTGCGCGAGGCATTCGACGATTTCATCACGTGGCGTATGGAGGACGAGCTCGACGTCCCTGCGCCGGCGCGCGGCTTCATCGACCCCCACATGCCGAGGGCAGCCGTGGAATGGTCGGGGGTCGGGGGCAGAGCCGCGCCCACGGCGTGCGTGGAGCGAGCCGTGTGCGGCGCCCTAGGTCAGGCGGGTGAGGAGAAGCCTCGCCTGGTCAGTTTCGCCTACTCCAGCCGGCGTTTCACCGAGACTGTCTACGCCGACAGGCTCGCGGCAATCGCCGGCTGAAGCTGCTCACCTGCCACGCGTAGGCTGAGCTACGGCGTCGCCTTCGGCGGCGCCGTCCTTCTGCGCGGAGCCTTCAGCTGAGCGATCACCCGCCGTGCGCCTTGATGACCTCGTCGATCGGAGGGGACGGCGGCTACTCACATCCCGAACGCCGGACTCTGACGCTGCTGTGCGAGTGCGAGTCGGCGCCGACATGCCCGACCCGTCAGGAACCGCCGATGAGCCGCTCCAACGATCCGGCGTAGTAGAGCGGCACGAATACCAGACCCTGGTCAGGCAGCTCGGCGTAGGGCGCTTCGGACGGCACGAGGCCCGGGGCACACCGCGGATACTCGCGGAGCAGGAGGTGCAGGCTGCGCAACTTCCCGGCTGGCCCGCTCTTCACTTCGAGCGGCACGACGCGCCCCTTCATGGCGACCAGGTAGTCGACCTCTGCATTGCTTCCCCTCGCCTCGCCGGCCCGCGACCAGTAGTGCAGGGCATCACCGATGGGCGGATCCCTGAGGGCCGCGCGCAGCTCCTGGCCCACGAACTGCTCGGCGAGTGCGCCGCGGTAGAGGCTCAGGAGACTCGCCCTGGCGATGTCGATGTCGTGGGGCATGGCGTTCAGCCGCTGCACGAGGCCCACGTCGAGGAGGGTGGCCTTGAACCTGCCGTGGCCCGGCGAAGCGGCCAGAGGGAGACCGGCCGGGCTCGCGGAGGGGACGCGCTCGACGACGCGAGCGCCGGCGAGGAGGTCGAAGCAGCGCTTGATGGTCTGGCCGCGGTAGCCCGCGGCGAGGCGCGCGTACATCACCTGTCGCCCGACCGACCGGGCGGTCGTGCGGAGCACCTCGTCGAGGCAGTCCTTGTCGATGCGCACGCCGTACTTGCCGAAATCGTCGCGATAGGTGGCGACGATGGCATCCTGAAGGGCGAACACGTCGCGCATCGCGCCCGAATCCACGAAGGAGCGCACCACGGCGGGCATGCCGCCCACTAACAGGTAGTCGCGGAGGCGCCGCAGCAGAACCTCATGGATCACCTTGTCGGTGGAGGTCGGGCCGGCCGCGACCACGTCCGCCGCCGGCTGGTTGCCGATCGCCCAGAGGTACTCGACGAACGTGAGCGGACGCATATGCAGATAGCAGATGCGGCCCACCGGAAACGAGTACGCGCCCGGCGCGAGCTCGAGCAAGGAGCTTGCCGCCACCACGTGAAGCTCGGGCATGAGCTCGTAGAAGTAGCGCAGCGTGGTGATGGCTCGCGGGCACGCCTGGATCTCGTCGAGGAACAGGAGATCGCGGCCGGGCACGACGTCGATGCCGAGGATCGCCTGAAGTCGCCGAAGCACCACGGTTGGGCTTATGTCGTCGGCGAAGGCGGCGTGCGCGTCCCGCCTGAGCTCGAGGTCGATGTGGCGCACGTGCCCGCCAAATGCCGTGCGGCCGAAGTCGAGCACGCTGTGGGTCTTGCCGACCTGACGCGCGCCACGCACGAGGAGAGGCTTGCGCCGCGGAGAATCCCGCCACATGACCATCCCCTTCCGTCCGGTCGCGCGTTCAGCCGCCGCATCGACGGCCGCGAGAAGGCGGAGATGGCGCGCCGCGAGCGCCAGCCGGCACGTGCCCGTCCGCCGGCACGTGCCCGTCCGCCGGAGCCGCCGCGGCCGCCGCGCGCGCCGCGGCCGCGCGGCCGCCGGGCGCGCCCGGCGAGGGACCGGTGGCTTGAACGAGAGGTGCTTCCCCCTCGGCTTCCCTGGCGGCTTCGCCGCCTGCGGCCGGTAGAGATGAGAGCGGCAGAACTGACTTTCCCTCGGGCGCGACGAGACGGCGGCGTCAGCGTTGCGGTTCGCGCCCAGCGCACGTGGCCCGCCGGCGGGGGCATAGTCGAAGATGGCCGGATCCGTTGGCGGTACTCCCAACGATACCGTTGGAAGTACCGCCAACGGAATACGCTCGCACAGTGACTATGCCGGGGGCGGCGACCACGGCCTTCCGCGGCTGCGCCTCAGGGAAGACCAGGCCGCGCGGCCGCCGCAGCCGCGCCGCCTGAAGCGCGCGACGAGGCGCGCGGGCCAGCGGCCCGCGGCCGCTGAAGGTGCAGGGCGGGAAGGCTGTGTTCCCCTCAGGAGCCGGCCTTCCCTCTCTTCCTCCGGCAGCCGCGGGCCTGCGGACGGCCGGGCACGACGAGAAGGTCGAGGACGCGGCCTTCTCCACAGGGGTCAGCGTCGCCGCCGCGGATGGCTGCCCGCGGGGAGCGCCGCCGGCGAGGCGTCCGCCGGGAGCGCCGTTCGTGGCTCACCGGCGCCTGAGTGACGGGGATGGTCATGAAGGGCCATTCCTTATCTTACCGATCCGCACTACCCCGCCGGGCGGATCCCGCGACCCCGGCGGCCGCGGTGGCGGCCTCCGGCGGTTGCCCTCCTCGCCGGCCGCCACGCGCGATGAGCCGCCCTCCCCGACCACGTCCTTCTCGCGGCGCCCCCCGCCGCCTTGGATCCTTGGGCCAGGCCCGGAGCGAACGTCGGAGCACTCCTCAGCGCAGACCCCATGCTACGATGCCAGCTGCGCCTCTGATCGGCTTCGCACGTCGGGTGCAGACAGACAGGAGATCGACCGGTGCTGGACAGGAACACAGTGGCGCGGATCCTGCTCGTCCTCTACGCCCTCGGCAGCGTGGCCATCGCCGTCCCGCTGTTGTTCGCCTTCGGTCACGCTGGGGACCTGGCGGACACCACGTCGGGCAAGATCCTCGCCGCGGCGCTGGTCGCGATGGGCTTCGGCGCCCTGGCCGCGGCCCGCGACCCCTGGCGCCATCGACTCATGATCCAGGTGGTGATGGCCTTCACGGCGCTTTCGTCGCTGGCCATCGTCTACCGGCTCGCGTTTGAGGGTCACGCCGTCTTCCCCACACTGATCCTCTTGCCGTTCGCGGTCGCAGCCCCGGTCCTTTTCGCGGTGTTCTACCCACGCCGACCGCGGGGCTGAGCCCAAATCGCTGCGCACAGACGCCTTGGGAGACGGCGCGCGGAGCACGGGGCCGTACGCGCGACGACCGGCCAAAGGGCCGGTCGCCGCACTTCCCACCGACTGTCAGCGGGGGGCTACTCTTCTAGAAACCGACGGCGGCGGTCTGCGCACGCCCGTTGCCGCCGCCGTTGTGCGGGTGGCTCAGGGACTCGCCGATGTCGTCGGGCACAGGCAGGTTGCGAAGCAGGATACCGTACAGCTTGTCGGCCAGGGCCGGCGCGTCGTCGAGCACGCCGGCCACCTGCCGCAGCCGATACTCCACGAAAAAGTCCGGCTCGACGAGCAGCGCCTCGGCGAGCACGGCGAGAACCGGATCGGCGGGCACCGGCCGCGTGCCTTTGGTCAGGTGGTTCAGGTAGCCGGCCGAGAGCTTGGTCTTGTAGGCGAGCTGGCGGTAGCTGAGGTGTCGTTCCTCCATCAAGCCCTTGAGAGCCGGCGGGAACCTCTCCTGCGAGAACCTGTTCCTGGCTATGGGAGTCGTATACACGGCGCTCATCACAGTAAGAGGTATCGCCCGGAACGCCGGATACTTGAGGGGTATCTGTGCCCTTGTCGCCAAGGCAGGATACACATAGGGCTCGGGAACGGCCGGGCGGAAGCCTCAGCCGCGGCCGAGCAAGCCGCGCGGGGAAGCCTCAGCCGCGGCCCAGGAGGTCGCGGAGCGCGGCGGCGAGCTCGGCGACGGGTACGTCGCGCCGCTCGCCCGAAGCGCGATCCTTGAGCTCCGCGAGCCCCTCTGGCGCCCTCTTCCCCACCACCACCTGCGCCGGGCAGCCGAGCAGGTCGGCGTCCTTGAACTTGATGCCTGGGCTCATGTCGCGGTCGTCGAAGAGGACGTCGAGGCCGGCCGCGGCCAGCTCCGCGTAGAGCCGCTCCGCCAGCGCGGCCTGCACCTCGTCCGAGGCCCGTACCAGCACGAGGTGCACGTCGAACGGCGCGATGCTCGCGGGCCAGACGATGCCGTTGCCGTCATGGTGCTGCTCGATGGCCGCGGCGGCGATGCGCGCCAGGCCGATGCCGTAGCTGCCCATCACGATGGGCTGCTCCTTGCCGTCCACGTCGAGGAAGGTGGCGCCCATGGGCTCCGAGTACTTCGTGCCGAGCTGGAAGATGTTGCCGACCTCGATCACGCGAGCGCCCTCAAGGTCGCCCAGGCACTGCGGGCACGGATCGCCGACGCGCGCCTTGCGCAGGTCGCAGAAGATGGCCTGCGGGACCATCTCGAGGCTGACGCCGGTGCGGTGGTGGTCCGCCTTGTTGGCGCCGGCCGCGTAGTGGCCCCGGCGTAGCACTTCGTCCGCGTACACCGGCAGCGTGGTCGGCTCGGGGCCCACGTAGCCCGGCGCGATGCCCTGGGCGGCGAGCACCTCGTCGGCGGTCGCGAGGCGGGACTCGGCGCCCAGCGCCTTGCGCAGCTTGAGCTCGCTGAGCTCGTGGTCGCCGCGCAGCAGGACCATGACCTGACGGCTCGCGCCGGCGTCCGCGCCCGCGGCCCCGCCGCCCCCCGCGCCGGCGTCCGCGCCCGCGGCCCCGCCGCCCCCCGCGCCGCCGGATACGTCGTCACCCTCCACGGTGACGACCAGCGCCTTCATGAACGCGCGGGCGGGCAGCCCGAGAAACTCGACGACCTGGTCGATGGTCTTGGCGCCGGGGGTCCATCTGACCTCGTCGAGCAGCAGGTCCGCCGCGCCGTCTGCGCCGCTCTCGCTGTGCGGCGGCTCGCGGTCGGCGCCGGCCAGCGCCATCTCGCGGTTGGCCGCGTAGCCGCACGCGCGGCAAAAGACGATCTCGTCCTCGCCGGCCTCGGCGTAGGCCATGTACTCGTGGCTCACCGAGCCGCCCATCATGCCCGAGTCGCCCTCGACCATCATCACCTCGACGCCGCAGCGCGCGTAGATGCGCTCGTAGGCGGCGATGTGCCTGGCGTAGCTCTGCTGCAGGGCCTCGAAGCTGACATCGAGGCTGTACGAATCCTTCATGATGAACTCGCGGGTGCGCAGCACGCCGCTCTTGGGCCGCGCCTCGTCGCGCTCCTTGGTCTGGATGTGGTACCAGAGCTGCGGCAGCTGCTTGTAGCTGTGTACCTCGCGGGCGGCCAGCCAGGTGATGACCTCTTCGTGGGTCATGGCCAGCGCCATGTCGGCGCCCTTGCGATCCTTGAAGCGGAAGAGCTCGCCGCCGATGGCGTCCCAGCGCCCCGACTGCCGCCAGATCTCGGCCGGGTTGATGACCGGCATGAGCATCTCCTGGCAGCCGATGGCGTCCATCTCGCCGCGGATGATGGCGGCGATCCTCTGCATCACGCGCCAGCCGGCCGGCAGGTACACGTAGATGCCGGCCGCGAGCTGGCGCACGAGGCCGGCGCGCACCATCAGCTTGTGGCTGATGGCTTCGGCGCCGGCCGGATCCTCTTTGACTGTGGGCAGCAGCATCTGACTGGCGCGCATGTGACCTCGCGATGATGAGTGACTGAAGACGCCCTATGCTACCAAGCCCGCGGGCGGGGCGCAGACCACACGCGAAGAAGCGCGGCGGCTCCCATGCGGGGAAGTGCGCAGAAGGATGGTGAGGGCTGACTGGCCGCGTCTTCCGACCCGGACGCCGCGACCTGCATCACCGAGAGGGGGACAGGGATCCGCTGACCTTCCCGTCGCGCACGGCCGTCCGCAGGCTCGGGCGGCGAGGGGGAAGATAGGGCCTGGCCGTCCCCGGCGACCCCGGCGGCTCCGGCGGCTCCGGCGCGGGGTAGCATGAAGAGGGAAGATAAGGATTCCTTGACTGTCGGGTCGCGTACGGCCGTTCGCAGGCTCGCTCGCCGGAGGGAAGATAGGGATTCGCCGGAATTCCTTATCTTCCCTCGCGGTACTCCCCGCCGCGGCGGCTCCCACGGCTGCGGCGGGTGCGGCGGGAGCGCGGAGCGCGCCGGTTCGGGGATTGCGTCACCCCGCCGCGCCGCTATCGTAAACGCTGAACACCATCGTCAATCTCGTTGTCGCGGCGCCGGAGGTCCAGCATGAGCACTGTCGTGGCGACGCGATTCTCAGATGAGGCGCCGGCCGAGCTCGACGAGGTCGCGGGGGAGCTGCGCCGCACGCGCGACGAGGTCGCGCGCCGGGCTGCCGAGATCTACCTCGCGGAGTACGCCGACCACCGGATCGCCCTGCAGAGGCTGAGCGACCCCGACGATCCGCTGCTCACGACGCGGGAGATGTGGAACGACCTCGGCTGGGGCACGCCCGCGCCCGCGCCACACGAGTGACGTGCCCGTGTACGAGCTGAGATGGAAGCGCAAGGCACGGCGCGACCTTTTGGCCGTCGGACGGCCGCGGGCCGCACGGATCCGTCGGGCGCTGGAGAGCCGGCTCCTCCCAGACCCCCGGCGTGGCGAGCCGCTCCGTGGACCCGGCAGACCGCTGTGGAAGTTCCGCCTCGGCGACTACCGCATCCTGTATGCGTTCAACGACGCCGAGGTCTGGGTGCTGGTCGTGCGCGTAGCGCACCGCGGCGAGGCCCATCGCGGGCCGGGCGCGGGGGCGCGGTTCGTCTGAGACCGAGCCCCCGCGGCGCTGGGATGTCCGCGCGCCGTGCGTGCGCGCCAAGGGCGCCCGTTGTGCGTGCGCGCCATGCTCAAATCGCGTATGTCTTGTACGTAACTGGTCTTTCATACGCGATTTGAGGAGGTATCGAGTGGCTCCCCCATGGGATCTTCGCAAACGCGTCGATGAGGCCGACTTCGGCGGCGCTGAATTCGTCACCGTCAAGGATCTGCGCTTCAGCCTCTCCGAGATCATCAACCGGGTGGCCTACGGCGGCGCGCAGATCGTCGTGCGGCGTCACGGCAAGCCCACGGTCGCGATCGTGCCGCTCTACGACCTCCAGGCCTGCCAGGCGCTCGAGGCCCAGTCGGCGTCGAAGGTGGAGGAGCTCAGGCGGCTGGCGCACAGCGCCGGCGGGACCGACGACGGCGACATGGACGAGGACAGTGAGGCCGGGGACGAGGTCACGGGCAAATACGGGCCCTGGTGAGGGCGCGGCGACGCCTCCGGGCGGCTCCCGGCGGGCCTGGCGCCGCGGCGCCGGGCGGCGCGGACGCGAGGCCGACCGCCGGCGCCTACTCCCGGTAGCTCTTGACGTCGAAGCCGCGGCGCAGATTGAGCTCGTCGCGGCGCGCCTGGCCGAGGTCGTCGGCGACCATCTCGCGGACCAGGTCGCCGAACCCGACGGTCGGCGACCAGCCCAGGCGCTCGCGCGCCTTGCTGGGGTCGCCGATGAGGCTCTCCACCTCGGTGGGCCGGTAGTACCGGGGGTCGACCCTGACCAGGGTCATGCCCGGCTGCACCGGCTCATCCGGCGCGGCGGAGCCGTGAGGCGCGGCGGAGCCGTGGGGCGCCGCCTGATCCTCGACCGCCGCCGCCGCGGGCCCGTAGCCGGCGCGCGCGGCGGCGAGCCGGCCGGCATCGACGGAGTCGACCACGCCGGCCTCCTCCGCCGCGCTGCCCTGCCAGCGCAACGTCACGCCGATCTCGGCGAACGCCAGCTCGACGAACTCGCGCACGCTGTGCTGCTCGCCGGTGGCGATCACGTAGTCGTCGGGCTCGTCCTGCAGCATCATCAGGTACATGGCCCGCACATAGTCGCGGGCGTGCCCCCAGTCGCGCAGCGAGTCGAGGTTGCCGAGCCACAGGTCGTGCTCGAGGCCCATGGCGATGCGCGCCACGGCGCGCGTGATCTTGCGCGTCACGAAGGTCTCGCCGCGCACGGGGCTCTCGTGGTTGAACAGGATGCCGTTGCTGGCGTGCATCCCATAGGCCTCGCGGTAGTTGACGGTGATCCAGTAGCCGTAGACCTTGGCGGCGCCGTAGGGGCTGCGCGGGTAGAACGGCGTGGTCTCGCGTTGCGGGACCTCCTGCACCTTGCCGAACATCTCGCTGGTGGAGGCCTGGTAGAAGCGCACCGTGTCGCCGAGACCCAGGATGCGCATGGCCTCGAGGAGGCGCAGGGTGCCGAGAGCGTCGGAGTTGGCGGTGTACTCGGGCGTCTCGAAGCTCACCTGCACGTGGCTCTGCGCGGCGAGGTTGTAGAGCTCGTCGGGCTGCGTCTCCTGCACGATGCGGATGAGGTTGGTGGCGTCGGTGAGGTCGCCGTAGTGCATGTGGAAGCGGCCGCCGGGCAGGTGCGGGTCCTGGTAGAGGTGGTCGACGCGCTCGGTGTTGAACGAGCTGGCGCGGCGCTTGATGCCGTGGACTTCATACCCGGCGCCCAGGAGAAGCTCCGCCAGATAGGCGCCGTCCTGCCCGGTGATGCCTGTGATCAGCGCCGTCCTGCCCATGTGCCCTCCGTTCGCGGCGCCGGCCGGAGGCTCAGGCGCGGTTCTCCAGATACCAGTCGTAGGCGCGGCCGACGCCCTCTTCGAGGCCCACGGTGGGCGCCCAGCCCAGGCCGCGCAAGCGGCTCACGTCCATGAGCTTGCGCGGCGTGCCGTCCGGTTTGGACGCGTCCCACTCCACGGGGCCGTCGTAGCCGACGACGCGCTGCACGAGGGCGGCGAGCTCACGGATCGTGAGGTCCTCGCCGCAGCCCACGTTGAGCATGCCGTCGGGGATGTCGGCGGCGCACACGTGCTCGAGGCAGAAGACGATCGCGCGGCCGACGTCATCGACGTAGAGGAGCTCGCGGCGCGGCGCGCCGGTTCCCCACAGGCGCACGGGCCGGGCCGGCTCACGCCCGCCGGCCTTCCCCTCGTGGAACTTGCGGATGAGCGCCGGCAGCACGTGGCTCGTCCGCAGGTCGTAGTTGTCGCCGGGGCCGTACAGGTTGGTCGGCATCAGCGACAGATAGTCGGCGCCGTACTCGCGATCGAGACTGCGGCAGAGCTCGATGCCGGCGATCTTGGCGATGGCGTACGGCCGGTTGGTCTCTTCGAGCGGCCCCGTGAGCAGGTACTCCTCGCGCAGCGGCTGAGGGGCCTCGCGCGGATAGATGCAGGAGCTGCCCAGGAAGATGAGCTTGCGCACGCCGGCGGCGTAGGCCTCGCCGATGACGTTGGTCTCGATCTGCAGGTTCTGGAAGACGAACTCCCAGGGCTGCTCCCAGTTGGCGAGGATGCCGCCGACCTTGGCCGCGGCGACGATGACCGCCGCGGGCTTCTCGGCGGCGAAGAAGCGCCGCGTGGCGTGCTGGTCGGTAAGGTCGAGCTCGGCGAGGTCGCGGACCACGAGGTTCTCGTAGCCGGCCTCGTGCAAAGCGCGCAGGATCGCGCTGCCGACGAGGCCGGTGTGCCCTGCCAGGTAGATGCGCGTGCGCCTGTCAATCGCGGCTTCCATACGGGAGAGTGTATCAGGCGCCGACGAGCCGGCTCTGCCCGATCGCCCGCGCGCGCTCGTGCGCGTCGGTGCCGACTCTGGCTGAGCGCCCGCGCGCGGCGCAGGCGGACCGGCTCGTCAGCCGCCGAACGACAGCGCGGGCAGCGTCAGCACGAGCAGCAGAGCGAGCGCGCCGACCACGAGGAGCGCCATCCCCAAGGCGGCCAGCAACACGAGGATGCCAGTGTCCTGCGGCGTCTCCGACACGTAGGCCGGAGGCTTGTGGAGTGTCGTCGTCGTCATCGTCTCCTCAGGATGGAGCGTTCGCCACGAATAGCAGCGCCAGGCCGACAAGGAAGACGAGCATGCCGGCGCCCACGGCGAGCCGCCCGCTTGTGTCGTCGTCTGCCGCCTGTGCCGTGCGAGGCCGTCCCCCGCTCCGCATCCTCTCCATGACCTGCCTCCTGGGCTCGCGCCCTTCGCCGACTCCGACTCTGTGACCTGAGTATCGGCAGAAACGGCGCCGGACTTGCTGGTACAGCCGTTTGGGGAAGGATGCCCAGGCGGTTTGGGAAGGGGGCGCGGCGGCGGGGCGCGGGGCGTAGCCGGCCCGGCCTTCATGCGGGGGAGCAGCGTATCGGGCGGTCTGCCGACCGGCACACGGGAAGGGAGGAATCCCATGTCACTGGAAGAGGCGAGACGGCTCATCGAGAGCATGAACACCGACGAGGAGCTCCGGGAGAAGGTCCTGGCGGCACCGGACGTGGCCGCGCGGCTTGAGCTGGCCAGAGCCGAGGGCTACGACGTGACCGAAGACGAGATCCACGGCGCGTCGGCGGCACTCAACGACGTTGACTTGGGCATGGTGTCGGCGGGCGAACTGGAGTGCTCCTGTTTGGGTGGTCTCTGGTCGCCGTCACCGCCGTGTTGGTGCAAAGGCGTGCAGGCATGCGCTACCTGGTGATCCCCCCGAGGCCCGGCAACGTTCGCGCCGGGTCTTCCGGCCAGAGCATGGCAGTTGGCCGCGCTCCTGCCGGTCCCCGCCGACCGACTGTGCGACCGCCCTGCAAGGCGCAGAACCCGCGCAGCTGAGCCCTCATCTTCGGCGCCCTGCCGCTGCACACCGAGCCGGACCGGGTACCCGCGAGCCGCTGCGACGTGACGTTCACGCGCCTGCGTTCGGCGCATGCGCAGCGGCGAGCCCCGCATCGACGACGTCGGCCTCGCCGCCGGCCCCGAGCGGTCCGAGCCCCGCTGACACGCGCGCGCCCAGGCCCAGCGCGCCGGTCTCATGTGAACGCGCCGCCTTCGACAGCCGGCCCTGCAGTAGACGAATGTCCTACGCATAACTGACATTGCACACCGTATCTTTGTTCAGCAGCCTCGGCGCCGTCACCCACTCGCCGTGATCCCCGGCCACGGGGACAAGCCGCGCAGGGTCGACAAGCGGAGCTTCCGCAGCAGCCAGTCAACAGGCGCAGCAGCACACGAAGGGAGAAGGACCATGGCCAAGAGCGACGATCCCCTGGGCGCCGTCATCGTGAAGGCGCTGCGGGACGCGGCCTTCAAGGAGCGGCTGCCGGCCGCGACCCCTCCGCGGTCCTCGCGGAGGCGGGGCGCCGATCCCGGAGGGCCTCACGGTGAACGTGGCCGTCGATACCGAGGAGGTGCGCACCCTGGTGATCCCGCTGCCGCCGCACGGGGTGTTCTGTGACGCGGAGCTGACGCGCATCGCTGCCGCAGACGTGCCGTCTTTCTCGGACAACACCTGCTCGCTCTGCGACTGGCCCGCATGACGCACCTGGGGAGCGGCCTTCCCGGCCGCCACATCGGCGATTGTTCCATCGCCTCACCTCCGTTGAGCAGGTCATCCTCGCGACAGACGGGGGACGGCATCCGCTCCCAACGGCGGCCGCGCCCGGCCGCTGCGGGTGGGCGACCGCCGCGGCGGGGACCTCCCCGGCGCCCGGACACCGCACACAGCCAAGGAGGCACACAGTGGGCCGCACCACACGGACTCGACAACGACACCTCATCGCGGCCACGGTGATGGCCGCGCTCGCGATGGCGGCCGCCGCACTGACCATCGGCTGCGGCTCGGCGGGCGACGAAGGTCCGGCGACCGCGTCGTCGTCGCCCGCGCCGGCCGCGAGCGCCTCGTCGGCCTCGGGGACCGTCACCCCCCACCGTGGTCGACTTCGTGGACAAGGCGGTCGCCTACGCGGGCGCCCACGGCAAGGAGGCCGCCCTCGCCGCCTACAACGACCCCGACGGCGAGTTCCGCACCGGCGAGCTCTACATCTTCGCCTACGACCTCACGGGCAAGAACCTCGCGCACATCGACCCGTCCCTGGTCGGCAGGGACCTCATCGGCCTCACCGACCCGGAGGGCACGCCGATCATCAGGAACTTCGTACGCATCGCGAAGGCCGGCGGGAGCTGGTACACCTACGTGTGGGCCAATCCGGCGAACGGCGACCGCGTCGAGCCCAAGCTCGCCTACATCACCAGGGTCGACGACGACTGGCTGCTCGGCGCCGGCATGTACCTGCCGGTGGTGGGCCAAGCGCCCGGTGGCCCCTCCCCCGCCTCGAGCGCGACGCCGGATGAGGACTGAGGGCTGGCACACCGCATCACGACACACGAGGAGACCACCATGTCCGCACAGGAGAACCCCCTGCAGGACGTCATCACGAGGTGCTGGGAGGACGACACATTCAAGGAACGCCTGCTGGACGACGAACTGCTCGAGCAGGTGGCCGCCGGCTACGACGGCGGCGGATCCTGCCTCGAGCACGGCGCCTTTGCGTACCGTCCCGACGGCCCCGGCAGGACGACCCTTCTGGAGACACCTTGACGCTTGGACCCTATGAGATCACGCGCGACGGCCGCACGTACCACGGCAACGTCCGGCTGAAGGAGCACCACCTCGTCGCGCGCAAAGGGCGGTACTGCCTCTTCCTCGTCCCCGACATGACGGCGGCGCCGGTCGGCCCGGCCGTGGCGGCGGCGCTCGCGCGCCTCAAGCCGGGCTTCGCCGACCTCGTGCCCGACGCACTCATGCACCGCGGCAAGGAGGCGCGCTTCGGCACGACCACCAACGCCACCCTCCTCAGCGGCGAGAAGGTCGCCTACATCGCCGCGGAGAGGATCGAACCCCTGGTCAGCTTCGACGGCCCGGCGGAGATCCACGACCGGCAGCGGCCGTTCCGCAACGGCCGCGGCTCCTACCGGCGCGTCCACGGCAACGTGCAGAAGCTGCGCGCCGCCATGCCCAAGCTGGCGGGCCGCGCCACGGTCTGCGCCGGCTGCGACCCCTTCGCCGTGGACGGCTCCGTGTACCCTTGCCATCGCTTCGTCGGCTTCGAGGAGGCGCGCATGGGCGACCTCGGGAGCTGCCGCGCCGGCGAGATCAACGACTACCACCGCGCCGTGGTCGAGAACCTGCCGGCCTGCCGCGCCTGCTGGGCCCGCCATCTGTGCGGCGGCGGCTTCTACGAGAACCTCGCCCGCACCGGCGACATGCACCGTCCCGATCCGCTCTTCTGCAGAGAGACGAAGGCGGTCTGCCCAGCAGCTCCGCGTCGTGCCGGCCTTCTCCGGCGCGCTCGACGCCGAGCGCCTGGGTGAGGCCACGCGCCTGCTGACCGTAGCTTGGCCCATCCTCGGCTGCCGACTCGTGCTGGGGCCGCGACCGCACTGGGCGCGGGGGGCGAGGCCCGCGGCCGGGGGCGTGTTCCGTGGAATCACGAGGGAGATCCCGCACTACGTGTACCTTGCTCTTCCCAGAGGCGACAGGCCACCCCGGCTGAGTCATCCACCGCTGCGGGTCTTCTGGCTCACCGAACCGGTGTTTCGGGCGGGGGTGGCGACGCACACGCCGGACGGTGTCTCGCTTCGCATCCACAGCCCAGCCAAGACCATCGCAGACTGCTTCAAGTATCGAAGCAAGGTCGGCATCGGGGCCGGGGTTGAGAGTCTCAAGATGCTCATGGAGCGAGGGGAGCTTGATCGCGACGAGATTCTCCGCTTCGCGCGGATCTGCCGAGTTGAAACCGTCATGAAGCCGTATCTCCGCAGGCGCTCACATCTCAGGTGGTTGGCGCCGATAACGCGCTACCTAACTCGTGCCAGATGAGAAGAGCCTCGTCGCGGAGTGCTGCCGCCCCAGGACTCCGCGGCGCCGCGCCCATGAAGCGCTCGTAGTCTCGCGGTCCGGCATGATTGGCGCTCGAGAAATCGCCGGCGAGACGGGCAAGCGAATCAAGGAGCAGCTCCTCTGCCGCGATAGGGCTGGCAGCGATGGCTGCTGCGGCCTCTTTCGGACCTCCCGGCCAGTTTCGCAGAACGAAGAGGAGGTCATAGACGTCCTTGGCATCCCGGCGGTCCAGGTAGGCGGCGGCCTTCAGCATGACAAACGGTGCGAGCCCGGCGATCCGTATCTGCACCGTCGAGTAGGCGCCGTCGAGCAACTCGATCTCGCGCTCGACCAGCACGGCATCGCGCAAGGCGAGCTCCACCCCACGGACGCACAGTAGTTCCAGATTCCCCGAGCCGGCGGGCGGGCTTACCTTGGGCCGAAAGAGGCTCCCACTTGGAGTAGTGGCATCATCGCCGAGCAGCTCGAGAACCACCAAGTGATCGTCCACCTCGACCGACCACTGCCAAGACGAGCCCTTGTATCTCGCCAGGCCGGCCCGCTTCAGGTTCTTCTCCAAGGTCTGATACGCTCCACCCAGCTGACCGCCAATGGCCAATCCCAGAGCCATGTCGACATCGGTGCTTCCGACGTGGGCGCCGGTGAGAGGGTCAACGACGCCAGGCAGGAGATACCGTGGGATCAGGCCGCCCACCAAGCACACGCGATCACGCCACGGGGCGCCTATCGCACGAAGGACCGTGCCGAGAACGCGCTCACACCTTGCCGTGACCTGCTCACCATAGTCGCTCACGTCTTTGGCCGTCATTTCAGAAACCGATCACCCTTTCTCGGTAGGCAGCTGCCTGCTCGCGACCACGTCTCGGGTTCACAAGGAGATCCGCATGGACCCGGAAGCGAGAGGCCACCAGTACTTCTATCGCCGGACTGAGCTGCGCGCCGACCAGAGGTCCCCCGGTACCCGCCAGCCACAACACGACATTGGCGCCTTCCTCAGAAGTGATTCCGCCGACGGCCTGTCGCAGGTATTCGACTGCGGTGCCTCTAGCGACCCAGAACTCCGCGACAGACACGCTGGTCAGCGCGGGGGCCTCGACCATCGCGGCAGCGACTCCCGTTAGAGCGTTGCGGATTGAGGCCTTGGCAAGGCGTCCGCCTACCTCGACCGCGATTTGCTGAGTGCTATCTCCAAGCACCCTACACCTCACAGACCGACGCCGGTCACGCGCCGCGTCCTGGGCGTACCGGTCGAGAAGCGCAGTCGGGTCCTCGATTCTCCGCGTCTTTCGAGGACCGGCGCCCTCGGCGACGAGGAAGCCCTTCGCTTCCAGTTCGAACACGACACGCTGGGCCGTGGCCACGGAGACACCGGCCTGCTCGGCCAGACCGGTCACCTTATGTCTCGCCTCCGGCTCCTGCAGCAGCGCGATAACGACACCGCCGGCACTGCCATGCAGACGAAGCTCGCCGGCATCGGCCTCCTGAGGGCCAGCGTTCTCATCTTCCAGCCAGTGGACCACGAAGGCGGGGTCGCTGAGCCAGACGTGCGTCAGCCGCCTGTCCATGTAGTTCGCCCCCCTCTTCGTCAGCTCGTCAAGAGCTCCGGGGGTGAATTCCTCCCCGACGATCACCGCATTGGATGTGTGCGCGGTCCGTGCCAAGGCCTCAGCCACTTCATATGGGCGCCCTCTGCCCGCGCTGACTGCGACAAGGACTGTTTCCTCACCAGGTCCTCGCCGGATCACCCTGTCGCCGGCGACCTTGAACTGGCGAAAGCCGTGACTGCTGAGACGAGCTGCAAGCTCCGCAGCGACTGTCGAGCTCTTGGCCATTCTTTCACCCAGTTCCTATATTCATGCCTGCGTGAATATAGCGGATTACTGAAATCCTGGCAAGGCTGTCCTCGGGCCAGCCAGTCCATCCAAACAAAGACCATCGCACATCTAGCAGGTGTTCCTCCCCAGATACGAGGCGAAGTGCGCGCCCTTGTCGATGGCGACCAACGCGGTGTCAACGTCCGGGCAAGAACATCGTCCGATCATTGGGCCGCGGGGCGACAGAGATCAGGACGCATCAGGCGCCGGTCCTGAGGCATCCTTCTGCGCGTTCCCGTTTCCTGCGTCCTCTTCCTGGCAGGGATCCCGCCAATCAAGCGCTCAATCCCCAGACACGCGGCGATAGCACTCGGCGTCGCCCTCGACGCCCTTCACAGAGTGATGCCTCTCC
>Ga0247842_10000292_pt1:0-42500 | contig 109744 bp, 104 predicted proteins | sample LaCruzMarch2015__3_FD_192411 | JGI IMG/M metagenome (GOLD analysis project Ga0247842, IMG submission 192411) | Freshwater microbial communities from meromictic Lake La Cruz, Castile-La Mancha, Spain - LaCruzMarch2015_19m | ecosystem: Environmental > Aquatic > Freshwater > Lake... | reverse complement strand
GTCACGGATGAAGCCTCCGGACGGGGTTCTGGGCGGGCCGGCCGAGACTGCGCGCCGGGCCGCCGCGGCTGCGCGGCCGCCGCGGATGATACCACAGGGCCGTGGCTGGGCCGGAGGGCTCCGCCGCCGGCGCCTCAGGCGACGCCGCGAAAGAGGTGACCCGTCGTGGAGCGCTCGCGGGCGGCCAGCGGGGCCAGCGCCGGCAGGCCGCCGGCGACGAAGGCCGCGCGCTCCGCCGCATCCAGATCCGCCTGGACGACGAGGAACGTGCTCACCCCCGCGGCGCGCAGCTCGTCGAGGTTGGGCGCCAGGTTGGTCACGCGGGCGTTGAAGAGGCGCGTGCCGCCGGCATCGACGTCGGCGGGGAACTCGTAGCCCTTGGCGTCTTCGAGCACCAGGCCGACGTGCTGGGCCGGGCCGGGCGCCTCGAAGAGGCCTTCTGCCCGGCCCAGCTGGTCGCGCGAGTGCAGCACCTGCTGGCGGCCGAAGGCGAGCGCCTCCACGGCCGGAGGCTGGTCGAGAGGCGGGTCGCCGGCAGCCTTGGCGGCGGCGAGGCCGGCGATCTCGTCGAGCGACGCCTCCGGCGAGGCGACGACGGCCGCCGGCGGCCGGCCGGCCAGGCCGGCCGCTATTCCGACGGCCAAGCCGTTGAAACCCTGCAGCGGGTACTCGAGGACGAGCGGCGGGGACTCCGGGAGCGGGTCGGGCGTCGCGCTCGGCGCTTCACTCACGAGCAGGCCCAGGTGGCGCACGTACACCGCCTCCCAGCGCAGCGCGAGCACGGCGCTCAGCCACGACCCATCCGCGTCGTAAAGGATCTCGGGGAGACGGGCGCGCAGCGCAAGCCCAGAGGACCGCAGGGCCTCGGCAGCCGCCGCGATCGCCGCGGGAGGATCCGAGGTCCGCAGGTCGAGGCAGAGCGCATCGACGCCCAGGGCGGCGAGCGGCTGCTCGCCGGGACGGAGCACGAGCACGAGACCGGGTGAGGCGTCGCCGCCGGGAGCGCTCTCGGGCGGCGCGGCGGCTGTCGAGGCGGAGGGGGCCGCGCCGGGCGCGGCGTCGCGACGGCGGGCGGCCAGGCGGCGCTCATCGAGAGCCGCCACGGCCCGCCGGCGCAGGTCCTTGAGGTCGCCGACGGCGAGGAAGAGTCCGTCGGCGACGGCGAATTCGAGCTCGCCGAGCCGGTACGACGTGCCGCCGAGCGCGCCGAGCGCGTCGCGGGCCTTCGCGGCGGTGAGCGCCGCGGTGCGCGCCGGCCCAAGCGGCCGGGCGGTCGTGACGGTCACGGCGTCCCCGCCGTCGATCGCGACGGCCAGAGCCGCCGGCCTGCCCGCCTCTCCCACGAGGCACATGCGCAGCAGCACGGGGCGCAGAGCGCGGCGACCGGCGACGAGGTCGCGGGCCAGCGTCCCGGCGTCGGCCGCCGCCAGGCGAAACAGGCGATCCTTGACGGCGACGCGCTCGTGCAGGCGCAGCGTCAGCTCGGCGTCGCCACCCTCCTGCAGGCGCAGAGGCTCGGTCTGGCCCCACGGCGTATAGAGATAGACGAGGTCGCCGGCGGCGACCTCCTTCGAGAGGCGCACCCTGACCTCGCCGCGCCGCTCGTCCACCGCCGCCACACGGCCCACGAGCACGCCGCGGTGTCCGCCGCGGCCGCCGCTGCGGACCTCGTGATGGCGGCCGTCCAGGTGCGCCGTCGTGAAGCTCCGCGAGAAGCTCTGCTCGAGCCGTGAGCTCCACTCGGGGCGCACCTCGTAGCCTTCGGGATCGGCGAGCGCGGCGTCCAGGGCCTCGCGGTACACGGCCGTGGTCGCGCCGACGTAGGCGGCGTCCTTCATGCGGCCCTCGATCTTGAACGCGGCGACTCCCGCGGCGAGCAGGCGGGGCAGCACGCCGATCGCGGCGAGATCTGAGGTGGACATGACACGGGTGAGCTCGGCGGCGCCGGCCACGGCCGGACCGTGACCGGCGGCCGGACCGCCATGACGGCCGCCGGCGGGCGCAGCCGCCCCGGCCCGGTCGTTAGCGGAGGTTGCACCCAGGCGGCGCAGGTCGTAGCGCAGGCGGCACGACTGGCTGCAGCGCCCCCGGTTGCCGCTGCGCCCGCCGACCATGCTCGACAGCAGGCAATCGCCGGAGTAGCCGTAGCAGAGCGCCCCGTGGACGAAGGCCTCGAGCTCGAGGCCGTGCGCATCGAGGGCGGCGATCTCCACGAGGCTGAGCTCGCGGGCGAGGATCGCCCGCGTGAAGCCCAGCCTCGCCAGCGCCGCCAGTTGCAGCGAGCTGTGCGTGTTCAGCTGGGTGCTAGCGTGTAACGGCAGATCCGGGTACGCCTCGCGCACGCGCGCGGCGAAGCCGAGGTCGGCGACGATGAGCGCGTCCAGGCCGGCGAGATACGGCGCCTCCAGCGCCGCCAGCGCCGGCCCGACTTCGTCGTCCTTGAGCAGCGTGTTGAGCGCCAGGTAGGCGCGGGCGTCGTACAGATGGGCCGTCTCGACCGCCGCAATGGCCGTCTCGCCGGCGAAGTTGCCGGCGAAGGCGCGCGCGCTCCAGCGCTCGAGGCCGAAGTAGACGGCGTCGGCGCCGGCCGCAAGGGCCGCGCGCAAGGCGCGCGGCTCCCCGGCCGGCGCCAGCAGCTCGACGTGTCTTGCGCCCGTCATGTAGGCGGCGCCTTCATGGGCACGCCGGGCGCGCGGCGCTCAGAGCGCCGGCAGCGCGCCCGGCTCCTCCTTGACGACCTTGCCGCGCCTGTCGCGGTGCACGCGGATGAGGCCGCTGGCGGCGATCGTCGTGACGCCGCCGCGCTCGAGCTCGTCGAGGAAGATGTTGATGCCCAGCGAGTCGCTGCTCATGTGCCCGGCGATGACCACGTGGATGCCGTGCTTATCGGCCTCGTCGCGCATCTTCTGGCCCTTGTGCATGCCGACGATCGTGCCGACGCCGCCGTCGGCGAGCTTCTCGATGACCTTCCTGGGGCCCTCGGTGCCGCCGGTCATGTCGACCCACACCTTGCCGGCGCGGGCGCCGGGGCTGCTCTTGCCGATGTACGGGCCGGCGCCCTTCCGCGCGGCGATGCGGTACTCGGGGATCTCGAGCAGGGCCTTGTGCACGTCTTCGATCAGGGTGGGCTTCCTCTTGGCGAACCACTTGTTGAGGTAGTCGACGACGAGGTTGTCGGTGGGCGTGTGCGCCGAGAAGAACGGGATCTCGAGGAGGCGCGCCGCGTCGATGACCTGGTCGTAGTTGAGCGGCATGAGGCGTCGCCGCACCTCGTCCATGCGCTCCATGATCAGCTTCTCGCCGGCCTGGATCGGCACCCCGAGCCCGGCCCAGATGTCGGCCTGCACCTCCATCACGGCGTCGAGCTTGGTAAGACCCCAGCCCTCCGGGTGATGCGTGTAGATCGCGTCGAGCGGCGTGCCCCTCTCGCGCAGGCGATCGGCGAGGACCACCTCGCCGGTGTTCATGTCGATGCCGCCGATGAGCGTGGTGACCTCGGTGTCGGGGTCGCCGACGTAGATGCGCGTGTCGTTGAAGGGGTTGGTGAGCTCCTCGGGGTCGGCGAGTGCCTTGAGGTGCTCGGGGAGCGCGTCGTAGCGTTTCTTCGTGCGCGCCAGGAACTCATCGACGCCGGCCTTGCCGCGCGGGTCGGCCTCGATGCCCATGCGCACGGCCGTCCTGTAGATCTCGCGTAGCTTCACGGTGATCCTTTCTTCAATCGGAACTACCTGTTCTTACCCATGCAGGCCGTGGCGGCACCCCAGTTCACGGTGCGCCGGGCGCGGCAACGGCCGCGAGAGGAACCGGCTGTCGGCGTCGACGAAGCGCCAGGGCCTCTGGTCGCCGCCGCGCACGCCGATGCGCGTCGTGGTCACGATGCGCGGAGGATCCGCGATCGACCCATCCGCTCCTCCACCTGAGAGGATCGCGAGGGGCGGCGCCCAGACGGGCAGGCCGTTCTGCTCGCGGCCGATGGCCAGCGCCTGCGCGAGGCGCGCGGGGCCGCTGCAGAGCAGGCGTGGCTCCTCGACGCCGCGGCGGGCGACCATCTCCTCCATCCCGTGCTCCGGGACGATGGCCCTCAGCAGGACGCCCGCGCCCGCGCCTTCGGGCTCGCAGGCCACATTGCCGCAGAAGTGCATGCCGTAGGTGAAGTACACGTACAGGTGGCCGGGCGGCCCGAAGAGCACGGCGTTGCGCGCCGTTCTGCCGCTGTAGGCGTGGCAGCACGGGTCGTCCTGGCGGTACGCCTCGGTCTCGACGATGCGGCCGCCGATCCCCCGGAAGAGGAGCGTGCAGCCGATGAGGTCGCGGGCGACCTCGAGGGCGGAGCGGGCGAAGAAGCTTTGAGCGAGAGGCGCCGGCGCGTTCACGCCGACAGTGTAGCGGAGGACGCGGGCGGGATGGCGGCGGGGGCGGCGGGCGGGCGGCAGAGCCGCCCGCCGCCCGCTCAACAGCAGAGGCGCGCCGCCAGCGCCGCCCCGGCAAGCTCGAGTTGCTCGCGCACGCGCGCGGGAGCGGAGCCGCCGCGCGAGCGCTTGCGCGCCAGCTGCGCGGCGGGTTCGTGCAGAGCGTAGTAGCCGTCGTCGAAGACCGGCGACAGTTCGCGGAGCTGATCCAGGCTGAGGTCGCCGAGGGCGCCCCCGGCCTCGAGGCACTGCCTGACCAGCGTGCCGGTGAGGTGGTGCGCCGCGCGGAACGGCACGCCCTTCTCGACGAGGTAGTCGGCCACGTCGGTGGCCGCCATGAAGGGGTCGCAGGCGGCCGCGAGGCGCGCCTCGTCGAAGGTCACGCCCTCGAGGACTCCTCGCACCACGGGCAGCAGCTGGTCGAGGCAGTCGACGGCGTCGAACAGGTAGCGCTTGTCCTCGCGCAGATCGGTGTTGTAGGCCAGCGGCAGGCCGTGGAGCACGCCGAGGAGGCCGCCGAGGTCGGCGGTCAGCCGCGGAGCGGCGGCCCGCATCAGCTCGGCGTCCGGGTTCTTCTTCTGCGGCATGATGCTGGAGCCGCCGCTGTACGCGTCGGGCATGTTGACGAAGCCGAACTCGGCGCCGGCCCACAGCACGAGCTCGCCGCCGAGGCGGCTGAAGTGCGCGCCGAGCTGCGCCGCGGCCGCGAGGTAGTCCACCGCGAAATCGCGGTTCGCGACGGCGTCGAGGGAGTTCTCGGCGAGGCGCGCGAAACCCAGGTCGGCGGCGACCGCCTCGCGGTCGAGGTCGAAGTCGAGGCCGACCGCCGCGCCTGCCCCGAGCGGCAGCTCGAGGCAGGCCTGGCGGGCGGCCTCGAGCCGCGTGCGGTCGCGTTCGAGCATCCAGAAGTAAGCCAGCAGGTGCTGGGCCAGCGACGTGACCTGGGCGCGCTGCAGGTGCGTATAGGCCGGCATCACCGTCTCGACGTGGTCGGCCGCCCTGCCGAGCAGCACGCCCTGCAGGGCGGCCAGCGCGGCGTCCTGCCGCTCGATCACCCGGCGCAGGTGCAGCCGCACGTCGGTGACGACCTGGTCGTTGCGGCTGCGCGCCGTGTGCAGCTTGGCGCCGGCGTCCCCTGTGAGCTCGGTGAGCCGGCGCTCGACTGCCATGTGTACGTCCTCGTCGGCAGCGGCCGGCGCGAACTGGCCGGCCTCGATCTCGCGGCCCACGGCCGCGAGGCCGGCCTCGATCGCCGCGAGCTCCCCGGCGGCGAGCACGCCGGCCCCGCGCAGCGCCCGCGCGTGCGCGACCGAGCCCTCGATATCCTCGGGCCACAGGCGCCAGTCGAGCGCCAGCGAGCTGTTCAGGGCCACGAACGCCGGCGCGCGCTCGCCGGCGAAGCGCCCCGAGCGCGCGACCGTCATCATCTCCCTCCAGTCGTCATCGACCGCATCTCCGTATCGTATGCCGGCCGAACGGGGACGCAGCGCCCGACCGCCGACAGTCCCGCCGCAGGCGAAGGTCACGCGCGAGGCCGCCCATGCGGCCGCCGCAGGCACGCCGCATCTGCTGATCGATGCCGGCATCGATCAGCTTCATGATGCATCCCAGAGGACTGATCGGCGCAAAGCGCCGATCAGTCCTCCAGCTCCTTCATCATGTGGTGCTCCTTGCCGATCCGCGCCCAGATCTCGATGGGCAGACCCCACAGCTGGATGAAGCCGGCCGCCGCCTCGTGCGAGAACTCGTCGTCGGTCGTGTAGGTCGCCAGCTTGTAGCTGTACAGAGAGAAGTCGCTCCGGCGCCCGTCGGCCACGCAGCTGCCCTTGTAGAACTTGAGCCGGATGTCGCCGGTGACCCGCTCCTGGCTCTGGAAGAGGAACGCCTTGCAGGCGTCCGTGAGCGGGTCGAACCACTGACCTTCGTAGATCATGTCGGAGAGCTTGCTCTCGATGGTGCGCTTGAAGTGCAGGAGGTCCCGGGTGAGCACGAGGTCCTCGAGCTCGCGGTGCGCGGTGATCAGCGCCAGGGAGCCGGCCACCTCGTAGACCTCGCGGCTCTTGATGCCGACGGGCCGGTTCTCGATCATGTCCACGCGGCCGAAGCCGTGCGCGTTGCCAATGGCGTCGATGGCCTCGATGAGCCCCACCAGCCCCATCTTCTTGCCGTCGAGCGCCACCGGCTCGCCCTTTTCGAAGCTCACGACGACGTGCTGCGGCTCGTCCGGGGCGTCCTGGGGAGAAACGACGAACTGGAAGGCGTCCTCCGGCGGCGCCACCCACGGATCCTCGAGCACGCCGCACTCGTTGCTGCGCCCCCACAGGTTCTCATCGACGGAGTACGGGCTCTTCTTCGTGAGCGCGGTGGGGATGTCGTGAGCGGCCACGTAGTCGAGCAGCTCTTCGCGGCTCGGCCAGTCGGCGGCCCGCGCCGGGGCGATGATGGTGAGGCTCGGGTCCTGGGCGCGCACCCCGACGTCGATGCGCACCTGGTCGTTGCCCTTGCCCGTGCAGCCGTGCGCCACGGCCGTGGCGCCGTACTTGTGCGCGGTCTCGACGAGCTTCCTGGCGATCAACGGCCGGCCGATCGCGGTGGAGAGCGGGTACCTGTCCTCGTAGAGCGCGTTGGCCAGCAAGGCCGGCAGGCAGTAGTGCTCGGCGAGCTCATCCTTCGCATCGATGGCCACGGCGTCGATGGCGCCCGACGCCTTGGCGCGTTCCATGATCGCGGGGATGCCCTTCACGCGCCCGAGGTCGATGAGGCAGGCGAGGACGACGGCGCCGTTGGGGGCGCTGGTGGTACTCACGATGCATCGCTCCGTAGGTGGTGATGACGGCGGCGGAGCGTCGTGGGACCGGGCGCCGGCGCGGGCGCAGCCGCCCGCCGGCGCCCCGTCGCGTTTGAAGTGCGCGCGGAGATGTGCCTGCGCGCTAGGCTTCTCGGAGACGGTCGAGATAGCGCTTCATGCTCTGCGCCTTGTCGCCGTCGCCGACGATCACGAGGAAGGTGTCGTCGCCGGCCAGGGTGCCGACCACGTCGCTGTGATTGAGGTTGTCGATCTGGCGGGCCACGGTGGACGCCGTGCCGATCTCGCAACGCACGACCACGAGCTGCTGGGCGACCGACGTGGAACGCGCGAAGTCGCGCAGCACGTGCCGCGCCGCCTGCTCCGGGTCCTTGGGCCGCTCGCGTGAGCTGAGCACGTACTTGGCGCGCCCCAGGTGCGTGCGCACCTTCTGCAGGTCGAGCTCGCGGATATCGCGCGAGACGGTGGCTTGCGTGACCTCGCAGCCGAGGGCGTCGAGGGCGCTCACCAGCTCCCGCTGCGTGGACACCTCGCGCTGCTGCACGACCGTCTGGATGAGGCGCTGGCGCTCTGTCTTGCCCAACGGCGCGCGATCGTTCATGCCTGCGGTGTCTCCCGTGACGAGGGCCGGCTGCGATGTTGCCGCGGCCGGCACGGTGCCCTTCGTATGTCGCTGCATAGAATACACCAAGCCCGCCCGGAATATGCAACCGCATGAGGGAGCGTACGGCGCGACGGCGGGCGGCGCGACGACGACCGGCGAAGACGGGCGGCGAAGCCGCCAGGGCAGCGCCGCCCGGCCCCGCACGCCTGTGCACCCGCGCTCACGCCGTCACCTTGGCGCCGCAGCTCGCGTCGGTGAGGACCTCGAGCAGAACCGCGTGCTCCACGCGGCCGTCGATGATGTGGGCGCTGACCACACCGCCCTCCAGCGCCTTGCGCACGGCCGCGACCTTGGGGATCATGCCACCGGTGATGCGTCCGGCGGCCTGCAGCGCCCCGAGGTAGGCGAGATCGCACTCGGACACCGGGGCGACCTCGTCGCCCTGGCCCACGTACACGCTATCGACGTCGGTGAGGAAGATGATCTTCTCGGCGCCCAGCGCCGCGGCCAGCTCCCCGGTGACCGTGTCGGCGTTGACGTTGTAGGCCTCGCCGTTCTCGTCGGCGCCGACACTGGCCACGACCGGGATGTTGGCCGCGGCCAGCAAGTCGAGCACGCTGACGTCGACCTCGGCGACCTCGCCGACGAAGCCGAGGTCGACGACGTTGCCGGCCTCGTCCTGGTGCTTCTTGGGCGTGACCTTGAGCAGGTGGCCGTCCTCGCCGAAGATGCCGACGGCCGTGCCGCCGTGGCGGCTGATGAGCCCGACGATGTCCTTGTTCACCTTGCCGACCAGCACCATCCTGGCGACCTCCATGGAGGCCGCGTCGGTGACCCGGTGACCGTCGATGAACTCGGCCTCCATGCCCAGCCTGGCCATGCGCCAGCTGATCTCGGGGCCGCCGCCGTGCATGACCACGGGCTTCATGCCGACCAACCGCAGCAGCACGATGTCCTCGGCGAACCGCCCCTGCAGGCGCGGCGAGGTCGTCGCCGCGCCCCCATACCTGAGCACCACCGTGGCGCCCCAGAAACGGCGGATGTAGGGCATGGCCTCGAGCAGGGTCTGCACGGTCTTCTGGCGCCGCACGGTCATGTCGAGTACTCCGCGTTGAGGGTGACCTGGTCATGGGTGAGATCGCTGAAATAGACCGTGGCCTGGGCGCCGGGGCCGTTGCGGGCCACGTTCAGGTCGATCTCGGGCTGGTGCACGATGTCGAGGAGCCGGCCCTGCTGGACCTCGTCCAGCGCCGCCGGCCGCCCGTGCCCGTGAACGTCGCCGCCGAGACACTGGCGACCGCGGAGGCGAGGATACCGAGGTCGAGCTTGCCGCGCTTCTTGACCCCGCTCGCGACCCCGGCGGCGAGGAAACCCCGCGGGTAGGCCACGCCGTCATCGACTTCGTGCACGAACGCCGGCAGGGGCGCGAACCTGCTCGCCGGCAGCATCTCAGACCAACCCTTCGTGCTCGGGCAGGCCGAGCATGACGTTCATGTTCTGCACGGCCTGCCCGGACGCGCCCTTCATCAGGTTGTCGATGGCGCTGATGACGACGATGCGCCCGGTGCGCTGGTCGACGTGCGGGAAGATGCGGCAGTAGTTGGTCCCCGCCACGTCCTTGAGCCGCGGCGGCGACTCGCAGACCTCGACGAAGGTCTCGCCGGTGTAGAAGTCCTCGTACAGAGCCAGGATGCGGTCCTGGCTGGGGACGGGGAAGGCGCCGGCGCGCACGTAGATGGTCTCGCTGACGCCGCGCTGGAGCGGCGCAAGGTGAGGGACGAAGGTGAGCTGGGGTCCGTGGCCGCCGCCGCCGGGAGCCGCGCCGAAGGCGCCGACGCCCGGCCCATCGCCGGCCAGCCCGGCGGCGATCTCCGGGTAGTGCCGGTGCGTGCCCAGACCGTAGGCGACGAGGTCGGAGTCGATGCTGCAGAAGTGCGTCGTGCCCCGCGGCGTCTTGCCGGCGCCGCTGACCCCCGACCTGGCGTCGATGACGACGTCGAGCAGGCCCAACTGCTTGAGCGGCGCCAACGCGAGCAGCGCCGCCGTGGGTTAGCAGCCGGGGTTCGCGACGAGCGCCGCGCCGGCCACCTCCTCGCGGTGCAGCTCGGTGAGCCCGTAGACGCCGGGGAGCAGCTCGGGATGCGGGTGCTCCCCGTACCATTCGGCGTAGGCCTCGGCGGTGAGGCGGAAGTCGGCGCTGAGGTCGATGACGCGGGCGCCGTCGTCGAGCAGGCGCTTCGCCACCGGCGCCGCCTGTCCGTGCGGCGTGCAGACGAAGGCGACATCGACGCCGCCCAGATCGCCCTGGCTGCAGAGCTCGAGCCCGGCGCGCACCCTCGGCAGGCGCCGCTGCACCGGCTCGCCGGCAAACGTCTCGGAGCTCATGTGCGTGAGCTTGACCGAGGGGTGGTGCAGGAGCAGCTCGGCGAGCAGCGCGCCGGTGTAGCCGCTGCCGCCGGCGATGCCGGCCGTGGCGAGCGGCGCGGCGCCGGGCGCGGCCGCGGCGCCGGCGAAAGCCTCGGCGGAGCCGGCGGCGGTGTGTGGGTCTGCGCAGATCGTGGGTGTCATGACGCGCTCCGGGTACACGTCGGGATGGCTGCGGGGCAGAACGGGATGTGCGCCGGCGGAGGGCTGGGTGCGGGTGTCTGCGAGAGCGGCTAGCTGAGAGAGCTAGAGCAGACGGGTGTGCCCACCGGCCGGCGCGCGTCGTGCAGGTCGGGCGCGGAGGGCGGCGCAGCGCATGAGGCCCGCCTCGGGGCGGGCTTGCGAGGCACTCGTGATGGTGCGCGCGCTGCTCATCGTCGGGGGACTATCCCGAAGCGGCGCGAATCATGCAAACGATACATTTGCGTGATGCACATTATGCGTGCAGAATGACGCTTCGGGCACCGCCCGGACGACGGCGGGCCGTCACCGCTCGCCGAGAAGGCGCGCCGCCACGCCACGCGGCGTGACGAACGCGTAGGGCGGCTTCGGATCCTCGTCGCTGACCCGGCCAGCGACCAGGTGAGCCATCCTCGATCGAGCCCGGCGACCTGGTTCACGAGCGGATAGGGATCGGCGGCGTCGCCGCACGAGCTCTTGAAGAAGACGGCCCAGCGTCGGCAGAACGTCGGCGAGGTGGTCCTGTGCGGCGTTTTTCGGCCCAGGACTGGTCTGGCAGCGCTGTACGGCCTTCGCACCGAGCTCAGGATCGAGCGATCGTGACCACGATCGCCTCTGGGTCCTCGAGGCGATGGATGGCCCATTTCTGCACGTAGAGAGTGCCGATCACCATGGGCTGGTCGCTCTCGGGCTCCTCGTAGCGGACGGTGTTCTTGGTTTCCTTGGTGCGGCGCAACATCACCTGCAACGGCTCCATGTCGTCTTCCTTTCGATGGATCTTGGACGCCGGACGACTCTTCGAGCTGCGACGACTGCCAGAACGCAACGTCTGGTGAGCTCCAACCAGGCGAGATTCTCAGAGACAAGGAGCTTGCGGAACGACTTGGCGTCAGGCGGACGCCGGTCCGCGAAGCACTCCATCCTATACGCATTCTCGCAGCTCGATGTGAAGTCGTTCGTGGCCGGCCCATCAGAGAAGGCTCTCCTGGCTGAGCTCCGAGCGGCGCTCGATGAGCGGAACGTCCGGTACGAGGTCGTGCCCTCCGTTGCCGATGCGTTCGCGGAGGCCGATGTGATCTACATGGAGCGCAGGAACGACGCCATCGTGCTGCACTCCCTGCCTCGCATGGACGAGTCGCCGATCGAGGTCGACCTCACGCGTCACGCCCGCTATTGGGAGGAGGCACACAACGGAGTGGTCATGCGCATGGCCATGCTTTGCCTCGTACTCGGCGCGATGGAGTGACGGAGGAGAGGCGCGGATGGCGACGTCGGCGGCGGTCTTGGCGATCGGAGGATGGAACGGTGCAGCGCGTGTGGGTCGCGAGTCCCCGCATGACGATCGACAAAACGTCCGGACCCGGAAGGGGCTGTTGTGAACGACAAGGACTCAGTCAGCCCGCCGAGTGCTGGAGCGACCGTTGGCGCAGCGGCCGCTACTGCCGATCCCCGCCTCTACAACGAGGGTCTCGCCCCGACCCCGGTCGAAAGACGCACCTGGGGCGCCCTCAACTACGCCGCGCTGTGGATGGGCATGGTGCACAGCGCGTTCGGGTTCGCCGTGCTGGGCATCATGATCGCGACGGGCATGTCCGCGTGGCAGGCGCTGGTGGTGGTGTTCGCGGCGAACCTGATCCAGATGAGCTTGATGGCGCTCACCGGCGGGGTCGGCGCCCGCCACGGGGCGCCGTTCGCGGTGTGGGCACGCTCGACGTTCGGGGTGTGGGGCGCCAACGCGCCGGCCCTGCTGCGTGGCGTCGTCGCGATCGGCTGGTTCGGCGTGCAGTCCTATCTCGGGGCGAGCGCGGTCAACGCCATGCTTGGGGCCGTGTGGGGCGGCTGGCGGGACTGGGACTCGATCATGTTCGGCGTCGGCCTGAACCTGTTCGCCGCGCTGCGCCAGATGCCGCGGCGGATGGCCTGCTGCATCGGCGCCTGCCCGACCTCCAGACCGACGTTGCCCTCCGCCACTCGCTATCGTCATGCTCCGCCATGACCATGCCGAGCGGAGCATCACCGGAGGCTTCATGGTGCGATCGCGCTCGTCACCCCGAAGGGCGACGCGCCAGAGGCGTCAGCGCAGCGTCGCCGCGAGCTCCCGCTCGAGCGCCGTGAGGATCCTGGCGCGCACGCCGGCGATGTCCTTCTCGCTCAGCGTGCGCTCCGGCGAGCGCATCACGACGCGCAGCGCCAGCGAGCGCTTGCCCGCCGGCACCTGGCCGCCCTCGTACACGTCGAAGACGTGTACGCCATGGGTGAGCTTGCCGCCGGCGCGCCGCGCCACGGCCACCACGTCGGCGGCGGCGACGTCGCGATCCACGATCACCGCAAGGTCCTGCGCGGCCGGCGGATAGGCGCCGAGGTCCTCGAAGGTCGTCGTCTTGAGGGCGACGGGGGCGATACGGTCGAGAGCAAGCGCGGCAAAGTACAGGTCGAGGTCGTCGATGCCGTAGGCCGCGGCCACGTCGGGACGCAGCAGCCCGAGGGCGCCGACGCCTCCGGCGCCGGGCACGCTGACGAGCGCCGCCTTGCCGGGGTGCAGGTACGGGAAGTGCGCGAGCGCGTCACCGAGGGGCGCGAAGTCCGCCGTCAGGCGCAGCGCGCGCAGCGCCGTCTCGACGACGCCCCTGAGCGTCGAGAAGTCGGTCGGACGGCCGGCGCCGGTCCAGCTCTCGACCGCGAGCGGCCCGGCGAGCACGATGCCGACGGCCTCTGGCTCGTGCGGCAGGACGCCGCCGGGTTCGGCGGCATGCGCCGGCGCCGGGCTCGTCTGGTCGTCCCACAGGTACACGCTGCCGATCTCGAAGAGGTTCGGCGGATCGTTGAGCCGGTCGACGTTGGCGCGCACCGCCCCGATGAGGCCGGGCAGAAGCATCGTACGCATCACCGACTGCTCGACGCTCATCGGGTTGCTGAGCTTGACCGGCGCGAGGCGAACGTCGCCCTCGGGCAGACCGAGCGGATCGAGGGCGTCGGGAGCCACGAACGTGTAGGTGATGGCCTCGTCGAGGCCGCAGCCTGCCAGGGCGCGCCGGATGGCGCGCCGCACCTGCTGCGGCCCGGTCAGGCCGCCGGCCGTGCGGTGCCGCGGCAGCGTCTCCGGCGCCAGATCGTAGCCGGCGATGCGCCCGACCTCCTCGATGAGATCGACCTCGCGGACGAGGTCGGGGCGGAATGTCGGGGGCGTGATCGTCCACCGCGCGGTTGACGGAGCGAGGTGGGACGGGGCTGACGGGGCGGCGAGGGACGGCGTTGACCGATCGCCGGCCTCGTCGACCTCGCACTCGAGGCGGCGCAGGATGCCGGCCTGCTCCGGCGCCGGCACCGCGTACCCGAGCAGCCCGTCGGCTTTCGCCGGCCGGTAGACGAGCGGCGGCTGGGAGGGCGTCTCGCTCCACACGTCCACCGTTCCCGGCGCAACGCTGCCGCCGCAGAGCTCGGCGAACAGCCGCGAGGCGAAGTCGAGCCCTCCGGGCACGAGGTTCGCGTCGAGCCCCTTTTCGAAGCGGTTGCTGGCCTCGCTGCGGATGCCGGTGTGCAGCTCCGTGCGCAGGATGCTGGGACCGCTGAAGTTGGCGGCTTCAAGCACCAGTTCGGTGGTGTGCTCGTCCACCTCGGCGTCGATGCTGCCGAACACGCCGGCGATGACCAGCGGCCGCTCGACGTCGGAGATGACGAGCATGTGCCCGTCGAGCTTCCGCTCCACGCCGTCGAGAGTGACGATCTTCTCGCCGTCCTTAGCGCGCCGGGCGATGAGCTTGTTTCCGCGGATCTTGCCCGCGTCGAAGGCGTGCAGTGGCTGGCCCCAGCCGAGCATCACGTAGTTGGTCACGTCGATGACGTTGCTGATGGGGCGCATGCCGGCGTGCGTGAGGCGCGCCTTGAGCCACGCCGGCGAGTCGCCGACCGTCACGCCGCGGATGACCTGCGCCGCATAGCGCGGGCACAGGTCGGGGTCGGCGACCTCGACTTCGAGCGCCTCGTCGGTGGGAGCGCCGCCCAGCACCGCCGGTCCGGCGGTGGGCGGCGGCGCCAGATCCAGCCGCGCCGCGGCCGCCACTTCGCGGGCGACGCCGTAGATGCTGAAGCAGTCGGGGCGGTTGGAGGTGAGCTCGAGCTCGAGCACGGCCTCGCTCACCGGCAGATAGTCCTGCAGCGGCGCGCCCACGATCCATTCGTCGGGCAGGATGACGATACCGGGGCTCTTGTCCTCGTAGCCGAGCTCCTGCTCGCTCATCATCATGCCGTGGCTCTCGACGCCGCGCAGGTTGGCCTTCTTGAGCCTGAGGCCGTTCTCGAGGGTCGCCCCGGTCAGCGACACCGCCACGGTATCGCCGGCCCGGAAGTTGTCGGCGCCGCAGACGATCTGCGTCACGCCGCCGTTGGCCGCGCCGACCTCGACGGTGCAGAGGCTGAGCTTGTCGGCGTTGGGATGCTTGCCCCGCGTGAGCACCTTGCCCACCACGAAGCGGCTGAGGTTCCCGGCGTCGCGCGTGGCGCCGACCCAGTCGATGCCCTCCACCTCGGTGCCCGACATCGTGAGGACCTCGGCGAGCTCCTCGACGCTGCCACGCCAGTCGACGTACTCCTTGATCCAGCTGAACGGTACCCGCACGGTGTCCGCCCCCCTCTCAGAACTGCCGCAGGAAGCGGACGTCGTTGTCATAGAACAGGCGCAGGTCGGGGATGCCGTGCTTGAGCATCGCCATCCGCTCGACGCCCATGCCGAAGGCGAAGCCGCTGACCTTCTCGGGGTCGTAGTCGACGAAGTCGTAGACCGCCGGGTCGACCATGCCGGCGCCCATGATCTCGAGCCAGCCGGAGTGCTTGCACGAGCGGCAGCCCTTGCCGCCACAGAGCTCGCAGCTCACATCGACCTCGATGCTCGGTTCGGTGAACGGGAAGAAATGGGGGCGCATACGGATAGCGCGCTCACCGCCGAAGAACTCCTGCGTGAAGTGGTGCAGGGTGCCTTTGAGATCGGCGAGCGTGATGCCCTCGTCGACGACAAGACCCTCGACCTGGTGGAACATCGGCGTGTGCGTGGCATCGGAGTCGCGGCGGTAGACCTTGCCGAGGCAGACGACGTAGATGGGCGGCCGCTGCTGCTCCATGACGCGCACCTGCACGGGAGAGGTGTGGGTGCGCAGCAGAACGCCGCGGTCGGCGTCCATGACGGCTTCGGGCATGGTCTCGCGCTGCTCGACCACCCAGAAGGTGTCGTGGGCCGAGCGCGCCGGGTGGCTGGGCGGCGTGTTCAAAGCCGTGAAGTTGTAGTAGTCGAGCTCGACCTCGGGGCCCTCGGCGATGCGGTAGCCGAGGCCGATGAAGATGTCCTCGACCTCGCGCATCGTCTGGCTGACGAGGTGCTCGTGGCCGACCGGGAAGGGCTGGCCGGGCAGCGTGACGTCGAGGCGCTCGTGGGCCAGCGAGGCGGAGAGCGCTGCGCGCCTCAGTTCCGCCTCGCGCTCCTCCACGAGCGCCTCGAGCGCGCGGCGGACCATGTTGCCGCCCTTGCCGAGCAGCGGGCGATCCTCGGCGGGCAGCGTCGGGATGGAGCGCAGCAGCTCGGTGAGCGCGCTCTTGCGCCCAAGGGTGGAGACGCGCGCCTGCACGAGCGCGGCCACGTCCGCGGCGCGCAGGATCGTGTCGCGGGCCGTGGTGTACAGAGCCGCGAGGCCCGGGGCGCGCTGTTTCAGGATCTGCAGCTCGGCGTCTTCCATGGTCATCCTTCCTGGGGCGCGGGACGCACGCCCGGCGAGTCGTCGGCGCCGCCGGCCAGGCGGCGCGAGAATTCGTAGAGAGCGATCGCGCCGGCCACTCCGGCGTTCAACGATTCCACCCCGCCCGGCCGGCCCGGCGCCAGCGGGATCGTGATGAGCCGGGTCACGTGCGCGAGAGCCTCGGGCGAGAGGCCGGGGCGCTCGGCGCCCACGACGAGCACGGCCGGGCGCCGCAACGCGGCCGCGGCGAGCGGCACGCCCTCGTGGGCGGCCAGGCCGTCCACCGCGGCCCCAGGCAGCGCCGCGAGCACATCGGCCAGCCGCACCTCCGGGAACAGGGGCAGCCCGAAGACCGCGCCCATGCCGGCGCGCACCGTCTTGGGGCCGTACAGGTCGGCGGAGCCCGGGGCGGTGGCCAGGGCGGTGGCGCCGAAGGCCACCGCGGCGCGGAGCAGCGTGCCCATGTTGCCTGGGTCGCCGATGCCGTCGGCGTAGACGACCAGCGCCCCGCCGGGCGCGCCTGGGGACGCGCCCGCTCCGGGCGCGCCGCCCGTGCCGGGCAGTGTCGTCAGCGCCCGGCGCTCGGGCAGGGGAAACACCGCCATGACGTCCGGCGGCGTCTCGAGGGTGCTGATCTTTGCGGCGACGCGCTCGGCGACCGGGTAGACGACCGGCGGCGCCGCGTGAGCGCCGTCCGCCGCCGGCCCGCCCTCGGCGCTCAGCCCCAGACGCGCGCTGAGCTCGAGGGCGCGTGCGGCGCGCACAAAGACGACCTGTGGCCGGTGGCCGGCGGCGAGGCCGGCCGCGACCAGGTCGGCGCCCTCCACCAGAAAGGCGCCTTCGCGCTCGCGGAACTTACGCTGGCGCAGCGACGACGCCCTCTTCACGAGGGCGTTCCGGGTGCTGCCGAGTGGTGGGCCTAAAACCCCAAGCTGCTCGCCTGCCCAGCCGGCGTTCAGGCCGCTTCGAGGGCGGCGCGCGCCTGGTCGACGAGCGAGGTGAAGTACTTGGGGTCGCTCACCGCGAGCTCGGCGAGGATCTTGCGGTCGAGCTCGACCTGAGCCAGCTGCAGGCCGTGGATGAACTGGTTGTACGAGAGGCCGTTTTCGCGGGCGCCGGCATTGATGCGGATGATCCACAGCTTGCGAAACTCACGCTTGCGCACACGGCGGTCGCGGTACGCGTACTGGCCACTACGCTGCACCTGCTCCTTGGCCCGCTTGTAGCTCGAGTTCTTGGTGGCGCGGTAGCCCTTCGCCTGCTCGAGCACCTTGCGGCGCTTCTTGCGCGCGTTGACGCTACGTTTGATACGAGACATGGTGCGTACTCCTTGGCACTACGCCGGCCGCTGCTTGCGGCGCCGGCCGGGCGGTGGATCGCTTGCGTCGACCTAGCGCAGTCCGAGCAGGCGCTTGATCCCTTTGGTGTCAGCCGGACTGACGTCGTTCAGCTTGCGGAAGCCCCGCTTGCGCTTGGAGCTCTTGTGTTCCAGGAGGTGGCTCTTCATCCCGTGGCGGCGCACAAGCTTGCCCGTGCCCGTGAGACGGAAGCGCTTCTTGGATGCGCTGTGGGTCTTTGTCTTCGGCATACGTACCTCCTCCCCGCTACTTGACCGGCGCCAGCATCATGACCATGTTGCGCCCGTCTTGCAGAGGCTTGGACTCGATGACGCCGTATTCTTTGACATCTTCGGCGAGCCGCAAAAGCAGCGTCTCGCCGCGCTCCGGATGGACCATCTCGCGGCCGCGGAACATGATCGTGACCTTGACCTTGTCCTTGTGCTGCAGGAAGCGCAGCACGTGGCCCTTCTTGGTCTCGTAGTCGTGCACGCCCACCTTGGGCCGGAACTTGATCTCCTTGATCACGATCTGGCTCTGGTGCTTGCGCGCCTGCTTCGCCTTGAGCTCGAGCTCGTAGCGATACTTGCTGTAGTTCATGATCCGGCACACCGGCGGGTCGGACTGCGCAGCCACCTCGACGAGGTCGAGGTTGTGCTCGGCGGCGTACTCCTGGGCGAAGGCTATCGGCTTGATGCCGAGCTGTTCGCCCTTTTCGTCGATGAGACGGACCTGCGGCACCGTGATGCCGTCGTTGATGCGGATGCGGACCTCGTTGGCCCGGTCCCGCATGAACTTGTCTCTTGGAGAAAATGGTCTACCCATATACGGCAAAAGGCTCGCCAACGGCGAGCCCTCACGATCTCCTTTCTCGTGATGGACCCTGTCGGCCGGTGACAGGCGCAGGGTGGGGTGCTCGCAAGCTCCCACTTGATGGCGGACGGCAGTATACACGACGCGGCGACGGGCGTCGACTGGCGGCGCGGGCGGGCGGGGCGGCGCGCCAGCGCCGCCGGTCCCGCCCGTCCACTGGAGTCGCGGCGCGGCCGGGAGTAGCATCCGCGGCGACCCGCGCCCAGGGAGGAGCCACGGCAACGTCGTCCACCCAGTTCCTCGTCGACGCCGACAGCGCCGTCGTGCCGGCCGACCGCGACGCGATCGCGTCGCGCCTGCAGGCCGGCGGCTTCTTCTGGCTCGACCTCCACGGGCCCGACGCCGAAGGCCTCGCGCTGCTGCGCGACGTGTTCGGCTTCCACCCCATCGCCCTGGAGGATTCGGAGCACTTCGGTCAGCGCCCGAAGCTGGACACCTACGACGACTACGTGATGCTGGTGATCTACGGCGCGAACCGCGACGAGGACGACCTCGTCGAGGTGCACTGCTTCCTCTCCGAGCACTACCTCGTGACCGTGCACCACGACGACTGCCCGGCCTTCAGCGACCTGCGCACCCGCATCACCACGCACCACCTGCACACCGACAGCGCCGCTTTCGTCCTGTACGCTGTGGTCGATGCCCTGGTCGACAGCTTCTTCCCCCTGCTCGGCGAGCTCGACGAGCGCATCGACACCATCGAGGACCGCATCTTCCAGACCCCCGACGACGCCCAGCTCCAGGAGGTCTTCGCCATCAAGCGCACGCTTGTGAGCCTGCGCAAGGTGATCACCCCGGAGCGCGACCTCTTCGCGCGCGTCGCCACCGGCGTACTCGTGATCCCCGGCATGACGCCCGAGGCGGAGCGCTACTACCGCGACGTCTACGACCACCTGATCCGCATCAGCGACCTCATCGACAGCTACCGCGACCTCACGACGGGCGCCATGGACGTCTACCTGTCCACAGTGTCCAACAGGCTGAACGCGGTGATGAAGCGACTCACGATCGTGGCCACCATCTTCATGCCGCTGACCTGGCTCACCGGCTTCTTCGGCATGAACTTCGGCCGACTGGTGCTCAACATCACCGGCTGGACGGCCTTCCTCACCTTCGGGCTGGCCACGCAGGCGCTGGCCGTGGTCGTCATGCTGATCCTGTTCAGGAAACAGGGCTGGATCTAGCCTGCGCGTCCCGCGCCCGTCGCCCCCCGCCCGCCGTCACACGCGGATGTCGCGGCGCTCGAAGAGGATCAAGGTCACCGCGAGGAGCGCCAGCGTCGTGCCGACGAGCACGGCGACGTCGATGGCTCCGAGCCCGCGGCCCAGCGGCGTCGTGCCGCCGGTGTAGCGGAACAGCGAGAGCACGCGGTACGGCTCGAGCGTCGCGTTGATCTGGCCCAGCGTGTTCAGAAGGTACATCGCCACGCCGACCCCGGCGCCGGCGGCGACGCCCGCCGCCTTGCGGCCGGTCGCCGCCCCGACGGCCAGGGTGACGCTGCCGACCGCCAGGCCGAGCAGCGTGAACAGCAGCAGCGCCTGCCCCAGCGCGCCGACGCCGACGTCCATGCCGGCGAGCGCGGTGGCGACGACCAGCGACAGCCAGAAGGCGAGGCCCAGCACGCCGATGGTCACCACCATGGCCGCGAACCTCTGCAGCACCAGGCTGCGCCGCGAGAGCGGGTAGGCCAGCAGCAGGCTCAGCGTGCCGTCCTCCTCCTCCCCGGCCAAGGCGCGGTTGGCGGCCCCGACGGCGAAGGCGATGAAGACGATCGGCCCGAGCCACGAGAACAGCTCCGTGTTGATGAAGCCCTTGGGCGAGGAGAAGTCCCCTCCCGATCCGAGAAAGGCCGTGCGGAACGCCTCGGGCAGGTTGTCGACGTAGCCCTGCAACTGCCCGGCGCTGTCTCTCACGCTCGGGTACACGGACATCAGCAGCGCGACGTAGGCGGCGACGCCGACCACCCAGACGATCAGGCCGCGGGCCTGGTCGCGCAGGCTCTTGAGAAACGGGTCACGCAGCATCGCCGGCCTCCTCCCCCGCGGCGGACGCGGAGCGTCTGTCATGGCCGAGCCGATCCCCGTAGAAGGTCAGGAAGACGTCCTCCAGATCGAGCTCGCGGCTGGTCATCGTGACGACCTCGTACCGGGCGAGCATCTTGACGGTCGCGTCGAGCGAGCCGCTCACGGTGAGGCGGAGTGTCCGAGCGCCGGCGGCGCTGGGGCCGGAGCCAGCCCCGTTCGCGGTCACGCCGGCCACCCCGTCCACGCCCGCGAAGGCGGCGGCCGGCACGGGCGCCGCGAACGTCACCTCGATCTCGCGGACGGCGCGCCCCGTGAGCGCCGCGACGTCCTCGAGCGCCACCAGCTCGCCCTCGCGGACGAAGGCCACGCGGTCGCAGACGCGCTGCACCTCGGGAAGATCGTGCGACGAGAGGAACACGGTCTGCCCCGCCTCTTTGGCCTCCTCGACGAGGTGGTAGAGCTCGTGCCGCACCAGCGGGTCGAGGCCGGCGGTGGGCTCATCGAGGATGAGCAGCTCCGGCCTGTGCACGAGCGCCTGGATGAGGCCGAGCTTGCGCCGGTTGCCGGTCGAGAGGTCGGCGACCTTCTTCCCCGCATCGAAGTCGAGGCGCTCGCAGAGCGCGTGCACGGAGCCGGGGTCCACACCGCCGCGCAGGTTGGCGAAGTAGCGCAGCGTCTCGTCCCCGGTGAGCCTGCCGTAGAGGCTCAGCTCACCGGGCAGGTAGCCGCTGCGCCGCCGTATGGCCATGCTCTCGCGGCGGCTGTCGAGGCCGAAGACGAGCGCCCGGCCGCTCGTCGGCCGGATGAGGTCGAGCAGCACGCGGATGGTCGTCGTCTTGCCGGCCCCGTTAGGGCCCAGAAAGCCGAACACGCAGCCCAGCTCGACCTCGAGCTCGAGATCGGCCACGCCGCGGCTCTTGCCGTAGCGCTTCGTCATCCTCTCCAGAAGGATCGCGGCGGTCATGCGCCTTCACCATCCTCGCGCCGCTTCCAGCGCGCCAGCAGCTCGCGGAGCCCAAGCTCGTAGAACCCGTAGAAAGCGCGCATCTCGCGGACGCGCAGGCGGCCCTCCTCCGGGTGGCCCTCGACCAGCTTGAGGCCGCGGTCGGCGACCTCGCGGAAGGCGGCCAGAAGCGGCAGGCTCCGCTCCATGGCCCGCGGCCACACGGTCGGCAGCAGCCGGTAATGGTCGCGGCGGTCGGCCGGCATGGCGAACCTCTCGACGATACCGAAGTCGACGAACAGGCGGACGTTCGTGCTCACCGACGCCTTGCTGGCGCTGAGCGCCGTGGCGATCTGCCCGGCCGTCTGATGCGGCGGATCGCAGATCATGAGCCAGGCGAGAATGCGGCCGGCCATGCGCGGGTGGCCGGCCCGCTCGCAGAGGAGCGCCGTGTCTTCGATGAAGCGCAACGCGGCTTCGTCGGGCGCCGCCGCGGTGACGGCGGGTGCTGCGGCGGAGGTCCGACCGGCCTCCGCGCCCGGTGGTGCGGCGGCCTTCCCCGCGCGCTGGTCGTTCATCGGCGCCTCCCGTGCGGCGACGCGGTTTGAGACCGGTGACGTTCAGTATGTTCAGTGTACGCTGAACTGACTGAACGTCAAGTGCCATGCGGCCTGTCTGTGCGCCGTTCCGGAACCATGGCGCCGCGGCGTCGCTCTATCTCTGCGCCTCTCCTGCCGATATGGTAGTCAGCAGGCGCCGCAAGGCGCGGGCGCCGCGCCGAGACTGGAGGATGAGGATGATCGTCGCAGTTCACGCCCTTGGAGAGGGTCTGATGGGCCCGACCCGCGCTGCCGTCGCCGCGTTCACCTTCGGGCTCCTCGTGACCTTTCTCGGCGTGCGCATCAACACGCGGCTCATCCGCGCCAAGGTGAAGTGGTGGTTCCACGACATCGAGTCCGAAGGCGGCCTGCACGTGCACCACATGGTCATCGGCGTCGTCCTGATGGTCGTCACGGGGCTCGTCCTGATCGCCGCCTCACCCGAGGGCCTCTTGCTGCAGGTGTGCGCCCTGGTATTCGGCGCCGGGGTCGCGCTGACGCTCGACGAATTCGCCCTGATCCTGCGCCTGCAGGACGTGTACTGGACGTCGGAGGGCCGCCTCTCGGTGGATGCCGTGATCCTTGCTGTGAGCGCCGGACTCCTCATCATCCTGGGCTTCAATCCAGCGGGGACCGGTGACACGGGACTCACGGGGGGCGCCGCTGCCGCAGCCGTCGGGGTGACGATCTTCATCAACCTGTGTTTCGCCGTCGTCTGCCTCTTGAAGGGCAAGTACTGGACGGGCTTCTTCGGTATCTTCGTGCCGATCCTGGGGATCATCGGGGCGATCCGCGCGGCGCGGCCCACCTCCCCCTGGGCGCGGCGTCGCTACGCGAAGAGGCCCAAGAGGATGGCCAAAGCCCAGCGCCGCGAGATCAAGATGAACGCCACGTGGCGCGCCTGGCGCGAGGCGTTCTTCGACCTCATCGCCGGCAAGCCGCACCTGCCAAGCATCCCTGCGCCGGCTGCGCACCTTGCGGAAACGGCGGTCGCCGCCGGCGAGCCGGCGCCAGGCATCCCGGCCGCGACAGCGGTCGCGCAGCAGCTGGCGGTCGCGGAGCAGCCGGCGGCGGCCGACGCGGACGAGCCGGCCTGATCAGGCGCCGCCGGCGACGATCTCCAGATCGTCGATGAAGCGGCGCTGCGCCGGCACGATGGCCGCGCGCGCCGCTGGCAGATCGAACCAGGCGGCGCGGTCCACCTCGGGGGACGCCGCCTGCTTGCCCGAGCGCGGCGGCCACTCGATCGCGAGCTCGTTGCTCACGATGAGGGCCGGGTCGCAGTCGTGTTCCACGGCCCAGGCGTAGATGAGCTTGTGATGGTGCGCTTTGACGCCACCGAGGGGCTGGTAGGGCCCTTCGGGTTCCAGCCCTGTCTCCTCCCTCACCTCGCGCAGAGCGACGGCCAGGAGGTCGATGGCGGCGGCGCGGTTCCTCGCCTTGGCGGCCGTGACCGTCGCCGGCGCCGGGCCGAGCTCGTCCGGCTCGACCTCGCCCTTGGGGATGCTCCAGGCGCCGGCGTCCGTCTTGGCCCAGTACGGGCCGCCGGGATGCACGAGCAGCACCTCGAGGCGGCGCTCGCCCCCGCCGCCGGACAAGGCGCGGCGATACACGAGGAGTCCTGCGCTCACGGACGGCATGCGGCAAGTATGGCACGCGAAGAGGCCGGGGCGGGCGCTCTTGCGCCCGCCCCGGCCTCGATCGGCAGCGGTCAGTTGGTACCTGAGCCCGCCAGCACCGCCGAGAACACCTGCCACGCGAGCAGGGCCTTGGCAGTCAGGCTGAGGATGATGTAGGTCTTCTCGCCCACCAGATAGTTCTTCCAGGGACCGATCTTCTTGTACTGCAGCCACATGTTGATGGCGAACACGTTGAAGAAGATGAACAGGCTGGCGATGATCCCGTATACGAACGTCGGCGGCGACGGCCCGTCGAGCCGTGGGCTCCACACGTAGATCACGATGATGATCCACGGGATGACGCCGGCGAACGCGCCGAACCAGAACGAGAGCCAGCTGGGCTTGCCCGGCGTCTCGTATTTCTCCATGAGCAGGCCGAACAGGATCATGCCGGCGTTGACACCGAAGATCGCGAGCAGCGCCGCGATGTCGCTGACGCCCGTGATCATGCTGATGAGCACGATCATGATCGACGAACTGAAGAAGTACTCGATCCAGCGCCCGTAGTTGCGGTCCTGCACAAGGTTGCGCTTGTACCACTCGAACACGCCGGGGAGGGCGATGATGAACAGCGCCCCGGCCGAGATGGCGAGAAACGCGAACACGCCCCAGCCAAGCGGGAGGTCGAGAAGCGTGTTGAGCTCGGGCGGCGTGCCGGGTGGTCCGGTCATGTAGGTGGCTGTCACAGGCAAGCTGAAGCCGTTGGTGAGAAAGGCGATGGCGATGGCCTGAACGGCGAGGATCAGACCGACGATGATGTTCCACCAGCGCAGGCGGCCCAGTCGGCGTTCGTCTGTGATGTCTTTGGCCATGGTGTGCCCTTTCGTCAGTCGGTGGCGCCGTCGATGGCGACGGCAGAATGAGATCGTGTGTGTGTACGGTTCATTGCGTGCAGGCCTCAGCGACGGTGTTCTCGATGATGGCGATCAACCCGTCGAAGAAGCGGCCGACGGCCTGACGCTCGGCTTCGTCCAAACCCTCGGCCAGTTCGAGGATCTGCACCGCCATAGGCGCGATCTCCGCGGTAAGATCCTCGTCCGCCTTCTGCGTCCGCTTGACGAGGACCCGGCGCCGGTCGGCGGGGCGCCGCTCGCGCACCACATGGCCGCCCGCCGCGAGGCGATCGACGAGCGCGGTCATCGCGCCGGAGGTCATCTGCAGCCGGCGCGCCAGCTCACTCGGGCACATGCTCCCGTCGGCGTCCAGGTGCTCGAGCGCCAGCATCTCGGGGACGCTGACGCCGACCGCGCGAGCCAGGGCGACCATGAGGCTCGTCATGGCGATGTCGAGCCTCCGTGTCGCCCAGGTGATGTCTTCGGCTGTGTGCTCGCGCCTCATAAGGTATCCCCTGGTCAAGAAGTATCTCGACCATCAAGTTACCCATTAGCTGAGAATCTCTATCATCTAGCCCCGCCGGCGACGCTCTCAGGCCTCTTCCACGGCGCGCTGCCTGCCGCGCACGACAAGCAGCACGACGACGACCACCACAAGCACAGCCGCGGCCGCGGCCGCCCAGACCCACGCCGACGACGCGCCGGCGGCCTCCACCCCGCTCTTGGGCCTGACGGTGAGATACGTCTTCTGGCTGGCGGACCTGAAGAACGCCTGGCCGCCGCCCAGGTCGTTGTAGATCGAGCCCTCCCACTTCGCCGTGTTCACGGCCTGCAGCAGCTTCGGGTACACGGTGACCGACTGCGGGTTGTCGGATACATGGCCTCCTGCGCGCCGTAGACATACCCGGCGCGCTTCCGCGGGTCCAGCGCCTGGGCCTGCAGGCGATAGTCGCGATCGAACTCAAGGCTCGACCAGCAGGGCTCGTTCCAGCCCTCGATCTGGGCGGTGGTGTACGAGTCCAGGGTCTGGCCGGGGTCGGCGTAGCCGTACCAGGTCCAGAGATACATGTCGAAGTCGGGAGCGAAGACGTCGCCCTTGTAGTTCCAGATGCTGTCGTTGTAGACGCCCTAATTCACGACCTCAAGCTGGATGTCGAGGCCGAGGTCGCCGAACCACCCGGTGCTGAGCTTGCCGGCGCTCTGGTTCTGGACCGAGGTGTTGAGCGCCCACAGGCGCAGCTTGATGGGCTTGCCCTTGGACTCGCGCACCCCGTCGCCGTTCGTGTCCTTGTAGCCGGCCTCGTCGAGCAGGCTCCTGGCCTTCTCGAGGTCGAAGGTGCGCAGCACGCCCTCCGGCGGTTGCCAGTGGAAGTCCGGGTCGACCCAGTTGTCGGGAGGCAGCACAGTCGTGCCGGGGACGGCCTCGCCGCCGTAGGCGATCGCGACCAGCTTCTCGCAGTCGATCGCGTAATCCAGGGCCACGCGGAACCGCGGATCCTTGAGCACGGGGTCGCCCAGTGAGCCGGCGCGCTCGCACGAGAGGCGCGCGACCCCCGCCTTGCGGTCGATGCGCGCGCCCGCGTCGGCGAGCCGCTCGAGCGCGTCGCAGGCCCCGAAGCGCAGGCCGGCGTTCTCGAGGAGCGCGAAGGCCTCGTCGATGATCAGGCGTCGCTCGTCGCTCGAGGTCCGGCTCACCCGTGGCCGCATGCCGCCTCCCGCCGCTCTTCCCTGCCGTGCCTGTCCGCTGCACCACACGGCGCGGCGACCGCGGAGTCAAGTGCGCGATGCGAACCAGGCGCCCCTTGCGGCCGGCGTGCTCAGAGGGGGAAGCCCAGAGGCGTAGACAAGCAGCCGAGCGCCGTGAAGATCATTTCACGCCGAGGACGTCGAACCCCAGCGCGGTGGCCGCACGGGCCTGCTGCCGGTCATGAGTGGCGAAGACGAGGCCGGGAGCGCGACGCTCTCGCCAGACGAGTGCGGTGGCCACGTGGATCGCGTCGAGCGTCTTGAGCACGACCCCGAATGACCGCTCAGCCTGCCCAAGGATCGACGGGGACGCCTCGATCCGCTCAATGCCGCTCAGTCTGGCGTAGGCGGCCCGGCGGCGCCCCGCAAGCTCGTCATCGCTTAAGGGCCTATCCCGATAGGGATGTGCGTGCGGGGCGTTCGTGGACCGAGCGGGGCGGTCACGAGACGGTTCCCTCGTAGCCCAGCTACGTGGGGATCCGGGGAGGGGCCGCATCCGCGATGTGTCCACGGGCGCATCCGTGCGTGCAGACCTGGCGGGATAGGCCCTAACCTCGCCGCGAAGGCGCGCGTTCTCGGTGGTTCGCAGGCACTCGACCTGGGTGACGACGGAGGTCACCAGCCGGTCGCAAGCGGCCAGCTCCACCAGACTGTCCGGCTGCTCGAGGATGAACCGCACGAGGACCGACGAGTCACAGTAGGCGATCACCGCTCGTCCTCGCCGCGTAGCTCCCGACCGGCGCCGGGACCCCGTGGGCCTGCGTCGCCAAGCCGAGCGTCGCCCGCCTCGCGGTCGCGGCGGATCAGCTCGGCTCCGTCGATGCGCAGGCCTGCGGGACCGAGCAGCGTCTCGAGCAGACCAGGCGCGCGCGGATCGGCGGGCGTGGTCTTGAGATCGTCGACAGCATGAGGGTCCCACGGACCAAGGGTCGCGACCGGGATGTCGCGGCTGAGCACGGTGAACGACTTGCCCTCGCGCACCTCACGAAGGTAGTGGCTGAGCTTCGCTTTGAGTTCGGCGACGGACACGGTGACCATAGTCACAGTATGGCCAGAACTGGTCAAGATGACAATCGGGCGGGCGTTGGTGACATTCGCGCCGTGGGCGGGTGGACGTTCGCGGCGGCGGCGCGGAAACGGCGGTCACGTCGCCCAGGCGCGCCTCGGGCAGGCCGGGAAACGGCACGTCGGACGCGACGAGCGCCGCACGGCGGACGCGCCTACAGGCCGATGACCTCGAAGTCCTGCGCGAGCGCGGCACGACCCTGCTGGCGATCGTGCGTCGCGAACACCAGCTCGTGATACCGGCGCTCGCGCAGCTGCAAGGCCGTCGCCAAATGAATCGCATCGAGAGCCTTGACCGGCAATGGAAGAGAAGACCCGGCGCGGTCAAGCACCGACCGAGAGACCGCGATCCTGCTCATACGCCGGAGCTGCTCAAAGAGGACGAGGCGGCGTGCCAGGATCTCGTCCTCATCGAGCCCTTCGTCAAGGCGGGCCTTGTCGATGGCCCGCAGGCATTCGATCTGAGTAAGCAGCGAGGTGAGCCGCTGCGAGCACGTCTCGAGCTCCTCAAGGCGGTTCGGTTGGCGCATCACCACCCGACAGAGGACGGACGAATCGACATAGGCGATCACTCGTCCACCTCGCCCGTGTCAGGGCCGGCCCCGGAGACCTGAGCCCCGCTGGGCATGCCTCGCGAGTGCGCCGGCGCGTTCGCGGAGGCGGCAAGGCCGAAATCGCGATCCTGCCGCACTTCGATGAGGTAGTCGACGATATCGCGCGACAGAGCCAGCGGCGGCAGGTCGACCTGGCCCCACAGGGCCGGGTCTTCGGTGGGCTCGATGATCTCGAGATCGTCGATCTCGTCGGGCTCGAACGGACCCAGGGTCGCGACCGGGATGTCGCGGCTGAGCACGGTGAACGACTTGCCCTCGCGCACCTCACGAAGGTAGTGGCTGAGCTTCGCTTTGAGTTCGGCGACGGACACGGTGTCCATGGTCACAGTATGACCGGAAGTGGTCAAGATGACAATCGGGAGGCGTGGGTGACGTTCGCGCCGTGGGCGGGTGGACGTTCGCGGCGGCGGGGCCGAAGGGCTTCGCCGCCCCTCGCCCTCAGATGAGCTGGAGGGTCCGGAAGGAGAGTTCGAGCGCCTCACGCTCAGACTCCGGGCGCTCCGGCGGCCGGACCATGAGCCCCATCGCCAGCATCCGACGGTGCTCGGCGACCAGCACGGTCCGGTGCTCGACGAGCGGCGGCGGGACGGGGCCGGCATCTGCCGCGCCACCTTTAGGAGCGAGCCCCGTGAGACGGGCGTTCAGCCGAGCAGGCCCGCGAACCCCTTGATCGTGTACAGCAGGCCGATGGCGGCGAACACGACCATCAGGATCGGGCGGTTGAAGCGCGCCAGCCAGTCCTTGACCCGGGTGAGCACGCCGCCGACCGCCGCGGGAGCCACGGCGTAGGCGACGATCGGGACGAAGGACGTACACACGGCCACGGCGACGAACAGCGCCAGCGCGCCCATGGCCGCCGTGCGGCTCACCCCGGCGGCGAGGATGTCGGTGAGCGCCGGCCCCTCCATCTCGTAGTTCACCAGCAAGACGCCGACGACGGCCGCGCCGGCCGGCCCCAGGCGGCCGATCCAGCGCATCCAGCCGGGCTCGCGCTGCGCCTGGCCCGGCTTGGGCCGGCGCACCAGGAGCACGACGAACGCCGCCAGGAAGGCGAGCCCGACGAGCAGCCAGAGCACCTGCACGATCTCGCCGGTGCGCGAACCGGCGCTCAACGCCTGACCGTGAAGCGCCACGAGCACGACGGCGCCGAAGGCGTAGGAGACGCCGGTGAGCGCGACGAGGTAGGCGGCGCCGTTGGCCCGCGGCCGCTCCGTGGCCGTCATCACGATGGCGGCGATGATCGGCACCGGGTTTACTGCGATCGCCACGGCCACGGGCATGATCTGAGCGAGAAGTGGGAGCACGGCGACGCCCGGCCGGCGCAGCTGTCAGGCCGGCGGAAGCCGGCGCTCGCTGATCTCGCCGGCGATCCGCGCCGCCGCGTCGGCGAGTAGGGCGGAGCCCTTCTGCTCGCCGCGTTCGCGCACCGCCACCTCGCGGATCTCCTGCTCCTTGTCGCCGACCACCAGAAGATACGGCACCTTCTGCAGTTGGCCGTCGCGGATCCTGCGGCCCATGCTCTCGCTGCGCTCGTCGAGGTCGGCGCGGATACCTGCCTGGCGCAAGGCGCCGAGGACCTCGTGGCCGTAGGCCGCGTGCCGGTCGGCGATCGGGATGACCAGCGCCTGCACCGGCGCCAGCCACGTGGGCAGGTTGCCGCCGTAGTGCTCCAGGAGGATGCCCATGAAGCGCTCGATGCTGCCCAGCAGGGCGCGGTGGATCATGACCGGTCGATGCTCTTCGTTGTCGGGCCCGGTGTAGGTGATGTCGAGGCGCTCGGGCATGGCGAAGTCCACCTGGATGGTGCCGCACTGCCAGGTGCGCCCCATGACGTCGCGGATGTGGAAGTCGATCTTGGGGCCATAGAAGGCGCCGTCTCCGGGGTTGAGCACGTAGGCGAGGGGCTCGCCCTCGGGGCCCTTCTCGGCGTCGAGCACGCGGGAGAGAGTGCCCTCCGCCCGCGCCCACATCTCGTCGCTGCCGATGCTCTTGTCGGGGCGCGTGCTGAGCTCGATCTTGACGTCGCTGAAGCCGAAGGCGGCGTAGATGCGGTGCATGAAGCGCACGACGCCGCGGACCTCGTCTTCGAGCTGGTCCGGCGTGCAGTAGATGTGCGCGTCGTCCTGCGTGAAGTAGCGCACGCGGAAGAGGCCGTGCAGCACGCCGCTCATCTCGTGACGGTGCACCTGGCCGAGCTCGGCGAGGCGCAGCGGCAGGTCGCGGTAGGAGCGCCGGCGGCTCTTGTACACAAGCAGGCCGCCGGGGCAGTTCATGGGCTTCACGGCGAACGGCTGCTCGTCGATCTCGGTGAAGTACATGTTGTCCTTGTAGTTCTCCCAGTGCCCACTGAGCTCCCAGAGCTCGCGGCGCAGGATCTGCGGCGTGCGGATCTCCTCGTAGCCGGCGGCCACATGCTCGGCGCGCCAATAGTCGATGATCGCGTTCCAGATGCGCATGCCTTTGGCATGGAAGAAGGGGAAGCCGGGGCCCTCCTCGTGGAAGCTGAAGAGGTCGAGGTCGCGGCCGATGCGCCGGTGGTCGCGCTGGCGGGCCAGCTCGAGGGCCTCGAGGTGCGCGGCCAGCTCCTCCTTGGTCGCGAACGCCGTGCCGTAGACGCGGGTGAGCATCGCGTTCTTCTCGTCGCCGCGCCAGTAGGCGCCGGCCAGGCTGGTGAGCTTGAAGGTGCCGCTCCCGAGCTTGTTGGTGCTCGGCAGGTGCGGTCCGCGGCAGAGATCGATGAAGTCGCCCTGGGCGTAGACGCTGATCGTGGGGACCTCTCCGCCCTCCGCCTCGGCGGCGCTGACGAGATCCGTGATGAGCTCGACCTTGAACGGCTGGTCCGCGCCCGGGCTCGCCGGACCGGCTGCGCCCGCCGGCCCAAAGACGGCCAACGCCTCGGCGCGCGGCAGCTCGGCGCGCGTCACAGGCAGGTTCTGGCTGACGATCTTGGCCATCTCCTTCTCGATGCGCCCGAGGTCGGTCTCGGTGATGGGCGCGGGCAACTGGAAATCGTAGTAGAAGCCGTTCTCGATGGTGGGCCCGATGGCGTACTTGGCGCCCGGGAACAGGCGCAGGATCGCCTGCGCCATGATGTGCGACGCGGAGTGGCGCAGCACGTCGACGGCGTCGGGGTCGTCGCCCTTGAGCGTGACGATGTCGAGGCGATCGCCGTCGCGCAGCGGGGCGGTTACGTCAACCAGGAGGGTGACGTCGGGTTCGGAGGCGGCGGTCACGCGGCCCGCGATGGCGGCTTTCGCCAGTCGCGGGCCGATCGCCGCCGCCGCGTCGCGCACGGTGGCGCCGTCGGCAAGCTGCAGGGGGGAGCCATCGGGGAGGGTGATCTGCATGGGGACACCGGTCCTTTGCGGTTCTCGCGCCCGCTGACCTTTGCGGGGGCTGTTGACCGCTGGAGTGTAGCAGAACGGGCAGTCCGACCATCCAGCGACAGTACTCACCGACACGGCGGACGGGGACGAGTCTCAGGCGGACGCCTGGATGGCGGCGAAGCAACCGGCTGCGTGCGCGGCCCGGCGTCCCGGTGCGCGGCCGCGTCAGTCGGCCTCTTCCTCGCGGCCGCGTACCCGGCGCCGCCGCAGCACCACCGCGAGCACGACGATGATGACCCCGGCGATCGCGACCAGCCCCCAGATCCAGCTGCGCGAGCCGGCGGTCGTCTGCGCGCCCGCCTTCGGCCGCACCGTGAGGAAGGTCTTCTGGCTGGCCTGCCTGTAGAACGCCTGGCCGCCCTCGATCGTGGAGTAGACCCAGCCGTCCCACCTGCTCGTGTTGACCGCCTGCAGAAGCTTGGCGTAGACGGTGACCGCCTGCGGGTTCGCCGCGTACATGATCTCCTGGCATCTGTCGATGGCGGCGGCGCGCTTCTGCGCGTCGAGCTCGTGCATCTGCAGCTCGCTGGCGCGGTCGTAGGCGGCGTCCGACCAGCAGGGCTCGTTCCAGCCCTCGATCTGGGCCGTGGTGTACGAGTCCAGGGTCTGGCTGGGGTCCGCCATGCCGCCCCAGCTCCACAGATAGAGGTCGTAGTCGGGCGCGTAGGCGCCGCCCTCGTAGTTCCAGACGCCGTCGTTGATCACGCCCTCATCGACGACCTGGTACTTGATGTCGAGGCCGAGCTCCCTGAACCAGCCGGTGATGAGCTTGGCCGACGTCTGCATCTGGATGGAGCCGGTGGGAGCCCACAGCCGCAGCTTGATGGGCCTGCCCTGGGACTCGCGGACGCCGTCGCCGTCGGTGTCGGCGTAGCCCGCCGCGTCGAGCAGTCTGCCTGCCGCGGCCAGGTCGAAGGTCCGCAGCACGCCGGCGGGAGGCTGCCAGTGGTAGTCGGGATCCTTCCAGAAGCCCGGGGGCAGGACCGTGGAGCCGGGGACGGCAAGGCCGCCGTAGGGGATCGCCACCAGCTTGTCGCGGTCGATGGCGTAGTCGAGCGCGACGCGGAACCTCGGGTCTCTGAGCACCGGCGCGCCGCGCGAGTCCGGGCTGTCGTAGCAGTTGAAGTTCATGTGGTCCCAGCCGGGCCCGAGATAGGCGATGGCCTTGATGCCGGGCGTCGCTTCGAGCTTGCGGAACGCCGCCGGCGGGATGCCCTGGGCGCAGTCGATCGTGCCCGCGACGAGGTCCTCGACCATCGTGTTGGCGTTCTTGTAGATCTGGTAGATGACCTCGTCGACCGCCGGCGCGCCCAGCCAGTAGTCCTTGTTCGCCTTCATGCGCACGTAGGAACCGCGCTTCCACTCGACCACCTGGAAGGGGCCGCTGCCGATGGGGGTCGGGTTCTCGAAGGAGGCGGTCGCCTCCTCGGGCGAGATCTTCTCCCACACGTGCTTCGGCAGGATGGGGATCCACATGCTGAGGATGTCGGCCTTGGGCCGGCTGGTGACGAGCTGCACGGTGTGGTCGTCGACCTTGACCGCCTTTGTGATGCCGGCGGCGGCGCCGGTGTACGCGGGGATCTGGTTGTCGATGATGTAGTTGTACGTGAAGACCACGTCGGCGGCGGTGAGCGGCCGTCCGTCCTGCCACGTGATGCCCGTGTGCAGGTGGAAGGTCCAGGTCTTGCCGTCGGACGTCGACTCCCAGCTCTCGGCGACGCCGTCGGGGCCCGGCATGTAGTCCTCGGGCCGCCGCTCGACGAGGAACTCGTAGTTCTGCGAGTAGACGTCGTAGGCGGTATCGGTGAACCCGACGAACGGGTTCATGCTGTTGACGTCCTGGGTGACGCCGATGCGCAGAACGAGCTTGGCGGCGGAGCCCGGTGAGCCGCTGGAGCCCGCGGCGCGGGCTCCGGGGCCGAACGGGCCTGCGCCGCTCAAGGCTACTCCCAGCAGCGCCGCCGCGGCGACGGCGAGGACGACCGGCAGCTTGCCGCCGCCGAACCGGCGCGACCGGCGCGCGGCGCAGCGCCCGCGTCCGTCATCCTGTACACCCATGGGAGCCCCCCCGCGTTGCGTCGTCGGAACCTATCAGGCCACCGGACCCAGCCGGAGTCAAGGGGCGGAGCCCGCAGGTCGCGGCTATGATCCCGCTACGCGTGAGGGAACGCAGAAGCCGCCGCCACAAGACCACCGAGCGCAGCCGTCAGACCGTCGTCGAGGACGAACGGCCACCCGGCGGATCCCGGTGATAGTCCGGATCCCGCCACATGCCGGTGGCGGCACTGTCGGCCGAGGGCCGGCCGATGCGTTCAGACCGGCGCCGGCGCCTCGCCGAGGAGCGCGCCCACGTCCACCCCGCGGCCGGCGAGCCGCGCGCCCATGCGCTGCAGGTCGCGCAGCAGGCGCGCCGGGTCGACCGCCAGGGCCTGCAGGCGCACGCCCGGCTCGCGCAGCGAGCCGTCCAGCCACTGCAGCAGGCAGGCGGCCGCGGCGGCGGCCGTCAGCCAGTAGCCGTCGGGGTGCGAAAGGCGGAGGCCGGCGCTCGCAGCGCCGCCGGCCGCTCCGGCTCCGGCCGCATCTGCGTCGGTCGTCATCCCGCCGGCCATCTCCCCCGTCGCCTCGACCTGCCACACAGTGCCATATGGCGGGCGGCCGTACCTGCGGAGCGCTCCGGCGAGCAGCCGCGCGTACGGCCTGCCCAGCCTGCGCGGCGACAGCTTCATCACGCCGACGCCGAGCGGCATGAGCACGTTGTCGACCACTGGGTTGAAGCCCGAGACGTAGAAGGCGCAGTCGCGCAGCGTGGGGATCCGCTCCGGCAGCAGTCGCAGTTCCTCCATGAACATGATGGCGCAGCGTTCGCTGCCGTAGGGCGCGCCGAAATCGAAGGCGCGCGTGGCGTCGCGCCACGCCAGCTTGGTCCAGACGCCGTCGCGGAGCGCCTCGACGCGGTAGCCCTTGAGCTCGTCGGCGAACTCGTAGATCGTGTCGATCTGGAAGGCGTAGGCGTTCCAGTCGACGCGCATGAGGCCGCCGACGTCGGCGCGCTCGAGCCGGCCGAAGGCCGGCGCCAGCGCGCGGATCATCGCCGCCGAGAGCCCCGGGTGGATGCCGCCGTCGGTGATGAAGCAGCGCCCCTCACGCTCGATGCGCGGGCGCAGCCGCTCGAGCGCGGCGGACTTCGCCGCGCCGCTGAGCAGCAGGTCGAAGTAGTCGGCGCCGGCGCCCAGCGCCGCCGCGGCGACGCCGCCGGCGTGCGCCAGCACACTGGCGGCCACGGCGACCAGGTCGATGCCGTCGAAGGCGCGGGCCAGCGACGCCGCGTCCGCGGCGTCGGCCACCCGCGCCGTCACGCGCCCCGGGAACCGCTCGTTCAGCGCCGCGGCGGCCTTCTCGCCCTTCGCGCCGTTGCGCCCGGCGAGTACGATCTCCGCGTCGCCGTACTCGAGCAGCAGCTCGCTGAGCGTCGTGCCGGTCGTGCCGTAGCCGCCGAGCACCAGAACCTTCGCGCTCATGAGCGGACCGGTCCTTTCTGCCGCGCGCCCGCGTATCTTGGCGGGGGCTGTTGACCGGCACAGTCTACCGACTCCGTCGCGGCCGGGTCGGGCCGGCGGGCGCGCCTCGACGCGTTCACGCAGGAGCCCGGCCGCCTGGACTCCTGCCGGCGGGCGTTGGCGCCCACAGCTGAGCCAACGGCAGGCTCTGCAGGCGAGGGCCGAAGGGCAACGGCCTGTCGCAGAGACAGATCACGACCCCGCGCACGAAGCGCGGGCCGGCCGCCTCGGCAAGCGCGCGCAGGCCGGCGAAGTCCGCGGACGACGGCGACGTGGTGGCCTTGATCTCCACGCCGACCACTCGCCCAGACGGATCCTCGAACACCACATCGACCTCTCGCCCCGCATGGGTGCGAAAGTGGTGCATGCCGGCGGCAAGAGAGCTCCACGTTGATTGCCGCCGGAGCTCCGCGACCACAAAGCTCTCCAGGACCTGGCCGAAGAGCGTTGGGTCGTCGGCGAGTCGGTCGGCATCGGCGCCGATCAGGTGGGTGAGCAAGCCGCTGTCGGCGATGTACATCTTGGGTGTCTTGACGACCCGCGAGGCGATGTTGACGGTCCACGCCGGCAGACGCAGCGTAAGGAAGGCGATCTCCAGAAGCGCCGCGTAGCGCTTGACAGTGGTCTGCGGCAGTCCCAGCGTGCGCGACAGGTCGGCCAGGTTGAGCAGGGCGCCCGATCGCGCCGCCAGCGCGGCGAGCAAGCGGCGCAGCTCGGGCAGGCCGGCGATCTCCGCCACGTCGCGGACGGTGCGCTCAGTGACTGTCGCGATGTAAGACCGAAACCACGCCGCGCGCCGCGCGTCCGAAGCACGCGCCACGGCCTCCGGGAAGCCGCCGGCGACCATCATGGACGCCAGCGCATCACGGGCGAGGCGCGCGTCGTCGGCCGTGGGCGAGCGCTCGAGTCCATCGGGATGGAACAGGCGCTCGACCAGGCAGTCGCGGACGCCGGTGACCTCGCCCCTGCTGAACGGCCACAACGTCAGCACCTCGATGCGGCCGGCAAGCGTATCGGCCAGTCTCGGCAGCAGCAGCAGCTGCGCGGAGCCGGTGAGGAAGAACCGGCCGGGGAGCCTGTCGCGATCGACGGCCGCCTTGATCGCCAGGAGCAGGCCCGGCGCGCGCTGAACCTCGTCGAGCACCACGGGTCCATCCAGACCAGCAATAAACGCTGTGGCGTCGCTGGTCGCCGCGTCGAGCACGTCGGCGTCGTCCATCGTCAAGTAGGTCGCCGGATGGGCAGATGCGACCAACACGTGGGCGAGGGTGCTCTTCCCTGTCTGCCGCGCGCCGTTGAGGGCCACCACGGGCGTGTCGCCCAGCGCAGCCAGAAGCCCAGCGGTGATGGTACGGTGCAGCATAGCTGCGATAGTAGAGCAAAAGTGGACGAATATCAACCACTAACTGGCTGATTCTCAGCCACCAGCGGCACATCGCCTCGCAGGCGTGTCGGGAGAAGAGGGCGGGCGAGGCAACGCGCCGGGCCGCCCGGCGCGCGCGCTTCTCGACGCCGGGCGGATGCCCGGCGCGGGTCGTCACTGCGCGACGAGCACCGACTCCAGTTCGAACTTCCCTGCGGGCAGGGCGCCGCAGTCGCCATCGTCGTCCGGCGAGCGTTGCGCGTCGAGCCTTGGCGCGGGGTGCGTATCGCACTCCGACACGTACTGCGCGCCGCCCGTTGCCGCCTGGGTGAAGCGCTCCCACGGGAGCGCCGCGAAGCGCCGACCCACGTTGACGCGCGCCCGCAGCTCGTCCGCATCGGCGGGAGTATGGACGCAGTCGTCGGCTCCCGCCTCGAGGCCTTCAGCCAAGCGATGGTCGCTGTGCGCCAGCAGGATGATGTACGGGGGGCCGGCGCCGCGCCACGCGCGCACCAGCCGGCAGAGCTCGGGGCCATCGCACCCGGGGAGGTCCCAGTCGATCAGCGCAAGCCGTGGCGCGCTGGCGGCCATGAGCATCTCGAGGGCGTCGGCCCCCAGCCCGGCCTCCACCAGCTCGACCCCCTGGCCCGCAAGGGTCTTGGCCAGCTTGCCTCGCGAAGCCTCGCTGCCGTGTGCGATGAGCACGTCCATGGCGCTGCCTCCCTCGTCCTGGCGCCGCGCGGCGCACGATCCCCTCATAGAACATCGTCGGCAGCTCGTTTCCCGGCGGCAATAGGGAGCGCTCCCCCCGCGCGGCGGGCCTGGGCTCAGCGTTGCCGGCGCAGATGACGATAATGAGTGCGAATGGACGCCGAGGCGACTCGGCCGACCGTCGTGTAGCTCGGCGAAGGCCGCTGGCCGCCGCGCCCGCCGCCGGCTGGCTGATCCCGGTTCCCCGGCGCCGGCCACGGGCTGCACTACCAGTGTCCACTGCGGGCCGCGGCCGTCACGGCCGCTTTCTTGAAGAGCTCGGTCGTGGCACAGTAGTCGCCGTGAAGCTCTCTCCGCATGAAGCCGCAAGACGGCGCCGTCGCCCTTCCTGATCATGGAACCGCACGAGCCACAGACGCAGAGCCCAGCCCCGCCCAAGCCGCTCGGCGAGATCGGCCGCGCGGGGGCGGGCGGCGCGGACGGGAGCGGCGCCGACGCCGACAGGCGAGTCGGCGGCCGCGCCGGAGCGCAACGCGGCGCGGGCGCGACCGCGCGAGGCGGCGCGGTCCTCCGCGCCTTGCGCGCGCGGCCGTTCGGCATCCCCGCGGCGCCCGTCGCGCCCACCCTCTGGCGCACCACCATCCAGTGGGTCCTCGCCGCGGTCATCGCCGTGGCGCTCGCGTGGCTGACCTACTCGCGAGAGGGCTGGATCCCGTTTCTCTCCGGCGCCGACCTGGGGATCCACGAGCTCGGCCACCTGCTCACGATGTGGGCGCCGGCGCTGTTGTGCTCGCTGGCCGGCTCGTTTCTGCAGGTCGCGGCGCCGCTGGGGCTGGCGGCCTACTTCTGGTGGCGCCGCGACTGGTTCGCGGTGATCGTCCTGTTCGCCTGGGCGGCCGAGTCGCTGAACAACGTGTCGGTGTACGTCGGCGACGCGCAGCGCATGGTGCTCTCGCTCTTCGGCGACGACGGCTCGGGGGCCGGCCACGACTGGCACAACATCTTCGGGGAGCTGGGCTGGCTGGAAGCCACCGACCAGCTCGCCAACCTCGTGCGCACCGCGTCGATCATCCTCTTCGTGGTAGCGCTCGGCCTCGCGGCGCTCGGCTTCGCGCGGGCGCGGCGGGCGTAGCCGCTCCGCGCGTCAGCGGGCGTTGCCGGGGAAGTTCCCCGCTGCTCCACGGACACCCCCGTGGCGGAGGCCGGGCTCGGTCGGGGCGGCCCGCCGGCTCAGTCCGGCGTATCGAACACGAAGCCGGCGGCGAACGCGCGCTCGCAGGCGGCGACCACGCCCGCGTCGTAGCGCGTGCCGGCGCCGCCGCGCACCTCGGCGAGGGCGGCCTCGAGGCCGAGCGTCGGCCGATAGGGCCGGTGGCTGGCCATCGCCTCGACGACGTCGGCGACCGCGAGGATGCGCGCCTCGAGCATGATCTCGTCGCCGCGCAGCCCGTCCGGGTAGCCCGAGCCGTTCAGGCGCTCGTGGTGCTGCGCGACGATCTCGGCGACCGGCTGACGGAAGTGGATGGCGCCGAGGAGCTCGCGGCCCGCCTCGGGGTGCTGCGTGATGAGGGCGTACTCCATGTCGCTGAGCGCCCCGGGCTTGCTGAGGATCTCGGCGGGCACGGCGACCTTGCCGGTGTCATGCACCTCGCCGGCGAAGGCGAGCCCCTCGCGCGCCTCCTCGCCGAGCCCCAGTTCGACGGCGATGGCCGCGGCCAGAGCGGCGACGCGCCGCTCGTGGGCGGCCATGCACGGGTCGCGCAGGCCGACGATCGCGCCCATCGCCTTCACCGTCTCGTGCAGCTGCTCGCGCAACTGCGCGGCGCTGAGTGCGAGCGCCTCCTCCGCCTGCTTGCGCTCGTCCAATTCCGTCTGTGCCTGAGCAAACAGCAGTGCATTCTGCTCGGCCTCCTTGCGGGCGGTGATGTCGCGGATGATGAAGACCATGCCGGTGGGCTGCTCGTCGGCGTCCCGGATGAGCTCGCCGTTCACCTCGATGGCGAAGGCGCTGCCGTCGGCGCGTAGCCCGCGGTACTCGCCCGGTCCCCGGAGAGCCCCTTGGAGCCTGAGCGCGACGTTGGCTTGAGCGCGCTCCCGATCCTCGGGGACCAGGCACTCGCTGAACGAGCGGCCCAGCATCTCCTCCTCCCGCTCGTAGCCGAACATGGTCAACCCCGCGGGAGAGACCATGCGGAGGCGGCCCTCCAGATCGGTGACCCCGATGTCGTCGGGGGAGGCGCTCATGATGGACCGGTAGAGCGCTTCGCTCTCCTGCAGCGCCTCCTCCGCTCGCCTGCGCTCCGTCTGGTCGCTCATGACGGTGAGGAAGTACTGCCGGCCCTGGCTCTCGATGATCTCCCCGGAGAAGAGGCCGTCGAGGATGGCGCCGTCCTTGCGCCTGACCTTCAGCTCGCGGTCGGCCACGCGGCCCTGCGCCCGCAGCTGCTCCGCCACCGCGCGCTGCTGCTCCGGCTCGACGAAGAGCCCCAGCTCTTCGCTGGTCTGGCCGAGGACCTCCTCGCGCGAGCAGCCGAGCGTGCTGAGGAAGGCCTCGTTGACATCGGTGAACCTGCGCTCCGGCAGGCTGCTCACCGCCATCAAAGCGGGGTTGCCGCGGAACAGGCGCTCGAACCTCTGCAGCGCCTCCTGCTCCCTGGTGAGGTCCTTGCCTTCAGGGCCGGCGGGCGTAGCCGGCCCGGCCTTCAGGCGCCGTCAGGCGCCGGAGGCGCGAATACGCGCGAGGAGCGCGTCGACCAGCTGCCCTTCGGGCAGCGCCTCGACGCGCTCGCCGTGGTCGAAGAGCACGCCCTCGCCGGCCCCGGCGGCGATGCCGTAGTCGGCGTGCCGCGCTTCTTCGGGGCCGTTGACGCGGCAGCCCATCACGGCCACGGTGATCAGGGAGCCGGCCAGGGCGGCGTCGCCGGCCAGCCGCCGTTCGACCTCCTCGGCCAGCCCCACGATGTCCACCTCGGTGCGTCCGCACGTGGGGCACGAGATGACCTCGGGGCCGCGCCGCCGCAGGTCCAGCGCGGCGAGGATCTTCCAGGCGACCCGCACCTCTTCCACCGGGTCGCCGGTCAGCGACACGCGCACGGTGTCGCCGATGCCCTCGGCGAGCAGCGCGCCGATGCCCACGGCGCTCTTGATCGTGCCGCTCCACACCGTGCCGGCCTCGGTGACGCCCACGTGCAGGGGCGCGTCGGTGCGCGCCGCCAACAGCCGGTACGCCTCCAGGGTGACCGGGACGCTCGAGCTCTTGACCGAGAGCTTGTAGGCGTGGAAGTCCCACTCGTCAAACCGCGCCGCCCAGCGCAGCGCGGCCTCCACGAGCGCCGCCGCAGGCTCGCGCTCGGCCCGGCCGCGCAGGTCGCGGGGCAGCGACCCGGCGTTGACGCCGATGCGGATGGCGACGGGGGCGTAGGCGGGGCCGGCCGGCGCGGCGGGGCCGGCCCCAAGGCCGGCGGCCGCAGGCTGCCCGGCCTCTCCCCCGCCGCCCCCCGTCGACACGCGCGCCTCGGCGGCCGCGCGCACGATCTCACGGACGTGCTTCTCGGCCATCGTCCCCGGGTTGATGCGGATGCCGGCCGCCCCGGCCGCGATGGCCGCCAGCGCCAGGCGCCAGTCGTAGTGGATGTCGGCGATGATGGGCACGGGCCCGCCGTCGTGAGCCGCCAACGCCGGAGCCTCGCGCACGAGCCGCGCGAACGCCGGCGCCTCCTCGGCCGTAGGCAGGCTCACGCGCACCAGCTCGCAGCCCGCGGCCACGAGCGCCCGCACCTGCGCGAGCGTCGCCGCGGCGTCGCCGGTGCGCGAGCACGTCATCGACTGCACCGCCACCGGCGCGCCGCCGCCGACCGGCACGCAGCCGACCATGATCCGCCGCGCGCTAGGCACGCGGCCTCCGGCCGGGCGCCGCAGGCCCGCCGGGCGCCGCAGGTCCGCCGGGCGCCGCAGGCTCCCCGGCCCCCCGCTCGCCGGCCCCGGCCCCTCCGCTCGCGGCCCGCTCCCTGTACCACGCCCACGTCTTCTCGAGGCCGCCGGCGAACGTCTCCCCAGGCTCCCAGCCGAGCACCCACCTGGCACGCCCTGCGTCGGCCCGCGAATCGCGGATCTCTCCGCCGCGCGCGGCCGCGAAGCGCCGCTCGATGGCGCCGCCCGCCAGTTCCTCCAGGCGGCCCAGGACGTTCAGGACGCTGGTGGGGGTACCCGAACCCACATTGAGCACCGAGACGCCGCTGAGGGGCCTCTGGACGGCTCTCACGATGGCCTGCACCACGTCGCCCACATACACGAAGTCGCGCGTCTGGAGGCCGTCGCCGTACACCGTCACCGGCTCGCCCGCGGCGGCGGCCGCCATGAATCGGCTGATCACGCCGGAATACTCGGAGCCCGGATCCTGGCGCGGCCCGTAGACGTTGAAGAAGCGCAGGCAGACGGCCGCCATCTGCCCGGCGTCGGCGGCGGCCGCGCACGTCTGCTCCGCCGCGAGCTTCGCCTCCGCGTAGGGGCTCAGCGGACGCGTCGCGCAGGTCTCAGCGACGGGCAGCTCCGCCGCGTCGCCGTACACCGCGCAGCTTGAGGCGAGCACGAAGCGCGGCGCCTCCGCCTCGACGCCCAGGCGCACCGCGTTCACCGTGCCCCCGTGGGTGACGCTGCCGGTGCCCACAGGGTCGGCCAGCGACTGCGTGACCGAGGCCACGGCCGCGAGATGGCACACGGCCGCGCAGCCATCGACGGCGTCGCGCATCTTGACCTCGCTGCGCACGTCGCCGGCGATGAGCTGAAAGTGACCGCCATGCGCGGCCGCCATCGCCTCGGCGCCGCGCAGGTTCTCCTGCTTGCCGGTGCTGAAGTCGTCGAGCACGCGCACGTCGTACCCCGCCGTGAGCAGGGCGTCCACGAGATGCGAACCGATGAACCCGGCGCCGCCGGTGACGAGGATCAGGCCGTCCATGCGCCCATCTTACTTCTCTTGCGCCGGAGGCTCCCGCGCGGGAGGCTCGCGCTCCCGCGCGCCGCCCGCGCGAAACACCCGCCCCCCCGTGAGGTAGGGCAGAAGGGGAAGACAGGGATCGGCGGGGATTCCTTGTCTTCCCTCGCGGCGCTACCCTCCCGGCGCTCGCCGGGGGCTCGCGGGCGGGCGGCGCGGGCGACCCCGGCGGCTGCGGCGCGGGGTACTGCGAAAAGGGAAGACAAGGATTCCTTGACTGTCGCGTCGCGCACGACCGTCCGCAGGCTCGCTCGCCGGGAGGGAAGATAAGGATCCGCCGGCATTCCTTGTCTTCCCTCACAGTACTACCCCCGCCCCGGCGGCACGTCGTAGGGTCGGGCGCTGGCGCGGTGGCGTCTCGACCTGAAGGCCCGGCTGCCATGTGTCCCGCGGTTTCCCGCCGGGGGCTCAACCCGTCACCATAGGTCACTCACGCTCCGTTTCCAGCGCCCGCCACATCGAACCGTGCGTGCGGTTCTCCCGCACACGGCTCACCGACGTCGTTCACCGCCGGCATTCGGCCCCCCCCCGCCAGTCCCTGCCGGGTCTGGGGGCGACAACGATTCCGCCGAGATTGATCAGGCCGAGCTGGTCGGCTGACTGGAAGGCGACGACCGCCAGGCCGTACGCCCGC